>Ga0209415_10010135_pt1 | contig 16086 bp, 10 predicted proteins | sample PeaSoiSIISIP2007_FD_187696 | JGI IMG/M metagenome (GOLD analysis project Ga0209415, IMG submission 187696) | Peat soil microbial communities from Weissenstadt, Germany - SII-SIP-2007 (SPAdes) (version 2) | ecosystem: Environmental > Terrestrial > Soil > Wetlands > Peat | place: Germany...
ACCGGGAGCGGCTCGCCTGCCTCGGTCTTTCCCTTCGGCAGCGACCAGTCGTCGTACTTCTTGCGGTGGACGAGCAGGATCTCCGGCTCGCCGTCCGGGCCAGGCCGCCAGGCGACCGCGCCGGCCGCCTTGATCAGCCTGGATCCCGGCTTGTTGTTAGGCATCTGAGAGGCGTCCTCGGCTTTTGTCCATGATCAGGCTCTCGTGCACGTCGCGCAGCGGCACCCCAGACTCGTCGCGTGCGTGCCTGGTCCAGTTGCCGTTACTGCTGAGCCACCAGGAGGATGTCTTGTCATCCATGCCCAGCGCGATCAGCTCGCGCATTCTAGTGCAATGCGCCGGATCGGCCACCCTAACCAGGGATTCCACGCGTCTGTCCAGGTTGCGGTGCATCATGTCAGCGCTGCCCAGCCAGATCTCGTTTCCCGCGTCCGGGTCCTCGCCCGGCTGCGGGTCGGGGTCAGGCTCGCCGGTGCCGAAGGCGTAGATCCTCGAGTGCTCAAGAAACCGGCCGAGCACACTGTGCACTCTTATGTTATCGGACAAACCAGGCACGCCGGGCCGCAGCGCGCACATCCCGCGCACCCAGATGTCGATGGGCACCCCGGCCTGCCCGGCCCGGTAGAGCGCGTCGATCACGATCTCGTCGACGAGCGCGTTGCACTTGAACGCGATCTTCGCCGGCTTGCCCGCCCGCGCCCGTGCGGCCTGGCGGCCGATACGCCCCACCATGCCCGCCCGCAGCGACTCCGGCGCGACGAGAAGCCGGCGGTAGCCGCTCTTCCTGCTGTACCCGGTGAGGTGATTGAACAGGTCGGTGACGTCCTCGCCGACCCTGTTGTCCGCCGTGAGGAGGCCGAAGTCCTCGTACAGCCGCGCGGTCGTCGGGTGGTAGTTGCCGGTGCCGATGTGGCAGTAGCGCCGCAGCGTGCCGTCGGGCTGCTGGCGGACGATAAGCATCAGCTTGGCGTGCGTTTTCATGCCGACGAAGCCGTAGGTGACGTGGCAGCCCGCCTCTTCGAGCTTGCGGGCCCAGGCGATGTTCGCCCGCTCGTCGAACCGTGCCTTGATCTCGACCACCACGACGACCTGCTTGCCCGCCTCGGCCGCGTCGATGAGCGCGTCCACGATCGGGCTCTGCCCGCTGGTGCGGTAGAGCGTCTGCTTGATCGCGAGGACCCGGGGATCGGCGGCGGCCTCCTCCACGAGCCGCTGCACGGTCGTGGTGAACGAGTCGTAGGGATGATGCACGAGGACGTCGCGCTCGTCCAGCGTGGTGAAGATGGAGGCATCCGTCGGCGCGGCTTTGGTATTCGGCACGAACGCCGGGTACCTCAGCTCCGCCAGCGGCAGGTCCGCGATAGCGTTAAGGCCGGTCAGGTCGAGCGGCCCGGGTACCTTGCTGATCGCGTTGTCGCCAACGCCCAGTTCTCTGGCCAGCCGCACCAGCACGTCGTCGGACATGTCCTGCTCGACCTCAAGCCGCACCGCCGGCTCGAAGCGCCGCTTGACTAGCTCGCGCTCCATCGCCTGGAGCAGGTTCTCCGTGACGTCCTCGTCCACCTCGAGCTCGCGGACCCTGGTGACCCGGAAGACGTAGTGCTCGATGATGTCCATGCCGCCGAACAGCTGGTTCAGGTGCGCGGCGATCACGTCCTCGATCGGGACGTAGCGGTAGCGGTTGACGTTGAGGAAGCGCGGCAGCGACGGCGGCACCTTGACCCGGGCGAACATCGTCAGCCCGTTGGCGGGGTCGGTGAGGGTGACCGCGAGGTTGAGCGACAGCCCGGAGATGAACGGGAACGGGTGCGCCGGATCCACTACCAGGGGCGTGAGAACCGGGTAGATCCGGTTCCTGAACAGCTCGGCAAGTCCGGCGCGCTCGCCTGCCGTGAGCTCCTTCCAGCGGAGGATCTCGATGTGGTGCCGGGCGAGCTCGGGCTTGATGAGGCCGGCGAAGGCGGCGGCATGCCGGCTGGCGAGCTCGCCGGACTTGGCGAGGGTATTCCTGAGCAGGTCGTCGGGGGTGTAGCCAGAGGGGATGTAGACCGGGAGCCCGGCGGCCATTCTCCGCATCAGGCCGGCGACCCGGACCATGAAGAACTCATCCAGGTTGGAAGCGAAGATCGCGAGGAACCGCACCCGCTCAAGCAGGGGCGTCTGGTCGTCCTCGGCGAGCTCGAGGACGCGCTGGTTGAACAGGACCCAGCTCTGCTCGCGATCCAGGTAGCGGTTGGCGGGGAGCTGGACGCGGGCCTGGCCGTTCCGGTAGGCGGCGCCGGGACCGCCCTCGTCCGCGGGGGCGCTCATCTCGGATATTTCCTCGATTTCGGCAATATCCGTGACATCGGTCTCCGGACGGTCGTCGGGGGCTGACGAGCCGCCTGGCACGACCCCGGTCTCGCTGACGCTCATGATCCCCATCTTCCCGTGCCCGCGCCGGGCAAAAGCGGGACCCCGGGGGTTTGTGCGCGCCGGGCCGGGCAGGCCTGGCTCGGCCACCTGCCGCGGCGCGGGGCTGGCTGAGTGCACCGGGACTGGCCGGGCGGGCGGGATCGGGCGCAGGCACGAAGTCGGCGACGGTGCCGGTACTAGGCAGTGCCGGTACTACCAGTGCCCGTGCTGGCGCTGGCGATCGCGCGGACGCGCAGGAAGTCCTGCTCCCGGGAGGCACGGGCAGCGCAGGTCGTCAGGGGGCGCCTGACGTAGCTGACGGCGCTCTGGCCGGGCAAAACGACGCGCAGGCCGGACACGCGGACCGGGCGGCACCCCGCCGGCACCGACGAGTCCAAGGTCGCGTACGCGGTCTGCCCTGGGGCGAGCAGGACGCGGCGGGCGGCGACGGACAGGTCCCGGGTGGCGGCGTTGCCGACCAGGACGCCGTCCCCCCGGTACGCCGTCACCTGCGGGTAGCCGGCGAGCGTGCACGCCGCACCGGACACGTTGGTGAATTCCACTGGGAACCTGGTGATCACGCTGGTCACACGGGCGCCGGCGCCCACGGAGATGCGCAGCCCGGACGCGGCGCACCGTGTGGTCGCTGCCGCTGGCCGGGCGTCAGCGGCCGCGTGCCGCGCGGCCGCTTTCGCGGACGTCAGCGCCGCGTTCACCGGCGCGCTCCGGCTCAGGGTGACCGCTAGCGCCGCGGTGACGCCGAACGCCACAGCTGTGGCGACCCGCCAGCCCAGGCTCGCGCGTGCCCGCATCGTGGCCCCCTTGCGACGATCACCGCGTATGACCCCATCTTCACCTGTACGGACGGGTTTGCCTAGGCCCTAGGTCCCGGCTCGGCCACGGGCGAACACGGCCCGACCGCGCGATTGGCCTCGCCGCGAAAGCGGCCGCGAAGGCAGTTCACGGAACGGGAGGAAACGCGTCTCTTAGTGAGATGGCTGAAGGCTCGCTTCGCGAGCATGATTGGGAAGTACTGCCCGTCGTCACGCCGCCGCGCGGTCGGCTGTTGGAGGACTGATGATCTTCATTACGGCGAAGTTCCTGATCCGGGCCGAAGACGCCGACCAGTGGCCGCGGATCGCCGCGGCTTTTACCGAGGCGACGAGGAACGAGCCCGGATGCCTGTGGTTCGACTGGTCAAGGAGCCTGGCCAACCCCCAGGAGTACGTGCTCGTCGAGGCGTTCCGCGACCAGGAGGCCGGCGTGGCGCATGTCACCTCGGCGCACTTCAAGGAGGCGCAGCAGACCCTGCCGCCGCACCTGGCGCAGACGCCGCGGATCGTCAATGTCACGGTCCCGCAGGACGACTGGTCCCTGCTCGGCGAGATGGCCGTCCCCGAGTAGCCGCGCGGCCCTAGAAGAAACGGCCCGAGGGCCACAGTCACCCGCGGTTCCTCGGCCGCGGGGTACGGGGGCGAGGAACCGCGGGAGACAGCTCTTCGTCCGCGCGGGCGGGCCTGATAAGATCGCGGTTTCTGCGATCAGGCCCGGCTGTGCGGACATCGGGGGGTACGGGGGGTCGTCCCCCCGGGAGATAACAGAAAACTCCGCCAGGTGGATGACCTGGAGCAGCGCGTCGCACCAGCGGTCGTCGGCGGGCCTCGCGTCGAAGCGGCCCAGGCACTCGTTGGCCGCGTCGAGCACGGCGGTGAAGATGGCGTTGTCGACGGCGAACTGCTCGTCGTCACCCTCCGTAGCGGTACTGCCCGCGGCAGCCTCGTCGCTCGCCAGGGCCACCCGGTGACGTTCGAGGATGTCCGAGGCGCGCCGTGCCATCGCGAGCCCCAAGGTCTCGGCGAGCAGCAGGTGCTGGGTGCCGGAAGCGTGCATGTCAGGTCCCCTTCGCCGTGCGAGTCCGGGCGGCCGGCAGGCAGCCGCTGTGACGCGGAACCGGCTTATCGCGATGCCGCGCCGTAACACCATCATGTCGAGGGGTAGTGTCATTCTTACGGACGGTGAGATGCGACCGCAAGATCGTAACCGGACCGACGAGTTCTTTCCTGCCCTTCACCTAAGGGCTCAACGGGCCTGGATCATCCGGATGAAAGAGCTCGCCTGCGGCTACCGGGAACCGGGGCGCGCGGCGGACCAGATCGCGTCCTTGCTGTGGAGCTTGACCCGGTCGCCCCGGCCGAGAGAAGCGGCCAGGTCCTCCTCGGCGGCGGAGATGCGGAGCCAGTCCGCGTAGGAGACCGGCGTCACGCCACGGGTCGCGAGCACCGGAGCCAGCGCGGAGCGGAGCGCGGCCCCGCCAGCAGTGTTATCGGAACCAGTGTCCTCGGGCTCGGGCAGGTCGTCACTGCCAGGGAGGCGCAGCAGGCCGGGCCTGGTCAGCTTCCCCTCCCCCACGTCCGGGCCGCCTGCCAGGTCCGCGAGCAGCGCCTGGACGGTCTCCGCCGCGTCGGCCTTGTTGGTACCGATCACGCCGGTCGGGCCGCGCTTGAGCCAGCCGGCGACGTACTCCCCGGGGAGGGGTTCCCCGGTCTCGGAAAGGACGCGACCGCTGGCGTTCGGGACCGTATACGTCCGCGTGTCGAACGGGACGCCTGGTAGCGGGACGGACTGGTAGCCCACGCTGCGCAGGACCAGCTGCGCGTCGAGGGTCTCGAACTCGCCCGTGCCCTCGAGTGCCCCGCTCTCGGAGAGGCGGGTGCGTTCGAGGCGAAGGCCCGCGACCGCCGCGGATGATGATTCTTGAATTTCCGCGGGGCGAAGCCAGAAGCGAAGTCGCAGCTTGCGGCCCGGGCCGCCCGGCGCACTGGCACCATCGTCACTGGCCCAGCCCGTCATGGCGACCAGGTTGCCGCGGACCCGGCGGTCCGACGTGGCGAGCGCGGCCGACTCGCCCGAGCGGTCGAAGCCGCCGGCCAGGTCGAGCTCAGCCGGGTCGGCGGACACGTGCACGCCGGCCAGCTCGCCGAGCTCGCGCAGCTCCTTGGTGGTGAACTTAGCCTGCGCGGGGCCGCGGCGGCCGATGACGTGCACCTCGCGGACCTTGGACGCGCGCAGCGCTTCCATCGCCGGCTCGGGAATGTCGGTCTGCTCAAGCTCGGCCGGGTCGCGGGCCAGGATGCGGGCCACGTCCACGGCGACGTTCCCGACCCCGATGACGGCGACCGACTCGGCGTCGAGGGTGAACGCGCCGGGGTCGACGTCGGGATGCCCGCAGTACCAGTTGACGAAGTCGGTCGCCGCGTGGCTGCCGGCCAGGTCCTCGCCGGGGATGCCGAGGCGGCGGTCACGCATCGCGCCGGTGGCGTACACGACGGCGTCGTAGGCGCTCAGCAGGTCTTCCCTGGTGACGTCCGTGCCGAAGTGCACGCCGCCGACGAACGTGACGCCCGGGGACTCGAGCACGCGGCGCAGGTAGTTCGCGACCGACTTGATCGACTTGTGGTCCGGTGCGACGCCGTAGCGGACAAGCCCGTACGGCGTGGGGAGCCGGTCGAGCACGTCAACGCTGATAACGGCCGGCGACGGCAGCAGGGCGGCCTGCTTGACCAGGGCCTCGGCGGTGTACAGGCCGGCCGGGCCTGACCCGACGACGGCGACTTTCAACCGCGGGGCACGGGGGGTGGACCCCCCGGAAGACGACTGCATACTCGTAAAGCTACTCGGAGAGCCGCTCTTGCGTCGATGAGTCATTCGCCGTCGCGTCCGCGGCGGCCCCTGGCCGCGCGGCCTCCGCTGCCGTCGCCTCCGGGGTGCGGCGGGCGACTGCCTCGGTGAGCTGGCGCGCGAGGTGCTGCGGGCTCAGCCCGGCCGCTTCGAGTATCTCGTCCCGCGAGCCGTGAGCGAGGAACTCCTGCGCGAGGCCGAATGTCTTGACCGGGACGTCCACGTCGTGGTCGCGCAGCAGCCGGGCCACCGCGTCACCGAACCCGCCGACCCGGCCGTTGTCCTCGACGACCGCGACCAGCCGGTGCTGCCGCGCGGCCGCGATGACGGCCTCGTCGACCGGCTTGATCCAGCGCGGGTCGACTACCGTAACGCCGATGCCGTGGTCCTGCAGGCGGCTCGCGACCTGGACGCAGGTGACGGCCATGGGCCCGGCGCCGAGCAGCAGCACGTCCTTGCCTAGTTCAGCGCCGGGAACCGCCAGGACATCCATCCGGCCGAGCCTGCCGACCGCCTCGGCCTCGGCGCCGACGGTGCCCTTCGGGTAGCGGACGACCGTGGGGCCGTCGGCGACGCCGACGGCCTCGTTGAGGAGCTCCGCGACCCGGCTGCCGTCGCGCGGGGCGGCGACCTTGAGCCCGGGCACGACCTGGAGGACCGAGCCGTCCCACATGCCGTTGTGCGACGCGCCGTCCGGGCCGGTGACGCCTGCCCGGTCGAGGGTCACCGTGACGGGCAGGCGGTGCAGCGCGACGTCCATCAGCAGCTGGTCGAAGGCGCGGTTCAGGAACGTCGCGTAGATCGACACGACCGGGTGCAGCCCGGCCATCGCCAAGCCCGCGGCCATCGTCATCGCGTGCTGCTCGGCGATGCCGACGTCGTACACCCGGTCCGGGTAGGCCTGCTTGAACGGGGCCAGGCCCACCGGGTGCAGCATCGCGGCGGTGACGGCGACCACATCGGGGCGGCGGCCGCCGATGGCGACCATCTCCTGCGCGAAGACGTCGGTCCAGGAGCGCTTCGCTACGGCCGGCTTGCCCGGCGTCAGGCTCGCGGCAGCCGGCTTGGCGGGGGTGCCGGGAACCTGGTGGAGGCAGTCCTCCTCGTTCTGCTCGGCGAGGGCGTAGCCGAAGCCCTTGCGCGTGATGACGTGGACGAGCACCGGGCCGTTGTACTCGCTGGCCTGGCGCAGGGCGTGCTCCGTCATCCCCTCGTCGTGGCCGTCGATCGGCCCAATGTACTTGATGCCCAGGTCCTCGAAGAGCACCTGGGGCTGGAGGAAGTCCTTCAGGCCCTTCTTCGCGCCGTGCAACGCGCCGAACAGCGGGTTACCCACGAGCGGGGCGGAGGTGACCGTGGTCTTGATGAGGTCGAGGACCTGCTCGTAGCGCTGGCTGACCCTGATGGCGGACAGGTGGCTGGCGAGGCCGCCGATCGTCGGCTGGTAGGAGCGGCCGTTGTCGTTGACGACGATGACGAGCCGCGAGTCGCGGGCGACGGCGATGTTGTTCAGCGCCTCCCAGGCCATTCCGCCGGTCAGCGCGCCGTCACCGATCACGGCGACGACCGTGCGGTCGTTCTCGCCGCGCAGCCGGTACGCCTTGGCCATGCCATCGGCGTAGGACAGGGACGTGGAGGCGTGGCTGTTCTCCACGAGGTCGTGCGCTGACTCGCTCCTGCTCGGGTAGCCCGACAGGCCGCCGGTCTGGCGCAGCGTGTGGAACTCGCCGTAGCGCCCGGTCAGCAGCTTGTGCACGTAGGACTGGTGCCCGGTGTCGAAGATCAGCTTGTCCTTGGGCGAGTCGAACACCCGGTGCAGCGCGATGGTCAGCTCCACCACGCCGAGGTTGGGCCCCAGGTGGCCGCTAGTCCTCGTTACCGTCTCCACCAGGACATCGCGGATCTCCGCGGCCAGGAGGCTCAGCTGCTCCTGGGTGAGGCCCTTGAGGTCCTCCGGGCCGTTGATGCGCTCAAGCAGGGTCACGGCAGCTCCTCATACGGCGGTTCCCGACGGACTACTCGATACTAGTGGCGGTCATCCCGCTGGTCTCGCGGGCCTGGTGAGTTAACCGACACGCGTGTCGGTTAACGTGACGGTTCTTGCAGCTCAGTCACTGCCCGCTTAAGTCCTGGGCACGCAGCCAGCTGCCGACGACCGCCAGGTAACGGTCCCGCTCCTCCCAGTGCGGCAGGTGGGCGGAAGCGCCGAAGACCGTGAGCTCCGCCGTCCTGAGCCCGTTAAGCAAGGTGGCCTGGAGCGGGCTGACTCGCTAGGTTTCACGTCTGTAACAGGCCGCGGGCCGCGCCGGGCGATTGGGCAGGAAATGGCACGCGGGCGAGCAAGCCGCACTCGTTCGGGATGATCCTGGCTTTGGTCTTGCGGCAGGGTCACGGGATGAGGATGAGCTTGCCGGCGGTGCGGCGACCGGCCAGGTCCTCGTGGGCACGGGGGGCGTCCGCCAGGGCGTACTCCGCGCCGATGCGGACGTGGAGGCTGGCCTTGGCGATCCGCTCAAAGATGTCGCCGGCGCGCCACAGCAGCTCCGTGCGGTCCGCCACGTAGTGGGCGAGGGTGGGGCGGGTGACGTACAGGGAGCCGCCGCTGTTGAGCCGTTGCAGGTCGAACGGGGGCACCTGGCCGCTTGACCCGCCGAACAGGACCATCATGCCGCGCGGGCGGAGCACGATGAGGCTCGTGTCGAAGGTGGCCTTGCCGACGCCGTCGAAGACCACGTCGGCGCCCCGGCCGCCGGTCGCCTCGCGGACGACGGCGGGGAGTTCCTCGTAGGTCGTCACGAAGTCGGCGCCGGCGTGCTTGGCGAGGACAGCCTTAGCGGTGGACGACGTGGTGGCGATGACCATGCCGCCGAGGTCCTTGATCAGCTGGGTGAGCAGCAGGCCGACGCCGCCGGCCGCGGCGTGCACGACCGTGACGGTTCCCTCGGTGACGGGGAACGTGCTGCGGCACAGGTAGTGCGCGGTCAGCCCCTGCAGCATGACGGCCCCCGCGGTCTTCAGGTCGATGCCCTCGGGCACCGGGACCGCTTGCTCGGCGGCTATCGCGACGCGCTCGGCATAGCTGCCAGGGCCGTCGCTCCACGCGACATGGTCACCGGCCGAGAACTCATGAACTCCCTCCCCCACGGCGACGACCGTGCCCGCGCCCTCGCTGCCGGGGATGTAGGGCACCTGCTGCTGGTAGACGCCGGAGCGCCGGTAGCAGTCGATGAAGTTGACGCCGGCCGCCGCGACCTGGACGACCACCTGGCCGGGGCCGGCGACGGGGTCGGGCTGCTCCCCGGGAACCATCACCTCAGGGCCGCCAAGCTCACTCACCACGATCGCCCGCATGCCGCCACGTCCTTCTCGCTCGCTGGTAAGAACTACCTATCATGGCGGGCGCGGAACACCGCGCCCGCCCTGGGGCCACGCTGGCCATAGCGGCGGAAGCGGGCGCTGGCCACCCGGGTCGCAGGCAGCGCTTACCGCGTCCGCGGAGATCACGCCGTGCGGGCGACACCACCGTAACAGCCGACCTCGGCGGGCGTCGGGCGCGGGCCGGCGTGGCCTGGCCGCCATTCGGATACGAGCACCACGCCCGGCGGCACCAGGTCGAGGCCGGAGAACGCCAGCCGGGCGAACTCGTCAGACTCCCTGGGCTGTACCGGGATCCCCGCGTTCCTGAAGGACTTCTGCGCGGCGGCCGTTCCCTTCGGGCTGTGCTCTGGCGTGATGTGCGAGGCGACGAGGTAGCTGCCCGGCGGGAGGGCGTCGACGAGGGTCGCGACGATCCGGGCGGGTTCTTCCGCGTCCACGACGAAGTGCAAGACGCCGGCGACGATCAGCGCCACCGGCCTGGTGAAGTCCAGCACCTCCCGCGTAGCCGGGTGTGACAGGATCGCCTCCGGGTTCCTCAGGTCCTCCTCGATGTACGCGGTGCGGCCTTCGGGGGCAGACGTGAGCAGCGCCCGTGCGTGCACGAGGACAAGCGGGTCGTTGTCAACGTAGACGATGCGGGAGGAGGGCGCGATCCCCTGCGCCACCTCGTGGACGTTGTTAGTAGTGGGCAGGCCGGTGCCGATGTCGAGGAACTGCCTGATGCCCGCCTCCGCGGTCAGGTAACGTACGGCCCGGCCGAGGAACGCCCGGTTCTCCCGCGGCCCGATGTTTCCCGTCGGCAGTACGGCCAGCACGTCCCGCGCCGCTTCCCGGTCGGCCTCGAAGTGGTTCTTCCCGCCGATGAAGTAGTCGTATACCCGCGCTGAATGGGGACGCGAGGTATCGATCTCCCGCGCCGCGTCCCGGCTTCCCGCCATCGTCACTCTTTCGCCTCACGTCGACCGATGCGGCACCGGCGGCACATATCCGCCATATCCGCCCTGTGCCCCGTCAACCGAATCGTATAACCGGAAAGGGCAATTGCGCGGGCGCCCGGAACCGCCGCGATGACGCCGACGGGGCTTCTTAGTGGCCGGACGCTATACCAGGCATCAAGAGTCCTGATCGGCGAGGGAGTGACCGCGGGGCGCGGGCGTGCTGAGATTGACCGCATGCCGACGGGTCAACATCGTGCACCCGGGGCCGATCGGCACCCCGATCCTGGACGGCGCGGACCCGGTGTTCGTCCAGGCCAGCGTCGACACGACCCTCGCGGGCCGGGTCGGCCGCGCGGATGAGGTCGCGGACGTGGTCGTCTTCCTGCTTTCGGCCCGCGCAGCCTACCTCAACGGCCAGGACATCCCGGTCGACGGCGGGTTCTCCTCCCACGGCGGCGCCAAGTCGATCACGGACGCCCTCGCCCGGGCGCACCCCGACACCTGGTGAAGGAAACCAGCAGAAAGCCTACGACGGGCGCTGGTCGGGATCCTGGACGACCGGCGCGGTGCCCCCGGCGGCCGTCGCGGCGGGCCGGGGCCGCAGAGTGTAGCGGGCGGCGAGTTCCCCGCGGATCGCCTCCAGGTGGGAGAGCTGGCCGGCGGACGGGCCGGCGCTGCCGGAGACCGGCACGGTGACGCCGACCAGGACGTCGTCGGTGCGCGGGGCCGTCAGCGTGAGGACGTCACCGAAGCCGGGGGCGGCCGCGTCGCGGGCCGTGAGCGGCCGCAGGTTCCAGCGCTGCCCGATCGTCTTCAGGATGGAGGTGTGGTCGAGCGGCATCGACCCGGCCGGGACCCGGTAGACGGTGCCAGGGGCGATCAGCGGGGAGATGAGCAGCGTCGGGACCCGCACGCCGAAGCGGTCGAAGCCGAAGCCGAACTCGCCCGCCGAGTTGTCGGGCGGGGTCGCGCCCCATGGCGGCGGCACGTGATCGTAGCAGCCGCCGTGCTCGTCGTAGGTGAGCACGAACAGCGTCCGCGGCCAGCCGGGGCCGGACCGCAGCGCCTCATAAGTGTCGTGGATGAGCTGCTCGCCCAGCGCGACGTCGTAGTTGGGGTGCTGGCTGTTGCCGGTGGAGGACCAGCTCGGCTCGAGGAACGTGAACGCGGGCAGCGTGCCGGCCGCGGCGGCGGCCCGGAAGTCCGTGAACATGCCGAAGTGCGAGGGGTCCGCGTAAGTGATGTCGGGGAAGTCCGCCTTGGTCAGCGGCTGCTCTTTGTAGCCGAAGAACTGCCAGCTCACCCCGGCCGTGGTGAGCGTGCCGAAGATCGAGGGGCACGTGTACGTCTTCGTGTGGTCGTCCATGTGCCCCTGGCTGGTGCCCGCCAGGGCGAACGCGCGGTTCGGCAGCGTCTCGGTCGGCGCCGAGGCGAACCAGTAGTCGCAGACCGCGTAGCCCTTGGCCAGCGCCGACAGGACGGGCAGCGCCTCCGGGGTGAAGCAGCCCATGATGTCGCTCGCCGTGGTGCCCGCGACGATCGACCATTTCTCCGTGGTCTCCCAGCCAATCGCGACGGCGAAGTCCTTGACGAATCCCTGCATGGTCGCGGCCGTGCCGGACGCCGGGGCGGTGTCCGATCCCCAGAGCTGGTCGTTGGTCGCCTTGTACCCCTCGCCTGGGTCGGCGCCCGGCATGAAGTAGGCGTTCGGCGTGGACGGCGTGATCTGGTACACGCTGACCGGGTTGCCGTTGGCGTCGCGGTTCGACTCGTTCCCGGTCAGGCCCTCGAACGGCTGGCCCGACGGTGCCACGTTGCCCGCGTCCGCGTACAGGTAGCCGAGCATGTGGTCGAACGAGCGGTTTTCCAGCATGAGGACAACGATGTGGTCGATCCCGGCCAGGCCTGTCCCTGCCCCCGAAGACGTCGTCATGGGCGTACTCTCCCCGCCATTAGTGAGCCCCGTCAGGTTGTCATCGGGCCGGTGCCCCCCGGCCCGATGACAACGCTAGCGGGGCTAGCCGAGGCGTGACGAGGCTTTGTGCGCCGCGGTCCGCGCTGCCTTGGCGATCTGCTTGTCCGGGTGGTACTCGCCCAGGTGGTTGAGCACCTCCACCGTGTCCGGGTGCGCGCCGCGGGCCATGCCATCGAACAGTATCTGCTCCCGGCCGGCCGGGACGGCTTCGCGGAAGCTGATCGCCAGGTAGTCCGGGTCGGGGAATTCCTCGTCGATGGCGAGAGTGAGCAGGTCGGTGGCGACCCAGGCAAGGTCCTCCGGCGTCATCTCAAGCTCGGCGGGGAGGTCGGCGGGGCCGACATCACCAGCGTCAACGCCGGAGAGCTGGGCGAGCGCGACCTTCGCGTAGGCGCGAACCTGCGGGACCGCGAGGCTCATCCGCCAGGCAGGCTCGGCCGGGGCACCGATCCTGGTGACGGCGGTTACCGCGAGCATCCGCTCGCCCGGGTCGGCGGCGGCGGCGAGCTCAAGCAGCTCACGGGCGGCGGCGTCAGCGCCGCGGGCAGCGGTCCACCCGTCCGCCTCGGCTTCGAACTCGGCGTCGGTGACGCCCGCGGCCATCGCCAGGAGCTCGGCGCCGGACAGCTCGGCCGCGGTCTGCGGCAGCAGGGGGATCTCCACGCCGGCCTCGACGAGCTGCTCGTGCAGCGCGGCAAGGGCGAGCGGGGTGAGCCTGACCAGGTCGTCGTCCTCGGTGATCGCGAGCGTTTCCTTGAGCTTGTCGAGCAGGAGCCTGGCGGCGTCCCCGTAGGCCTCTTCCCACTCGGCGCGGGCCTCGGCGATCTCCTCGTGCGCCTCTTCGTCGTCCTCGTCGTGCCCGCCGGCGGCGTTCTCCCAGAGCACCTCGGCGAACTCTTCGACGGTGAGGCCTTCCCTGCGGGCGAGGAAAAGCAGGATGGCCAGCGCCATCCCCTGCCCGGTGAAGTCGAATTCGACCTCGTCCTCGTCGTCTTCCTCCTCGTCCAGGTCGGGCCCGTAGAGCTCAAGCGTCTCGCCGAGGACGGCGGAAAGGGTCAGGGACCATGCGGCGAATACCGGCTCGTCGGTGCCGGACGCCCAGTCGCCGGCGGTCTCGCCTCGGCTCACCCGGTCCTCGTCGTCGTCATCGAAGACCAGCCACTCCACGCCGAGCGCGCACTCCCAGAGGAAGGCGAGTTCCTCGGCGTCCACGCCGAGGGCGGCGGTGGCTTCCGCCAGGCCATCCGGGGTTAGGTCGCCGGCCTCGTCGACTTCCCTGCCGTCCTTGCCTACCCATTCAGCGAGCGCGGCGAGCCGGCGGGCCACCGGCGCGGTGCGAGCCTGTGCGGCGAGCTCCGGCAGCGGGAGCAGGCGGATCGGGGGGAGCACGTCGGGCAGCCCGAGCGCGTCCTTGATATCAATGTCCTCATACTCGAGGTCATCGTCGGCGACGTCATGGTCGTGGTCGTGAGCCATGTCACGAGCCTATCGGCACTCGGCGCGGGTTGTGCGCCGCCCGCGTACCCCAAGCTACCGATCTTTAACCCCGCCACCGGGCGAGGCGCCGCACGTTATGCAACGCCTGCCTACCGCAGCCACAGGCCCTGACCCCAGCCACAGCGCGGAGGCAGCGCGGTCTTCGCGCTGCCTGCCCACCGCAGCCACAGGCCCTGACCCCAGCCACAGCGCGGAGGGCGACGCGGTTTATGCGGCGTCCTCCCGTGGGGGGGTAATGGGGGGGCGAAGCCCCCCCATGCCGGGGGGTGCAGGGGGGTCGCCCCCCCACGGAGGCAGCGGAGCGCTAGCGGAGCTGCCTCAAGACAAACTGCATGATGCCGCCGTGGCGGTAGTAGTCGGCTTCGCCGGGGGTGTCGATCCGTACCGTCGCGGTGAAGCGCTTGTCGTCGGCAGTCACCACGACCTCGTTCGGGATGCCGCCCTCGTTGAGCTGCGCGATGCCCTCGACGGCGAAGACCTCCTGGCCGGTGAGGCCGAGGGACTCGGCGCTCTCGCCCGGCTTGAACTGGAGCGGGAGCACGCCCATGCCGATGAGGTTGGAGCGGTGGATGCGCTCGAACGACTCGACGAGCACCGCGCGGACGCCGAGCAGCGCGGTTCCCTTCGCGGCCCAGTCGCGGGAGGAGCCTGAGCCGTACTCCTTGCCGCCGAGGACGATCAGCGGGGTGCCTTCGGCGATGTACTCGCGGGAGGCGTCGTAGATCGACATCTCCTTACCGTCCTTGACGGTTACGCCGCCCTCGGTGCCGGGCGCGAGCTGGTTGCGCAGCCGGATGTTGGCGAACGTGCCGCGGATCATCACCTCGTGGTTGCCGCGGCGGCTCCCGTAGGAGTTGAAGTCGCCGCGCTCGATGCCGCGGGAGGTCAGGTACAGGCCCGCCGGGGCCGTGGCCTTGATAGCGCCGGCCGGCGAGATGTGGTCGGTCGTGACCGAGTCGCCCAGCTTGGCCAGGACCCTCGCGCCCTGGATGTCGGTGACCGGCGCCGGCTCGGCGGGCATGCCGTCGAAGTACGGCGGGCGGCGGACGTAGGTGGAGTCCTCGGCCCACTCGAACGTGTCGCCCGCGGGGACCTGCAGGCCGCGCCAGTTGTCGTCGCCCTTGAAGACGTCGGCGTAGTCGGCGGTGAACATCTCAGCGCGGACGGCGCTCGCCACAACGCTGGTGACCTCGTCCGGTGACGGCCAGATGTCGGCGAGGAAGACCGGCTTGCCCTCGCTGTCCGTGCCGAGGGGCTCGCGGACCAGGTCGATGTCCATCGTGCCGGCCAGGGCGTAGGCGACGACGAGGGGCGGGGACGCCAGGTAGTTCATCTTGACGTCGGGGTTGATGCGGCCCTCGAAGTTACGGTTGCCTGACAGGACGCTGACGACCGTGAGGTCGTCGTCGTTGACGGCCTGGCTGATCGCCGGCGGGAGCGGGCCTGAGTTGCCGATGCAGGTGGTGCAGCCGTAGCCGACAAGGTTGAAGCCGAGCTTGTCCAGGTACGGGATCAGGCCGGCCCGCTCGTAGTAGTCCATGACGACCTTCGAGCCCGGGGCGAGGGTGGTCTTCACCCACGGCTTGCGGGCCAGGCCCTTCTCGACGGCCTTCTTCGCCAGGAGCGCGGCGCCGATCATCACGTACGGGTTGGAGGTGTTCGTGCAGGACGTGATCGCGGCGATGACGACGTGGCCGTGGTCGAGGGTCGTCTCGGTGCCGTCCTCAAGCGTGACCTTGACCTGGTGCGTGGCGCGGGTGTCGTCGTTCTCCACCGGGTCGGATGCCGGGAACGTGCCGTTCAGGCCGCTGCCCCCGGTGTAATTCGGCAGCGCGTCGCGGAAGGCGGGCTTGGCGTTGGCGAGCTCGATCCGGTCCTGCGGGCGCTTCGGGCCGGCGATGGACGGGACGACGGTGGACAGGTCGAGGGCGAGCTCCTCGGAGAAGCGCAAGGACCGGGCCGGGTCGTGCCACAGGCCCTGGGCCTTGGCGTACTTCTCCACCAGGTCGAGCTGGGCCTCGGGGCGGCCGGTCAGCCGCAGGTACTCGATCGTGGCCTCGTCGATCGGGAAGATCGCGCAGGTGGAGCCGAACTCCGGCGACATGTTGCCGATCGTTGCCCGGTTGGCGACCGGGACCCGGCCGACGCCGTCGCCATGGAACTCGACGAACTTGCCGACCACGCCGTGCTTACGGAGGATCTCGGTGATCGTGAGCACCAGGTCGG
>Ga0209415_10010136_pt1 | contig 16086 bp, 13 predicted proteins | sample PeaSoiSIISIP2007_FD_187696 | JGI IMG/M metagenome (GOLD analysis project Ga0209415, IMG submission 187696) | Peat soil microbial communities from Weissenstadt, Germany - SII-SIP-2007 (SPAdes) (version 2) | ecosystem: Environmental > Terrestrial > Soil > Wetlands > Peat | place: Germany...
CCGGTGCTGCCAGTGCCGGTGCTGCCAGTGCCGGTGCTGCCAGTGCCGGTGCTGCCAGTGCCGGTGCTGCCAGTGCCAGTGCTGCCGGGCCGCAGACCGCCGGGGCAGCCGCTCACGAGCCGGTCGTGGTAACGGCGGCGGGAAGCGCGGGCGCGCTGCCCGGCACGCAGGCCGCGACGGTCAAGGTGACCCCGTATGCCGAGTTTCCGGCGAAAGGCCGGGCTACCGGCGGCGTGCGCTGTCACCGGTTCCTCAAGGGCGAGGATGCGCTGGTTCTGGCCTGGGCCGGACCGGGGCCCGCCAGGGGCGCGACCTCCGCTGGCACCCCGATCCAGCTCCCGCCCCCGGTCGGCCGTCGCGACGGCTCAGGTGAGCGGGTCAGCGATCCGCTGGCCTCCCTCGGCGGAGCCCCGCCGTCCGCCTGACAGAGCCCCGCCAACCCCCGGCCGACCGGCCGGCCCGACCCCGTCTTGGCCCCACCAACCCCGGCCGACCCGGCACAACCCCGCCTGGCCCCGCCTGGCCCCGCCAACCCCGGCCGACCCGGAACGACCCCGCCTGGCCCCGCCTGGCCCCGCCTGGCCCCGCCAACCCGGCCGACCCGGCACGACCCCACCTGGCCCCGCCAACCCGGCACGACCCCACCTGGCCCCGCCAACCGCACCGACCCCGTCGACCCGGCTGCCAGATCGATCGGGGCTGCGGAATGACTCAGAGGTCGCTGAAAGGTTTGCCACAGCTTCGCCTCAGCCGCCTAGCCCAGGCTGATCTGTGACGGGCCCAGCGCGGGCCCGTCGCCAGCAGATGCTGGCTAGCTGGAACCTGGAAAGGAGAGCACTGTGGCAACTGTGACCGCCACCCGAGTCCGGCGGCTGATGCTGACCGGGGTGCTTGCGGCGGGACTGGGGGCCGGCGCCGCTGGCGTGGCTTCGGCCGCGACCAACGGCACCGCACATACCGCGACGCACAGCTCCGTCTCGTCCGCCACCTCGACAGCGGCCAACGCCGCCAAGGTGAAGCCGTCGGCCGCGAAGCCCGCCAAGTCGAAGGCGCACCACTGCCCCAACATGGGGCACCAGTAGCGGTCACCCGGCGGGCGGCCGGCCTGCGCCGCGATCGCCGCCGCCCGCCGGGCGATCACGTCGTCTCCCCATGACCGTGGTCGATTCTCAGCCATAGTGACTGAGAATCGACCACGACTTCGCGCGGAACCGGCTCAGGCTGCGAGGCGCTCCGCCACCAGGGCCGCGAAGCGATCGAGCCCGACCTCGATCTGCTCGCTGGTGAGCTGGCTGCAAGCCAGCCTGGCCTGATGCGAGCCGCCCTGGCCCGCGTAGAAATGGCTCATCGGAGTCCACAGCACGCCGTGCTGGCGTGCCGAGTACTCCATCAGCTCATCGTCGGCCGGGAAGGGCAGCGTGACGACGGCGAAGAAACCGCCGCTTGGCGCGTTCCAGCTGACGTGCGCCGGCGAGCCCGCCGGGGCCGTGAAGCGCCCGGCCAGGCCGTCGAGCAGGTGACGCATGTTGGACAGGTAGGCCGCCGTCTCCCGCTCGTTCGCCCGGATCATGCTGCACCCGTTCATCAGCAGCTTCCCGCCCACGACCGCCTGCGCGATCGCCGGGGTGTTGACCGTGACCATGCTCTTGATCCTCGACAGGTAGTCAGCCAGCAAGGCGACGCTCCCGTCCGCCGCGCTCACCCGCTGGTCGGCAACCGCATAGCCGACACGGGCCCCCGGGAAGCCGGTCTTGGCGAATGATCCCAGGTAGACCACCTGCCGGCCAGTGTCGAGAGCCTTCAGCGTCGGACGGTGCGGCCCGGAGTGGAACAGGCCGTACGGGTTGTCCTCCAGCAGCAGGAGCCCTTCCTGGCCGGCCACCTCAAGCAGGCGGTGCCGCAGGTCCACGGTCAGGCTGATCCCGGACGGATTCGCGAAGTCGGGCATCACGTAACAGGCGCGGGCCCGGAGCCCCGTATCCCGCGCCCTGCGTGCCTGGGCAGCCAGGTCAGCGAGGTCCACGCCAAGCCCGCCGCTTCGCACCGGCCAGACCGGCATCCCGGCCAACCGGGCCGCCCCGGTCAGGCCCACGTAGGTAGGCGCTACAGCGAGCAGAACGTCGTGCTGATCGGCGCAGAGCGCGCGCAGAACGGTAAACACTGCCTCCTGGAATCCGACCGTGACCACGATCGACTCGGGATCGACGCTGATGCCCTCGTCGATGTCCAGATGCCTGGCGATCAGCTCATGCACGATCCCCTTGGTCCGGCCGTACTGAAACAGTGTCCGGTTCAGCCGCGCCCGGTCGTAGCCGAGCTGGTCGGTCAGATAGCCGCAGTAAGCGTCGATGTAGGAGTGGATCAGCGAGACGTCGAAGAACTCCTCGCACGGCCGCCCGGAGGCGAACGACACCGCGTCCGGATAGCGGCTGGCGATCTCGTTCAGGAAGTTCATCGACTCCAGTGCCGGGTCCGCCAGCGAGCTGTGCAGAGCCGAGGCGGCGAGATCGCAGTCCGTGCCCACGTCGGTGACGCTCATCAGATCTGGCCCTTCCCGGCGTCGTGACGGCCAGCGATCATGCCGCGACTGACAGGACCGGGCCTCATCATTGGCGAGCTCTCCCTTCGCGAACTGTGTGCTCATCCTTTCCGCTAACGGATGGTTTCGCAATATTTTGCTTCTATGCGACCCACTGAACCGGCCTTACAGTGTGAATGGCACAGTGCCAGACCAGCGAGGTGGGAGGAAGCTCAATGTCGCGCTACGAGTGGGACGGAGATAGCGCCGGGGTCGAACAGCTCAAGCGGGCTGTGGGACCAGCCCGCGAGCGGGTGATCAGTCACCCGATGTACCACAGGCTAGATGGCCTGGATGCCGTGCTCACCTTCATGGAGCACCATGCCTTCGCCGTCTGGGACTTCATGTCTTTGCTCAAGTCACTGCAGCGCAACCTGACCTGCGTCGAGATCCCCTGGGTACCCACCGGGCCGACCGGCAGCCGCCGGCTGATCAACGACATCGTGCTCGTAGAGGAGAGCGACGAGCTGGGCCGCGGCTTCATTAGTCATTTCGAGCTGTACCTGGAGGGCATGACTCAGGCCGGCGCGGACCGGACTGCGATCGACTCGTTCGTCGATCTGGTGCGCGAGGGCAAGGGTGTCCTTACCTCACTCAAGGAAGCTGGGGCGCCGGAGGCCTCGGCCGAGTTCACGACCACTACCTGGGGATTCATCGAGGACCTGCCGGTTCACTGCCAGGCCGCGGCCTTCGCGTTCGGCCGGGAGGACCTGATCCCCGACATGTTCGACCAGGTCGTGCAGGTCAATACCGATCTCGGCAACAAGCTGTCCACGTTCGTGGACTACCTCAAGCGTCACATTCAGGTCGACGCCGAGGAGCACACGCCGATGGCCATGCAGATGCTCGCCGACCTCTGCGGCGATGACGTGGACAAGTGGCGAGCATGCGAGGAGACGGTCAACGCGGCGCTTGACGCGCGCTGCAAGCTCTGGGACGGGATACTGGCCGCCATCGACTCACCGCGCACAGCATGACCCAGCCGACCGTGCGCCCGGCCTCTTCCGGCCGAGCCCCGCCCGGGGGCTGGCAGGCGGCCGGGCCGCCATAGAGCGAGGACACCCCTGTCCGGTCATGCGCCTCCCTTCCTGGCCGGTTATATATTTATATCCATTCAGAAAGCATAGGCCTGGCACGGCCTGCGAGCATCGCCCAGGGCTGCTGCCCGACGGCCAATCGCTGCGGCGTCCCCGAAATGGCGGCGCCGCGGAATGTCGGCGCCATCGCTGCCGGCGCATGAGAGACAACATCGATCTGGAGACGGAAGGCGTCGTCAGGGGCCGACCACGGGGCCTGTGCGATGGCCAGGCCGAGTCCGCACGGGCGCCCAGGAGGATGTCTCCGGGGCGCTCGTTCGGCTGCCCGCTCCCCCTTTGACCCGGTGCCAGGTGCGAGCCAAACCGGCACCAGTGCGAGCCGACTGGGCGCCGGTGCTAGCGGGCCGAGGGCAGATGCGGTCGGGCCGTCAGGCGAAGGCGCGCCCGAGCCGGCTGGCGGCCGTCGCGACCGCGGTCCGCGCGGTGTCAAGGACGCCGACCATGGTGAAGAAGCCGTGCATCACGCCGTCATAGCGGATGATCTCGGTCGGCACGCCAGCCTGCTCAAGCCGCTGGCCGTAGAGTTCCCCCTCATCGCGCAGCGGGTCGTACTCAGCGGTGATCACGGTCGCCGGGGGCATGCCCGCGAGATCCTCGGCTCGCAGCGGTGACGCCAGCGGGCTGGCGCCGTCCTGCGCTGACCGCAGGTACATGCCCCAGTACCAGGCGACCGACGTCGGGTTGAAGAAGTACTTGTCGGTCATTTCGCGCATCGAGCCGGTGTCTGCCTGGTAATCGGTATTCGGGTAGACGAGCAGCTGATGCACGATGGCCGGCCCTCCCCTGTCGCGGGCGAGCAGCGCGACCGCGGCCGCGAGGTTCCCGCCTGAGCTGTCGCCGCCGACGGCAAGCCTGGAGGCGTCGATTCCGAGTTCCCCGGCGTGCGCCGCCACCCAGGCCGCGCCCGCGTAGCAGTCGTCGACGGCGGCAGGGAACTTGTGCTCAGGCGCCAGCCGGTAGCTCACGGCGACGCAGGCGCAGTGGGCCGCGTTGGTCAGCATCCGGCAGACCGCATCAGAGGTATCCAGCGTGCCGAGGCTCCAGCCGCCGCCGAAGAAGTACACGAGCACGGGCAGCGGACCCGCCCCTGAGGGCCGGTACATCCGCGCGGCGATCTCGCCATCCGGTCCGGGAATGGCCAGCTCACGCACCTCGGCGACCGGCTCGACCGGCCCGGCGCTGGCGGTCACTCCCTTCACGTCCGCCTCCCGCGCCTCGGAGATCGTAAGCGTGTACAGACCCGGAACCTGTTCCCGCTCAAGTCGGTCGTGAAGGGCCTGAACCTGCGGATGCAGTGGCATCGGACGCTCCCGTCAGCTGCGACCCTCGAAACCCTACGGCCCGAGCAAATGGGAATCAACAGGCCATGATGGGCCAGACCGGCGGCCACGCCGGCCCGGACCAGAACATGCCTGGTCACGCGGCTTAGCCCGCTCTCGGGGCCGGATGCCGCCCGGGTCGGCCGCTGGTCGCGGCCAGCTGTCAGCTTGACCTGATGGCGCCAATTGTGTAACTCTCACGAAAAGCACCTCTGTCCCACCAAAATGGCCTGTCTAAGGGATGATGCATGTCCGAGCCCCCCTGCGACTTTCCGCCTGAGGGAATGGCTGCCGACCCGTCGGCTTCCTCGCCCGGGTCGGGGTGGGTCGACCGCGAACTGCTTGCCGGAGACGCAGCCGATGTCTGCATCTGGATCGGCGGGGCCGTCACCCGGCAGGATCTGCGCAGGCTGGTCGGCGAACACGAGCAGCAGCTGGCGTCCGCGGGGCTGCACGAGGGCGGCGCGGTCGCCCTGCACCTCCCGCCGTCATTGAGTTTCATCGCCAGCCTGCTGGCAGCCTGGCGGATCGGGGCTCAGGTCAGCCTTCTTGATCACCGGCTCGCTCCCGCTGAGGTCGCCGTCGCAGTGGATCGGCTGGCTCCGCAGGTGCTGGTCGAGGCGGCAAGCGCGACCGGCTCGCCGATGAGCGGCTACATGACCGCCGTCGCCAAGGCGCTGCCGCGTCCTGACGGCCGGCCGGCGGCGACCCCGCACTCCCTGATCCAGCTCAGCTCGGGATCGACGGGGCCGTCCAAGGTGATCGCCAGGACGGCGGCTGATCTGCTCGGCGAGCTCGGCCGGTACGCCAAGCTCGACGAGTACCCCACGGCAGGAACGCGGATCGTCCTGCTGGCCTCGATCGTGCATGTCCTCGGGCTGGTCGGCGGGCTTCTGCACAGCCTGCACGCCGGGGTGCAGCTCGTCTTCCCCGACCGGCTCACGACCGATGGCATCAGGACGGCGATCACGACGGGCACGGCGCCGACCATGCTGCTCGGCGTGCCGTTTCATGCCGAGCTCATGACGGCGGACCCCGCGCCGGTGCCCAATCTCGAGCGAATGGTGGTTGCCGGTGAACTAACCAGGCACTGGGCCCGTGATGCGTTCGTGGCGGCATATGGTGTCCCGCTCGGAAACATGTACGGCATGACCGAGCTTGGCGTGATCGCCACCGACCTGTCCGGCAGGAACGCGCCCGCGGTCGCCCCGGCGCCCGGGATGCGCCTGCGCGTCGAAGACGGAGAGCTGCTGGTGCAGATGGCCGCCTCGCCGTACATCGGGCTGATCGACGAGACCCGCTGGGTGCAGGGCTGGCTGCGCACCAGGGACGCGGCGACGATAGACGAGCAGACCGGGCTGGTCACCATCCTCGGCCGGCTTGACTCGCAGATATCTATCGGCGGGCTGAAGGTGGACCTCACCGAGGTGGAACAGACCCTGTGTGCGCTGCCGCAGGTTACAGTCGCGGTGGTCACCTTCGAGGGCCACATAGAGGCATATCTGGTCCTGCGCGAAGGGTCGTCGCTCACCGACGTCGAGGCCGAGCTCACGCAGCGGCTCGCGTCCTATAAGCGACCTCGGCGATTTAACGTGCTCGCCGATCTTCCCCGGACGGCCACCGGCAAGAACGTCCGCGATCGGGCGGTCCTGCGGGCCGCGGCTCAGGCCGAGGCGGCGGTGCCGCCGTGATGCCGCCCTTAGCGCGGCACGTCAGGCGCGGCGGCAAGCACAGCCCGCCACGCACGGCGAGCAGCAGCACGGCATGCCTAGGCACTCGCAGGCGTTCGCACAGGTAGCTCAGACAGGAGGGGTCATCTGATGGACATCGACGTCCACCAGGTCGTGCTGGCCGGGGGGATTCCCGGATGAGCGAGCCAACGCCGCCGAACCGCGAGGAGGTCATCGCCCTGCTCGCCACGTTCGGCGACCGCTCCCCTGATGAGGTCGCCGAGCAGATCGGCTCGCTGGAGCTGACCTGGCTGATCACCAAGGTGGAGACGCACTACAACGTGACGCTCGATCTGAGCGACGAGGCGCTGTCCCAGATGACGACGGTCTCCGGTGCCGTCGCGGAACTCCGCGAGGTACTCGCCGGCGCGGAGCATGTGTAGCACGCGACCGGCCGATGGCCGATCGCCAGAGATCGCCATCACGGGTTTGGGCGTCACCTCCGCGCTTGGAAGAGGCACCCAGCCGTTGCTGGAGGGCGTGCTGTCTGGGCGTCCGGCGTTCGGCCCGGTGGCGCGGTTCGGGACGGATCGGTGCCGGGTCAAGGTCGCCGCTGAGCTGCCCTCGGAACCGGTGCTCGCGACCGAGCTCACCGCCGTCATCGATGACGCCTGCCGGTCGGCCTGCCTGGATCCTGACAGCCGTGCCGAGGCGGCCTTCCTGCTGGCGCTGCACGCCAATCCGCAGGCCGCCAGGGATCCGGCGGCGGGAAGTGTCAACGGCAGCTCAGCCGCGGACGTAGCCGAGCGGAGCGGGCTGCGGCAGCCCGCCAGGGTCTACGTCACGGCCTGCGTGGCGGCAAGTACCGCGATCGCCGACGCCGCCGCGATGATCTCCTCCGGCCGGGCCGGCACGGTCGTCGTCGCCGCGGGCTTCCTGGTCGACGCCGACACTTTCGGCGTGTTCGATGCCGGCCGGGCGCTCGCCCGTGACGGGCAGGTGCGCCCGTTCAGCGCCGGCCGGCAGGGACTGCTGCTCGGAGACGGAGCGGCCGCCGTGGTGCTCGAGAACGCGGCGGTCGCCCGGCGCCGAGGCGCGCAGGTGCTGGCCCGGCTGGCAGGCTGGGGCCGGGCGGGCGACGCGTACGACGTCTGCCAGCCGCATCCCGATGGCACCGGCCTTGCCCGTGCCATCACCGCCGCTCTGAGCCGGGCACGTGCCGACGTCACCGACATCGGCTACGTGAACGCCAACGGCACAGGCACCGCGTTCGCCGACGCGTCGGAGGCCGCCGCGCTGCACCGCGCTCTCGGCGGCTACGCAAGCCAGGTTCCGGTCAGCTCGACGAAGTCGGTGCACGGCCACGCCCTGGAGGCGTCGGCCCTGGTCGAGCTCGTGGTCACCGTGCTTGCGCTGCGAGCTGGGCTGCTGCCGGTCAACGCCGGCTTCCTGGCGCCAGCCCCCGAGTGCGAGCTTAACCTCGTTCTCGGCACCGCTCGCGAAGCCTCCCCGCGGTACGGGCTGAGCCTGAACGCCGCCTTCGGCGGCGCCAGCACCGCGCTCCTGGTGGCTGCGGCGTGAACGCGCCTGCGGCACTGCACAGCGAAGACCGGCAGGCGGCTGACCCGCCCCTGACGGCTACCACCGACCTGACGGCGGCCGGCCCTGAGCTGACGACCGGCCCTGGCCTGACGGCCAGCAGCTACCTGCCGGAGGGACTGGCAGTTCTGGCCAGCTCGACCTGGCCAGCGGCGGAGCATGCCGAGCTCCCGGCTATTCCCGGTTTCATCGTGTCATCGTTCAGCCCGCTCGCTGCCGCGGTCGCCGAGCTCTGCCTGCTGAGCTACTTCGGCCCGCGGCCCGCTGATCAGGACCAGGGCGAGAGCACGGCGATCGTGCTGGCCAGCGGTACCGGGGACATCGCCACCGCCGCCGCGATCGCCAGCGCCGTCGACGAAGGGCGGCGGGTGCCGCCGCTGCTGTTCTTCCAGTCCAACCCGAACGCCGTGGTCGGCTACATCGCCGCCCGCTGGGGACTGGCGGGACCGGTCATCTGCACCAACCCGATCGGCGACATCCTGGCCGACGCGATGCTGAGCGCGACCCTGCTCATCGAGGATGCCGCCGCCACCGCGGTCCTGGTCATCCTCGCCGACACCGATCGGGACGGCGCCGACCGCGGCGCCGCCATGCTCATCGGCCCGGCTTCGTGGCAGCTGGCGCACCCGGCTTCTGGCACTGCCTCCGGCCCCCAGGCCGACGCCGCGCGGCCGGGCCAGGCGGCGAAGGCGGGAGAGCCACAACGATGACCGGCGAACTGACCGCATCCGCGGACGTACAGGTGAGAACTGCCTTGCCCAACTCATTAGCCTTCGGCGGGCACTGCGTCAGCCAGATCCTCAGGCCGGCGACTACCGCCCGACGAAGGGGGACTGGCTGGCGTGCCCGACCGGGCCCGCCAACCGGGCGGACGTGCTGGCTGTCCCGCCTGTCACGCCGTCCGCAGTATCGAGAGGTACATCATGAGGATCCAGGGAATCGACCATGTCGAGTACTACGTCGGCGACCTAGCGAAATCAGCCGCCACCCTCTGCGACGCCTTCGGTTTCCGCATCGCCGGCCGGCAGGCTCCCGGCGCCGGACCGGCGGGGCAGCGATCACTGCTGCTCAGGCAGGGACAGATCCGGCTGCTGCTCACCACGGCGGGTTCAGCGGACCATCCGGTGGCTGACTATGTCAGGCAGCACGGTGACGGCGTGGCCGTGATCGCGTTCAGGACCGACGATGTCCGCCGGACATTCGCCGAGACGGTCGCTGCCGGAGCGGCGCCACTAGCGAGCCCGGCATTCGCGACGGCCGGCCAGAGCACCGTGGGAACCGCGGTCGTCTCGGGATTCGGGGACGTACAGCACAAGCTCATCGAGCGCACCGGCGCGGACTCCGAGTTCGCGCCGGGAACGATCGAGATGACGCGGCCCGGCGACCACATCCCGGGTGCGTGCCCGGGTCGCCCGGACGACGCCGCCGAGCTGCTTGTGGCCCTTGACCATATCGCCGTCTGCCTTCCCGCGGACGAGCTCGACAACACGGTCCGGTTCTACCGTGACGTCTTCGGGCTGGCCCAGATCTACGACGAGCGGATCGAGGTCGGCACCCAGGCGATGCTCTCCAAGGTGGTCCAGGACGAGTCAGCCAGGGTGACCTTTACCCTGATCGAACCCGACCTCAGCCGCGAGCCAGGGCAGATCGACGAGTTCCTGAAGGCACATGGCGGCGCCGGAGTTCAGCACCTGGCGTTCAGGACCTCCGACATCGCAGCCGCCGTCAGGACGATATCCAGCCGCGGCGTGGAGTTCCTGATCGCTCCGGCCGGCTACTACCAGACTCTGGAGGCACGCCTGGGGCAGCTGGCCATCCCGATCACCGAGCTCCGCGAGCTGAACGTGCTGGCCGACCGCGATCGCTGGGGCCAGATGTTCCAGATATTCGCGAGGTCCACCCATGAGCGGCACACCTTCTTCATCGAGCTGATCGAGCGGAAGGGCGCGCTCACCTTCGGCACTCGCAACATCAAGGCGCTCTACGAGGCGCTCGAGGATGAGCACGCCGGGATCACCAACTGACCAGGACGTGCGCCAACCATGCGGACGCTGACCCAAGCCGGCCGACTCCGAACCAGGCAGACACCGAACCAGGCAGACACCGAACCAGGCAGACACCAACCAGGCAGACACCAACCAGGCAGACACCGAGCGGAGACCGACAATGACCACCACTAGCCCCTTCACGCTGACCGACGAGCAGGCCGCTCTGCTGCCCTCCGACGACGATGTCCGCGAGTACTCCGAGCATGGCTGGTATCTGTCGAAGAAGCTGTTCACCGACGATGAGATCGATGCGCTTGTCGCTGCCAGCGACAGCTTCTACACCGGTCACCGGGACCGCACGCTGCCGGTCAGGCCACCGAACCTGGCCTACTGGGAGCCTTCGCACGGCGACGTGCAGCGCCACAACGACTATGTGCACTATGAGTCGGACGACATCGCCAGGATCCTGCGCAAGCCGCTGGTCGGCGCGGTGGCTGCCCGCCTGGCCGGGACTGGCGAGATCAGGGCCTTCCAGGCAACCATGATCTACAAGCCGCCGATCGTTGGCGAGATGTCCAACCTCGTACCGTGGCATATCGACCGTCATTACTGGCAGATCTGCACCTCGGAGCGGATGCTTACGGCCTTCATCCCGTTCCACGACTGCGGCGTGGAGATGGGCACGATCACGATGATCGACGGCAGCCATCTCTGGAAGGAGATCCCGGGCGACGATTCGACCCGGCACTTCGCCCAGCGCGACCGCGACGAGCTCGAGACGCTGCTGCACCGCACGGCCGAGTTCAACAATGCCGAGGTACAGCCGATCCCGATACTGATCCCCAAGGGCCACATAAGCTTCCACCACTGCCGGATCTACCACGGCAGCGGGCACAACCGGAGCAGCCAGCCACGCCGCGCGATCTCGTTGCACCTGCAAGACGGCGAGAACCAGTGGCGGTCGTATCGCAAGCCAGACGGCAGCCAGGTCGTCTACAACCATGACGTGCTGGTGCGCAAGACCAGCGCTGGCACGCCCGATTACGCCGACCCCGACTTCTGCCCGGTGCTCTGGCGGTCCTAGCGCCGGGCCAGGACGAGCCGCGGGGGCCGGCGGTCAGGCGTCGATTCTGCTTGGATCGAGTTCAGCCGCGCTGCCGACGATGAATTCCCTGCGCGGCGCGACTTCGGTGCCCATCAGCAGGTCGAACATACTGACAGCCGCCTCGCTATCGGAGATCCTGATCCGGCGCAGAGTCCGGCGGCGGGGATCCATCGTGGTCTCGGCAAGCTGAGACGCATCCATCTCGCCCAGCCCCTTGTACCGCTGCGGGGGCTCCTTCCACCGCTGGCCCTTGCGCTCCAGTTCCAGCATGGTCCGATGCAGCTCGGGGTCGGAGTACGTATAGATGTAACGCTCCTGGCCCTTGCGCGGACTGATCAGCTCGATCCGGTGCAGCGGCGGGACCGCGGCGAAGACCCGGCCGGCCTCGACCAGCGGGCGCATGTACCGGTGGAAGAGGGTGAGCAGCAGGATCCGGATATGGGCGCCGTCGACGTCCGCGTCGCTCATCAGGATGACCCGCTGATATCGCGCCGAATCGAGGTCGAACGCGTTGCCCGAGCCGGCTCCGAGCACCTGAATGATCGCCGCGCACTCGGCATTCCTGAGCATCTCAGCCAGGGACGCCTTCTGCACGTTGAGTATCTTGCCGCGGATCGGCAGCAGCGCCTGGAACTCCGAGTCACGGGCCAGCTTGGCGGTGCCGAGCGCCGAGTCCCCCTCCACGATGAACAGCTCGCTGCGGTCGTCGGCCGACCGGCAGTCGACCAGCTTGGCCGGGAGAGCCGACGTGGCGAGCGCGGACTTGCGGCGCTGATTCTCGCGGTGCTCACGAGCGGCGATCCGCGTCTTCGCGGCCGAGGCGACCTTGTCGAGCAGCGCCTTCGCCTGCTGCTTGCTGCCCCTGACCCGGCCCTCGAGAAAGGCGCGCAGCTCGCTCCCGACCACCTGGGCGACGATCCGCGAGGCCGCCGGCGTACCGAGCACCTCCTTGGTCTGGCCCTCGAACTGCGGCTCGGGCAGCCGGACCGCGATCACCGCGGTCAGGCCCTCGAGCACATCCTCCTTGATCACAGGATCGTCACCGTTCCGCAGCAGCCTGGCCGCGCGGAGCTGCTCGTTCAGCGTCTTGACCAGCGCCTTCTCGAATCCGGTGACGTGGGTGCCGCCTTTCGGCGTCGCGATCACGTTGACGAACGACCGGGTGACGGTGTCGTACCCGCTGTCCCAGCGCAGCGCGACATCGACCTCCAGCTCACGCTCGACCTCGGTCGGGCTCAGGTGGCCGCGCTCGTCAAGGACCGGGACAGTCTCCGTGAACTGGCCGGATCCGGTCAGCCGCAGCACGTCGGTGACCGGATCGCCACCGGCCAGATGGGCGCAGAACTCGCTGATTCCGCCGACGAACCGGAACTCGGCCGTCCGGGGCTGAGTACCATCCGCCGCGCCGTCGCCCTGGTCGGCGGGACGCTCGTCCACGATCCCGATCGACAGGCCCGGCACCAGGTAGGCGGTCTGCCTCGCTCGCTGGGTCAGCGGGTCGAAGGCCAGCTCGGCTCCGGGAACGAAGATCTGCTTGTCCGGCCAGAACACCGATCTCGTACCGGTCTGCGCCTTCGGCACCCGGCGCACCCGGCGCAGGCCCGAGCCCGCCTGGAACCTGGCATCAGGACCGGGCCCGGCGAACTCGCCTGGCACGCCGCGGCGGAAGCTGGCCGCCCACTCGGAACCCTCGCGGTCCACGTGCACGTCCATCCGGCCGGAGAGCGCGTTCACGACCGACGCTCCCACGCCGTGCAGGCCGCCGGAGGCCGTGTAAGAGCCGCCGCCGAACTTGCCGCCCGCGTGCAGCCGGGTCATCACGAGCTCGACGCCGGTCAGACCGGTCTTGGGCTCGATGTCCACCGGGATGCCGCGGCCGTTATCCCGCACCTCCGCTGAGCCGTCCGCGTGCAGGATCACCTCGATGCGAGTGCAGACGCCGTGCAGCGCCTCATCCACGGAGTTGTCGATGATCTCCCAGAGGCAGTGCAGCAGCCCGCGGCCGTCGGTCGAGCCGATGTACATTCCGGGCCGCTTGCGGACCGCCTCAAGGCCCTCAAGGACCGTCAGATGGCGCGCTGAGTAACCCTCGGCCGGGCTGGCCGACTGCGGCGCTTCGCGGATGGCGGCGGTCACGGCACTTCTCCAGACATCGGCACCGGGCCGCAGCACGTCTACCCGGCTGCGCACCGGAGAAACTTTTGTCTTCGAAGACTAGCCGCCCGGCCGGCCACCGCCGGGCAGCCACGCCGATCACATACCCGGCGACCTGGGACAACTTGCTCTCGGGGCGCTCGTGTACAAAGATCAGGCCAGTGACCCGTAATGTGTTCGCCCACGGCGTACGCCAGAGCGGCATGGGATGACACCAGGCGGGCTAGGTGTTGTGATGCGGTAGAGGATCGCAGGTTGCATGACCGTCGGCGAACACGCTGGCGGGTGGCCAGGCAAGGGGAGGCGGACATGACCGGAGCAATGGCCCCTACGAAGCCGCTGAACGCCAACGACCTGTGTGACCGGTGCGGTGCTCAGGCTTACGTACGGGTGGTGCTGCCCGGATCGGCCGAGCTGCTGTTCTGCGGGCACCACAACCGCCAGCACGCGCACGCGCTGGCGAAGGTGGCCGTCGAGATCCAGGACGAGACGGCCAGGCTAACCAGCAAGCCGGGCGAGGGCGCGACAGCCAGCCGCTAACCCGCCCGCCAGCCGGTATTCGGCCGCGGCGAGCCGGTCACCGGCTATCGCCATCCAGGCTCAGGAGCTGGGCCATTGATGGTCGTTGAAGATGGCGTCCCTGATCTCGCCGATGGCCACGTCCAGCTCGCCGATCGCGCGCTGGATCTTCTCGGCGGCGCGGTGCTGACCGATCAGCGCGAGCGCGGCCTGCAGATCTAGCCCGACCGCGTAGATCCGGCGGACCACGACGTCATTGAGCTCCTTGGCAATCCGGTCGTGATCCTCGGTGAGATGCCTGGTGAGGTCGGGCGCGGCCACGGCGTCCCGGCCGTGATCCTCGATCAGGAGGCCGGTCAGGTCTGGCGGCGCCATGCCGTCCGCGCACCCGCCCGCCGTCCCGCCAGCGTCGGCGGGACTCTGCCTCGGGAGCATTCCTGGCGCGTTCAATGGTCAGCGCGCCAGCGTCCGGGGTGGCGCCGTGGTCGGTTCATGGCCGAGACTCCAAGACATCACGAAGCCAGGCAGTCGTGCCGCCGGGTCCTGAGCGACGCGCTTCTCCTGCGACCGGCCCGTCCTCGGAACAGCACGAGATGCCAATGTTACTCAAGCGTATGCCAGGGCCGATGTTCCCGATAGCCCTGGTGGCCCGCAGATCAGGGCAGGACGGGCAGGGCAGGACGGGCAGGACGTCCTTAGTCGAGGTAGTCGCGCAGTACCTGGGATCTGGACGGGTGGCGCAGCTTGGACATGGTCTTCGACTCGATCTGGCGGATCCGCTCCCTGGTCACCCCGTAGACCTTGCCGATCTCGTCCAGCGTCTTCGGCTGGCCGTCGGTCAGGCCGAACCGCATCGACACCACGCCCGCCTCGCGCTCCGACAGCGTGTCGAGCACCGAGTGCAGCTGCTCCTGAAGCAGCGTGAAGCTGACCGCCTCACCGGGCTGGATCGCCTCCGAATCCTCGATCAGGTCGCCGAACTCGCTGTCACCGTCCTCGCCGAGCGGGGTGTGCAGCGAGATCGGCTCCCGGCCGTACTTCTGCACCTCGATGACCTTCTCCGGGGTCATGTCCAGCTCAGCGGCCAGCTCCTCCGGAGTCGGCTCCCGGCCCAGGTCCTGAAGCATCTGCCGCTGCACCCGGGCCAGCTTGTTGATCACCTCGACCATGTGCACCGGGATCCTGATCGTGCGGGCCTGGTCGGCCATGGCCCGGGTGATCGCCTGCCGGATCCACCAGGTGGCATAGGTCGAGAACTTGTAGCCCTTGGTGTAGTCGAACTTCTCCACCGCCCTGATCAGCCCGAGGTTGCCCTCCTGGATCAGGTCGAGGAACAGCATGCCGCGACCGGTGTAGCGCTTGGCCAGCGAGACCACCAGCCGCAGGTTCGCCTCCAGCAGGTGGTTCTTCGCCCGGCGGCCGTCCTCGGCGATCCAGTCCAGGTCACCGCGGACGTCGGGCGGCAGCGACCTGCCGCCGTCGGCCAGCTTCTCCTCGGCGAACAGCCCGGCCTCGATCCGCTTGGCCAGCTCGACTTCCTGCTCGGCGTTGAGCAGCGGCACCTTGCCGATCTGCTTCAGGTAATCCTTGACCGGGTCGGACGTGGCACCGGCCACCGCGACCTGCGCCGCGGGAAGATCCTCATCGTCATCACCGTAGACGAAGGCCTCATCATCACCCTCCTCCGCCGAGCCGCCGGCCACCGCTGGCGCGCCGGCAGCGACCGCACCGGCTCCGGCGCCCGCCCCGGCGGCGGGCTCATCGGCGTCGTCGGCGTCATCCGGCTCGTCGCCCGCATCCACGGTGTCAGCCGTCACATCGCCGAGATCGAGGCCGATGATCGGATCGTCACCGATGACCTCATCGCCATCCAGGCCGGCCAGGTCATCCAGGTCCACGTCGACATCGAGGTCGGCCACCGCGGCCAGATCCGGCTCGCCATCCAGATCGGCATCGAGATCAGCTACCGCCGCCAGATCCGGCTCGGCATCCAGGTCGGTCACTTCCGCCAGGTTCACGTTACCTTCCAGATCAGCGAGCCCGGGGAGATCATTCTC
>Ga0209415_10010138_pt1 | contig 16084 bp, 6 predicted proteins | sample PeaSoiSIISIP2007_FD_187696 | JGI IMG/M metagenome (GOLD analysis project Ga0209415, IMG submission 187696) | Peat soil microbial communities from Weissenstadt, Germany - SII-SIP-2007 (SPAdes) (version 2) | ecosystem: Environmental > Terrestrial > Soil > Wetlands > Peat | place: Germany...
GCCGATCGAGCGTCACGGTGAAGAAGAAACGCAGGGCTGACACCGCGCTGTTGATGCTCGGTGGGTGCATGCCAGCCCGTGTCTGATGCAATTGGAAGCGGCGCAGGTCCTCACGCGTTGCAGTATCCGGCGAGCGCTTGAGGAATGCCGCGAAGGCTCTGACGTGGTGGACATAGTCGTTGCGCGTCTTCTCGACGTAGTTGCGCACCGTCATGTCCTCGATCATGCGCTGGCGCAGCGGGCTGATGGGCTTCGCGTTCATCGGGGGGGCTCCTCATCTTGAGGTTGACAACCCCCCGATCCTCGGATCACCCCGCTCCGCTCACACCTCCTCCGCGCTCGTCATCCAACCGCCGCCGCTACCTGTATCGCGCTCCCGCGAAGCGGGTTCGTTCAAGGGTGGGGAGCGGACCTTGAACAGCGCTGTCTCCAAGTGGTGTTCGAGCCCATTGTGACCGCGCTCACCGTGGTTGTAGCCGGCTTTGCTGCCGTCGATCTCGCAAAACGGCCGAACCCGCCAGCGGCGCTGCCGGCGCGCAGGGGTCCATCGCTGCCGCCTTGCGCCCCCTCGGGGCGCGCAACGGCGGGCGCCTGCGCCCGCAGAGACGCCCAGGGCGTCGCCCAGCCCACCCACGCAAACCGACGCAGGCCGCGCCGGTGCTGGCGACGCCTACGTGCAGGCGCGCGAGGCAAGCTCAACTTCCAGTCGTAGATTAGCGTGTTTACACACGTAAAGCGCGCGGATTGCACACAGGGAGCGGCCAGACCCGGCTTTGCGGGCGCCGGGTCGTCGCGCGGCGGCGTGATCAACGTGGTGTCGGAATTCCTTACAGTGCGTCCAACATGCGCAAAGGCATCACATATCTTCGTCGTAATATGACGGAAAGTGAGGATATACCGTAAAATCAAGTTACTGACCATTGCCCGCGGGTGGCATCGGACCACCACACCAACGGTCGCGGTGCGACGGCAAGAGTGCGCCACGCGTGCCTGCCGTGAACGCACGGTGTCGGCGTACTCCGCGGCGGCCTTTGCCCGGTGTCACGGGGCCGCCCTGGCCGTCGCCGCGCGCTCAGGCGAGATTCGTCCCAAAACTCTCAGGGTTCGCCTCTGGCGACAGCGCTAGCGCGGGCGCCTTTTGTCGGAATTCCTTACACCCTTCTTGCAATTGAGATTCAGGCCGGAGCTATATACCTGTTTTTGCAAGTTTTTCATGAACGGTACGAGAATTGCTTCAATGCGCCCGGGAGTTGCTGCGCGACGTCGGCGCGCGTCGCCAGCCGCGGCATGCCACATGCCGGCTGACTTCGGGCCGCCGAGAGGTGGGTTCCGCCGCGTCGCGCAACTGCTTCGAGGGATGTCGTGCCGCCCGGATCGCCCGTTTAGGGGACTGACTGATGAAGATGCATAAGACGTTGCTCGTTTCCGCGGCCCTGGTCGGCCTTCTTTTCGCGGCGACGTCCGCGTCGGCGCAGACAACCGACATCTGGACCGGCACAAGCGGCACAGACAACAACTGGGATACCGGGGACAATTGGTCGCCCACGGCGGAACCGGGCGGCACGGACATCGTTCAGATCACCGATCCGTCGGTGCTAAGCACCGTAAATTTCCAGAACCCGTCACCCGGGACGCTGACCTCGGTCACCATCGACGGCGGCATGACCCTGCGGCAGAACCAGGACACCTTGTCGACGGGTGCCCTCAACGTCGGAACTGCCGGTACGTATACGCTGGCTGGCTCGGGCACCTTGCAAGCGGGTAGCGTTTCGGTCACCGGTAACGGTGTCGTGAATTTAGGATCTCCCGGGTTCGTCGGTACGGCGTCGGGCTCACTCACGAGTAGCTCGTCCGCGTTCGGCGGCGGCCCCATTTGCACTTCCTGCACGTTAAACGCGACGACGATCGACCTCGGATCGGACGGCACCCTGCCGGGCACCGCGACCGTGAACCAGTACGGCGGCACGGTGAACGACGACCTGATCGTCGGCGACGCCACTGGCGGCAGCTACACGAACACCAACGGCACGCACAACGTCACTGGCAACCTGATCCTTGGCAACCTGTCGACCGGCACCGGCAGCTACACGATCACCGGCGGCAGCGCGCAGACCAAGGTGAATTTCAACCCCTCCAGCGAGGCCCCCAACGGCGCGCTGATCGTCGGCAATCAGGGCATCGGCAACTTCACGCAGGAAACGTTCGCCGGCTCGGATGCGACGCCCGGGGTCACCGTCGCCGGCGATCTCGCGCTCGGCCTGCAATCCGGAAGTACGGGGACCTACACCCTCAATGACGGCACGCTGACCATTGGCGGGGCCGTGATCGTTGGCTCCGCCAGCACCAACGCCAACCTGTTCACGCAAAATGGCGGCACCGTCAACATCACCGGGTCTGCCGGCAGCAACAGCCTCTACGCGCCGGTCAGCCCCGGCGCGGTTCCCCCCACGAATCCGGGTTCGCTATACATCGGCGGCGAGTCTGTCTTCGACAACGGCGTCGGCACCTACACGATGAGGGGCGGCACGCTGAGTGCGGGGAGCATCTCTCTCGGCTTCAGCGGTGTCGGCACGTTCAACCAGAGCGGCAACAGCCAGGTCACGACCGGCTTTATCGACATGGGCGACTGTGGCGGCTGCAATGGCGGAAATGCGGCTGGGTTTTACAAACTCAACGGCAACGGGACCCTCACCACCGGCGGCATCAACGTCGGCGACTTCGGGCACGGCGAATTTGTGCAAGGCGCGGACCTGGCCAATAACACTGTGAACACGGTCAACGGAACGCTGGCGATTGGCAATGGCGCGACGGCGACACCGAACGTCGCAAACCCCTTCAATTACGACCGCTCCGGCACCTATACGCTCGATTCCGGCACGCTGAACACGCAATATACGTTGGTCGGCAACGTGGGCACCGGGACGCTCATCCAGCATGGCGGCACCAATAACGTCGCCTTCTCCCTGGACGTGGGTGTGCAAAACACGACGCTTTCAGGGCCCGTGGGCAGCGGCACGCCGTCCAGTCCAGTCTTCGGCGGTCCCGCTTTGGGCACCTACACGATGAATGGCGGCACGCTGACCATAGGCGGGGACGATAGCGTACCTCAGTTCGCAAGCGCGTACCCAACCATTAGCGGCGGCACCGGCATGATCATCGGCGATGCCGGCAATGGTGTCTTCAATCAGTTCGACGCCTCCACCGTCACATCGGGAACCCCGCAGGTTGCCAATGTTTCGGCTGGTATCGAAGGGGATCTGGTCATTGGCGCCCAGGGCCCCGCCACGGCTGGAGGCACCGGCACCAGCCAAGGAACCTACAACCTCGGGCAAACCGGCCAGTCGGCGGCGCCGAGCCTGACGATCAACGGCAGCATCATCATCGGCCGGGATGCAGGATCAAACGGCGCGACCGTCCCCGGCGCCAGCCCGACCAACGCGAACCTCGTCGTCCAAGGCGATGGCACGAACCTCAGCGTCTACTATAACGGCGGCGGCATCCCCAACGCCAACTCGCTGAGCAGCAACATCCTGGTCGGGCTCAGTGGGAATGGCGCCGTCACCCAGATGGACAAAAGTACCGTCTACATGGATGGCGATCTCAGCATCGGCATCAATCAGGGCGCCGTCGGCAGCTATAATTTGAACGCGACGTCGAATGGCGGAAACCTGCAGGTCGGCAACTTCCTGAACATCGGCGGCGTCGGAGAATTCGTCAACGGCGTCAGCGAGCAGACCGCGGCGACGGGCGGGACGGGCTATTTCACGCAAACCAGCGGCGACGTCACGGTCGTCCAGGACGTCAATATCGGCAACAACGGCGGCACCGGCACCTATGCGATGAGCGGCGGCACGCTGGCAGTCGGCGGCTATCTCAATGTCGGCACCAACGCCGGCACCGGCACATTCGGTCTGAGCAACGGCGCCGTCACCATCTCCGGCGTCACTGATCTCGGCAATGGCGGGCCCGGCACGTCCGGCACGTTCACTCAGACCGGCGGGACTTTCGAGACGGGTTACCTGGATGTCGGCAGAGGCGGTACGGTCAGCAATTCGTTTACGCTCTCCAACGGCACCGTGACCGTCGATCAAGATCTGGTCGTCGGCAATTTGGCCACCGGCACCGGCACCAACTCGTTCACGCAAATCAGCGGCACGGTCAACGTCAACTCGCCGGGCTACGGCGTCTACATCAACAACGGCACCTATGACCTGCAGAGCGGCAATTTCAATGTCGCGAACAACGTCACGCTCGGCGATGTCGCCGGTGGCGCAAGCTTCACCCAGGAGGGCGGTACCGCCTCCTTCGGCAACAACCTGATCGTCGGCAACAGCGCCGGCGTGACGGGCAGCTACACGATCGGCACCGGCGGCACTCTGAATATCGGCACCAACATAGCCAATGCGGCCGCTGGCTATTACAACACGCCGCAAAACAGCATGGTGGTCGGCAATAGCGGCACCGGCACCTTCACACAGACCGGCGGCAACGTCACGATCGGCGGCGATGCGACAGCGAGCAGCCTGAACCCGGCGGTGCAGGACCTGATCCTCGGCGCCGCCACGGGGTCGAGCGGCACCTACAACATGAATGGCGGCAACCTGACCGTCTACGGCAACGCGAACATCAACAATTCGTCGATCGAGGTTGGATTCATCAACCTCAGTGGTGGCGGCACCGGTCAGTTCACGCAAACCGGCGGAACCGTCAACACCTACGGCTTCAATGGCCTGGCCATCGGCGACAACGGCTCCGCCACCGGATCGGGCAATTACAGCATCAGCGGCGGCAGCCTCGTCATCAACCAGAACCCGACCATCACGACCAATGGGTTTGACAGCAACAGCACCGGCAACATGTTCGTCGGCGCCCACGAGACCGGCTCAATGACGCAGACCGGCGGCTCGGTCTCGGTCGCGGGCGATGCGTTCGTCGGCTTCGCCAACGGGGCGAGCAGCAGCACCTGGACGATCAACAACAGCGTCGGCACGTCGACGGTTTCGGTCGGCGGCGACATGTATGTCGGCGGCACCACGCTGTTCGGCGGCACCACGGGAACCGGCGAGGTCGACCAGTCGGCAGGCACGGCGACCGTCGCCGGGACGCTCGACGTCGGCGCCGGCCCCGGCAGCATCGGGCTTTACACGTTGTCGGGCGGGACGCTGACCACCGGGATCACCGGCGGCAGCTCGATCGGCGACGTGGTCATCGGTAACTACGGCACGGGTGAGCTCGACAATTCCGGCGGAATCCAGACGAGCTCGAGCATCGATGGCTTCACACTGGGCTCTCAGGCCGGCAGCCAGGGCACCTACAAGCTGACCGGAACAGGCAGCCTGAGCGTGGCCGGGAATGAGAATGTCGGCGTGTTCGGCACGGGCGTGTTCCAGCAGAGTGGCACGACCTCGAACACGGTCGGTGGTTCGCTCTACATCAGCAGCGGCTTCGGCGGCCCCAGTAGTTCCTACACGCTGACCGACGGCACGTTGACCGTCAGCGGAAGCGAGATCGTGGGCTTCGCCGCCCAAGGCAGCTTCACGCAGTCCGGCGGCAGCAACAGCGTGACCGGCGGCTTGACGCTCGGCCTGCTGAGCAGCAGTCCCACCCAGTTCGGCGCCGGCACCTACACGCTGGGCGGCACCGGCGCGCTGAACGCGGGCGGCGACGTGGTGCTCGGCAGCGGGGCCGGCAGCAGCGGCACGTTCAACTACAACACCGTCTCCGGCGACGCTGCGACGCTGAGCTTCACCGGCTCCGGCCAGAACCTCGTGGTTGGCGATGCGGGCACCGGCTTCTTCAACGAGGGCTCGGCCACGCACACCACTAACCTCAACCTGCAGACGCGCGGCACGACGCTCGACATCGGCCGCAGCCTTGGCGGCAACGGCACGTTCAACCTGGCGCCTGGCAGCACGCTGGAAGACGACATGATCGTCGGCGATGCGGGGACCGGCACGTTCAACAACACCGGCGGCACCAACACGGTCGGCACGACTCTGGTCCCCGCCAATCTGATCCTCGGCAACCAGGCGACGGGCGTCGGCACCTACAACAACAACGACGGCGGCAACAACATCGTCAACGGCAATCTGACCGTCGGCGCCGCGGGCACCGGCACTTACAACCTTGGCAACGCAACCTCGGGCGCCTTCCTCGAGGTGCAAGGCAGCGGCCTCTCGGGCGGCAACGTCGTCGTGGGCGAGACCGGCAAAGGCACGATCACGGCGTCGAGCGGGTCTTTCGCGACCATCGCCGGCGTGCTCACCCTTGGCGGGCCGTCGCCCGGCGAGACGAGCGGAAACGGGACATTGACCGTCACCGGCTTCGCAACGGAGTGGACCAACGAGGGACAGACCCAGATCGGCGGGTTCGGGACCGGGACACTCAAGGTCCTCGCGGGGGGATCTTTCGAGAGCCACACCGGCGGATCAGGCTCGGGCACTGCCGCCGGCCTTGGCTTCGAGGTGGGATCGACCGGCACTGCGACGGTCGACGGTACCAACTCGGAATGGAACATGCCGGATGGCGCCCTGCGGGTCGGCGTCGGCAGCATCGGCCCCGGCAACGGCGCTCAGGGTAACCTGCTGACCATCTCGAACGGCGGCGAGGTCATCGACAGTGCCGGCAACGGCAGCGACGGCGTCCTCGTCAACCCTGCCGGGACCGATGATGGCGCGGCAGCCTCGGTGGGCTGGAAATCCGGATCGGTCGGCACGGTCAACGTCGTGACCGGCGGCACCTGGAGCAACTTTGGCGACCTGGTGATCGGCGACGCCGGAACCGGCACCGTCCATCTCGACAACTCCAGCGGCAGCGGCATCGCCGTCGGCGGCAATCTGATCCTCGGCAATCTCGCCTCGGGCAACGGCACGCTGAATTTGGACAATGGCGGCGCGCTCAACCTGAACAGCGGCATACAGTTCATCGTCGGCAATGCGGGCACCGGCGTGGTGAACCAGAATGGCGGCGATCTGAATCTCGCCACCAGGGGCGTTACGATCGACATCGGCGCGCAAGACGGCAGCACCGGCACCTACAATCTGAAGGGCGGCTCGCTGGAAGACGACATCATCGTCGGCGACGCGGGAAAGGGCACGTTCAATAACACCGGCGCCACGCATTCGGTCACCGGCAATCTGATCCTGGGCAACCACTCGACCGGCAGCGGTACCTACAATCTGACGGCCGGCGGGACGACGACGGTCTCCGGGTTCACCTTTGTCGGCGCGGCCGGCACCGGCACCTTCCTCAACGATGCCTCGACCCACAAAACACAGGATCTGGTCATCGGCCAGCAGGGCACGTCGAGCGGCAATCTGTACACGCTGCAAAACGGCGGCGCGCTCGACGTTGGCACGGTGAGCATCCCCGGCTTCATGGATGTCGCCGAGCACGGCTCCGGCACATTCACCCAAACCAGCGGGACTACCACCATCATCGGCGACATCGATGTCGGGCGGTGCGGCGGGGCTGGCTGCTTAGGGGTCGGCGATCCCGACACGGGCGTCGGCAACGGCACGGTCAATCTCAGCGGCGGCAGCTTGAGCGTCAGCACGTTCGCGGCGGTCGGCGATAGCGGCATCGGCCACTTCAACCAGAGCGGTGGCTCAACCGCCACGATCGGTACCGAGCTCGATATCGGTCGCAACGGCGGCACCGGCACCTATACGATCGCCGATACGTCGAGCCTGACCATCACGACCGGTCCATTGGTCGTCGGCGCGTTTGGCCCCGGCGGCAGCGGCACCCTCACGCAGACCGGCGGGACGGTCACGGTCAGCGCTGGCGACACCGTCGTCGGCGACCTGAGTGGCGTCACCGGCACCTATACGTTGAGCGGCCCGGGCACTCTGTCGATCAGCGGTGAGCTCTATGTCGGCGCCGCGGGGAACGGCACCTTCACCCAGTCGGGTACCGGCAGTTCGGTCACTGCGACCGCGCTCAGCATCGGCAACGATCAGGGTGGCGTCGGCAACTACAGCCTGTCCGCCGGATTGCTGACCATCAACGGCACCACGTATCTCGGCGGCGGTGTCCCGTCCCCATCGCAGGGAACGATCACCCAGACCGGCGGCACCGCGAACCTGAACGGTGACGTCAATGTCGGCTACGCCACCGGCGGCACCGGCACGTATCTGCTCAGCGACAGCGCGGTCGCAAACATCGCGGGCAACCTCAATGTCGGCATTGCCGGGACCGGCACGTTCAACAACGCCGGCGGCAGCAACGCGGTCAGCGGCAACCTGGTCCTTGGTAACCAGGCGAGCGGGAACGGCACCTACAATCTCAGCGGAGCAACAGGCTCTCTGACGGTCAGCGGCAGCGCGGAGATCGGCAATGCCGGCATCGGCGCCTATGCGCAATCCGGTGGCACCGCGACGATCACCGGCACGATGACGATCAACAACAACGCGAGCAGTATGGCGTCGATCACCGGCGGCACACTGGGCGCGACCGGGATCATCAACAACAGCACGCTGAACCTGAACGGCGGCACGGTGAACGCGCCGATCACCAACAACGCCACCACGCAGTCGAATGCGGGTAACACGGTGACGGTGAACGGGGCGGCCACGAACAATGCTGCATGGACCGTCAGCGCCGCCTCCACGCTGAACCAGAACGACGGGTTCACGAACAACGCCAGTGGCACCTTCACCGTCACGGGCGGCAGCTTCGCAACCCTCGGCGGCGGGTCGCTGACCAACGAACTTGGCGGCACGATCAACGTGACCGGCAGCAGCATGACGGTCAACGGCGCCACGACCAACAACGGCACGGTCAATGTGTCTAGTTCGACCGTCTTCTGGAATGCGCCGTTCACCAACAACGGGGCCTACCACAGCGATCCGTCGACCAGCCACTTCACCGATCTGAATGTGGGTGCGCTCGGCTACCTGACCGGTGGCACGGGCGACGTGTTCGATGTCTCGGGCAATTTCCACAACACCAGCACGCAAAACACGCTATGGAGCACCACCGGCGCGACCCTGGAGTTCAGCGGCAGCACGTTGCATGATATGGATCTCGTGGGGCTGGACGACGGTCCCAACACGATCGGCTACACCAACAACTACGCCTGGGATCTGCTGAACCTCGATGCCGGCAACTCGCTGTCGCTCGACGGCACGGGTCCGGGTACTGATGCACTGTACGTCCTCGCGCTGGCGGGACTGGACATCTCCGGCGACGCCATCACCAACATCTTCGGGAATGGGCTCAACATCTACTACACCCCGGCCGACGATGCGGCGCTGGGCGGCCTGACCTACACACTCGAAAATAGCGGCTTCCTGTGCCCGATCGGTGCGAGCACCTGCACCGTGTCGACCTCGCCGCCACCGCCGGGGGTGCCCGAGCCGGGTTCGCTGCTGCTGTTCGGCGGCGGCCTGGCGGGCCTTGCCTTCGTGCGGCGGCGTGTGGCACGCTTGAAGGGTCAGGCGTCGGCGCGATAGCCTGCGGCAACAAGCGGGCGCTATTATTGTGCAATCGGGCGTGCAATCGGGTCGAGGCGTTCGCAGGCGGCACCGAGCGCTGCCCAGGATCGGCACGGCGTGGCTCGGCGCGGTCCCGATCGGCCTCGCCGGCCTGACGCTGATCCTGGTCTTCCTCAACGTCTGGCTCGTCCTCAGCGATCAATCGCGCCAGGCGGAGATCAACCAGCGCCAGCAATACATCAATCAAAGCATCCGGCTGAGCCGCATCAACGAAGGCCTGGTGCGGGCGTTGGCCACCGCCGCGGCCACCAACAAGGACGACAAGCTGCGCAAGCTGTTGACCGACCAGGGCATCAACTTCACCTACACGCCGAACACCGCCGCGACGATGGGGACAGCCCCGGCCGCGAGCGGCGCGGCGCCAGCGCCGGCAACGGCACCCGCGCCGGCGAACGGCGCGGCAACAAAGCCATAGCGTCATGAGCGACAACGACGTGCCGCCGGAGCAACGGCCAGATGGCACCAAGATCCAACTTGCGTTGGTGACGTTGGCGCTGTTTGTGATGGTCGCCTTTCAGAGCGTGCAGTTGATCCGCGAGCGCGGCAACCTTGCCGAATTGCGCACCAACCAGGAGCCGACGATTCAGGAAGGCTTCAAGCTGCGCAAGCAGCTCGATACGCTTGCCAATGAGACGGCGCGGCTCGCCGCAGACGGCGATGCCGGCGCCAGCGCCATCATCGACGATTTGCGACGGCAGGGAATCACGGTGAAGCCGCCAGCCGACGGCCACTGAGCGGCCCGCATGGCTCCCATCGTTGCGGCGCCGGCTGGTACGATGGTGGTACCGCCTTGTGTCGCGCCGGGTCGGACGCCGACCGTCAGACGCTGGTTGGGGCGACCCCTCCACCACCACGACGGTCTGCGCCGCCAGAGCTGATGCATCGACGGTGATACCGAGCCCGGAACCCCTTTTCACGCGCAGCAAGCCACCGTCCGGGCGTAGCACGTCTCCGACCACATCCGCTCCAGCGCGCGGCTCGGCATGTAGAACGCGCAGCCCAGCGTCATGTTGAGCAGTGTGCTCAGCACACTCCACGGCGCTCTGGGGCGCGTGCACTGGCCTCCGCCGTGCAGGTAGCGGGCGGCGATGCCGCCGGACGTCGACCGGGCCACCGGGGCGCGCCTGGAAGCGCCGGTGCAGCAGGCTGGGCGAGATCGGTCATGCCAGGCGGGGGGCGGCGCGGCCGAAAGGCATTCCCCGCCAGATTGGTGATGTGATGTTGATTTTTCCAGCGGGATTTCCACTTCCTAGCCAGAAGTCTTTGATTTGGTGTTGAGCCCAGAGGGCCTCGACCCCAAGACCAAAAGTCCGGTGATTAGCACCCGCTTAAGGTGGCTGCGCCCCCACAACCACGCCTCAGCAGGCGACCATCATGGGAGTCAACTGTCGGTGGTTTCCTGCCCCCGCAACCAAATCCTCTCACGATATCAACCGGCTGCAAACTGCCTCGGAAACCAACGCCGCAGGCTCTTCCGCGATGATGTTCGTCTCGTCGCCTCCCTGCTTGACGGGGTTCTGGTACCTCGTGTCACCGATCATGCGGTGAAATTCCGGGGCGCTTGAGGCCCTGTCAGGGACGGTCAGTGGCGTTACGCTCCTGTAACCACGCTTCAGCGGGCAACCATCATGGGAGTCAACTGTTGGTGATTTCCCGCCCCCGCAACCACTTCTTCCAACCAAGTCGAACAGATACAAGCCGCCTCAGACCAGGCAGCCGTCACCATGCGCGATCACACCGTCAGTTGGTATGGCGCGTGTCGTAGCCTTGCAGCATCTCGATGTAGCTGGCCCGGACGAAGGCGCCCGTCGTCCGCGCCTTCTGGTGGCTCAACAAGCCGCGGACCTGATCGAGCGACTGCACCTCGCGCGCGGCCAGCCAGGCGCTGACCCCGCTCAGCAGGCTCGCGACGTGCCCCACCCCGTGACGCAGCAGCGCCGACGTGGTCATCACGACGTCGGCGCCGGCCAGCAGGTATTTCAACACTTCCTCGGCACTCTCGACCCCGGTGCTCGCCGCGAGCGACGCGCGGACGCGCCCCGAGAGAACCCCGATCCACAGCAGCGGCAGCCGGATCTCGTCGCGTCGGCTGAGTTCGAGATTCTTGACCATGCGCGGACCCGCTAGATCGATGTCCGGCTGGTAGAACCGATTGAACAGCACCAGCGCGTCGGCCCCCGCGCGGTCGAACTCCTGCGCCATCTGGCCGAAGGCGCTGAAGTATGGGCCGACCTTGACGGCGACCGGGATTCTGACGGCAGCGCGAACCGCGGCGAGGATCTCCAGATAGCGCTGCTCGACGGCGCCGCCGGTCAGCAAGAGATCGGTGGGGAAGAAATACACATTGAGCTCGATCCCCGCGGCTCCGGCCTGTTCGACCTGCTTCGCATAGTCGATCCAGCCCTCATTGGTCGTGCCGTTGAGGCTACCGATGATCGGCAGGTCAACCGCCTCGACCGCGCGCCGGACCAGGGTCAAGTACCGATCCGGCCCCGTGTGAGACAGGCTCTGTGCCGGAAAGTAGCTGAGTGCCTCGGGAAAACTGTCGGCGCCCGCCTCGGTCAGCGCTTCGTAGCGCCGCGCTTCGGCCTCGATATGCTCCTGGAACAGTGACGGCAGCACGATCGCCGCCGTGCCCGCATCCTCGAGCCGGCGAAGATTGTCGAGCTCGCCGGTCAGCGGCGATGCCGATGCCACCAGCGGGTTCTTAATGTCGAGCCCCATGTAGCGTGTCGTCAGATTCATCCGACATTCCTCCTCGGATCGACGTTCGGCGCGAGGAGATACCTGGCAATGCCTCTGGCCGTCATGACGCGCGTGTCCATTCCGCTGACCCCGGTGTGCAGGTCACGCCGGCTCGGTGCGTCGGCTGATCGTGTCAGCGGGCGGATGGAATTTCCCCCCGTCGAGACCCGCCAACTGCTCGTAGGTGCGGTATTTCTCCAGCACAACGGATTGCGCCATCCGGGCCAGCTCCTCGGCTTCGGCCGGACGCGTCATGGTGAGCGAGTGGTAGCGGATCTCGTTATAGGCGTAGTCCGTGAACGGAATGCTGGGACGCAGCGAATCGAGCCGGAACGGATTCTCGCCGGCCTGCCGCATCGACGGGTTGAAACGGAACAGCGGCCAATAGCCGCTGGCAACCGCAAGGTCCTGCTGGCGCATGCCGTACTGCATGTCGATGCCGTGCGCGATGCAGTGGCTGTAGGCGAGAATGAGCGACGGTCCGTCGTAGGCCTCCGCCTCGCGGAACGCCAGCAGCGTCTGCTGCGGGTTGGCGCCCATCGCCACCTGCGCGACGTAGACGTTGCCGTAGGCGATCGCCTGCAGCGCGAGGTCCTTGCGTGCCGTGCGCTTGCCGGCGGCAGCGAACTTCGCCACGGCGCCGAGCGGGGTCGCCTTGGACGCCTGGCCGCCGGTGTTCGAGTAGACCTCGGTATCCAGCACCAGCACGTTGACGTTGCGCCCGGTCGCCAGCACGTGGTCGAGGCCGCCATAGCCGATGTCATAGGCCCAGCCGTCGCCGCCCACCGTCCAGATGCTGCGCCGGACCAGGTGATCGACCACCGACAGCAGGTCGCGCGCCGCGGCGTTTTCCCCCGCCAGCGCCAGCAGTTTGGTCTTGAGCTCGGCGACGCGGACCCTCTGGGCGCGAATCTCGGACTCCTGGACCTGTGGCGCGGTCAGGATCTCCGACACGAAGGCTTCCCCCAGGATGGGCGCGAGCGTCTTGAGGGTGTATTTCGCCAACTCCAGATGCTGGTCGGCGGCGAGGCGGAAGCCGAGCCCGAATTCCGCGTTGTCCTCGAACAGCGAATTCGACCAGGCCGGGCCGCGGCCTTCGTGGTTCTTGCTCCAGGGCGTCACCGGCAGATTGCCGCCGTAAATCGACGAACAGCCGGTGGCGTTGGCGACCATCATCCGGTCGCCGAACAGTTGCGACAACAGTTTCAAGTACGGCGTTTCGCCGCAGCCGCCGCAGGCGCCGGAGAACTCGAACAGGGGTTCCAGGAACTGCACGCCGCGCACGTTGGCGAAATCGACCCGGGCACGATCGTTCACCGGCAGGCGCTCGAAGAATCCGATGTTGGCCCGCTCGGCCTCGACGATCGGCGCCTTCGGCTTGAGGTTGATCGCCTTCACCGCGGCGTCGATCGGGCTGTGCGCCGGGCACGCCTCGGTGCAGAGCGCGCACCCGGTGCAGTCTTCCACGTAGAACTGCAATGTGAAACGAACGTCCGGGTAGCCGCGCGCATTCACCAGGGCGGACTTGAAGCTGTGCGGCGCGCCGTCGAGCCGCCCGGCGTCGTAGTACTTGGCGCGGATCACGCTGTGCGGGCACACGAAGCTGCACTGGCCGCACTGGACGCACAGTTCCGGTTCCCATACCGGCACGAAATCCGCGACGTTGCGCTTCTCCCATGCGGCGGTGCCGGACGGAAAGGTGCCGTCGATCGGCATCAGGCTGACGGGGATCTCCTCGCCGAGCCCCTCCATCATCTTGGCCGTCACGGCGCGCACGAAGTCGGGCGCGGTCGCGGGGACGATCGGCGGCCGATCGAAGCTGCTGCTGACCGTCGCGGGGACGCTCACCTGGTAGAGGTGGGCCAGCGTGGCGTCGACCGCCTGATAGTTCTGCTGCACCACCGCCTCGCCCTTGCTGCTGTAGGTCTTGCGGATCGCCTCCTTGATGTGGTGGATCGCCGCCTCGCGCGGCAGCACGCCGGAGATGGCGAAAAAGCACGTTTGCAAAACGGTGTTGGTGCGGCCCCGCAGCCCGGCCGCGCGCGCGACTTTTGATGCGTCGATCACGAACAGGCGCAGCTTCTTGTCGATGATCTGCCGCTGGGCGAAGCGCGGCAGATGATCCCAGACGGTGTCGGGGCCGAACGGGCTGTTGAGCAGGAAGGTGGCGCCCGGGGCGGCAAGCCGCAGCACGTCCAGCCGTTCGATGAAATTGAACTGGTGACAGGCGACGAAGCTGGCTTGCGCGATGAGATAGGGGGCGCGGATCGGCCTGGGACCGAAGCGCAGATGCGAGATGGTCTGCGCGCCCGATTTGTGCGAATCGTAGACGAAATAACCCTGCGCGAACAGGCCGGCGTCCTCGACGATGATCTTGACGGTGTTCTTATTGGCCCCGACCGTGCCGTCGGCGCCCAGGCCGTAGAAGACCGCGCGAATCACGTCGTCTGCTTCTATCGAAAAGCCCGAATCGACCGTCAGGCTGGTGTGCGACACGTCATCGTTGATGCCGATGGTAAAACTGTTCTTCGGGTTCGGCTTGCCGAGCTCGTCGAACACCGCCTTGACCATTGGCGGGCTGAAGTCCTTCGACGACAGGCCGTAGCGTCCGCCGATGACTTTTGGGAAGCTGCGGCGGTCGCCGCGCGCCGCCGCCTGGGCCAGCGTGGTGACGACGTCGAGGTAGAGCGGCTCGCCGGCGGCGCCCGGCTCCTTGGTCTGTTCCAGCACCGCGATGGCGCCGCAGCTTGCCGGCAGCGCGGCCAGGAAATGCGCGGTGGAGAACGGGCGGAACAGGCGCACCTGCAGCACGCCCACCTTCTCCCCGGCACGGCAGAGCGCCGCCGCGGTCTCGCGGGCCGTTTCGGCACCGGAACCCATCACGATGACCACGCGCTCGGCATCGGCGGGGCCGTCGTAGTCGAACAGATGGTACTGCCGGCCGGTCATCTTGGCGAAACGATCCATCTCCGACTGCATGATTTCGGGCAGCCTGACATAGAACGGATTGACCGTCTCGCGGGCCTGGAAGAACGTGTCCGGGTTGTGCGCCGTGCCGCGGATGAACGGGTGTTCCGGGTTGAGCGCCCGCGCCCGGTGCATCCGCACCAGGTCGTCGTCGATCATGCTGCGGATCTCGTCGTCGCTCAGCAGCGTCAGCGTGTTGATCTCGTGCGAGGTGCGGAACCCGTCGAAGAAGTGCATGAACGGCACCCGGGACCGCAACGTCGCCGCCTGCGCCAGCAGCGCGGCGTCGTGCGCTTCCTGCACCGAGCCGGAGGAGAGCTGGGCGAAGCCGGCCGCGCGCACCGCCATCACGTCGGAATGATCGCCGAAGATCGACAGCGCCTGGGTGGCAAGCGCGCGGGCCGCGATGTGGAAGACGGTCGGCGTGAGCTCGCCGGCGATCTTGAACATGTTCGGGAACATCAGCAGCAGACCCTGCGAGGCGGTGAACGTCGTGGTCAGCGCGCCCGCCTGCAGCGCGCCGTGCACCGCGCCCGCGGCGCCGCCTTCGCTCTGCATCTCCTGCACGACGGGGACGTTGCCCCAGATGTTCTTTACGCCCGCGGCGGACCACTCGTCGGCGAGTTCGGCCATGGTCGAGGAGGGTGTGATGGGGAAGATCGCGCACACCTCGTTGACGCGGTAGGCGACATGCGCGACGGCCGTGTTGCCATCCATCACCGCGATCTGCCGACTCATGGCGGTATCCTTTTATTGCGGCTTGCGGTCACCTCTCCCGCGCTGGCGGGAGAGGTCGCGGAGCACTTGCGACGCGGGTGAGGGTGGTGCGTGCGGCACGACCCTCACCCTCGGCGCTTTGCGCCTCGACCTCTCCC
>Ga0209415_10010140_pt1 | contig 16083 bp, 14 predicted proteins | sample PeaSoiSIISIP2007_FD_187696 | JGI IMG/M metagenome (GOLD analysis project Ga0209415, IMG submission 187696) | Peat soil microbial communities from Weissenstadt, Germany - SII-SIP-2007 (SPAdes) (version 2) | ecosystem: Environmental > Terrestrial > Soil > Wetlands > Peat | place: Germany...
CGCAGGCCCACCCAGCCAGGGCAACACAATCCAATTTTTGCCGCGAATATAAAGTACGGTCAGGCCGATCATCGCTCCCGTCCCGATGATGCCGCAGGCCCACCCGTGATTCAGCCAGCCGGCCAGTCCCAACCCCAGAATCCCCAGGCTCGTGATTCCAATCCCCAGGGCCACGCAAGTGGCGCCGGCAAGGCTCGCGATGAGTCCGAACACCGGGAAGAACGGCTTGCGGGCCAAAAAATACAGGGAGCACAGCACCAAGCCGAGCTCCAAAAGGCCCTCGCCGATATCGAACCGCAGCGCGCGCCGCTCCTCGAGATCGGTTTCCTTGTCCTTGGCGGCGGCATCCTTTTGAATGTCCTTGGCGTCGTCCGAATATTTGTCGCGTGCCCCTTCCAGTTTTCGCAAGGGTGCTTCTATCCTCGCCGAATCCGAGCCCAGCGCTTGCAGCACCGTGATGCCGATCTCGCTGGTGTTCTCGCGGATTTTCTTCGCTTGATAATAGGTCCATTGGTCATTCGACTCGGTTCGAAGCATCACCGCATTGGTGTGCGCACGATGCGACGCGATCGTGACCACCGACAACAAAATGCCGACGATTCCGACCGCGATTCCCACGCGGCGGGTATTCGGGTCTTCCGCGTGTTCCGGTTTCAGTTCAAGTTCCGCCATTATTCTTTACCTTTATGAAATGACGCAATGATTGCGCATGAGTCGCCGGACTTCCACTGCGCCGAAATCCGTCGCATGCTCCATACTGTAGCATTCGCATCGGACCCGAGTTATGTCACGCCTCAGCCACATCTCGCGGCAAATATTAGCGCAAAACGCCGGCCGCGACGTCGAGCGACTGCTGCTCAAGTTACAGGCGATGCGGCGGGATCCATTTGGTTTTTTCCGTGGCACCAATCCGCTGTTCCTGCAATTCCTGCCGCGCGGCAGCGGATTATTCCGCGCGCCCAACACCTTGGTATGCGGCGATTTGCATTTCGAGAACTTCGGCGCGTTCAAGGGCGACAACCGCCTCGCTTATTTCGACATCAACGACTTCGATGAGGCCTGCGTCGCGCCGTTCACGGTCGACATCGTGCGCTTTCTCGCCTGCATCGGAGTAGCACAGGACGGCCTGCTGCTCGATCCGTCGCAAGGCAGGCAGCTCATGGATGCATTCATGGCTTCTTATTGCGACGCTATCGGCGACGGCAAGCCGCGCTGGATCGAGCGTTCGCTCGCGACCGGCGTTTTGCGGGCGCTGCTGCGCCAATCCATGCGCCGCACGCGAAAGGACTTGCTCGATCGATTCAGCAAGGTCGAGGGCGGCAAGCGGCGCATCTGCATCGACGGCCGTCGCACGCTGTCGCTGCACAAAGGCGAGATGACACATCTGAAGAAATTCCTCAAGGATTTCCGCCGCGACTTGCCCGATCGCGGATTCTTCCGCTTGCTCGATGCGTCGCGGCGCATTGTGGGCAACGGCAGTTTGGGGCTGCCGCGATATTTGCTGCTGATTTCGGGCCGCGGATCTCCGAATCAGAATTTCGCGCTCGATTTGAAATATGCCGCGCCATCGGCGGTCGCGAGTTGGCTGGGAAGGAAGCAACCGAAGTGGTCCAGCGAGGCGCTGCGCGTCGTGGCGATACAACGCATCATGCAGGCCATTCCGCCGGCGCTGCTGCGCGCGGTCAGTTTCGAGAAGCGCCCGTTCACCATTAAAGAGCTGCAGCCGAACGTCGATCGGCTCGAATTCACGCGCTGGCGCGGCAAACCGCGGCGAATTCGCGAGGCCGTGCGCGGCATGGGACATGTCGCCGCATGGGCGCATTTGCGCGGCTGCGGTCATTTCGACGCGGCCAAGGTGGAGGCGCTGCAAACCTATGTCGCGGCGGCGGCGTGGCGCAGCCGCGCGGTCGCGATCGGCGAATCGGCCGCCGCCGACATGCTGCGGGCCTGGAAGATTTACTCGAAGGATTACGACGCCGGTGCGGTGGTGGCGACGATACAGCAGCCGTAGCGGCTCACCTGATGACGTGCAAACGCTGGTTCGCGCGTGAAATTCCCAGCACGCCGCTGCGCACGACTTCCACGATCTCGCCGAAAGCGCCGACGTTCGCAATGAACTCGCCGATCTCGATTTCGGTGCTCGTGAGTTCCACGATGGTGCTCGATGGGCCGGAGGACAACACCCGGCCGCCCACGCGCCGCACCAGCGCCGCCACGGCTTCGGCGTGTTCCGCCGCAATCTGCAGCTTGATGAGCATCAACTCTCGCGCCAGATGGTCGCCGCTGGTCATGTCCTCGACGGCCACGACGTCGACGAGTTTGAGCAGCTGCGCGTTGATCTGCGCAATCACGGGATCGGAGCCGATCGTTACCAAGGTGAGCCGCGACACGGTCGGATCGTTCGTGGGCGCGACCGACAGCGATTCGATGTTGTAGCCGCGGCTCGAAATCAGGCCCGTGACGCGCGTCAGCGCGCCGGCCTCGTTTTGCAACAGGATGGCAATAAGATGGCGCATAGCCTTTAAGGATACGGGACTGCGGCGCTGCTGCGCCAGGGGCCGGACTTGGGGGCGACCAAAAGAACTGCTAGTCTTTGTGGGTGAAAGACCGATACGACATGCTAAATCAGGCCGCTCACCCCTTGGCCGGCGCCGGTATGACGGGAGCGGAGATGGTCGTCCAAGTCCTTGCGGACGAGGGCGTCAATACCATTTTCGGCTATAGCGGCGGTGCGATTCTGCCGATCTACGATGCCGTGTTTCGCTATAACGCGGAACACCACGCGTCGATGCCGCTGATCGTGCCGGCGAACGAGCAAGGCGCGGGTTTCATGGCGGCCGGTTTCGCGCGGGCGAGCGGCAGAGTCGGCGTCGCGGTGGTCACCTCCGGACCCGGCGCCACGAACATGGTCACGCCGGTACGGGACTGCATGGCGGACTCCGTGGCCGTCGTCGTCATTTGCGGGCAAGTGGCGACGACCTCGATCGGCACCGACGCTTTTCAGGAGGCGCCGGTACCGAGCATCATGGGCGCGGTCGCGAAGCACGTGTTTTTGATCACCGATCCGGCCAAGCTCGAAGCCACGGTGCGCACCGCATTCGAAATCGCGCGCACCGGTCGACCGGGGCCCGTCGTACTCGATATCCCGAAAGACGTGCAGAATTGGAAGGGCGTGTTTCACGGGTCGGGCCGGCTGCCGGTTCCCGGCTACCGTCAGCGCATGAATCGGCTCGCAGCCAACAAGCTGCCTCAAGCCGCATGTGCCGATTTTTTTGATGCGCTGGGCAGATCAAATCGGCCGTTGATTTATGCCGGCGGCGGCGTGATCAACGCCAACGCGTCCTACGCGCTGCGTGAATTTTCCAAGACGTTTCAAATTCCGGTGGTCACGACGCTCATGGGTATCGGGGCCGTCGATACCACCGATCGCCTGTCGATGCGCATGCTCGGCATGCATGGCGCGGCATTCGCGAACTACGCCGTCGATGATTGCGATTGCCTGCTCGCCATCGGCGCGCGCTTCGACGACAGGGTTGCCGGCAACCCGGCCAAATTCGCGGGCGGCGCGAAGTTCATTGCGCATTTCGACATCGACGGCTCGGAGATCAATAAGGTCAAGCGCATCGATTGGAGTCATGTCGGACTCGTCCCGGACGCCCTGCTGGCCCTGTTGGACTACGGCAAGGCCCAAGGTTTCGAGCGCGACTGGTCCGAATGGCATCGGCATTGCGATGCTCTGCGCATGACCTATGCGATGAACTTCGATCGTGCCAGCGATCTCATCCAGCCTTATTACGTCATCGAGGAAATCAATCGCCTGACGCGCGGCGAGGCGATCATTACGACCGGCGTGGGCCAGCATCAAATGTGGGCAGCGCAATATTTCGATTTCCGCAGCCCGCGACTCTGGCTGACCTCGGGCAGCATGGGCACGATGGGTTTCGGCTTGCCGGCGGCGGTCGGCGCGCAGTTTGCGCACCGCGAGCGCCTGGTCATCGATATCGACGGCGACGCGAGTATTCGCATGAACATCGGCGAACTCGAGACCGTCACGACCTACGACCTGCCGGTCAAGGTCATCGTGCTCAATAATTGCGGCGACGGCATGGTCAAGCAATGGCAGAAACTGTTCTTCAAGGGCCGCTTGAGCGCGAGCGACAAGAGTCTGCACACCAAGGATTTCGTCAAAGCGGCGCTCGCCGACGGCTTCAAATATGCGACGCGACTCGACCGCAAGGCCGATGTGCCGCGCGTCGTCGAGGAATTCATTCGCTTTAAGGGGTCTTCGTTCCTCGAAGTCATGATCGATCCCGATGCCGGCGTATATCCGATGGTCGGCCCCGGGCAGGCCTACGACGAGATGATCACGGGCGACCACATTCCGTCCCGCAAGCCGGTCGTCATCAAGACGCCGGACGCCTCGAAGATGTTCTAGCCCGCTCGTCTCTCGGCCTTGGCTCCTCCGGGACGCTTTACCCGAGACGTTTTTCGAGCGCGTTCACCAGGCGCCCGTGTTGCCCATCGACACCCACGGCTCGGCCGGCGCCAGTGCGCCGCCTTGCTGCAATAGCTCGATCGAGATGTTGTCGGGCGAGCGAACGAACGCCATCCGGCCGTCTCGTGGCGGGCGATTGATCGTCACGCCGTGCTCTTGCAAGCGTTTGCAAGTCGCATAGATGTTCTCGACTTGATAGGCAAGATGCCCGAAATTACGGCCGCCGGCATAGGCTTCCGGGTCCCAGTTGTAGGTCAGTTCAACCTGGGCTTCGCTATCGGCGGGCGCGGCCAGAAACACCAGCGTGTAGCGGCCCTGGGGGTAATCGCGGCGCGATAACTCGATCAAGCCAAGCGCGTCGCGATAAAAGCGCAAGGATTGTTCGATGTCCGTGACGCGCACCATCGTATGCAGATACTTCATCGCGAATCCGCCCCCCCTGCTAAACGGCCAATGGGCCGCAACCAACTGCCGGCAGTGTGCCTAAGCGTTGCCAAAAAGCAAAATCCGCCTCCTGGGCCCCGCTGTTGTATGAGTGTCACTACTTATGTTCATAGAGGCAAGCCGAAGCAGAAGTAGATAAATCGCTTAACCATTGGATTTATAAGTTATATCCGGTAATATACCAAGTGCGGAATAGAGCATCGGTTTGGGGCGTCACTTAGTCGCCACACTGGTCGAGATTGAAGAAGGTCGAGCGTACAGGCACCGTTTGGGCCGCGCATCTACCATACAGGACGTGTAGGGTTATTACCCAGCACCTGTTCCACTCGGATCCCCGGCATGCCCGGGGATTCTTTTCTAGAGCCTCGGCGTCTTGACCCGCAAACCGAACCTCGACACCATTCCGCGCGAGTACCTTAGGAGTCCTTTGATTCGAACCGTACTTATAACGGGCGCCGGTCGCGGCCTGGGCCTCGAATTCGTGCGCCAATATTCCGCCGCGGGCTGGCGGGTGTTCGCCTGTGCCCGAACGCCGGCCAAGTCCGCGTCGCTTACGGCATTGGTCCAGGGCTCGGCCGAGAAGATCATCGTGCATGCCTTGGACGTGACCGACCACGCGGCGATCGACGGCCTCTCGAGACGACTCGCCGATACACCGATCGACGTGCTGTTGAACGTCGCCGGCATGCAAGCCTCGTCCGGCTTCGGCAAATCCAATTACCAGGTTTGGACCGATGCGTTTCGCGTCAACGTGCTGGCCCCGATGAAACTCGCCGAAGCGTTCGTGGCACAGGTGGCGGCGAGCGATCAGAAGAAAATCGTGACCTTGAGCAGCACCCTCGGCTCCATGGGCGATAACGATTCGGGCGGCCTCTATGGCTATCGTTCCACGAAGGCCGCCGTCAACGCGATCATGAAATCCATGAGCATCGATCTCGCGGCGCGCGGGATCATCGCGGTGCCGATGCATCCTGGCTGGGTGCGAACCGACATGGGCGGGCCGCGGGCGCCGATCGACGTACAAACCAGCGTCGCCGGCATGTTGCGGGTCATCGACGAGCTGACGCAGGCGCAGTCCGGAAAGTTTCTGACCTATACCGGCGCGACCTTGCCTTGGTAGGCAGCGCGCTCACAGCTGCCATCACGAGGAATTTCGATGCCTATTCGCGAAGGGTTTGTCGGGGCCGTGGGCAACACGCCCTTGATTCGTCTGCGTCGTTTGAGCGAAGAGACCGGTTGCGACATCCTCGGTAAGGCCGAATTCATGAATCCGGGCGGGTCTGTCAAGGATCGCGCCGCGAAATGGATCGTGCTCGATGCGGAACGGCGCGGCGCACTGAAACCAGGCGGCACCGTCGTCGAGGGCACGGCCGGCAATACCGGAATCGGCATCGCCCACGTCTGCAACGCGCGTGGCTACCGCTGCGTGATCGTGATGCCGGACAATCAGTCGGCCGAGAAATACCAGATCATCGAGGCGCTGGGCGCCGAGCTGCGCAAGGTGCCGGCCGTGCCTTACAGCAATCCGAATCAATACCAGAAGGTTGCCGGCCGGCTCGCGCAGGAATTGCCGAATGCCGTTTGGGCCAATCAATTCGACAACACCGCGAATCGCGACGCGCATTTCGAATCCACCGGGCCCGAGATTTGGGAAGACACCGAGGGAAGGATCGACGCATTCTGTGCCTCCACCGGTACCGGCGGGACGCTCGCCGGCGTCGCGCGCTTCCTGAAATCCAAACACAGCGCGATTCGGATCGTACTCATCGATCCGCCCGGCAGCTCGCTCTATCATTTCATCAAGGACGGCGAGTTGAAATCGGATGGTGGTTCATCGATCACCGAGGGGATCGGCACCGGCCGCGTGACCGCAAATCTCGCGGGTGCACCCATCGACGATGCGATGCGCATTCCCGATGCGGAGACGATGCATTACGTCTATCGGCTATTGCGCGAGGAAGGCTTGCTGCTCGGCAGTACGGCGGGCATCAACGTTGCCGGCGCCGTACGTCTCGCCAAGCAATTGGGCCCTGGACATACGATTGCCACGATCCTATGCGACGGCGGCGCGAAATATCAGTCGCGCCTGTTCAACAAGGCGTGGATCGCCGAGCGAGGCTTCAGCGACGCCGTGGCCTGACGCCCCTAGCCGGGACGATTCGTTGACGCGAGCGGCAAATGGTGAGGGCGCACGAGCATCTGCCGATCCTTTAGATGGGTGACAAGCACAGTCCAGCCCCTGCGAGGCCCCGTTCAAAGCGCTGGATTGCGGCTGCTTTGGGTGTCGTCGGCTTGCTGCTGCTCGTCATGCTGCTGTACGACAGGCCGCATGAAATCGCCGGGTCGAAGGACAAGGCCGCGCCGCGCGACCGCGCAACACCGGCTCAACGCTCAGGCGAGGTCGAACCGGCGTCGCCGCCCCAGTCGATCGTCGAAATGCTTGCTCCGTCGCCGGACAAGTCCGGCGGCCTCGAAGTTTGCGGCTTCGGCAAACTCAAGCCGGATCGCAGCGATCCCCTCGGCGTCGCCAAATCCGTCGGGGCGTTGGCCCGGAAAGCAGCTGCACAGTGGAAGTCCGCACTGCTCGACAGCGATGATTATCGCGCCCGCGCGGTGGGCTTGATGCTCCAAGGCGGCAATCTCGACGGCGACGCGGCGAGCGTCGAACAAGCGCGCGATGCCTTGGTTCAGCTGGCGACGGGCGCAGCGGATCCGGCGGTCTACGCGATGGCCGTTCACCTCTGCAATACCTACGCCGACCCCAGCCCAAGCGGCTCGTGCCAACACATTTCCTTGCGCGAATGGGCGAATATCGATCCCGACAATGCGGTGCCCTGGCTCTACGTCGCCGACAAGGCGCGCGCCGCGAGCGACGCGGCGGCGGTGACCGATGCGCTCGGCCGCGCGGCCGCGGCCCATAAGACCGACAGCTATAATTGGTCGCTGTTCGCCTACGCGCAGCCGGAAATGCCGGCCGATGCGACCCCGTTCGAGCAATACTACCTGGCCACCGAACTCATTGGTTACGAAGCCGCCTGGTTCGGGCCCCAATATACGGTAGCGAGCAAACTCTGTTCGGCCGACGCGGTTCAGGACGAGCGCGTGCGTCAACCCTGCGATGCGCTTGCCGAACTGTTGGTCTCCCGCGGCACGACGCTGCTCGATCTCGGCATCGGTGAATCGATCGGCGCGCACGTAGGCTGGCCGAGCGAGCGACTCACCGCTCTGACCCAGGAGCGCAACGCCTTGATGCAATCGCTGATGCAGCCGATGGCGAGCGGCAGTAACGACCCCTGGGACTGTACCAGCGTGCGTCTCGGCAATGAATTGGTGCGACAGATCGCACGCTTGGGGGAACTGGGAGCCGCGCGTGATGCGCTCGAGCGCTCGGGCGAGACCGTGCAAGAAATGGCGCAACGCCAGACCGAGCTCATGGAGAAAATCAGACGCGAGGCGGCGGAGCGCCGCGAGCTACAGGAGGACGCCGCCGCGAGCACTGCGCCTTAGCGCTCGCACTGCGCGCTCCTGCGAGCACCGCGGGCTCGTGTGAGCACTGCGCGCTCGTGTGACTACCGCGCGCTAGAGCGAATACCGCGGCTAGCGCGTCAAGCCGTCCGCGACAGGCCGTCCGGCGCCGCCACGTTGAACCACGCCAGCTGCGGCTGCAGCGCAACCACATCGCCAACCACGAGCAGCGCCGGACTCTCCAGCTCGGCCGCCGCGCAGGCCGCCAGCAGCGTGCCGAGAGTTGCCGTAATCACGCGCTGAGCATCGCTGGTGCCTTGCGCAATGACCGCGGCCGGGCGCGTGGCCGGGGCTCCATGCGCGATCAGTCGTTCGACAATGTCCTCGATGCGTGCGAGGCCCATGTAAAAAACCGCCGTCTGCGCCGCTGCCGCAAGAGAGCGCCAATCCGGTTGCTCGCCGTTCTCGTCGGCATGGCCGGTCACGAAACTCACGCTGTGCGCATGATCGCGGTGGGTCAGCGGGATGCCGGCATAGGCTGCGACGCCCGCTGCCGCCGTGATGCCGGGCACGACCGAGTACGGAATGCCGGCGCGCTCGAGTGCCTGTAATTCCTCGCCGCCGCGGCCGAATATGAACGGATCGCCGCCCTTGAGGCGCACGACACGCCGGCCTTGGGCTGCGTGCGCGATCATCAGCTCGTTGATTTGCGTTTGCGTCGCGCCAGCAGCGCCCGACGATTTTCCGACGCATAGGCGCGTCGCATCGCGGCGAGCAAGATCGAGTACGCCGCTGGATACGAGGCGGTCGTAGAGAATGACATCCGCGTCCTGCAGCGCGCGCAGCCCCTTCAACGTCAGCAATTCCGGGTCGCCCGGTCCGGCGCCGACCAATACGACCTCGCCGGCGGCGGGCGCGGCAGTCGAGCTCGTCGCCAACAACTGCTGCGCGATGCGCTCGGCACCGCGCCGGTCGCCGGCGATGAAGCGCCGCGCGGCCGCGCCGTCGACGAGCGTCTCGAAAAAGCGCCGTCGCGCGGCGCTGCCCTTGAGCCGTTCGCCGGCCGCATGGCGCAGTTCACGCAACCATGAGGCCAATTCGCCGAAGCGCTTCGGGATCAGCGCTTCGAGACGCTCGCGCAAGCGGCGCGCCAGCACCGGCGATGCGCCACCCGTGGAGATCGCAACCAGCACGGGATCACGATCGATGATCGCCGGCACGATGAAGCGCGATGCATTCTTGTCGTCGACGACGTTGACCGGAATCGCACGCGCTTCGCACAGATTCGCGATCCAGCGATTCGTCGCGCGCCGTGATGTGGCGACGATGACCAAGCGCGATTCGTCGAGATCCTTGGGGCTGAACTCCCGCAAGCTCGCCGTCAGCGTGCCGCTTGCGGCGCGCTGCAAGAGTTCCGGCACGATTCGAGGCGCGACCACGCGAATCTCGGCGCCGCATCGCTCGAGCAGCACGACCTTACGCAGAGCAACCTCGCCGCCGCCGACGATGAGCACGCGTTGGCCGCTGAGATTGAAGAAGACCGGGAAATAATCCATAAGAAGCCCGCGCGTTTATTCGTGCGCCGCGCGCATCACGGGCACCGCTGGCGATGTGAGCACGGACGCGACCTTGCGGCGCGGGTGCAGACCACACTCGCGCGAGTCCGCGCGTTCCCACCACCAGCGTCCCGAGCGTTCGTCGTCGCCGGGTTGCACGGCGCGCGTGCAGCCGGCACAGCCGATGCTCGGAAAGCCGACGTCGTGCAAGGGGTTGTAGGGTAGATGTTTGCTGCGGATGTAGTCCCAAACATCCGCGTCGCTCCAATCGAGCAGCGGGCTGACCCTGTGCAAGCCATACTCGCCGTCCCACTCGACCGGCGCGGCGAGCGCGCGGCTCGCCGATTGGCGTCGGCGAATCCCCGTGACCCAGCCGCCGTGGCCGGCGATCGCGCGGCGGAACGGCTCGACCTTGCGGATTCGGCAACAGGCTCGCCGTTCATTGAGGCCGGCCCGAAAGCCGTTGATGCCATTCGCCGCGACCCAATCCTCGAGCTTGGCGGCTTCGGGATAATGGACGCGCATGACGCGGCCAAAGCGTTGCTGGACGCGGTCGATCAAGTCGTAGGTCTCGGGAAACAAGCGCCCCGTGTCCACGGTGAAAATCTCGATCTCCGGGACGGAGCCCCAAATCAGGTCCGTGAGAACCATCGATTCCAGGCCTAAGCTATTGGCATAACAGACATTTCCGAATTCCACGACGGCGTGGCGCAATTGCCGGATGCTGCTTGCGGCAAGATTTTGCAGGGCTGTAGGGAGCTCGGACACCAAAGACCCTCGAAAAAATGCATAGTGGCTGAAAGCCTCAAACTATAGGCTCGAAATCAGCGCAAGGGATAAGAACTATAGGGTATGAGAACATTCCAATTCGTCATGGCGCGCATGACGGTTAATCCAGGGATACTTGTGCGATGAAGTTCCAGCAATTGCGATATCTGGTTGCGGTTCATGAAAACGGGCTCAACATCACTGCTGCGGCAAGGCAACTGCATACCTCGCAGCCCGGCGTGAGCCGCCAGCTCAAATTACTGGAGGAGGAGCTCGGCTTCCAGCTGTTCGAGCGCGAGGGCCGCGCGCTGACGCGCACGACCGCCGCCGGCGATGAGATCATCTCTCGTGCCAGCAGCATCCTGCGCGAGATGCAGAACATACGCCGCACCTCCGCCGAGTTGCGCAAGGCCGATGGCGGCACTCTGTCGATCGCCACCACGCACACTCAGGCGCGTTATGTGCTGCCGCAGGTCATCAGGGCGTTCCGCACGAAATACCCGAAGGTGCGTCTGCACCTGCATCAAGGGACTTCCGAGCAAATCGCCGAGTTGGTGGCGCGCGATCGCGTCGATTTTGCGATTGCCACGGGCTCCGACGAATTGTTCCCGCATCTGGTACGCTTGCCGCTCTATCGATGGCACCGCGCAGTGGTAGTGCCGCGCGGCCATCCGCTAGCCTCGTGCGGCAAGCTGACGCTGAAGAAGCTCGCCGAATATCCTATCGTCACCTACGTGTTCAGCTTTTCGGGCCGCTCCTCGCTGCCCGCGCTGTTCGAAACCGCCGGACTGATCCTCGACGTCGCATTGACGGCGCGCGACGCGGACGTCATCAAGACCTACGTGCGCATTGGACTGGGCGTCGGCATTGTCGCGAGCGTCGCGATCGATCCGGTCAGCGACGCCGACCTCGTGGTTCTGGACGCCTCGCATTTGTTCGAGGGTCATGTGACTTGGATCGGCTTTCGCCGCAGCGCGCTGCTGCGCGCATACATGTACGAATTCATCGAATTGCTCGCCCCGCATCTGCCGCGCAAGCTCGTCCGTGAAACCGAGAAATTGGAGACACAGGAAGAAGTGGATCGAATCCTGGCCGATCTGCACATTCCGATGCGCGACATATGATGACCAAGCGGCGCTGCGTGCGAGCGCGGACCGCAATTGTCGCAGCGCTGCTGGTGGCGTTCGGCTTGAGCGGCGCGCCCGAGCTGCGGGCGGCTTCGCTGACTTTATTGAACGTCTCCTATGATCCGACGCGCGAATTGTACGAGGACTACAACAAGGCTTTTGCGGCCTACTGGCTCGCCAAAACCGGCGATACGGTCGCGATCAACCAGAGTCACGGCGGTTCCGGCGCGCAAGCGCGCTCGGTCATCGACGGCCTGCAGGCCGACGTGGTAACGCTCGCTCTCGCCTACGACATCGATGCGCTGGGGACCAAGGCCGGTCTCGTGCCGGCCAATTGGCAGGCGCGCCTCCCGGAGAACAGCGCGCCATATACATCCACGGTCGTTTTTCTCGTGCGCAAGGGTAATCCGAAGAACATTCGCGATTGGAGCGATCTCGTGCGGCCCGGGATCGAGGTGATCACCGCAAATCCCAAGACCTCCGGAGGCGCGCGCTGGAATTACCTCGCGGCCTGGGCTTGGGCGCTGAAACAGCCCGGCGGCAGCGACGCGACGGCCGAGGCCTACGTCAAGAAGCTCTATGAGCATGTGCCGGTTCTCGACTCCGGGTCGCGCGGCGCGACGATCACGTTTGTCGAAAAGGGCACGGGCGACGTGCTGCTCGCTTGGGAAAACGAGGCGTTTCTGGCGGTCAAGGAACTCGGGCCCGACAAATTCGAGATCGTTGCGCCGTCTTTGAGCATATTGGCCGAGCCCCCGGTCAGCATCGTCGACAAGGTCGTCGACCGGCGCGGCACGCGCCAGGTTGCCGAGGAATATTTGAAATACCTGTACTCCAAAGAAGCCCAAGACATCGCCGCGCGGCATTTTTATCGGCCCCGAGATCCGGCGGTCGCAGCCAAGTACGCGCGGCAATTCCCGAATATTCCGCTGGTCACGATCGACGCCGTGTTCGGCGGTTGGACCAAGGCGCAGGCCACACATTTCGCGGACCATGGTACCTTCGACAGAATCTATGGTCAGTAATCCCGACTAGGCCCCCAAAGGCAAGCGAATGGCGAGCACCGCCGCGGCTATCCATCACCACGAAAACAAGCTACGGCGGATCATTCCTGGATTCGGACTGACGTTCGGATACACGATGCTGTATCTGTCGCTGATCGTACTCATCCCGCTGTCCGCGGCGTTCATCCGCGGCTTCGGGCTGGGCTGGGAGCACTTCTGGGAAGTCGTCACGGCGCCGCGCGTGCTGGCATCGCTGCGCCTCAGTTTCGGTGCGGCGCTGATCGCCGCCGCCGTCAATGCGTTCTTCGGCCTGATCGTGGCGTGGGTGCTCACGCGCTACGAATTCCCGTTCAAGGGAATCGTCGATGCGATGGTCGATCTGCCGTTTGCTTTGCCGACGGCAGTGGCCGGCATCGCGCTGACGACGCTCTATGCGCCGAGCGGTTGGTTGGGTGGAGCTTTGCTGCCGCTGGGCATCAAGGTCGCGTATACGCCCTTGGGCATCGTCGTCGCGCTGCTGTTCATCGGTTTGCCGTTCGTCGTGCGCACGCTGCAGCCCGTGCTCGAGGAACTCGACCAGGAAGTCGAACAGGCGGCGGCCACGCTCGGCGCCTCGGCGTGGCAGACGTTTGTGCGCGTCATTCTACCGGCGCTGTGGCCGCCTCTGCTGACGGGCTTTGCGCTCGCGTTCGCACGCGCCGTCGGCGAGTACGGCTCGGTCATTTTCATCGCCGGCAACCGGCCGATGAAATCCGAAATCGCGCCCTTGTTGATCATTACGAAATTGGAGCAGTACGACTACGCGGGCGCGACGGCCATCGCGGTGGTCATGCTGATGCTCTCGTTTCTCTTGATGCTCGCCATCAACGCGTTGCAGGGTTGGGCCCTCACGCGCCATGGTGGCCGATGAAACTGCGCGGCGGCCGATTCGCGCTGATCTCGGTCGCGTTGCTGTTTCTCGGCCTATTCCTCGTCTTGCCGCTGATCGTGGTGTTCAGCGAGGCGTTATCCAAAGGAATGGGCGCCTACGTTGCGGCCGTGTCGGATCCGCTCGCCTTGGCCGCCGTGAGGCTCACGCTGTTGGTGGCGGCGATCACGGTGCCGCTCAACATGATTTTCGGCGTCGCTGCAGCATGGGCGATTGCAAAGTTCGAGTTCCGCGGCAAGAGCGCGCTGGTCACGCTGATCGATCTGCCGTTCGCGGTGTCGCCCGTCATTGCCGGTCTCGTCTTCATTCTGTTGTTCGGCAGCAATGGCTGGTTCGGTGCGTTCCTGCAAGCACACGGCATCCACATCGTCTTCGCGGTGCCCGGAATCGTGCTCGCGACGATATTCGTGACCTTTCCGCTCGTCGCGCGGGAGCTCATTCCCGTCATGCAATCGCAGGGCAAGGACGACGAGGAAACCGCGCTTTCGCTCGGCGCCAACGGCTGGCAGACGTTTTGGCGCGTCACTCTGCCGAACATCCGGTGGGGCCTGTTGTACGGCGTGTTGCTCTGCAACGCGCGTGCGATGGGGGAGTTCGGCGCCGTTTCGGTCGTGTCCGGCCACGTGCGCGGCTTGACCAATACGATGCCGCTGCAGGTGGAAATCTTGTACAACGAGTACAACATCGCTGCAGCGTTTTCAGTGGCGTCTTTGCTGGCGCTGCTGGCCTTGTTGACCTTGGCCGCGAAGAGTTTGCTGGAGTGGCGTGCGCCGGAGCTGCGCCACCGCGCGCCTCAAATGCGTGATCTACACCGGGGAGTCAGGAAATGAGCATTACCTTGCGGCGCGTCTCGAAACGTTTTGGCGCATTTACCGCGATCGCGGATGTCGATCTCGAGGTGCCGACCGGCGCACTGCTCGCGCTGCTGGGTCCTTCGGGATGCGGCAAGACGACGCTGCTGCGCATCATCGCGGGTCTGGAGACGCCAGACAGTGGGCAAGTGCTGATCGATGGGCGCGATGCGACGGCCTGGGCGGTTCGCGATCGCAAGGTGGGCTTCGTGTTTCAGCACTATGCGCTGTTCCGCCACATGAGCGTGTTCGAGAATGTAGCCTTTGGCCTCAAGGTCAAACCGCGTCGCGAGCGGCCGGCAGCGGCGGCGATCGCGAAGCAAGTCCGCTCGCTACTGGAGTTGGTGCAGTTGGATTGGGCCGGTGCTCGATACCCCGCACAATTGTCCGGCGGTCAACGGCAGAGAGTCGCGCTGGCGCGCGCGCTCGCCGTCGATCCGCAACTGTTGCTTCTCGATGAACCGTTCGGCGCGCTCGACACCCAGGTGCGCCACGAGTTGCGCCGCTGGCTGCGCCGATTGCACGATGAACTGCATTTCACCAGCATCTTCGTGACCCACGATCAACAGGAAGCGATCGAGCTCGCCGACACGATCGTCGTGCTGAATCACGGGCGCATCGAGCAGTCCGGCGTGCCGGGCGAAGTCTACGATTTGCCCCGCTCCGCGTTCGTGCATCGCTTCCTGGGCCAGGTCAACGAGGTGCCGGTCTCACGGCGCGACGGCCGTGTCTATCTCGGGCCGATGGATGTATCCGCAACTGCTGCCGCCGCGAGCGGCGGCGACATCGCGCTGATCAGGCCGCACGAAATCGAGATCAGCCGCGATGCCGGCGGCTGGTCGGCCACGGTGCTCGCAGTGCGCGTCATTGGTCCGATCGTGCGGCTGGAGCTGCGCGCCGCCGGAAGGCCCGCCAACGAACCCTTGGAGGTCGAAATCAGCCGCGAACGCTATGCTCTGGAGCGTTTCGGCAGCGGCGAGACGGTCAGCCTGCGCCTGCGGCGCTGGCAGCTCTACCCAACACAGGCAGGGGACGTTGCGCAGGCGACCGAGGCATGAGTGCCAGGGGCATGACCCGCGTCAGCTGTATTCGCCGCGGCCCGCCGGATATTGCTTCTCCCAGTCTTTGCCGTTGGTTGTCGTGACGCAGAGTTCCTCCACGGTGCCCGGGTCGAGGCAGCGCGCGTTCACGCTGAAGCCGTCGGGATGGGAGCGGGGTACATAGAACGACTTGATGCCGCAGGTCGAACAAAACAGGTGCTTTGCGGTATTCGTGTTGAAACTGTAGGAAGTCAGCACGTCGCCGCCGGCCAACAGCTTGAAGCGCTCCGCGGGCACGATGAGGTGTAAATAGCCCGCCTTGCTGCAAATCGAGCAGTTGCAATCCGAAACCTGAAGCCTCGCCGGTGCGATTACCTCGAATCGCACCCTGCCGCAGTGACACCC
>Ga0209415_10010141_pt1 | contig 16082 bp, 13 predicted proteins | sample PeaSoiSIISIP2007_FD_187696 | JGI IMG/M metagenome (GOLD analysis project Ga0209415, IMG submission 187696) | Peat soil microbial communities from Weissenstadt, Germany - SII-SIP-2007 (SPAdes) (version 2) | ecosystem: Environmental > Terrestrial > Soil > Wetlands > Peat | place: Germany...
CCCTCGGCCTTGTCATAGGCGTGCTTGATCAGCAGGAAGACGAAGAGCACGGCGAACACGAAGAAGGTGGCGCCGCCGTAGTAAGGCGCGCCATGGCCGGCTCGGGCGGCGACAAAGAGACCGACCAGCCCCATCAGGCCGGTGACGCCGGCATAGATGAAGCTGCCGGGAAAGGCGGAACTCTCGTGGCTGTTCTGGTTCATGGTGTCCTCACTGCCTCGTCGGTCCTTCAAGTCTCGTCCGGGGCGCGAAGGTAAAATGCCAGGGCCATATGTGCAACTGCCGGAAACTCGCCGAATCCCGCTTGCCGCCGGGATTCGAGGCGGCCAAGCTTGGCGCTGTCCTGTCACCGCCGCCAAGCCGAGGCGCCGGCCGCAACTTTCCCCATCTTCGGAGATCCGGGAGTGGAGCATCCCATAGCCGTGCTGGTGAGCCGCGAGGGGTTGGGCGATGCGCTGTTGAAGTTGCCGCTGTTGCGGGCGATCGCGCGTGGGTTCCCGGGGCGGCCCATCTGGTGGCTTGCCGCCTATCAGACCGCCATGGCGGGAGTGTTGCGCGAATTCCTGCCGGCGGAGGTCGCGGAGGTGCGGGAATATCTGGGCTTCGACAAGCCCAGGGCCCAGGCGGCGCGCCGGCTCGGCGAACTGCGACCGTTTTCCCTGGTGTTCGATACGCGCTCGGGCGCAGCCGGCGTGTGGAGCGCCTGGCGGCATTTGTCCTATGACGCATTCTACTGCTCGCTCCCGGGCTACCTGTTATCGAGCCGCCGGCCTCGAGGCCGCCTCTTGCGCCCGCGGCATATCGGGCAACGCGCCTTCAGCCTCGCAGAATCGGCGTTCGGCGCTGCTGCGGATGGCGGCGGGAGGCTCGAATGCTCCAGCGAGGCAGCGGAGCTGGCGCATGCGCTGCTGCCAAGCGAACCGGCTTCAGGGCCGGTCTATATCGGGCTCGCGCCCGGAAGTCGGGAGACCCACAAGAACTGGCCGGCCGAGCGGTTCCTGGAACTAGCCAGCGACCTTCGCCTCGCCGGCCTCGTCCCGGTCTTCCTGATCGGACCGAAGGAACAGCAGCGCGCGGCGGAGCTGCGCCAATCGGATTCGGAAGTGATTCTGGTGGAGTTCATGCGGCTTGGCGCGGGGATCGGCAGCCTCGACGCCGCCATCGCCGTGCTCAGGCGCCTCTCGGTCGTCGTCGCCAACGACAGTGGCCTCGGCCATCTCGCCGGTGCGGCCGGCCGTCCCGTCGTAAGCCTGTTCGGCCCAACCGATCCGCGTCGCTGGGCACCCTTTGCGCCGCGCCATCGCTGGGTCCGCGCCCAGCGGTTCGGCGGCGAGGCCATGGCCCTCATCGAGCCGGCGGCCGTGCTGGCGGCGGTGCGGGAACTCCTCGCGGAGCCGTCTACCGATCTCGAGGCGCCACGATGAGGCTGGCGCGCTGGAGCGTCGTCTTGAGGACATAGTCGACAATGGCGCCGGGCGTGTGATTCGCCTCGACATGGGCCTTGGCCGCAAGCGCCATGGCGGCCAGGCGCGGCCGGTCGGCCAGGGCCGTGAGCACCGCCCGGGTGAGGCCGCCAGGCTCGACGTCATAGTAGACCGCATGCTCGCCATCGCGCAGCGGGCGATAGCGCTCGATGGCCGGATTGCTGATCAGCGGCACGCTGCCGCAGATCGCGGCCTCATAATGTCGGAAACAATCCCAGCCGAACCCCTCGGGCGACCAGACGAGCCAGGCCGCCGCCGCGCGGCGGTAGAACTCCGCCGTCGGCAGGGTCGCCTCGGGAATATCCAGCGTGACGCCACGCTCCTTCAGGGCCTGCAATTCCTCCAGGCCGCGCCGGCGCAGGCTGGCGGAATCATCGACGCGCCCGGCGAAAAAGATATCGACCGACTTCTCCTGCGGCTTCGGCAGGTTGGCCAGCGCCTCGTTCGGCAGGCCGAGGGAGATGGGCAGGAGTTTGTCGATCCGGACGCGGTTGCGTTTGACCCGCCGGTAGCGCGGCGTGGGCACGCCATGATGGCCGGTCTTGAGGAAGACCCTCCAATGGTCCGTGGGCAGCTCGCGCTTGAAATAGACCAGCGACCGGTCGAGGAGAAAGAGATTGCAACGATTGATGACGGGAAGGTCTTCCAGGTCGACTACCGCGATGGGTGCCGCGACTTGTCCGCGCAGGAACTGAGGTCCCCAACTCGACGCGATAGGCAGGCCGTGGCGCAAGAAGCGCCGGTTGAAAAAGGAACGGGCGAACCAGCGCCAGTCCCAGGGTGCGAACATGGTCGGATGGCAGATCACGGCGGCGATGTCGGGACGCCGTAGAGCGGCGCGCAATCCGCCAAAGGGCTCGAAGCTCGCCACCAGCGCGCGCGATGTCTCATCGCTTCCGCCGGTATGAAGCCGGGACGAGAAGCACAGGGTCTGCTCCGGGTAGATCCGCTTCACCACGGGCAGACCGATCTCGATGAAGGTGAACTTGGCCAGGTCCGGCGATGGTTCGGAGTCTTGGTTCACGTGGGGCTCCGGGGCGGCAGAGATCGCCCATTCTGGCCGAGCGCGCGCCAGGCCGCATCGTCCTTTCGCCCTGCCGCCTCGATCAGATCGGCCGCCCGCGGCAGGCCGGCGTAAAGCCCCGGCGAGCGACCGTAGGCGAAGGCATTGACCGACCATCGGGACCGGCGGCCGGCATCGGCGGCGGCGAGCGCTAGGTCGAAAGCGTGCTGGTCGAAAGCCCCGGCCAGAACGATCCCGGCGTCGGATGCTTCGACATGAGGGCTGTAGCCGCAATTGCCCGTCGTGATCACCGGCAGGCCATTGACGATCGCCTCAAGGATCACGGCGCCGGTGACGTCGAGCCGCGCCGGATGGACCAGGAGATCGGCGCCGGCATAAACGCCGGTCAAGCTGCGGCTGTCTGTCATCATGCCGAGAATGCGAATTCTGCCGGCAAGGCCCGCGTTCTCCGCGCGGCCGAGAAGCCTGTTCAGCTGCCGGTTCTCGCGGTCCGCGCCGCAGATGACGAGGACGGCTTCGTTGCGCTTGGCGAGCGCGGCAAGGACGCGATCGAGGCCCTTGACCAAAGGCTGGAGCCCGACCCAGAGCCAGACGACGGCGCCGTCGTCGATCCGGTGACTGGCCTTGAATGCGGACTTGCGTTCGGCAGTCGGCAGCGCCTCGGCCCGGATGCCCGGAGCGATGGTGGGCGGGATGAGGGCCGTGCGCTCGACCGGGGTCGCGTAGGCCCGCCTGTAGGCATCGAGCTGGGGTGCGGCAAGGGCGATGATGCGGGTCGCGGACCGGCGTCCGAAGCAGGCCTGTTCGAGGGCCAGCATGGTGCGATAGCGGGGCAACCACCGTTGCCAGAGCGGCCGCTCCCGGCCGACGAAGCACCAGTCGGCGCAATAAAGGAGATCGAGGCCGGCGAGCTTCTGGAATCCGACCGTCAGGTCGAACCCGCGGGCGGCGTCGGCAAAATCGGCGGAGAAGGCCTTCATGGCGCCATGGTTGGTGGCACCCCGCCTGGCGAGCCGCAAGGACTCGGCACCCGCCGGCGCGGCTTCCCCGCCGGCCGTCGTATGGAAGACGATCCGATGGCCCCGTGCCAGAAGCAGCCGCGCGATCTCCACCGCGTTGCGCTCCAGCCCGCCGGCAGGCTGCAAGCGAAAGATGCCGAAGGCGAACCTCACGCCGGCCGCCCGTCAACCGCCATCAGGGTCCCTGTGAATTGCGCGGACGTGAAAGGATGAAGCTAAGCGATCGGCGCGGCGGCTTGCAAGCTGGGGCCCGGAAGCGCCGCGCCCGCCATCTTGCCCGAGCCCATGTTTCAGGGCCCATGTTTCCGATTGCCACCCGCCGGCAGCCCGCTCCAAGATGCGCCCTAGAGCAAGATTCGATTAGGTTGAATCAACCTAATCGGTGAATCTTGCTCTACTTGGTTGATGTAGCGACTGATTCACGTCTCAAGCCGATTTGGCTTGAGACGATCAGGCGCTAGTGTCGCGTTCCCATGCCCCTTGCCGAATCCCGGAGTAGCAAGGCTTGACTGAGCAGCCATCAGGGGAGCGCCGAGCGCCGGTGGTCTGGCTGGATCTGACGACGACCCTGCGCCTGGGCGCGGGCCGGGCCAACGGGACGCTCCGGGTCGAAACCTGCTACGCCGAAGCCCTCGGCCGGCTCATGGGGCCTGAGCTTCGCTTTTGCCGTTATCGCAAGACACGACGGCGCTTCGAGGCTGTGCCGGGGCTGCCTCCGCCCGGACGCTCCGGGCCCTTCGCGGGCAAGGTCGGAAGATCGAAGACAGGTGCACTGCGAGGCTTTGCGCGGGGCTGCGAGCAGGCATTCCGGAAATGGCGCCGCAGCCTCATGGCCAAGGTCTTCCGGCGGATCGATGCCTTCTCGGCGGCGAAGGCCTTTCCCGATGCTCGTTCCGGCGATGTCCTGCTGTTGCTGGGCGAAACCTGGGGGCAGCATGATTTTCCGCTTCTGCGCGAACTTCGCCGCGACGAGGGCCTGCGCGTGGCGGTCCTGTGCCAGGATCTGATCCCGCTCAAGTTCCCGCAATTGTTCGAGAGCGAGGAATTCGTCGAAGGCTGCCGCGCCTTCGCGCGTTTCCTCGCCGAGGATGCCGATCTGACCATCGCCATATCGAATTCGACCAGGGCCGACATCGTGGAAGCGGCGCGCGAGGCGGGCGGCCTCAAGGGACGCCTCGTCACCTTGCGTCCGGGCGCCGACTTCGACATGGCGGCGAGCGTGCAGCGCCCGGCCGAGCCCGCCGATCTTTCGCCCGGCAATTTCGTTCTCAGCGTCAGCACGATCCAGGCCCGAAAGAATTTCGATCTCCTCTACCGTCTGTGGCGCCGGTTCTCCGAACAGAAACTGGCCGGCCTGCCCAAGCTCGTGATCGTCGGGCGCAAGGGGTTCGGCAGCGGGGATTTGCTCTGGCAGATCGCCCATGATCCGCTGGTGCGAGATTCGATCGTCCTGTTGCAAGGCGCCTCCGACGGTGAGCTTTCCTGGCTCTATCGCAACTGCCTTTGGACGCTCTATCCCTCGCTCTACGAAGGCTGGGGGCTGCCGATTTCCGAGAGCCTCGCCCATGGCAAGCTTTGCCTGGCCTCCGACAGCTCTTCGCTCCCCGAGGCCGGCCAGGGCCTGGCGCGGCATCTCGACCCTCTGGATTTCCGGGCCTGGGAAGTGGCAATCCGCGAGCTTGTGAGCTCCCCAGAAATTGTCGCCGAGGCGGAGCAACGGATTCGTCGCGGCTACCGGCCCATGACCTGGCAGCAATCCGCCGAGCAGCTGGCGGTGCATCTCGGCGAGCTCCTTGCCGAACCGCCGGCCTCCCCTTGACCGATCGGCCAATGCTGGGCAAGCCGATGCCGGTCTCGATCCATCGCCGGCGGCTCGCCGCCTTATGGTGCTTGCGACGCTCATTCGGGGCGGCCTGGTCTCGGTGACGGCGCTGACCGCCTTTCTGGTGACGGCGGCCTGTCACGCCTTCAGCAACCGCAAGTCGGAGGGCGGCCTGTTCGCCCCGGTCTTGCTGCCGGCGACCAGCGTCGATTTCGAGTTCGTCGCGCCGCCGCCCGGCTGGCCATGGCTACTGCTGTGGCTGCCGATCGGGCTCAGCCTCAGTGCCGAGGCGGCCGCGGGCCGCAGCGGCCAGGTGGGGCGCTAGAAGAGCGGCGACGACGCCGCGCTTTTCCGCCTGGAGGTCGCTCCTGCCCATCGCGCCGATCTCATGCAGCCAGCTGCCGCACCATTGCAGCGGGCCGTCCCGCACCGCGATGCCGTCTTTGAAGGGGACGTAGAGGGAGCCGGCCTCACGGATGCGCGAGCGATCCACGTGACGGTACAGCACCCGCCAATTGCCGCCGCCGGTGTCCAGCCCCTTGAACCAGTCCTGGCCGAAATCGAGCGCTTTGTCCGCGACGCGATCGAACCGGAAGCTGCAATAGCCGGCCCACAAGAACCAGCGTGGGCCCCATTCCCGGACGACGCCATAGAAATCCTGGGAAGCGAGCGGGGCGAAGGGATCGTCAGGCCCGGTCGGAAACAGATCGTCGTCGAGGAATCCGAAGGCCTGCGGCCGGCCGGGACGGACGATGTTATGCCAGACCCAGTTGAGCGCGATGCCATGGGACCGGCTCGCGTCCCGCCAGGGATTGCGCGGCAACCGGACATAGGCCAGCCCCCGATTGCGGGCGACGGCGGCGATTGCCGCGGCCGAGGTATCGTCGGGAGAATTGTCAGCGACCAGGTGCAGCGCGCGAGGCAGATAATGGCCGACCAGCCTTCCCTGCCAATCGATGGCTTCGGGATCGGCAAAGGCGATGGTCGTCAGGAGCTGCCGCCCTCCGGTCGCGCGCGCGAGCGCGGCGGGATCGCCCGCCCGCGCGGGCTGGCGCCGGTAGACGCGGTCGACAGCGCGATAGCGCAACGTCTTGATGCCATGAGTGAGCGGACGCAAGCGCCGCCAATCGGCGAGATTGTACTCGGACAGCGGCCTGGTCATTGTTCCGTCCCGGTCACCGCGACCAATCGCATGCCAATTGATCGAAAGGCAAGGGCTGGGTAGCCAGGGACAGGGAGACAGGAAGTGCGGCTGTGCTAGCCTCTCGCCCATGTGCGGCATCCTCGGCATCACGGCCAGCGGGAGCGAGACCGAGGCGGCGATCGAACGCGGCATCGGGACATTGAACCGGCGCGGCCCCGATGACCGGGGGATGCTCGCCTTTCCGGGCTGCACACTTGCGAATACCCGCCTCGCGATCATCGACCTGGCGGGCGGGCACCAGCCGATTGCGGATTCGGAGCGCGGCACCGCCATCGTCCTCAACGGCGAGATCTACAACTATCGGGAACTGCGCCGGACCCTCGAAGGCTTCGGCCATCAATTCGTCACCGAGTCCGATACCGAGGTGATCCTCAAGGCCTACGCGCAATATGGCCAGAAATGCCCCGAGCATCTCGACGGCATGTTCGCGTTTGCCATCTGGGACGACAGGAACCAGGAGCTGTTCCTGGCCCGGGACCGGTTCGGCGAGAAGCCGCTGTTCTATGCGCTCGACGGCGACGCATTGATCTTCGCCTCGGAAATCAAGGCGCTCCTCGCCACCGGCCGCGTCGGGACGAAGCTCGATCCGGTATCCCTCGACAACTACCTGGCGCTTCTCTATGTGCCGCCCTGGCGGACGATCTATGCCGATATCCGGACGATCAAGCCCGGCTTCTCGGCGTTGTACAAGAACGGGCGTCTGACGCAGAACCGGTATTGGCAGATCCGCCGGCAGCCCTTGCGGATTTCGCGGGAAGAGGCGGCGGAATCGATCCGCGACATGCTGGCCCAGTCCGTGCACAGCCGGCTGGTCGCGGACGTCGAAGTGGGCGTGCTGCTCTCAGGCGGGGTCGATTCCAGCATCGTGGCGACGCTCGCCCAGGCGGCCTCGTCGCGGCGGATCAAGACCTTCTCTGCCGGCTTCGAGGGCTTCATCGATGAGCTCCCATACGCCGCGGCGGTGGCGGCGGCCGCGGGCACCGATCACCGCGAAGAGCAGATCCGCGCCGATCTTCTCGACGCCTTCGAGACTGCCGCCGGTTATTTCGACGAACCCTTCGCGGACTCCTCGAACGTCCCCACGCATCTCATCTCGGCGGCGGCCAGAAAGTCGGTCAAGGTCGTGCTTTCGGGCGACGGGGGCGATGAGCTGTTCCTGGGCTATGGGCATTATCGCAAGCATCGGCATCTGCCTCGGCTCGCGCGGCTCGCGCGCGAGCTGCTGTCACCGCCGTTGGCCCGATTCAAGAAACGCGCCATCAGCCATTTCTCGCCTCGGGAGCGCGCGCGGCTCGCCAAAGATCCCCATGCCGTCGAAGTCGATCCGACCGACCATGTCGATCTCTCCGCCGGCGAGACACCGGTCGAAAAGATGAACCTGATCGATCTCGCCATGGGGTTGCCGGGAGACATGCTGACCAAGGTCGACCGATCCTCCATGATGCATTCGCTCGAGGTCCGCTGCCCCTTCCTCAATCCCGGGCTCGCCCAGTTCGCCTATAACCTGCCGGTTGAGTACAAGTTGGGTCCTGGGCGCGGCAAGCTCATCCTGGAGCGGGCCTTCGCCGGAAAGCTGCCGGCAGAAGTGTTCACGCGACCCAAGCAAGGCTTCGGAGCGCCGGTGAAGGACTGGCTCGCCAAGCCGGAGTTCCGCGGCTATGTCGAAAAGACGCTGCTCGCCGACGGACGCGTCGGTCAGTTCCTGAAGCCCGAGGTGGTTCGCCACTATGTCGAGGCGTTCTACGCCGGGCGAACGTCGCTGCAATACAGAATCTGGACTCTGCTCGCGCTCGAGGCCTGGTGCCGAAGCCGGGAGCAAGCGGGATTGGCCTAGCCCGAGTTTCTCACAAAGATCACGATGGCGCCCGGCCCTTCGGGTTGCCGCGCGCGGGGCGCCCACGTCGTCAGCGGGCCTCGGCGATGGATGAACATCGCCTTCGGCCCGCTTCCTAGTGGATCACCTCCGCGCGCGAGCAACGACATCGCGATCTTTTTGAGAAATTCGGGCTAGTTACCCGACAGGTCTGCCCGGGCGCGCCCAGGAACGTTCCCTGGGGCGCTGCCAGGGGCCGGTGCCGGATCCCGCGCGGGCGGCTGGCCCCGGGCATTGGAAAGCCGCCACAGCGAGTTGATCAGACGCAGCCTTGCCTTCGGTCGGCCGAGGCCGGAGCGCAAGACCAGGTTGGCGATGGCGCGCCGCGCGAGCTTGCGGTCGGTGCCGTTGAGGGCGAAACCAAGATCGGCCGGGTCGACGCTCTCGATGGCGTCAAAATCGACATACTCGATCGCCTTGCGATCGGCGAGCCCCAGCAGGCGAAACAGCCGCGCTTCCTTGGCATAGAAGGAGTTGTCGCTGTCCGGTTCCCACCACCTCGGCGCCTCCAGCATGGCGTCCACGGGGTCGCGGCCCAAATCCCGGCGCAGCCGGGCCGAGCACTGGGCGAGATGCACCGAGAAGGACTGGCGGACCACCTTGCGGAACATCAGGTTGCCCGCATGCAGGCGATAGAAGACCAGAGGCTCCGGCAGGTTGGCGAGGACGGTGACTTCGGCCATCCGGAGCCATAGATCATAGTCCTCGCTGACCTCGAAGGCGGCACGATATCCGCCCAGCTGCCGGACGAGCCCGGTGCGGAACATGACCGCCGGATGGATGAACGGGTTGCTGAACTTCAGGATCCGCACCAGGTCGTCGTGACCGGTCACTGGGCGCCGGTGACCGTATACCTTTCCGCGGGTATCGATGACGTCGGCCCAGCTGCCGAGGAGGCCCACGTCCGGATGGCGCGCCATGAATTCGAGCTGGCGCTCGAGGCGGTTCGGCATCGCCATGTCGTCGGCGTCGAGGCGTGCGATCAGGGGCGCGCGGGCCGCGGCCAGGCCGGTGTTGAGGGCCGGCACGATGCCGCGATGGGGTTCGCTGAGGGCGACGAGCCGCTCATCGTCGGCGCAGGCCCGGGCCAGGATCTCGGGCGTGCGGTCGGTGGAACCGTTGTCGACGACGAGGAACTCGAAGTCGCGGACGGTTTGCTGGGCGATGCTGCGAAGGGACTGCTCGAGCCATCGCTCGCCGTTTCTGACCGGCATCAGGACCGATACGGCGGGTGTCGAGGCCATGCATTCTCCCGGCGAATCCAGATTGTGTAGTTTGTCGCATTTTCTACGCCGAACCGGTACCCACTTCGGCGGACAATCCTCGGGGAAACCGACAGCCTGGAAGCCGCGAATTTTAGCCTCGCCCGGCGAGAATTCCGCCTGGGCCACGATTGGGCGTGGGGCATGGTCAGTCGCGCGCGCCGGCGCAATCGGATGCCCCAGGTTTGCAGCCGCCATTCATATCGTCTATTGGTTTCGCCGTGGCCATGGATCCCGCTTCCGCCCGCATCCTCGAGATCGGGGATCACGACTACTTCAAGGAACAATATCCCGAACGAACCACGCTCCTGTGGACGGGGTCGAGGCCATCGCGGAACCTGCGGCAGGATGCCTATGTCGATTGCACCGTCGGGCGATTCCTCGCCGAGACCCGGGCGGCGCGCCAGGGCGCCTATGACGTCGTCATCGCCTATGCGACGAACCAGTCGCCCTGGCATCCGCGCTACTGGCTGCGCTCGCTCGCCCGTTCGCCGCTCGAGCCCGTGACGGCGCTGAGCCGCGTGTTCGGCGTATGGCTGTTGGGCTTTCGCGCCCTCGGCGTCCCTCTCGTCGTCCTCGACATGCAGGACGGATTCACCATCAACCGGTCGAACCACCGGCTGATGGATCGGGCGAAGCTCTATTTCAAGCGGGAGCTGCCCGTCGATCACTGGCATGTCTTTCATGGCACGGCCCATCCGAGCCTGCCCACCTTGCGTATCCGTGCCCGTGCCCGCTGGCAGTCGCGCCTGGCGAAGCTCCGGCCCATCTCCGTGGGCCTGTGGGTCCTGTCCTCGCCCGAGGGCTGGCGGCGGATCACGCGAAAGGAATCGGCTATCTTGACCGAAGACCCCGACGCCGCGGCACCCTTGGCCGTCGACAAGATCTTCGAAGCCAAGACGGCCGACATTTTCTTCTCCGGATCGGTCGAGCGCAGTTCGACCTTGCGGCCCGCCGGGCTCGAGCAGTTGCGCAGCTTGGCCAAGCGGGGCTTCATCGTCGATCTTCCGGCCGAAAGGCTGCCCAAGGCCGAATACTATCGCCGCATGAGCCAGGCTTGGCTTACCTGGTCGCCGGAGGGCCTCGGCTGGGACTGCTACCGGCATTACGAAGCCTGCCAATGCTTGTCCGTGCCGGTCATCAACTATCCGACCATCATCAGGCACCGGCCGCTCGAGGAGGGGCGCCATGCCGTGTATTACGCGCCCGAAGGCGAAGGGCTCACGCGCGCCATCGAAGCGGCGCTGGCCGACAAGGCGAAGCTGAGGCGCATGGCGCTGGCCGGACGCGACCATGTGCTGCGCCGGCATTCGCCGGCGGCCTTCTGCGATCGGGTGCTGCGCGCCGCCCTCGAAAAAGGATAGAGCCGGCGGCTCAGGCTTCCGGCAAGGCGAGGACCGAGCGGTTGAGAGGGATGCGGTCGCCGAGCAGCGCGGCCTCGAAGCGTCCGGCATATTCCGACCAGGTGATCCCCTGTTGCAGGCGCAAGGCGGCTTCGTGTTGACGCCGCCATAGGGCGTCATCGGTCAGGAGCGATACGGCCTGGGCGGCGAATATCTGCGGATCGGCGCTGACGAAACCCGTGACCCCATCGATCACCCGTTCCGGCACTGCGGCGACCGGGGCCACCACGGCCGGCAGGCCAAGCGCCTGGGCTTCGGCGGCCGACAGGCAGAACGCCTCCACCTTGTGACCGAGATAGAGCATGCATCGCGCCGAGCGGAAGGCCTCGATCAGTTCCGCTCGGGACGCTGTCGGCCGTATACGGATCGAGGCTTTGACGGCCGGCGGCATACCCGGCGGCAGTACCGTGTCGCCCCAGCTGTTCCAAGCGTCATCGACGGGCGGGAGATCGTGCACGCCATAGACATCTAGCGTTGCGTCGGGTACCCGCGGCAGAATCGAGGCCGCCCAGATCTCCACCAGCCGGCGGAGATTGCGGCGCGGGTGAGACGCGAAAATGGCGCGCCTCGCCGGCGCGGTACCAAGGGGCGGATGACCCCGCACGTCCTGCGGCAACCCGAGCGGGATCAGGATCTGCGGATCGCGCCGGGGCAGGAAGGGCGAGTAGATGCGCACCTGATGCAGGCTCATCAGCACCGGCACCGGCCGATAGAGCCAGACCCGCCAGATCTGCTTGTAATGCTTCAGGTTGTTTGGTTGCCACAGCACCCAGATGGCGCGCCGGCGCGGCTTTTTCACGAACCCCAGAAGGCGCGGATGCTGGACCGCGACATAGAGATCGCAGCTCTCCGGCACCGGGCTTGAAAGCTGGCGCCAGGCCACACCCTCATGCTCTATCGGCCCGTCGCAGTTGACGTAGACCGTCACCTCATGGCCGCGCCGCGCCAGCTCGCGGGCGAGCTGGATGACGGAGGACTCGGTGCCTCCCAGCGGATGGGTTTCCAGATACCTTCCGTCGTAGTGCTTGGTCGTGTCGGCGATGACGATGCTGGCCAATGGATTGTCCCCCGCCGGCGATTGCTACAGGCCGGACGCGCGGGCGGCAAGAACGCTATGGCGCGGCATTCTGGGGCAGCTCGATCACGAAGACCGTTCCCTGGGCGCCGCTGCTCTCCAGCCTGATCTCGCCGCCATGGGCGCGCACCAGCTCGCGGACGATCGCGAGGCCAAGGCCAGTGCCGCCCGGACGAGTCGAGCCGGCGAAAGGCTGGAACAGATTTTCCCGCGCGCGGGATGTGAGGCCCGATCCGTCGTCGGCGACTCTGATGCGGACGACGGCCGGCTCCCGCCGGGCGGATATCTCGATCCGAGTGGCGCCGGCCTGGGCGGCGTTCTGGGCCAGATTGGCCAGGATGCGGAAGAGCTGGGAGCGGTCGGCCTCCACGGCCAGGGATTCGGGAACCGCGCAGCGGACCGGCCCTTGGGCCCCTTCCGGCGCCTGCAGGGCGAGGCCCACCTCGCCGATCAGCTCCGCCAGGGAGAAACTGGAAAGTGTCAGGTTCGGCGGCCCCTCGCGGGTGAAGTCGAGGGTCGCCGTGCAGAGCTGGGCCGCCCGATCGATGGCGGCGACGAGCGCGCGCGCATTGCGCCGGACTTGCGGATCCTCGCTGCTGGCCAGCCTGTCGGTGACAATGCTGGCCGTAGTCAGGATGTTCCTCAGGTCGTGGTTGATCCGGGTGACGGCTCCGCCGAGGGCGGCCAGCCGCGCCTTCTGGCCCAGCGCCGCCCTGAGCCCGGCCTGCATGGCCACGAGCTCCCGCTCGGCGACGCCGATCTCATCGCGCCGGCGGCTGGGTTTCAGGCTTCGCGCCGAGTCCTCGGGATCGTCGCGGAAGGCGACCATGGCGGCGGTCAGCCGGCGCATGGGCCGGATCATCATCCATTGCAGGCTGAGATAGACCAAGGCCGCGGCGACGAGCGAGATGATCACGGAAAGCCCGAGGACACGCGCCGAATAGGCAATGAGGGCGGCACGCATCGGCGCTTCATCGATCACGGTCTCGACCAGGGAATCGAGCGTCTTGGGCGAGGGCCCGACGATGCGAAGGACGCGGTTGGCGGGATGGCTGAGAGTCATGAACACGTCGCCGATGAGGCCCAACAGATTGCGCTGGCCGAGATCGTAGCTGGCATCGACCACGGGCACGCCCTGCTTGGAGCGCATCAGGAGCTTGACGCCGTCGGGCCGGCGCAAAGCGATGGCATAGGCCGAGGCACGCTGCAGCAGTTCCGCCTGGAGGGAGTCGCTCACCATGTTGTTGGGCGTGGCCAGCAGCGCCAGCACGGCGACATGAGCCGTGGCCAGACGTTCCTGCAGGAATTCGTAACGGAAGCGCGCCGCCGAGGGAGCATAGATCAGCACCTCGCCCAGCATGACGAAGGCGATGGTCAGGACCAGCAGCCGGGCCGACAGGCTCCGGTAGGGCGGCGGCAATTGCAGGCGGGTGCCGTTGGTCGACATCTTGGCGGGAGGATGATCGCTCAGCCGAACCGGGCGAGGAAGCGCACCAGGCGCTTGGTGCGTTCGGAGAACAGCTTGGGCAGGAAATAATTCCCCGCGGCGCGCTTGCCGATTTCGCCCAAGGTCGGATAGGGGGCGATCATGCCGGCGACGGCGCCGATGCCGAGACCCTTGGAAACCGCCAGGGTCCAGAGATGGATGAGCTCGCCGGCCTCTGCGCCCACGATGTCGGCGCCGAGCACGCGGCCACGGGCCGAGGTGACGACCTTGATGAAGCCGCGACCCTGGCGCTCGGCGTGGGCCCGATCGTTTTCGGCGTAGGGCCAGCGCAGGATCCGGATGGGTCCCCTGGTCCGGGCCTGGGTTTCGCTGAGGCCGACATGGGCGAGCTCCGGCTCGGTGAACGTGACCCAGGGCAGCGCCTCCAGCCGCTGGCGCGCCGGCAGGCGAAAGAGGGCGCTGCGCAGCACGATGCCGGCCTGATAGCTGCAGAGATGGGTGAACTGCGGCCCGCCGGCGATATCGCCGATGGCATAGACCCTCCGGTTGCTGGTCCTGAGCCCGGCATCGACGCGGATCCCCTGGGGCGAATGGGCGATCCCCGCCGCTTCGAGTCCCAAGCCCTGAACCGCAGGGCGCCTGCCGGCGGCGACGAGAAGATCACTGCCCGCGAGCCGCCGCCGTCCCGCGGCGCCCTCGACTTCCAGCACCAGGCCAGGGCCGTCGGGGCCGACACCCACGACCCGGTGGCGTTCATACAGCGCGACCCCGTCGTCGGCCAGGGCCCGGCGAACCACCTCGACCGCCTCGGGATCGTCCTTGGGCAGGAGATCTTGCATTTCCACCAGGCTGACTTCCGCCCCCAGCCGGCGGAAGGCCTGGGCCAACTCCACCCCGATGGGCCCGCCGCCCAACACCAGCAAATGGGCCGGCAGCCGCTCCAATTCGAAAATCGTCTCATTGGTGAGATAGGGAACATCCGTCAGTCCCGGGACCGGCGGCAGGAAAGGGCGCGCGCCAGCCGCGATGACAAAGCGCCGGGCACGGATCGATCGGCCGCCGGCTGCGACCTCACCGGGCCCGGTGAAGCTGGCTTGCGCGCGGATGACCGTTACGCCGAGCCCGGTGAAGCGGGCCTCGGAGTCATTGGGCTCGATCTCGGCGATGACCCGCCGGACATGAGCCATGACCGCCGGAAAGTCGACCCTGGGTGGCATCGCCTCGAGGCCCAGCTCCTTGTGGCGGCGATAGGCGACGGCGGCGTGGGCGGCGGCGAGCAGGGCCTTGGAGGGTACGCAGCCGGTGTTGAGGCAGTCGCCGCCCATCTGGCCGGCCTCGATCAGGACCGTGCTCGCGCCCAATTGGCTGGCCCCGGCCGCCACCGTCAGTCCGGCTGAGCCGGCTCCGATGACGCAGATGTCGGGCTTCAGGATCGCGCTCATCGCCGCCGCCATTTCTTGTAGGCCACCGGGAGCAGGGAAAGGAGGGCGAGGCCCACCAGGCCCGCGATAGTCTCAGGCGAAAGCACGGAGCCGATGCTGATGGGCAAGTTGCAGTTGAGAAACCTGCCGAGACCAGCGCCGAAGTTCGAGAAAATGAAGGTCGCCGGCGCGATTCCGATGAGCGTGGCAAGCAGGAACACGCGGAACTCGACACCGAGAAAAGCGGGCACGAGATTGACGACAAAAAAGGGAAAGGCGGGCACCAGCCTGAGGAAAAGCAGATAGTTGAAGGCGTCGGCCTGAAAGCCCCGGCGCATCCGCTCGAGCCAGGGCCCGGCGCGCGCCCGCAGCCAATCGGCAAACGCGCCGCGGGCGGCGAGGAACAGGAGACCTGCGCCCGTCGTAGCGCCAAGGATCGTGGCGCCGGTGCCTAGCCAGGGACCGAAGAGATAGCCGCCGGCCAAGGTCAGCGCGAGCGCTCCGGGGACCGAAAGAGCCACCACCATCACGTAGGCGAGGATAAAAACGCAGAGGGCCAGCCAATGGTGGTCGGCCACGACCCGGTCGAGCGCGGCCCGATTGGCGCATAACGTTGCGCCGGTGAGATACCGCTGCAGGCCAAAAGCAAAGAATAGGACGATGCCCAGCAGGATCAGCGACAGCGGCAGCCATCGCCGGATGCTACCCCTCGTACCGACTTTCGCAGAAAGCCGGGACATCGCTTTGGATTTGCCTATCGGATTCACGCAGAAATTCGCAACAATGCGCGAGTCGCGAATCTCCGCGATCCGATACGCGCCGGGCCTGCGGGAACCCCTCTGGTCATGGGGTTCATGTATCATCGGGCCAGCACTGGCGCCACCCTGGCCGGCCGCACGCCTTGCGTGTCGGCGCCGCGGTTGACTCCTCGCGCTTAAGCCCTTATACAGCCGCGGCAATTTCTCGCTTACCAACAGCCTCTCGCAACGGAGTTTCAAGGTGAAGCGCACCTATCAGCCCAGCGTGCTCGTCCGCAAGCGTCGTCACG
>Ga0209415_10010142_pt1 | contig 16075 bp, 12 predicted proteins | sample PeaSoiSIISIP2007_FD_187696 | JGI IMG/M metagenome (GOLD analysis project Ga0209415, IMG submission 187696) | Peat soil microbial communities from Weissenstadt, Germany - SII-SIP-2007 (SPAdes) (version 2) | ecosystem: Environmental > Terrestrial > Soil > Wetlands > Peat | place: Germany...
TGATTGTCTATCTGTGTTTTCGCAATCTGCGTGTGTCGCTGATCGTGCTGATCCCGATCGTATTCGGCATTGTTGTGACGTTCGGGCTGTTGCTGCTGGTCAGGCACCGCTTCAGCTTCATGTCGATCACGGCGATTCCGCTCATCATCGGCATTGGAATCGACAACGGAATTCATCTAGTCCGCCGTTATCTGGAAAATGAGAGCCTCGGAATTGTGACGATCGCAAAGGCTTCGGGCGCGGCGCTGATTCAATCGAACCTGACAACCATCGTCGGATTCGGCGCGCTGATGGCCTCCAGTTTCACCCCGCTCGCCGAGATGGGCCTGGTGACCTCGTTGGGCGTCGCTCTCGCACTGGTCGGCGGGCTTTGGTTGGTTCCCGCGGTCATTTTGCTGGGGGAACAACGGCGCAAGGTTTAACGATGCGGCGAGAAAAGGCGGGAATCACGAAGGTCACGATGTATCGCTAAGGCACCCTTCTTAGATTTTTCTTCGCGTGATTTTGGCTCCCGTCGTAATTTTGTGCATCCAACTGCATGACCACTGGTAGTTGTGCAATTTCAAGGAATGATCCGTATCAGGGCATCGCTTTAGCGATGCCGCCAAGGCGAGAGACTATATCGGCTTTAGCCGCTGAGGCTCGGCTCATCAGCGGCTAAAGCCTGGTGTGAACTGTGTAGCGGTGTGGCATGCCTGAAGGCATGCCCTGATACGAACCTTCTGTCAAACTTCACCAGTGGCCTTGACTTGCTGGGTTCGAGTTGTTCGCGAACGTTCGTATATACTCGTCGCGAGACCCCGGGCGCACTACAGTTCCCTTCCATGAACTTCGATCAAGTTCCTGAATCCAGGTTTCGGACCTAATCACGATGAAATGGTCGCTTCGCTCGGCAACGCTGTGCTGCTCCCGGTTCTTCCCGCGCATGACGCGTCTTAGGCGAATTGCGCCGGCTCTCCTGCTTTCTGGTGTTTGGTTCTTGCCGCTGGCCGCGGAAGCTGCTCTGCCTCGCGCTGCCATCTCGATTCCAGCCGACCAGAATCTCGCCGCAGGCTTGAAGGCCGCCGAACAGTGTGAATTTTCCGGCAAGCTGATCGTGCTGCCTCCGCTGTCTTTCGATTTCGCCAGCAGCGAAAACTCGGCCAGCCCTTTCGACCAGCAAGCACAGGCTGTCCAGAACATGCCCGAGGGATCCGAGGTCTGGCTGCATGTGGTGGTAGAAGCCGGTTCTCTGGCGGGCAACGAGTCCGAGAAACAGATTACGGAGCGGGTGGACGCGTTCCTGAAACCGATGCCTCTCTCCGCGCCCGCGGTGCGCGGCCTGATTGTCGAGATCGGGGAGCCTCTGACCGCCCCCGATCTGTTCGCGTTCGCTCTGGTGCGCATGGCATTAGCCGCCAAGGCGAGTAATGCCGGTTTGCGGCTGGCGTTTGTTTTCCAGCCCGGATTTATCGGCCAGCACGGCGATCTGGTAAAACGGCTCGCCACCTACGCCGATCTGCTGGGAACAACCTACTCCAACAACTGGCGCCAGGATGCCGCGTGGATCGCTGAACAGGCGCTGAACAAGCCCCTGATGCTGAAGTCAGCCGCTCTCACCTCAGATGCGGGAACGTCGGCGGCGAAGTTCCTGAAAGCGATGCTGGCGGCCAGCGGAACCTCGGTCGAAATCGTATGGTCCGAGCCGGCAGACGCCAAGGCCGCAGATGCGGTGTGCGCCGTAAACCGCTTCATGTCTCACCACATCACTGCCAACATGTTTCCGGCGGATGCCGCGGCCTCGCCGTTCAGCGTCGCCGTCGATGGCGTTGCGGTGGATAGCTTGCCGAAAGATGAGCACCGCTGGTCCGGCGGCGGGAAGTCGGACCTGGTCATTGTGGCGCGCGTGAATGGCAGCCCCGACTCTCCCAGGACCGTCCGGCTGCAAGGCCCTGGCGCAGGACCATTCGAGATCAAGTGGTACGACCCCGCGACTGGCACGCAGCTTCCTGCCGGCGCTTCGATGAAGACCGACAAAGGTTTCACGCAGACCTGCGCCTGCACCAGCGAGTACGCGTTGATTTCGATCCACCAACAAGGTGAGGACGAGACCGCCTACAACACGGTGGAAGTGAAAGGCGGAGTCGATCTCAAGGTTGAGGAGATCATCGCCCGCTGGCAGCAGAACCGCGAAGCGCAGAAACAGAAACTGGAGAATTATCTGGCCTCCAGTTTCATGAGCCTGCACTTCGAAGGCACCAACCTGGGGCCGGGGTTCGATGTCTCCATGCAGCTCACGCAATTCTTCAGCCGCGCTGGCCAGACGGAACTCGCGCAAAAAGAGTTCTACGTTAACGGCGTGAAGTTCGGCAAAAACCATGCGTTTCCCCTGCCGCAAATCGAACCCGAAAAGGTGCTGACCCAGCCTCTCGAATTGAAGCTCAACGAGCGTTACGAATACAAACTGCTGGGCACGGAGCAAGTCAACGGGGCGATGTGTTATGTGATCGGAGTCGAGCCCAAGGTGCAGGACGAGCTTCTTTACAGCGGCAAGGTGTGGATCGACGCCACGACCTTTCGCGAAGTGAAACAGTATCTCAATCAACGTGGCGCGAAGAGCAACGTGCTGGTGAATACCGAGACGCAAACTTTCGAGCTGGTCCGCGACAGCAAAGGCAATCAGTTCAACTTACTGCGCTCCATCTCGGCACAGCAGTTGGTGAATGCGGCGGGACGCGATTTTGTGCTGCAGCGAACGGTGCAGTTTTCTGACTACATCATCAACACGCCGGAATTCAGTGGCCGGCTTGCGGCCGAGCATAGTTCCGACGACCCCATGTTCCGCGACACCGACCAGGGGCTACGCTCGCTGAAAAAGAAAGGCGGCGAGCGCGTCCTTGTAGAGACCAGCCCGAAGCGCATCACCGCGCTGATTGGTGGGGCGATGTACGGAGGTACGTTCAACTTTCCGATTCCATTTCTCGGCGTCAGCATTGCCGATTTCGATTTTCGCCACACCGGCGCGCAGCTGTCGACTTTCTTTGCCGGGCCCATCCTGGTTTCCGATCTGTCGAAGCAGTACCACCCGAAATTCCGCCTGGCGCTGGATTTATCACTGAACGGACTGCCTGGCGAAAACCGCATCTACAGCGCCAACACGGAGTTGACCCAAGGGGACGTATGGACGTGGGAGCAAACTGTCGGACTGCGCGCGTCGTGGCAGCCGACGACGCATCTCAGCGTGACGGCGTCGAATTACTTTGCCTACGATAACTTCCTGAGAACCAGCCAAGCGGACGAGCAATACGAACTGCCGCGCAACGGCCTGACCGTGCTTCCCGGTGTCGAAATAAAATACAACCGCAAAGGATATGTGTTCGACGCCCAGGGGACGCGGGGTGAACGCATCAACTGGAGGCCGTTCGGATGCACTTCGCTGGCACCGTCACCGGCGGGATGCGGCTCTTCATCGTCGAACCCGCCGCCGCAAAACACTCTATTGGTGCAGTCCCAGCAAAATGCGTACACCCTCTACAACGCCGACTTGAACAAAGACTATTACATCGGAAAGTTCACCAAGGGCGGATGGGACCTCTCCTACTGGGGCGGAGACCAACTCGATCGCTTCTCGCGTTATTTCCCCTCGTTCCTTTCCTCGCCGCGCCTCCACGGCATTCCCCCCGGCACGGATTCCTTCGACGCAATTGCCACGGCGAACGTGCACTACGGTTTCAATGTGCTGGACCTCTTCAAAGTGGATGGCATGTACAGCTATGCGCGGGCGCGCAACCTGGAGGAGTCCTTCCGCTTCCGGAAATTCGACGGCGTGGAGCTCAACTTCAATACGCCCGGTCCCCTCGGAACGCTGGTGCAAGGCACAGTGTCCTATGCGCTCGACGGAAATATCGCGCGCTACAACTCCCGTTGGGCCGCTTATGTTTTGATCTTCAAGCCGTTTCACTGATTCGAAGCTGAACTCGATGGTTGAACTCTATGGCTGAAATCGATGGCTGATTTCGATCAGAAGACCGCGCTGGTTACGGGCGCCTCGGGCACGATCGGCGCGGCCATCGCGCAGGCGTTGGCAGTCGCCGGATACCGCGTTGCTGTGCACTATCATCACGGGAAGGACTCCGCGGCCACAGTGGTCGAGCAAATCGTTGCCGCCGGCGGACAGGCGCTGGCCGTCGAAGCCGATCTCTCTCAACAAGCAAGTGTCGCGTCCATGTTCGAGCGCATCGAACAGCAATACGGTCCAGTCGATTACCTGGTGAATAACGCCGGCGTCAGCCGCGATGTCCTGTTGGCCTTTATGTCAGAGGAGCAGTGGGACGAAGTGATCGACACCAATCTCCGCGGCACGTATTTGTGTTCGCGCCTGGCTTTGCCCGGCATGATGCGACGGGGCAGCGGAGCCATTTGCAATATCGTCTCGCCCAGCGGAGTTCGCGGCCAGGCCGGCCAGTGCAATTACTCGGCTGCCAAGGGCGGCATCATCGCGTTCACGAAGGCGCTTTCCCGCGAGGTCGGGCGATTCAATATCCGCGTCAACGCCATTTGCCCCGGCGTGATTCCCAGCCCCATGTCCGCCACCTACATCGAGAAAGAAGAAAAACGGCTGCTCGCGGAAATTCCTCTCGGGCGTTTCGGTAAGCCCGCAGAAGTCGCTCCGCTGGCGGTTTTCCTCGGATCGCCGCAGGCCAGCTACATCACCGGACAGGTCATCGCCGTCGATGGCGGATTGCTGTAGTTAAGCGTCGGTAGTGGCACATTTTGAGATGAAGGTTCGTATCAGGGCATGCCTTCAGGCATGCCGCACCGCTACACAGTTCACGCCAGGCTTTAGCCGCTGTTGAGCCAGTGCGCGGCGGCTAAAGCCTTGACACTCTCTCGCGCTTTGACGGCATCGCTAAAGCGACGCCCTGATACGGATCGTCTTCTCAAAATTGCATCCTTCGTGACGCGCCCTCCGGCCGATTTCTTCTCCGAGCTTTGTGATATGCTCTGAGGCTGTAATAAACTCCATGGCCAGCGTTAAAGAGCAACTTAAGCCCATCATATTGAAGAGTTTGCGAATCACCGACTTGACCCCGGAAGATCTCCGCGACGACCAGCCGCTGCTCGGGGGCGAGCTGGAAATTGATTCCATCGACATCCTGCAACTCGTTCTTGAAATTGAGCGGCATTTCGGCATCAAGCTGGTGCACGCCAACTTCGACAAGCAACATCTGGAAAGTATCAACGTGTTGGCGGCGATCATTGAATCCAAAATGGCTGCGGCCGGCAATTGAACCCTCGAATTCCCCGGCAGGCAATCCCACGTTGTCCAAGCACAAACTTTACGGGCTCATGATGGCAGGCGGAAATTGACGCGCTGGTACGAGCACCGTTTCCACAACATCACAGCGCAGCGGATCATATTCGCCATCATCCCGCGGCTGCCACGATTCCTCCATCCCCCCATCGCGGTAATCACGGCGCTCATCTTCTTCTTCATGTTGACGCGGGAACGCCGGGCGGTCACCGGAAACCTGCGGCGAGTCTCCGGCAAGCGCGGGCTCGCGCTGCAGTCGAAGGTTTACTGGGTCTTCTATTCGTTTTGCGACCTCATGGTCTCGTATTGCTATGTCCCCCAGGCCACACATCCGCAACTGCTCTCGATGCTGGTCGACCCAGAGCGTGGCGCCGCCAAGATTGACCGGTGCTTGGCCGCCGGCAATGGCCTGATTGTGTGGACGGCACATGTGGGGAATTGGGAATTTGCCTCGCGCCTGCTCGAAATGCACGACCGGCCCGTCAACGTCGCGCGCGTGGTCGAGGACAAACCCGCGGAAATCACGCTGCGAAATTTGATGGCCAGCGAACGGTTGAAAATCGTCGACCTCAAAGAGGGCGCGGCCGCCACCATAGAACTGTTGCAGGCTCTGCGTCGAAACGAGATCGTGGCCATGCAAGGCGACCGCGTCTATCAGCGTCATAGTGCCGATGTGCCGTTTTTTTCCCAGCCCGCTTCCTTTCCGCTGGGGCCGTTCCTCCTTTCGCAAGTGTCAGGAGCTCCAGTGCTGCCGGGTTTTGTACTTCGCGAGAGTTGGCTGCGTTACCGCGCTTGCATGGGCGATCCCATCCCGCCCGTTCCAGCGGGCGACGGCGATGCCGGCCTGCAGCGAGCTTTGGACCAAGCCGTCCGCTTCCTGGAAAAAACGTTGACCACCCATTACGATCAGTGGATGAATTTTTTTGACTTCTGGCCCATCAACTCCAGTGACTGATTGCATGACCGATCCCCGCAAAACCATCGTCGTGACTGGTGTCGGCGTGGTCAGCCCCTACGGCATCGGGATGGACCGCCTGCAGCAGGGCATCCTGTCGCGCAAGTGCTGTCTGGAGCCCACGAAAGATCTCTATCCCGGCTTCGCAGGCAGCACTGCCCAGGTACGCGATTTGCCGCCTCTGCCCGAGAACGCCCGTTCCCGATATTCGCGGAGCGATCGACTGGCGATGGTGGCGGCTCGAGACGCAATATCCAATCTCGATTCCGAGAGCGTTGTCTTCCGCGAGACCGGCGTCATGATGGCAAGCACGGTCGCGGGCCTGAGTGAGATCGATCCTGGCATCGCCGAGGATCCGGCGGCGTGGTACCGGCGCGGCGGCCTCGCACGGGCCGCCACCTATCCCGCGGCGCACGTTGCCGACTCCGTCGGTGATGATTTACGCGTTCACGGATCACGCTGCGCAGTCTCCGCAGCCTGCGCTTCAGGAGCGATGGCGATCGCACTCGCCGCCAACCTGCTGCTCGACGGCGTTGCGCCCATGATGTTGGCGGGCGGCAGCGATGCACTCTGTCCGTTCACGTTGAGCGGCTTCAATTCCCTGCAGGCGCTGGATCCCGACCCCTGCCGGCCGTTTGATCAGAATCGCAAAGGATTGAATCTGGGCGAGGGCGCCGCGGTGCTGGTACTCGAAACGCTCGCCGCGGCTCAGGCGCGCAACGCTCGCATTCTTGCCGTGCTGCGGGGATGGGCCATGACCAACGACGCATTTCATTCCACCGCGCCGCACGCACAGGGCCATGGCCTGGCCGATTGCATGCGTCTTTGCATGGAAATGGCGCAGGCCAGTTGCGATGAGATCGGCTATGTGAACGCCCACGGCACGGGCACGCCGCTGAACGATATTGCCGAGACCCACGCCTACGAGGCTGCGTTCCGCGGACGCAGCCATCCCATTCCCGTGTCTTCGACTAAGTCTTATTTCGGGCACTGCCTGGGCGCAGCCGGAGCGTTGGAAGCGGCAATTACGATCGCGGCGGTTCGTTGTGGCGCGCTGCTGCCCACGCTTCGTCTGACAGATCCCATTGAGAGCGCGAGCGTGAACTGGCTGCGCGGAGAAGTTCAACGCCAACCGCTGCCCCTGGCCATGTCGGTCTCCGCCGGGTTTGGCGGCAGCAACACCGCGCTCATCTTTGGGGATTGCCGGTCATGACCGCAAACATGACTCCTAATCCGCCAGCGATTACCGGAATCGGCTCCGTGAGTCCCTATGGTGCGCTGGCCGGACTCATCCCACAGATTTCGTTAGAGCCCGAAGCCATCACCGCGTGGCCCACCGCCGGACTGCGGCGCGCGTTCCTGGTGAAACCGTTTCGCCCCGCGAGCGTGATCCCGGGCCTGAAGACGCGGCGCCTGGATCGCCTCTCCGCGTGGGCTCTGGTCGCGTCTTCATTGGCTCTTCAGGATTGTGGCATCGACCTGAGCCAGACGGACCGGTCCAGAATTGCCGTGGTGTTCGCTACGGGCCTCGGCTGCGTGGAACTCACAGAAACTTTCTACCAGAGCGCCGCCATAAATGGTTGGACTGGCACCGACCCGAGTCCGTTCTCCGAGGGCCTCGCCAACTCTGCGGCCAGTCATGTAGCTCTGTGGCATGGGTTGCGCGGGCCGAATATCACCGTCGGCAACCGGGGCGTTGCGGGCGAGTGCGCGTTGATCCAGGCCGCGTCGCTGCTCCGCAACGGGCAAGCGGACTTGGCGATTGTGCTTGCCGGGGATACGCTCACGCGCGCGGTCTACGAATGGTATGAGGCTGCAGGTCTGTTGTCGCGCGCATGCTACCAAGCTGACCCGCTGCCCGAAGGCAGCGAATTCACGCGCGGTTTCGTGCCCAGCGAAGCTGTCGCAGCATTAGTGTTGGAACCGGCGGGCCGCCGCGAAGCGCGCGCCTACGCGCATTTCAAATCGGGCCGCTGGGCGGCCGGCGGGCACGCCGTGGAGACGATCCGCCAGATGCTCAGTGACTCGGTACGGAGTCTTACGATTTGTGCCGGAAATGGCGCACCTTGCGCGACAGGTCCCACAGCGGCCTTGGCCCGCGAGATCAGCGGACCGAGTGCGCCCATCGTCCCCACGCAAGCGGTGGCAGCGGGTCTGGCCGATACCGGCGCGTTGCTCCATTTAATTCTGGCCTTGAGCAGCCGCCCGCGCACCGGACCGGCTCTCTTGTTAGGATCATCTGGCCCGGGAACATCCGGCTCGGGAACATCGGGCGACCACGGCTTTGCGGCGCTTCTGCTGGAGTTGCCGTGAACATGAGATTGCGAATATGAATGTACGAATTGCATCCGCGGCCTATGCCGTTCCGCCCGACAGTGAGTCCGTCGACGCAGTGTTGGAGCGGGAACGCGATCGCGTGCGGACCACGCTCGCTCCGCTGAGCCCGAACGCGCGACAGAAAGCCTCAGAAGGTCTCGGACTCAGCCGCGTCCGCGTCTGCGGCGCCCAGCAACCCTATGACTTAGTTCGCGAAGCCGCTTCCGCCGCAATCGCGGAAGCTGGGATTACCGGCCACGACATCAATCTCATCCTGGATTACAGCACTTTCCCCGGCGAGAACTCACAGTATCTCTCCTTCGCCCACAAACTCAGCGCCGAACTGGGAGCGGAAACGTCGTTGAATCTGGGTTTCAAATCCGGCGGTTGTGGAGCGCTGCACCTCGCCATCAAGACCGCCCTGGGTTGGATGAGCACCGATGAAAGTATTCAGACCGCCCTGCTGGTGACGGGCGATGCCGCTCCTGCCGGTAATCGTTCGCTGCTTCCGATCACGGTGCAAGGCGACGCCGCCAGCGCCGTGATTCTGACCCGCAAAAATACGGAAGGCCCTTTGTTGCTGGGCGTCGAAGCCATGACGCTCGGCCATCTGCACAATGCCATTGCCCTGGTCAAAACCAACGGCCACCTCGAGATTCAAGTCGATGCCGCGTGCATTGAAAACGAAGTAATGCCGGTCTACTATCTGAACTTATTCTGGTTGGTCAAGAAAGTCCTGGCGGCGTCTTCCCTGAGCTTGAGCAACATTGACCACTTCATTTATTCCAACATCAGCCAGCGCGACCGCGAAGGTTTCCGCCGCATGGTCGGACTGCCCGAGGGCGCCCTGCCCACAACTCCCATGGCGGAGTATGGCCACACTTTTGCCAGCGATCTGGTCATCAACTATGTGCACATGCGGCGCGAAGGCTTAATTCGTCCTGGGCAATTGCTGTTATTCGCTTCCGCGGGGATCGGTTTTACCTGGGGGGTGACGCTTGCCCGATCCTGAACGACCAGAACTTGAAAGCAACGTGGATGAAAGCGACGTGCTCTCGGACTGGCTGCGGCGCTCAGCAGCGGCCACGCCCGACGCCCCCGCGATTATTGAGCAAGATCGGGTCGAAGAAGATCGTGTCACGACCTTCCGCGAATTGTTCGACCAGGCGGCATCGCTGGCCGTGCGGTTTGTCGAACACGGCATTCAACGGCAGGATCGCATCGCTCTGGTGCTGCCGAAGTCGACCGATGCCATCGTCTCTGTCTTTGCGTCGCTGCTGGCCGGGGCCGTCTATGTTCCCATCCACCCGCAGTGGCCGAAGCACCGAATCGAAACTACGCTGGACGACTGCTCGGCGCGGCTGGTGATTGAGTATGAGTATGAGGGCGATGGCGACATCTCGCCGCCGCGCATCGCCGATCGCCAGACCGGCAAAACCATCCCCTGGCCCGCTGTTCCCGCCGATATTTCCATCAGCATTTCCGGCGGCACGTCCAACAATGACTCGCTGCCCACAATCGACGCCGCCGATCCGGCGTTCATTCTGTTTACCTCGGGATCCACCGGCCGCCCGAAGGGCGTTGTTCTTTCCCACCGCGCCGTGAGCGCTTTTGTAAAGTGGTCGGCCCGCGAGTTCCAGATCGGCTCCACCGATCGCATCGCCTGCCCGTCGCCTCTCAGTTTCGATCTTTCCACGTTCGACATTTTCAACATGGCCTTGCGCGGCGCCGCCTGCGTGCTCGTCCCCGGCCACATTGCGTGGATGCCGCGCTTCCTGGTCCAGTTCCTGCGCGACTCCCGCATCACTTGCTGGTATTCGGTGCCATCCATCCTGGCGGGCATGTTAGACGAGGGGCGTCTGGCGAAGCATGAGTATCCCGGCCTGCGCGTCCTGCTCTTCGCGGGCGAGGTTTTTCACAGTTCGAACGTAGTGCGGTTGCAGGCTGCGCTCCCGCAGGCCCTGTGCGCGAACCTCTACGGCCCCACTGAGACCAACGTCGTCACCTGGTGCCGCGTGCCTCACGGCTTCGATGGAGCACAGCCGCTGCCCATCGGCCTTCCCTGCCCCTACGCCAAAATAACCGTGGACTCCACTACCGGCGAACTCCTCGCCGGCGGCGACTCGCTGATGAGCGGATACTGGAATCGCCCCGAAGATACGCAACGCGCCTTCGTCAATGTTGCCGGGCAGCGCTATTACCGAACCGGGGACCGTGTGACACGCGCACCCGACGGCAACTACTTTTTCCACGGCCGCCTCGACCGCCAGGTGAAACGCCGCGGATTCCGCATTGAGCTGGGAGAAATCGAAACCGCGCTCGCTGGCTGCGCGGACATCCTGGAAGCGGCCGCGGTCGCTGTCGCCGTTGGAAATAACGACGGAAATGATGGCGGAAATGTCGACGGATATAACGATGGAAAGACCAGCGCGAAGGACGAAAGCAAGATGGGAACCTCCATCATTGCGTTTGTCCGCCCGCGTTCCGCCGGCGCGATTACATTGCTCGAAGCCAAAGCGCACTGTGCCCGGACGCTCCCTCTATATATGGTGCCCGACCACATCGTATTTCTAGATGCCATCCCCAAGGGCAACCGAGGCAAGATCGATTACACTGCTTTAGGCAAAATCGCAGAAGCACTCGACCGTTCTGCGCCAAAACATGCTGCACCCGAACCTGCTGCACCAGAACATGGAGATCAAAACCGCAGTCCGGCAGTTCATCGCTGAAAACGTGCTGCTCGGCGTGCATCAGACCACGATCGACGATGCCACGCCGCTGATTACCGGCGGCCTGATCGACTCGATCGGCATGATTGGCCTCGTCGCTTTTCTTGAACAGCGCTTTCAAGTCGAATTCGTGCCCAGAGAAGTCAGCGCGCACAGCTTGAATACACTGGCGCAAATCGAAGAGCTGATCCAGAAGAAGCTGGCGAGCCGGGACACTGGCGCAGCCGGCAACGGATCGCCCGTTCGGTGAGGGGTCGCGTGAGCTGAACGGGGAACGAACGGAGAATGACCGGCAGATGAACGGCAGCAAACCGCGGGCACTGGCGCTAGCACTGACGGCAACGTTGTTTCTGCCCGCGTGCCGGCAACATAAAGAAGCGTTTGAAAAGGCGCCACTCGCTCCTGGCCAAATCGAAGTCGTGCGCCTCTCCGAACGCGCCCACCTCACCGTCGAACGCGTTCGTTTCTGGTCGAGGGAGATGAACGAGCCCCGATTTTTCCTGGCCCTCGTACCTAAGACGTCGCCCAAAACCTCAGCCAAGTCGTCACCCGAGACCCAGGCCGCTCCCTCCGAAGTATTCATCCTGAATCACGGTTGGCGCGACCGCCCCGAGGACCTGCTGAAGCATCTCAAAGTCGACCAGGTGTACGACGAGATGCTGGGCCGCGGCGAAGTGCGCCCCGCCATTGTCGTCCTGCCCGACGTTCGTTTCGACAGCTTCTACCGCGAGTTCTCCGACAGCACGCCGTACCACAACTATCTAACGCTGGTGGCAGAGGAAGTGGCGGGAACGGTCTCCCGTCACTATGGCATTCCTTTCGAACGCGAGCGCTGGGCAATCGGCGGCTTTTCCTTCGGCGGCTATCTGTCGATGGATGTGGCGCGGCGCTATCCCGGCCGCTTCAACAGCGTCAGCGTGATCAGTGGATTAGTCGACAAAGAATGGACCTTCTGGCCCTCGCAACCTCCGCCGCCCGGGCCACTCGATTCCCAGGGCCGCGGCAAACATACCATCGTTGTGCCCGGCCCGGTTCCCAGACTTTTTCTGGCCTGCGGAACGGATGACCGTCTTTTCCCCGTGATGCGCGACTTGCACGACAAACTAACCGCCCTCGGCATTCCGCATACCTGGTCGACCGCACCGGGCTCGCACACCTGGAAATACTGGTCTTCCGTCCTGCCACAAATGTTCAGATTCCATCTGGCCAGCCAGCCGGGAAAGAATTGAGAGCTTCGGTAGTGGTGCAGTTTGTCCTTTCCACGACTTTGTCATCCTGAGCGTAGCCGTTTTTCAGGCATAGCGAAGGATCTCCCGCTTCACTGGCCTAATGCGTAAGCCAAACTGCACCACTACCAGAGCTTCGTTAGAAACTCAGTCAGAGCTTTGAAAAGTGTAAGATATTCCGGAGCTTCTATCGAACCTTGGACAACGGGAATCCTATGAAACGTCTCCTTTCTCCAGCTACGCTGGCCATCACTCTGAGCCTGGGCCTGGCAGGTTTGACCGCTTGCGGCGGTGGATCATCGAGCACGCCTCCGCCGCCCCCTCCGCCACCCTCCATCAGCAGCTTCAGCGCAAGTCCAGCCACGATTACGGTTGGATCACCCACGGCTCTGACCGGCGTCTTCGCGAACGGCACCGGCGTGATCACTCCGGGCAATCTTCCAGCCACCAGCGGCGTAGCTGTGAACGTGAGTCCCGCGGCGACCACCCAATACGCTCTGACCGTCACTCCTACGAGTGGGACGGCGATCACCGCGCCAGCCACCGTCACCGTGAACCCCGCGCCGACGATTACGAGCTTCGGCGCGGTTTCGGGAACCATTACGACAGGGTCGAGTGCGACTCTGACCGCAGTGTTCGCGAACGGCACCGGGGTGATCACTCCCGGTAATCTGACCGCCACCAGCGGCGTGGGCGTGAGCGTGAGCCCCACGGCGACCACCACATACGTCCTCACCGTGACCAACCCTACCCCGACAGCGGTGACCGCGGTCGCCACGGTAACGGTAGCTTCGGCCACCATTTCCAACGTGTCGGTCGACCTGACGCCCACCAGCACCGCCGTGACCAACCAGTTGCTGGGAATGAACATGGCTGTCTGGTACGACCTGGTCGCCAACCAGAGCGGAATTAAGACTGGCTTGCAGTCTGCCGGAATCACCCAGGTGCGCTGGCCGGGCGGATCGGATTCCGACCAATACCACTGGTTAAACCATACGCAGTGCAATGGCGGATATTCTGATCCAAGCGACACGTTCGCGAACTTCGTCAGCGACATGGCCACGTCCGCAAACCTCGATGTGGCGTTGACGGCGAATTATGGCTCGGACTCAACCTGCACCGTGGGCGGCGACCCGACTGAAGCTGCCGCCTGGGCCACAGCCGCAGTGGCTGCCGGGATTGTTCCGAGCCACATGACCGTGGGCAACGAGGAGTACGGCAGCTGGGAGTACGACCTGCACGCCCTCCCGCACGACCCCACCACTTACGCCAACGCAGTCGTCGGAACCAGCGGCTATTACAAGCTGATTAAAGCAGCCAGCCCAAACACGCTGGTCGGCATCGTTGTAGACGCCGATAACACGCCCGGCGGATGGGACAACATCGTGATGGCCAATGCCAAGGGCTCCTACGACTTCGTGGAATATCACTATTACCCCGAGGCGCCGGGCTCGGAAAACGACACCAAGTTAGTTCAGCAGTACGCGCAGGGCTTGACCACGAACATCAACACCATCAAGGCAGAACTGAGCACCTGGGGCACTGCGAACACGCCGATTTACGTAGGTGAAATTGGAGGTCCCTACAGCAATCCTGGCAAGCAGAGCTGGTCGATTACGCAGGGTTTATACGCCGGCCAGGTGCTCGGCGAGATGATGAACGCCGGAGTCTCACGCCTGACCTGGTGGATTGGTTTCGGCAACTGCGACACCACCGGCGGAAACAACAGTCCGTCGCTCTATGGCTGGCAGGATTTCGGAGCCTACAACGTCTTCTCCGATGGAACGGAAGATCCAGACTGTCAGGGCGGGGGCCCCCTCGGCAACATGTCTCCCACGGCGCGAGCGTTTCAGCTGTTCAGCCAGATGGGCGTCAATGGCCAGAAAGTGCTGACGGCCAGCGTCTCCGGCGACCCGGCCGACGTGCGCGCCTATGCGGCCACCAACCCCCAGGGCACGGTCCTGTTCCTGTTCAACGACAGCGAAACCCTAGCCCAGCCGATCACCATTGCGCTTTCGGGCCAGGCTTCGGCTACCAACGTGACCGTCACCACCTACGACAAAGCGATCTATGACCTGTCAGGTTCGCCCACCGGCAATCCGCCGGACCCGGTCGGAACCAGCACCTGGGCTCCCCCAAATTCGAACAGCATGGGCCCGCAGAATCTGCCGGTTTCCCTGACTCTCACTCCCTGGAGCATGAACCTGATCCTCATTCAATAACTCGAATAGGGAGGTCATGGTGACGAGTTGCCGGATCATTTTTTCGGACAGGTATAGTCGGTACCGCTGGCCGAAGTGATCGTCAAGTCGGCAGGTCCCTTCGTAGCCTGCACACACACCTGGTACTCGCCGAGCTTGACCTTCACATCGCCGGTTTCCTGGTATCCATCGCCGTGCTGGGCATAACCGTTTAAAGAGGCATAGGAGCCCAGCTCGATACGGAATTGGCCAAACCCGAGAAGAACTTGAATTGTGCCCTCATTCTGCTGATCCTGGCAGTCGCTGTCTACATTCAGGTCTTCGTGGCCGCCTATGACTTGCTTATGGCTGGTTTGGGCCAAGAGTGTCACGGAGGTTTTGTAGACGTTGTCCCCACTTCCTCCGCCACTGCATTGGTTACGCCCGTTGTTCAAGAGCTTAATACGGATTTCCACGATTTGTGAGGGATCTATCTCCGGGAAATCCCTTGACACGTGCTTTGCGGTTTTGGAGTGTAGGGTCAACTGATCAACCCAGTAGAGCCACAAGACCACATTGCCGCTCCCTGTTCCGTTTAAATTATTAGTACCTCCAGAGATAGGAACTGAAACCCTATGACCTAAGACATTCGCTTCTGCCTGAAGGCTGAGACGGCCACGACCCACATGGTAGGAGTACGTAGTTGTGGCATTGGAAGCGGGAGTAGTCGAATTCATGGTGTTCTGGTCTGACAAATCGAGGTCCTGGTCGAAGCAAGTCTTGTTTGCCAGGTGATGACTTTCCCCGCCAGGGGTTGCAGATGCGTGGACAAAATAACTCATCGCAGCACCGAAGCCCGTGGGCGGCACAGGGCAAACTCTAGTGGCGACCCGAGGATCAAATTGCGCCTGTAGGTGCCCGATGGAGGCATAGAACATAAAAGCCAAAATCAGAGGATTGCCCAAACGCAAATTGCGCATGGTGTGACCTCCCGAATTGATAACGGTGAACGTACCACCCTGCGCTCGGAGCTGAACATCATAATTTTCCTTTGCATGTGGATGCCTGGCCTTCCGGTTCCTTCTCACCCCCCCTCCCCCCACAAAACCGGGTTTGACTTGGCCCCGGTCCGCTCGCGTGGGCCACCCCCGTCGTCCGGCCCATATGGCCAATATTGACCAGTTTCGCGACGCCGGAATGTGGCAGCATCCTAAGTAGGGAACCTACGAGGTGGATTATGACGCTGACTATCGTAGCGCTGATCTTCGGAGTTTTTGCTATTGGTCTGATCGTCCTCCTGATCTACAAGAGCACACTCACGATGCACAGGGATGACCAGTTGTTTCTGGATGACGCGAGTTCGCACATGCACGATG
>Ga0209415_10010143_pt1 | contig 16075 bp, 11 predicted proteins | sample PeaSoiSIISIP2007_FD_187696 | JGI IMG/M metagenome (GOLD analysis project Ga0209415, IMG submission 187696) | Peat soil microbial communities from Weissenstadt, Germany - SII-SIP-2007 (SPAdes) (version 2) | ecosystem: Environmental > Terrestrial > Soil > Wetlands > Peat | place: Germany...
CTGCCGCTGCAGGTCGCTCTGCTCATTGACGCCAGCAACTCGGTGCGCGACCGCTTCAAGTTCGAGCAGGAATCGGCGGTGGAGTTTCTGAATCAGACGGTGCGCCCGCGCTACGATCATGCGTTCGTGGTCGGATTCGACGCAACCCCGGAAGTGACCCAGGATTTCACCGACAATACCGAAGCGCTGGCGCACGGCGTGCACGAACTGCGTCCGGGAGGCGGCACGGCGCTCTACGATGCGGTTTACTTCGCCTGCCGTGACAAGCTGCTGAAGGCGCCGAACACTACCCCGGTGCGACGAGCCATCATTCTGCTGAGTGACGGCGAAGATAACCTGAGCCACGTCAGCCGCGAGGAAGCCATTGAGATGGCGCAGCGCGCCGAGGCCATCATCTACACCATCAGTACCAACGTGAGCGGCACCAAAGGCGCGGGCGACAAGGTGCTCGAGCGCATTGCCGACGCCACCGGCGGGCGCGCTTTCTTTCCTTTCCAGATCCGCGACGTGGCCAACGCGTTTGCCGAGATTCAGGAGGAACTGCGCAGCCAGTACGCCATTTCCTACAAGCCGGCCGACTTCAAGGCGGACGGGCACTATCGCACGATTGAGATCGTGGCCAACGACCGCAAGAACCTGAAAGTGCGCTCGCGGCGCGGATACTACGCTCCAGCGCAGTGAAAACCATTAACCACGAAGGACACTAAGGTACACGAAGGAAAACGGTTTTGCCTTCGTGAAACTTCGTGCCCTCCGTGGTTGTTACTTTTCGATGCCAGGCAGTGAGGCAAATCGATGCCCGGATATTCAGGTACGCCGCTTCCGAAAAAGCTGGGAATCAAAGACGGCTTTCGCGCCCACTTTCTGGGACTCCCTCCGGACGTGCACCGCGAATTGAAATCTGCGCTCGCGGACTGCCAGATCGTGCGCGACGGCAAAGCGCCGCTCGAGTTTGCCATGGTGTTCACGAAATCGAAGGCGGAGTTGGTGGCAGAGTTCAGGCGGATCGCTAGACTACTCGCCCCGGCCGGCATGCTCTGGATCAGCTGGCCCAAGAAAAGTTCCGGCGTGGCCACCGACCTCGACGACAACACGGTGCGCAAGATAGGCCTGGCGGCGGGACTGGTAGACGTCAAGGTGTGCGCGGTAACGGAGGTCTGGTCGGGATTGAAGTTTGTCCGGCGGTTGAAAGATCGGTAGAGTCTTGCTGTACCCATCAGGAGAACAAGATGGTGCGAGTCGGGTTGATCGGATTTGGCCTGGCGGGACAGTCGTTTCACGCTCCGGTCATTCGGGGCGTGCCAGGCATGGAACTGGCGTGCGTGCTGGAGCGCCACGGCTCACTGGCGAAGCAGAGGTACCCGGAAATCCGGCAAGCCCGGACGCTCGAAGAACTGCTCGCCGACAAGTCCATCCAAGTGGTCGCGGTAGCTACGCCCAACGATTCCCATTTTTCTTATGCAAAAGCCTGCCTGGAAGCCGGACGGGACGTAGTCGTAGACAAGCCGTTCACCCCCACCATGGCCGAGGCTGAAGGGCTTGTTCGCCTCGCCGCCGAGCGCGGGCGCCTGCTCACCGTGTATCAAGACCGGCGCTTTGACGGCGTATTTCACACCGTGAAGAAACTGCTGGCGGCGGGCACGCTCGGGCGACTCGCGGAGTACGAAACGCGCTTCGACCGGTTTCGGCCCGACCCGAAGGCCGACTCCTGGCGCGAGCAGCCGAACCCGGCCATGGCTCCCGGCCTCCTGTGGGATCTTGGCTCTCACCTGATTGACGGAGCACTCGTCCTGTTCGGCGAGCCGGAGGCGATTTCGGCGGCGGCCTTCTGCCAGCGTCCGGCGTCGCGGGTGGACGATTCTTTCGATGTAGTGCTGGAATATCCGGGACTGCGTGCCCGCATGAGCGCCCACGCGATTGCTTACGCTCCGGGACACCACATTCTGATTCACGGGACCGAAGGGTCGTTTGTGAAGTACGGCATGGATCCACAGGAAGAACTTCTGCGCAGCCCAAAATGCCCCGATGGCCCCGATTGGGGCGCCGATTGGGGGCTGGAAGCGGAAGGTCGCTGGGGCACGCTGAGCCGCGTGGGCGAAGCGCCCCGCAAGGTGCAAACGGAACGCGGCGACTATCGCGGGTTCTACGTCAACCTGCGGGACACGGTGGAAAAGGGCGCTCGGCTCGAGGTCACTCCCGAACAGGCGCTGCGGACCATGCGAGCGCTCCTGCTGGCACACAAAAGCAGCCGCGAGCAGAGGACGGTGCGTTGGACGGAAGCGCCAGAATGACAGCCATTCGGTATTGGGGTCTGTGCCGCCCGCCCTTGCGCAAAAAACGCGCAAGAATGGGGCACCCACAGTTGGAACGGCGCACCAAGAAACAGGAGGCGGCTAGCTTTTCATCACCTTCTGGAACGCCGCCTGGAATTTCTCCATCTCTTCCGCGGTGCCCACGGTGACGCGCACATGGTTGGGCATCACCGGCCAGGTGCGGCCGATCATCACCTTTTCCCTGGCCATGGCATCGCGGAAATCCTTCCCCGGCCGCTTCACGTCCACCAGGAAGCAGTTCGACTCGGACGGAATGTAGGCATAGCCGTTGCGGTCGAGCCACTCGAAGGTCTGCCGCCGGATGCCGGCATTCATGCGTCGGCGCTCCGGGACAAGTTGCGGATCTTTCAGGCTGGTGGTGGCGGCAATCACGGCGGTGATGGGCATGAAGTTGTATCCGCCGCGCGCCAGCACTCTGTCGGACAATTCGGGACGGGCGATGATGAATCCGCAGCGAATCCCGGCCATGCCATAGATCTTCGAGAAAGTCCGCAGCACGATCACATCCTTGCCGGCCTTGACCAGATCGAGGGTCGAGGACGCTTCGCTGAAGTGGAGATAGGCCTCGTCCACCAGCACCACGGAGTCCTTCGGCTGGTTCGCAACCAGATACTCGATATCCGCGTGCGGCGTCAGCGTGCCGGTTGGGTTGTTGGGAGTGCAGACGTAAAAGAGTCCGGCGTCGGGCGCGGCGGAGATCATGGCTTTGACGTCGTGAGCGTAGGTCTTGGTCAGCGGAACCTTGACCACGCGCGCCCCGCTGACGCCCGCCATATGCATTCCGGTCTCGAAGCTCGGGTCGGCAGTGACGTAGCTCTTTTGCGGCGAAGTGAAGGCCAGCACCGCCAGGGCAAGCGGCGGCGTCGAGCCCACGGTGACGCGAACGAAGTCGGGGTTCAAACCCTCGCTCTGCGCGAAGGCGCTGACCAGATCGTCGGTGAGATTGTCGGAGTAGCGGCCGCCCTGCGGAAGGATGCCGGCCATGGCATCCCGCGCGCCCTGAGAAGGCCCGAGGGGATTTTCGTTCGAATCAATCATGACCGCACCGGGCACATAAGAGTGCCGGCGCTGGGCCGCAGCCAGCATGGGTTCGGTGACGATGCGAAACGCGGCGGCCGCGGAGGCAGCCGTCGTCAGATGCAGAAAGGAACGCCGGGAAAATCGTGGCATGGGAACCTCCACCGGGAAAGGAGTTTAACAGAGATTGTTGCCGGAAGCGGCGCAGGAAGAGAGTGAACGCGCGGATTATGAGTGCGATCGCCTGATTGCAACCCGGCTGTCTGTTCCCGGAGCAGTCGTCGAGGCAGCTACCGCAACTTCGCGTACTCCGCCTTCGCTTCCTTCAGGATGGGGATTTCGGGATCAGCGTCTTTCCAGAGGGCAAAGAAGTCCTGGTAAGCGATCTTGGCTTGGGCGTCGTCGCCCGCAAGAGCGTGGGCGCGCCCGAGTCCGAGGTGCGCCAGCGAGGCGGTAATGAAGTTGGCGACCAGCATGCGGTGATCAACGATTTTCTGATATTCGGCAGCGGCTTCCTTGCCCTTCTTCATGGCCAAGTATGCCTGCGCCCGGACGTAGGTGGGGTACATCATGGCCTCCACGTTGGGGCTCGGAGCGGGCGCGCCGAACTCATAAGGACCAGTAGTCTGCAGGATTTCCTCGGCCTTGGCTGGATTGTTGCGGCTGATCTCAATACTGGCCCGGATACTGGTAAGCCAATATCTGTTTACCAGCGTATCCTCGGGATAGCTCTTTGCGACATAGTCGGCCATCTTCTCTGCCTGGGCCGCATCCCCTGCCCGCGCGAAGGCCAAGGCACCGAGGATCTGCGAATCGTGCTCGGAGGCTAATGCCATGGCATCAGAAGCTAGTCTTCGAGCCTCCGCCACGTTCCTGACCTCGGCCTCTCGCAGCGCCGCATTCATTTGCCACAGGGCGGCGGTCTCTTTCTGGTCGCTGTGCTTGGCCGCCTCGACAGCGCGCCGTGAAATTTCACGAGCCTTCCCCATTCGTCCGTAATAAGCCTCGGTGTCGGAGGATATAGAGAGAATCTGGTCCTCCGCTCCCGGTTTGCCGGTTGCCCAGGCGACTTGCCGGTTCATCTCCGCTTTGTCGCCTTCAAGAAAAGCCACTGCGTATATATTCGCGTGCAGAACCGTGTTCTCGCTATTTGCCGCGATTCCGTGCTTGTAAGCAGCCTTGGCTTCATCGATGCGATTGGCCAGGAAGTATGCTCCAACCAGATTGCCGTCACTGATGGAGGGATCGGCGGATATCTGCCTCGCTTCCAGCGTGCGCTTGATGCTCTGTTCGTACTGGCCCTCGTACTCGGCAATGACACCCAAGTCAAGGTACGGAGTGAAATCGCGTGGGTACGCCTGGCTCCACTGAGTGAAGACCTCTCGGGCTTTTTCTGAATTTCCGGTCACAAATTGGTGGTAGTCGCCTTCAATGTGAAAGCGCTCACGCTCGCTTACCCTATTTCGCAGTTCATAGGCCCTGGCAATGTTTTCGTTGGAAATGCCTATTTCGCCGAGGTTGGAGTAGGCGACACCAAGGGCCAGGTAGGCGCTGGCGAAATTGGGATCCAGTTCAATGGCCCGCTTGTGGAACGGAATCTCACTCCCCGAAGTTCCCGATAAAGCGACTTTCGTTCCCTGTGAATAGGCCTTCAGGGCCTCTAGCGAAGATGTCGTAGCCTCCTGCAGCGGTGTGTCGTATTTCTGAATGGTGCTGAGCGATTCGCCCAGCTTCTCGCGCATCTGAGTTCCCAGTTGTCCGAGTTGCCCGAGCACGTGGTCCTTGTCCGCCACTTCGGCTTGCACGCTGGCCAGGGAATCCCCGTTGGCACAATTCACCGCCGCCAGGATAAGGTCGTAGCGGCTGCCCACCTGGCCGATCGAACCGGTGAGCATCGCCGTGCTGGAGGTACGCTGACAGATTTCTCGCGCCACTTCCCGGGAGAGGCGATCGCTCGCTGGGCGGCCCATCATCTTCAGGGTCTTGCCGACTTCTTCATCCGACAAAATATTCAAGAAAGGAGACTGTGCCAGACCGACCGAAAGCGCCTGCTTAAGCGTGTCGTCGAAACTGGTGTCACCGGTGGAGTTGGTGAAGTCCGCGATGACGACCTTATCTTTGTCGGTGAGCTTGGGAGCGCGATGCGAATTCCAATAGAGACCACCCCCGATCGCTCCCGCGATTATGACCGCCGTGACACCTGCCAGAATTTTGCCACGCGAGCCCTTCTCAACGAGCGGTGAAGGCACGGACGGAGGCGCCTGGGTTGTTCCCGAGGGACTGGTCTGAAGGAGCACACCCGCACTACCTGCCCCGGCGTGCACGACGGAAGATTGCACTCCCGCCTGTTCCCCAGAAAGGGACGTGCCCCCTGAACCGGTCCGCACCGCGGTCGCCGAGGTTGCGTCCCTCTTGAGCCGCATCAGCTCGGCTTTCATCTCGGAAGCGTGCTGGTAGCGCAATTCCCGTTCTTTTTCCAGCGCCCGGCTGATGATGCGTTCCAGTTCCACCGGGGCTTCCCGGTTGAGCCGCACCAGCGCCGTCGGCGAATTATGCAGAATTGCGTCAAAAATCGCCCCTGACGTGTCTCCCGTAAAAGGCATGACACCCGTGGCCATCTCATAGAGGACTGCCCCAAACGAAAACAGGTCGGTGCGCGCGTCCAGAGGCTTCCCCAAAACTTGTTCGGGTGACATGTATGCCACCGTGCCCAGGGCCGTGCCGGGGCTGGTCAGGTGTTGATCGCTGGCGCCAGCCGTCGCTGCCGACCCGCCCAGTTGCTCTGCACCTTCTGTCCTCATCTTCGCCAGCCCGAAGTCAAGAATTTTGGCGTGTCCGCGGCGAGTCGCGAAGAGATTGGCAGGTTTGATATCACGGTGAATGATGCCGGCAGCATGCGCCGCATCGAGTGCGTCGGCAATTTCAATCGCCAGGGAGAGCAGATCGCCCATTTCCAGCGGGCGGCTTGCGATCCGGTGCTTCAGCGTCAGGCCATCAAGAAATTCCATGACGATGAACGCCTGCTTGTCCTGTTCGCCAATGTCATAGATGGTGCAGATGTTGGGGTGGTTCAGGGCAGACGCGGCCTGAGCCTCGCGTTGGAAACGGGCCAGAGCCTGCGGATCGCCGGCTACTTCCGGTGGGAGAAACTTGAGCGCAACAAAACGGTGGAGACGGGAGTCCTCCGCCTTGTAGACGACGCCCATACCACCGCCACCCAGTTTCTCGACAATTCGGTAGTGCGAGATGGTCTGGCCGATCATCAGGGGCAAATCTTACGTGGGCGAAACTGGCAAGTCAATGAAGGGCATAAGGTTGGCGCCGGCTCACCAGGGATGGTTGGTGAAAAATCCCGATAGCATTCAATAACGAGTGCTGGTGCCTCTAAGCCCGGCATTTCTGTCGCGGGCCGGTTATCCGCGGCGTAAGCCGGATATGCTCGAATCGGGGATCAGTCTTCGCGACGTCCGGCGTAATAACCCGAGCGGGCCTGGATCTTGTAGTTCTGTTTGGTCTTGATTTCCAGCTTGCGATAACTGCCATCGAGCTTGTCGTTGGCCGGGGTGTAGCCGATGTTGTACTGGCTGCGCAGTTCGGCGGCGATCTGGTCGAAGGCCTCTTTCAGTTTGTCGAACTTGTTACCCACAGTGATGACGCGCCCTCCGGTCTGTTCGGTGAGTTTCCTCATATCGCCTTCGCCGTAGTAGGACACCCCCATACTGTAGTAATTGCCGCGGTCGGCACAGAGCAGCACATAGACGATGGCGTCGGCCTTCTGGGCGGCTTCGATAGCGTCCTTCAGCTTGAGCCTGCTGCCTTCATCCTGGCCGTCGGTCAGCAGAATCATGGCTTTCCGCCCAACTTCTTTAGACAGCATGTCGTGAGCGGAGAGATAAACCGCGTCAAACAGCACGGTGCCGCGCATCGCACCCGGCGCGGTCGGCACCGGGCCGCCGCCGGCTCCGGGCAGCGGGCCAGTCGAATACCCGGTATTGATCTTGACCTTGTTCAGAGCAGCCTGAAGGCGGTGAACGTCGCGGGTGTAGTCCTGGATCAATTCCGCATCCAGGTCGAAGTCCATGACGTAGGCCAGGTCCTTGTCGGTGAGAATCTGCCTGAGAAATGCGCCGCCGACCTCTTTCTCCATGTCGAGCACGCGCAACTGGCTGCCGGACGAATCAATCATGATGCCCAGCGTCAGGGGCAGGTTGGTCTCGGCCGTGAAGTACTTGATGGTCTGCGCCTTGCCGTCTTCGTCGATCTCGAAGTCGTCCTTCAGCAGGTTCGGGATGAGAGCGCCGTGCTTGTCTTTCACGTTAAAGAACACCGAGACGACGTTGACGTTGGCCTTCAGGGTGGTGACCGGACCCTGGGTGTCCTCTGGCTTCTGACCCGCATCCGGCTGATTCTGGGCAGGTTGTTGGCTTGGCGGGGCTTGCTGGCTGAAGGTGAGTGATGCGGTCATCGTCATCCATAACACCGCCAGCAGCAAGCGGGGCACGACTCGGGAGCAAAAAAACGGGGTTCCAGTCATAGTTCCAGTCGTTGTTCCAGGCATAGGGGGATTCTCTTGCGATTCTTTGTTACTCTAAGCTTTGTAGTTTAATCCTGTAGCTTAGATGCACCAAATAGCGGGGATTCGCCATCCAAGGACGTGGGGCGGAGAAATTCTTTTACGGACGGGGCAGCGCGTGAGACGGGGGAACGCATGAGACGGTTGGGCCCGACTGAGTCGCTCATGGCAGGCAAACTGCCGCTCGCTATAATTCTGCGGATCGGAAGCGTGATTCTTGCCGTCTGCGCTCTGACCCTGGCTCTAACCTTGGCTCCGACTTGGGCGGCGGTAGCCTTCGCCCAGCAATCGCAGTCGGGAAGCGGCCAGAACCAGTCCCAGCCAGCTCCCAATCCCAAGCCCGATCAGGATATTCCGGACGCGCCTTCGGCGGTGCAACCGCCGCCAAAGCCCACGATTCCGAATGTAATCCCTCCGAATCCGACCAGACCGGAACCGGCGACGGATCAGGATTCACCCGAAGGGGAGAAAACGCCTCCGCCGCCCATGCCTCCGATCGAGACGATCGCGCCGGGCACCGGGCCAAAGAACCAGATCAATTCCAATGACACGCTGTACAAACTGGTCCTGCCGGTCCATTTTGTGCAGATTCCGGTGATGGTAAAGGATCCCGGCGGCCGGCGGGTGGATGGGCTGCTGCCAAGAGACTTCACGGTTCTTGAAGACGGCAAGAAACAGGCGTTGTCTTTTTTTACCAGCGATCCGTTTCAGCTATCGGTGGCCGTTCTCTTAGACATTGGCATGCCCGACGTGGCCGTGCAGAAGGTGAATCAGACCTACTCCGCACTGGTGGGAGCTTTCAGTCCATACGACGAAGTCTCGCTTTACACCTACAGCAGCACTGTCAGCCAGGTGACGGACTTCACGTCCCGATCCGACCGGCTGACGGCGGAGTTAAACCAGATCAAGCTGGTGCGCGGCCATGCCAACGGACCGCCGATCCTGGGCGGGCCGCTTTCCGGCGGACCCACCGTCAATGGAGCACCCGTGGGCGGGCCGATCATCGCCCCGGTCAACACCCCGCCGCGGGAAGCGCATGTTCTGAACGACGCGATTCTGCGGGCGGCTCTGGACTTGAGCAAACGTCCGCGCACCCGCCGGAAGATCATTTTCGTCATCAGCGACGGGCGTGAACTCGGCAGCAAGGCCGGCTACCGGGACGTGCTCAGAGTGTTGCAAACCCACGATATTCAGGTCAAAGGCGTGGTGGTGGACAGCGGCGCCCTGCCACTTTTCCGGCAGGTGGGGAAGCTGCATCTTCCGGGGCAGGGCTATAGCGACGTCCTGCCGAAGTATTCTTCGGCGACCGGAGGCGGTCAGGTCTTTGGTGAACTTACGCGCAATGCGATCGAAGAGGCCTATACCGAGATCACCTCCGAAGCCCGCAACCAGTACACGCTTGGCTACAGTCCTAGGACGGTTTCCACCAAGGCGTACCGCAACATCGAGGTTCTGGTGGATAAGAAGGGCCTCAAGATCTACGCCAAGGACGGATACTACCCAGTTCCTGCGGTCCGCTAGGGCCGGGGCTCCGGAAATCACGCACTGAGTGTGGTGGATCGAGCGTTCCTGGACTGCAAAACGCCGGACTGAGGGGCTTTTGAAAAGGGGGTCACCTGAGTAACCTGCCTTCGACCCGTCCTGTGTGATATAAAAGCCGCGAAGCTCTCATCAGCCTGTTGTGTGCGGAACGCCCCCTGAGGGTGTGCCCGTATTTTTGAGGAAAGCCTTGAGTTTCATCAACTTCGCAGCCCGCGAGATCAACTGCAAGATCGTATACTATGGCGCCGGACTGGGCGGCAAAACCACGAACCTGCAGGTCATTTACCAGAAAACCGCGGACCAGCAGAAGGGCAAGATGATCTCGCTGGCCACCGAAACCGAGCGTACGCTGTTCTTCGACTTTCTCCCGCTTGACCTGGGCACAGTGCGCGGCTTCAAGACCCGCATCCACCTCTATACCGTGCCTGGCCAGGTTTTTTATGACGCCAGCCGTAAACTGATTTTGCGCGGGGTGGACGGAATCGTCTTCGTAGCCGATTCGCAGGAGCAGCGCCAGGACGCCAACGTCGAAGCTCTCGACAACCTGATGGACAATCTGAAAGAGCACGGCTACGACTTCCACAAGATTCCGTACGTACTCCAGCTCAATAAACGCGACCTGCCCAACGTCCTGCCCGTGGATCTGCTCGCCACCGAACTGCGCAAGAAAAATGAACCGGTCGTCGAAGCGGTCGCCTTCCAGGGCGTCGGCGTGTTTGAAACGCTGAAGGAAATCGCCAAGCAGGTGCTCACCGAACTCAAAGCCGGCGGCTAGCGATTTTCTCGAGGTCGCCTGCCGAGCCTTTTGCTGGATTCTGCCGACCGTGCCATTCCGCCCTTGACAGTCGTGCCCGCACGGCATACAAGGGATACTCCAATTCGCCCCACCTTCGGGCGAAAATTCGTTTGCCAATACTAGAGGAGTGAGTCATGGGACTTCTGGAAGAAGCTGAAAAAATCGCAGGAGCGGTTGCCGCAGTGGAAGGCTTGAAGAAACTAGATCCGAACGCGTCCATTCTGACGGAAGGCGCGGCGGCAGTTGCCGGATTTGAAGGCGCCGGCGCGATTGCCGAACATCTCGAGAATAAAAAGGAAGAAAACCAGGGTTAGGTTCCCACCGCCGCGCGGTGGTGATCCTTACGACTGCTTCAGGCCGGGCGAGGACTGGTGCTCTGCCGCACCCCTCGCCCGTTGCTGTTTGTCATGCTGAGCAAACGTTTCGTCCGCCGATTGCCTCCGCCGGACCCACAGCCCCTCGACAATTCGAATTCGCGAATAGTAACTTGGAACGTTCGACTTCCCTGGGAGAACTGCATGCATGCATCGTTCCGTCAGTGGTTGGTGGCGGCTGTCAGCCTTATTACTATTTCATCTCTGTCCCGTGCGCAAACCGCTCCTTTTCATGGTATTGAACTCAGTGATCTCGACCGCAAGGCCGACCCCTGCGACGACTTTTATCAGTTCGCCAACGGCACCTGGCGGGCCAATCATCCGATTCCGGCCTCGATGTCGCGCTGGAGCCGGCGCTGGCAGGCCGGCGAATTCGCGAAAGACAGACTGCACGAGATCGCCGAAGCTGCCGCTGCCGAGAAGGATGCCGCCAAAGGCAGCATTGACCAGATCATCGGCGACTACTACGGCGCCTGCATGGACGAATCCCGCGTCAACGCCCGCGGCATGGATCCGCTCAAGCCCTGGTTCGCCAGAATTGACGATGCCAAGGACACAGCCGCGCTGCAACCGGTGATCGCCGAACTGCACGACATCATCGTGAACGCTCCGTTCGCGTTCGGCAGCCAGCAGGATCCGCACAAGCCATCGTGGATGCTGGCCGATGTCGGGGCCAGCGGCTTGAGCCTTCCCGACCGCGACTACTATCTGAAACCGGACGCGCGCTTCAAGGAAGCTCGCGAAAAATATCTGGAGCACGTCGCCGTTATGTTCAAACTGGCAGGCTGGGATCAGAAGTCCGCCTCTGCCGCCGCACAGACCGTGATGGCCATGGAGGCGAAATTCGCCGGGGCCACGCTCGACAACGTCGCCCTGCGCGATCCCGCCGCCACCGATCACAACACCACATTCTCCCAACTGCAGGCCCTGGTTCCGCATTTCGACTGGACCGCCTACTTCCAGCACAAGCAGATCCCAAGCGACGTAGACATGAACATGGACCAGCCCAAGTTCCTGCAGGAATTCGACCGGCAACTGCGCGAGGCTCCGCTGGCTGACTGGAAGGTGTATTTGAAATGGCAGCTGTTGAACTCGACGGCGGGTTCGCTCTCGGCGCCGTTTGTGCAAGAAGACTTCAACTTCAATGGCAAGTACCTGGCCGGAGCAGCCGAGATGAAGCCGCGCTGGAAGCACTGCGTGGAATCCGGCGATCAGTTATACGGTGAAGCGCTGGGCAAGAAATATGTCGAGAAGTATTTCCCGCCCGCCGCCAAGGCGCGCATGCAGGAGATGGTGCGCAACCTGCTTGCCGCCATGCGCGACGATATCCTGAGCCGTCCGTGGATGAGCGACGACACCAAAGAAAAAGCCATGGCCAAGATCGCCACTTTCAATCCAAGAATCGGATATCCCGAGAAATGGAAGGATTACAGCCACGTGGAGGTTCGCCGCGACGCCTTCTTCGAGGACGTGATCGCCGGGCGCAGGTTCGTGGAACAGGACGATCGCGCCCAGATCGGCAAGCCGGTAGACCGCGGACGCTGGGGCATGACGCCACCCACCTCCGATGCGGAATACAGCGCGACGCTGAATTCGATCGAGTTTCCGGCGGGAATCCTCCAGCCTCCGGCATTCGATCTGAACGCGGTGGATGCGGTGAACTATGGCGCTATCGGCGTGGTGATCGGGCACGAAATTTCCCATGGCTTCGATGACGAAGGCGCGCAGTACGATTTTTTGGGACGGCTGCGGAACTGGTGGACCGAAGACGACTTGAAAAACTTCCAGGCTCGCGGCGCCTGCGTGGCCGATCAGTTCGATCATTACTTCATCGAGAAAGACATCCACCACAACGGCAAGCTGGTTCTGGGTGAGAGCATCGGCGACCTGGGCGGTGCAAAGATCGCGTATCTGGCGTACATGAAATCGCTCGAGGGCAAGCCGCTGCCGGCTGATATGGACGGCTTCACGCCCGAGCAGCAGTTCTTCATCGCCTGGGGACAATTCCGCGGCGATGCCATGCGTCCCGAGTTTCAGCGGTTGATGGTGGAGAGCGATGCGCATCCGGTATCGAAGTTTCGCGTGATCGGACCGCTGTCGAATCTGCCGGAATTCCAGCAAGCGTGGAGCTGCAAGCCGGACGCTCCCATGGTGCGGCCTGCGGACAAGCGCTGCGACGTGTGGTAGGGCAAGCCTGCCACCTGCCGTGGAAGAGCAGGGATTCAGCGTGGCGTCGAGCAGGACGAGCAAGTGGGCTTTAGCCTCCGTGAACCGTTCTTCTGGACGCAAAAAAGCGAGCACCAGCCCTGAAGGGCAGAGACTTTCTTGCACTCTAACGCGGCCCTGAAGGGCCGCTCTTCCACGTCCATTACCACGTCCATTTCCACGTTCATTACCACATCCATTACCACATTTATTACCAACGTAAGTGCGCTTCCCCGTTTTCTGCTGCGTCCTCGCCTGGCAGTTCGCTAGCCTGACCACGGGGCGGTGTGTGTCCGTCCCACGGACTGCATTCGTGAATCCTGCTGCGTTGTTCCTGTTTTCGTCGGACGCCACCGGTCTGCTGATCGGGTACGCTTTGGGTTTCTGCGCGGGAATCGCACTCTTTGTTTACGGATTTCGCCTGCTGCAGCGGCGCCGCCTGATTCTGGATACGCCGTTCTCGAAAATCCGCAGCGCCTCGATGGGCCTGGTCGAAGTCAGCGGACAGGCGGTTGGACCCTACAACCTGATCGCGCCCATCTCTACGCGGCGGTGCTACTACTACCGCACCCTGGTCTGGGAATACAAACAACAGGGAAAAAACAAGAAATGGGTGCAGATTGCATGCGAATGCGTGCACGTACCCTTTTTCGTGGACGACAATACGGGCCGCGTGCTGGTAGATCCGCGCGGCGCCGATCTGGACCTGCACCGCGATTTTGAAGACGAGTTCTGCAATTCGTTCTTCACCCTGAAGGAGCACGTGCCGCCCAACGTGAGCAGTTTTCTCGGGCGCCACGGCGTGTCCACCGACAACAAGATTAAGGTCGAGGAATATTGCATCAAGCCCAAAACCTCGTTGTTTATCCTGGGGACGCTCGCGGAAAATCCGGGCCTGGAAGTTGGGCCGCAGCCGGTGCAGGATCCCAACCCGCCCGGATCGTTCGTGTCCGGGCGGCTTTCGCTTGGATCGTTAGCCGGTTCCATCGGATCGCTCGTGTTGGAGCGCTTTGGGGGATCGTCTTCGGGAACGCTGGAACAAGACTTTGACGAGGGCGCGGTTAGTCAACAGCTTGCGGCGGTAGCAGCGCCGCGGCCGCAGGTCGTCCGCCTGGCTGGCGGGGCCAGCCCGACCAAGTCAGCGGATATGACCCAGCAACAAAAGGTTACCGCAGCGTTGCTGCGGGCCGGGATCTCGAATCCCGCTGCGTGGGCCGCGGCAGGAAATACCTCCCCGGGAAGCCCCGCCGCAGTGATTCCCGACTCCTTTGCTTTCGCCGCAAGTGAAAATTCGAATGGCGCAAACTCCGCTCCCGCAAACGGTCAGAGCGCCAGCGCTGCAGCCGCCAGTGCCTATGATCGGCATCCACCTACCGCCATTTGCAAGGGCGAGAACGATAAGACGTTTCTGATCTCCTGGCGCGGACAGCGGGAGATCGCCCGCTCGCTGGGGTGGAAGTGCGCCCTGATGATCTGGGGCGGCCCGGTGCTGGCCTTGGCCAGCCTGTATTTCTTTCTCGGCTTCGAGCACCTGCTCTAGTTTGGGTAGGGACCTGTCCCGAGCGTAGTTGAAGGGGCCTCGCCCGCGCCTGCAGAGAAAGCGCACCAAGCTTCTAAGCCTCGCTTTAACCTGCTCTCGCCAGTTGCGTGCATCCCTCTAGTACAATCAAGCCGTGAGCGATGCCGTCCGCATAGGAATCCTGGGCGACTTCAACCCTGAGTTCCGCTCGCACCATGCCATCAACGACGCGCTCCAGCACGCCGCCGGCAAACTGGGAGTGAAAGTCGTGTCCGAGTGGCTGCCGACGCCGTCGCTGATCGAAGCCGGCGCGGAGAAGAAGCTCGAGTCGTGGGACGGCCTGTGGGCCTCGCCCGGCAGTCCTTACCAGAGTTTCGACGGCATGCTCAAGGGCATCGAGTTCGCGCGCCGGCGCGACTGGCCTTTCCTCGGCACCTGCGGCGGATTTCAATACGCTTTCATCGAATTTGCCCGCAACGTGCTCCACATCCAGGATGCCGACAGCGCGGAAAACAATTCCGGATCGAAGAATATTGTGATTTATCCCGTGGCCTGCGCCGTGCCCAATCGCAAAGGCGAGGCGCCCAAACTTTCCGGCGCGATTCCCGAGATTCGCTTGCGCCCAGGTTCGTACTTGCAGTCTTTCTACGGCAAAGACAAAGAGACGGTGAAGGAAGAGTTCTTCTGCAACTTCGAGATCAATCCGGAATTCGAGTGGGCCGCCATGGAAGCCGGGTTCCCGGTCGTGGCCCGCGGCCCGCAGGGCGAGATTCGCGCCGTCGAGTCGCCCACCCACCGGTTTTTTGTCACCACGCTGTTCCAGCCGCAGCTATCCTCTACCGCCAAGAAACCGCATCCGGTGGTGCTCGCCTTCGTGCAGGCCGCCGGCGACTGGGGCCGGAAAAAACTCGACGACAGCGTGCTGGAATAGTTCGTGGAGAAGTGGCCCATTAGGAACTGCCACGAGCGGTCGACGGAGCTGCGCCCGCCAGGCATTCGGAGGGGGATTAACTTCCGAGTAGCCGACCGATCGTCCAGCGGGTTGCGGATTGTTGACGCGTTAGGCTGTCCGGAGTACGCTCCCCTGTCATCCAGCAAGGCTAAATGCAGACAGCCAGCAGTCGTAAGCCACCAGAACTCGTTCGCGGTCTCGGCCTCTGGGCGTCTACAGCAGTAATCATCGGAGGGATGGTTGGACAAAGCATTTTTCTGGTGTCGAGCCAGGTAGCTCGTGACCTTGGCTCCGTGGGCGGAGTCCTCGCTGCATGGTTGATCGGTGGCGTGACAGTGCTATTCGCCTCGTTCTGTTATGCGGAGTTGGGCGCGGCCCTTCCTTATGCGGGCGGTGAATACATTTATCTCGGGCGCGGCCTTGGACCGAAATGGGGGTTTTTGTTTGGCTGGACCAGCGCTTGGATTCAGGGCCCCGCAATGGCCGCCACAATTGCAGCCGGGCTGCTGCGCATCACCTCCTTTCTGCTGCCCTCACTGAATGCAGCGCTATTCACCTGGAGCATTCCGGTTCCGTTCTTGACTCAAACTTACCACTTCACATTCATCGCCTCGCAGCTTTGGGCCGCCCTTGCGCTGGCAGTTATGGCCGCCATCAACTACTTCGGTGTCCGCGCGGCTGGACAATTTCAGATAGTAATCACTGCGCTGAAAGTCGCTGCAATCGTTCTAATCATTGGCCTTGGGTTTGCAGTGAAACAGATC
>Ga0209415_10010144_pt1 | contig 16073 bp, 17 predicted proteins | sample PeaSoiSIISIP2007_FD_187696 | JGI IMG/M metagenome (GOLD analysis project Ga0209415, IMG submission 187696) | Peat soil microbial communities from Weissenstadt, Germany - SII-SIP-2007 (SPAdes) (version 2) | ecosystem: Environmental > Terrestrial > Soil > Wetlands > Peat | place: Germany...
ATCACCTGACCGTACGCGGCCGCGTCATCGTTATGGCGTTGCTCTCCAGTTGCTCTCCATATGCAACGCTTGGACGGAAGCGCCAACCAAATCGGTGGCTTGCCGGCAGTTTGGCGGAAATTCGTCGCGGATCGCGGTGATTCGCAGGGTTAGTAGTACAGATCGGTGAACGGTTTGATGCGGATCGGGCCAGGCGGCCGATCATAAGCCGGGTCAGACTGTTGTCGTCGGCAACGAGCACGCTCCGCCGTGGGTTGTCGCGCCACCCGGCAGGATCACGCGGTGCGGCTTGCGGCGGGTTATACCAGCGGGGGAAAGGATTGACGTGTCTCGACCGCCGACCGTTCCAACGCGGCATGGCCGGGCTTGGCCGGCCATGACGTGAAGGCGGGAGCAGTGCGGCCGGATCGAGGGTCAATGCTCGCGCCGGTTGGCGTCACTTCGGTTTCCCGCTGCAGGCCGCCACGTAGTTTGGGTCCAGCAGCCAGTCGAGACTGACCCCGGTTTTCTTGCGCAAGGTGACCAGGAAAGCGGCCGTCGGCTCCGCCTCGCCAAATTCATAGGACTGGTATGTGGAGGCTGGAACACCAAGCAGCACCGCAAACAAGGTAGCCCCAAGGTTTGGCAGGTCGATGCTCTCGCCATACGTCTTGCGCACGTTGACAAGACGCTCGCCCAACCTTGCAAGATCGATCAGATCAGTGGACATGCGATCCTGCGTTTTGCCTCGTTGCTCAGTGGCGTGCGGTCGGGCACGGCATTTCCCAGGCGAGCCTGATCCGAACCGCACGCAGAACGTCAGGCCATGCAAGGTGGTCACCGAGCTTGCGGTAGGCGCCCCCGTCCAGCTCTTCGAGATGGAAAGCCGATGCATCCGCGTGGACGATGAGCGTGGGACCGATCGCGGCGTCGCGGTCCTCGGGCAGGATGACGATGGTTGCCTGGCCGGGGACGTCGTCATGCAGCTCAACCGACCAGTTCGCCCCGACCGCGGCAACGACCGCGGCGAGGTGCTCGCATTGCCCGGGTCCCAGAGGTTCCCGGCAGCTTGTCGGAGGCTGGCTGCGGCGGTCTTCGACCTGTCTGATCAACATTGTCGGGTTCCGGTGGCGGCCGCGAATCGAGCCGCAAGCGCCCTATTTCACTTTTTTGGACAAAAAGATAGTCCTATTTTGCTCGGATCGTCTCAATATATCGCAAACGCGGTTGCAAATCGCTTTCGGGGCGGCAAGCGAATCCCGGACCGGGGCGTGGTCCGCCGACCGGGCAGGCCGATTATCAAGCGGACAGAGTATTTACGCTTTCGGCGCTGCGGTGCCACGTTGTTGCAGTTGCTCGACTCCATGCAGTTCGCGCAGTTTGTCTTCTCGCGAATCGACCCAGGGAGATCGTCATGCCGCCAGCCAAGAAAGCCGCCGCCCCCGCCAAGAAGGCCGCCCCCGCGGCCAAGAAGGGCGCCGCTCCAGCCAAAGCAGCCGCGGCGCAGGCCACGGTCACGCTCAAGCACCTCGCCGCCGCGTTGGCCGAGAGCCATGCCATGCCGAAAAAGCAGGCGGAGGCGGTGCTCGGCGATCTGGTGGCGCTCACCACCAGTCACCTCAAGAAGGGCGACAAGATCCGCCTGACCGGCCTGGGCATCCTCCAGGTGCGCAAGCGGGCGGCCCGGATGGGACGCAACCCCGCGACCGGCGAGGCGATCAAGATCAAGGCCAGCAAGAAGATCGCCTTCCGCGCCGCCAAGGAGCTGAAAGAGGCGGTCTAGCCCCGCCGCAACGGCACGCTGACCCGGCTACAGCCCGGCCTGCTCCAGCCGGAGGATGACGCGCGCACAGGCCTGGGCGCGCGGCACTAGGCTGTCGATTTGCAAGAACTCCTCGGGGCTGTGCGCCTTGCCGCCGACCGGGCCGACCGCGCAGATGGTCGGCGCCCCGAGCGCCGCGGTGAAGCCGGAATCGGCGCAGCCGCCGGTGAATTCTCCTGCGGTCGTGAAGCCGGTGTCGGCGGCGGCGGCAACGTAGACCTCGAACAGGCGTTTGGCGGCCGGGGTCTGGGTCAGCGGCAGGAACTCGCCCTTGATGATGAGTTCGGTCCGTGTGCCGGGGACGAAGGCGCGGTCGATGATGGCACCGATGCGCGCCATCACGTCGTCGCGGTCGGCCGGCGCGACGTAGCGCAGGTCGATCTGGCCCTCCGCCCAGGGGGCGACGGTGTTGACGCTCTGCCCGCCGCTGACCAGCCCGACATTCAGCGTGATGCCGCGCTCGAGGTCGGTCAGCGCGTGGATCGCCTGCGTCTTGCGTGCCAGCTCCTCGATCGCGCTGATGCCGTCGGCGAAGTTGGCGCCGGAGTGCGCCGCCTTGCCGGTGATGCTCATCACCATGAACACGCCGCCCTTGCGCCCCGTCACCACGTTGCCGGAGACACGGCCGGGCTCCGAATTGAACACCGCGCGGGCGCGGCGGGCTTCTGTTTCGATCACGGCGCGGCCTTCCGGGCTGCCGATCTCCTCGTCGCCGGTGAACAGGCCGAGTAGCGGGGCGGGCGCGCCGCCGAATTTGGCGAAGGCGGCGAGCACGAAGCAGTTCATCACCAGCCCGGCCTTCATGTCCGCCACGCCGGGGCCGTAGGCGATGCCGTCGGTGATGGTGAAGGGGCGGCGCGCGGCCTCGCCGTCGGGGAACACGGTGTCGCGGTGGCCCATCAGCACGATGTTGCCGCCGGCATTGCCACCGGCATTTCCCTGCGGCCCGTCCCAGGGGATTGCGGCGCGCAGGCAGTCGCCGTGTTTTTGCTGGGCGAGGGTTTCGACCGGGATGTTCTGGCCGGCGAGGAAACGGCGGACCACCGCGCCGACCGCGTCGATGCCGGGCTTGTTGTAGCTGCCGCTGTCAAGGTCGACCATCTCGCGCAGCAGGGCGACCATGGCGTCCTGCTGGGTGGCGAGCCAGGCGGTGATCTGGGATTCGGTGGTCATGCGGCAGCTCCGTTCGCCGTCAGAAATCGAGTATCGCGCCGAGTACGAGCTTTACGTCCTGCAACATCGATGGTGGCGCGGCCTCGATGAAGGTGGCGCCCCGAACGCGCCAATCGACGCTCTTGACCTGCTCCACCATCACGAAACCGGCTGTTTCGATGCCGGCCAGTTTCACGCGGGAACCAAAGGTCCGGTCGGTCCGGGTGATCGGGCACGCGATCAGCAGGCCCGTCTCGACGTTGAATTCCCGGTTGGTCAGGATCAGGGCCGGCCGGTTCTTCGCCTGTTCACATCCAGCCTGTGGGTCGAAATCGATCCAGGCAAGATCTCCGCGATCGGAATGGTAGGTCGCTTGCGGCACTACCAAACCTCCTTGCCCACGGGCGGACCCCAGCCAACCTCGCCCGGCTGGTCGTCCGGCGTGAAACCCTTGAGCACGTCCTGCAAGGTGAGACGCCGTGGCCGGTGACGTTCAATCACGAGGCGGCTGCCCTCGACTTTCACGTCGACCTCGGACCCTTCCTTGAGCCCGACCTGTTCCAGCAACGGCTTTGGCAGCCGCAGCCCGACACCGTTGCCCCAGCGATGCAGCATTACGGACACGCCGGTCATTCCTCGGCCTTGGCGTATACTTTAAGTATACGCCGTGGAGGTTACAAGTGGTACTCTCGAAACCACGGCCAACGCGCTCGTCAAGGCGTCTCGGTCCAAAGCCCCTGTGGCGATGCAAGCGATCAGCCCAGACCCGCCCCGGCACCGGCTCCGCCAGCTTCAGCACGCGGGCGGCGCGCAGCAGCAGGTCGTCGCGATAGTGCGCCGCGGCGCGTTGCACGCCGCGAGGCGGGTCGCGTGCCGAAGACCCGGCCGGCGCCTGTCGGAGCGTTGCGAGACCTTCGCAAACTGGCCAAACTCGCCCGTGATAAATCGACTGGGCGAAGATGTCGGGTGTCGGAAGTTCTGCCTGATGCGCCTGACGATCAGGCAGAACGATGCGAGCGCCCGGACCATCAGGCCGGGGCGCACCTGGGCGGCGGGCCGGGTCGACACGGAGACAATGGCAGCGTGCAAGACAACTTGGCACTGGGACGGCCCGCGATGCAGAGTTCGGTGTCCGAATGGTCGAAGTTCCAGGCCAGGGACGTGGATGCGCGCGGTGCCAACAACGGCGTGATCGACGGCAAGGGGGGGTTCCACACCGGTCTGGAAGCGTCGCCGTGGTGGCAGGTCGATCTGCAATCCATCTGCGTCCTGCGCGAGGTGCGCCTGTTCAACCGCCAGCACTGCGCCGCCCGGCTGCGCCGATTCAGCATCCTGACGTCGCTGGATGGCGCGCGCTGGGCTGAGCTGTTCCACAAGACCGACGATGCAGTTTTCGGCGAGCATGATCTGCATCCCTACGTCGCGGCGCTGCCGGAAGACAGCCTGGCGCGCTTCGTGCGAATCCGGCTGGACGGTACGGAGTGCCTGCATTTCTGCGAATGCCAGGTGCTCGGCCAGGTCGCCGATGCCGCCTCGCTGGCGACGCTGGACCCGGAGGTCAGTGCCCTGATCCGCGCGCAGGCGGAGCGCGAGCAGCGCCGCGAGGCAGCCCTGCGGGACGGCAGGCGCGGCCATGTCGTGACGATCGAGAACCTTACGATCTTCGTCGACACCGACCGCTACAGCCCGACGCTGGTCCAGAGCCTCACTGACGGCGGCTACGAGTGGCGCGAGCGGGCGCTGGTGAGCGAGCTGCTGCGGGCCGACGACCGGGTGCTGGACATCGGCACCGCCATCGGCGTCGTCGCGATGATGGCGGCGAAGGTGGTCGGGCCCGCCAACGTCGTGACGTATGATGCCAATCCACAGATCGTCGCGGACGCGCAGCGCAACTTCGCCGTCAACGACCTGGCATCGATCCGTGCGCAGGTCGGCGTGCTGCAGAACCGCGCGCACTTCGCGAACACGCCGACCGCGGTCGATTTTTTCATCTCCCGCGATTTCTGGGCGTCCCGTCTGGTCGTCGGCGTGAACCGACAGGACATCGGCGAGACGGTCAGCGTGCCAACCACCTGCCTCGAGGACCAGATCGCGGCACATCGCGCGACGGTGATCGTCTGCGACATCGAGGGTGGTGAGGTCGATCTACTCAACGGCGCCGACCTTGCCGGGATCCGGCTGCTGATCATCGAGGTGCACGACTTCTTGGCTGGCCGGCAGGCGACGGATGCGATGATCCGCCATCTCGTCGCGCTCGGCTTCAACGTCGATTTCCACCACAGCGGCAATGGCATCGCGGTGCTGCACCGGTAGCGCGCAAGGTCAGTCGCGGATCAGCCCGGTGGCCCCGATGTTCAGCCCAGATCCGCCACCGGCACCGGCTCCGCCAGCTCCAGCACGCGGGCGGCACGCAGCACCAGGTCGTCGCGATACTGCGCCGCGGCAAGCTGCACGCTGCACGGCAGCCCGGCCGCGCCGAACCCGAGCGGCATGGTGATCGCCGGCTGGCGCGTCAGGTTGAAGGTGAAGGTCCACGGCGCCCATTCGCGCCACAGCGCCTGCACCGGATCGACGATCGGCGCGTCGGCCGGCGGCGGGCCGGCGGGTACCGTCGGACACAACAGCAGATCGAGGCGCTGGTGCAGCCGCGCCATCGCGTGGCCGGCGGCGGCGCGCATCGCCTCGGCGTCCATCAGCTCGATCGCGGTCATGCCGCCGAGCCGCTCCGCCACCTCGCGGATGCCGGGATCGAGCAGCCCGCGCCGATCCTCGGGCAGCGTCGCCACCAGGCGGGACAGCGCGGCGCCCCAGACGCGGCCGAAGATCAGATGCGTGTCGGGCAGGTCCGGCGCCGCTTCTTCGATCACCGCGCCGGCGTCGGCCAGGATTGCCGCGGCGCGCTCCACCGCCGCGACGCCGTCGGCGTCCACCGGCGCGTCGAAGCCGGGCCGGCGCAGCACGCCGACGCGCAGGCCCATCACGCCGTCCTCGATGCCGTCGCGCCAGTCGCGCGGATCGTCCGGGATGCAGAACGGATCGCGCAGGTCGTAACGCGCCAGCACCGAAAACATCAGCGCCGCGTCGCGCACGCTGCGCGTCATCGGCCCGAGGCAGGCGACCGCGGCGAAGGCGCCGGCCGGCCATTGCGGCACGCGCCCGTAGCTCGGCTTCAGGCCGACCAGCCCGCACCAGGCGGCGGGGATGCGGATCGAGCCGCCGGCGTCGGTGCCGATATGCAACGGCCCGAAGCCGGCCGCGCCCGCGGCACCCGCGCCGGCGGAGGACCCGCCCGTGGTGAATTCCGGGTTCCACGGATTGCGCGTGATGCCGTGCAGCGGGCAGTCGCCGGGCGACTTCCAGCCGAACTCGGTGGTGGTGGTCTTGCCGATGATCACCGCGCCGGCGGCTTTCAGGCCGACCACGCTCGGCGCGTCCTCGATGACCGGCGTCGGGTCGGTGGTGCGGCTGCCGCGCCGCGTCGGGAAGCCGGCAAGGTCGACCAGGTCTTTTACCGTGCAGGGCACGCCGTCCAGCAGCCCGAGCGGCCGGCCGGCGGCCCAGCGCGCGGCACTCTCGCCGGCCGCGTCCAGCGCGCGCGGATTGAGCACGGCGAAGGCGTTTAGGCTGGGGTTGAGCCGGGCGATCCGTTCGGTGACGGCCTGCAGCACCTCGACCGGGCTCAGTGCCCGGCAGGCGTAGAGCGCCAGCATTTCCTCGGCGGTCAGCAGCGCGGCATCGGTGCCCGGCATGGCCCTCTTCCCGACCTGTGGTGAACCGGCGCAGCATGGCCCCGGGCCGATGCGGTGGGAACCCGGCAATGGCCCGAAAAAAAGGAGCACCTCGATGAGCGGATCAGCCAAGCACAAGGACGGCGAGCCCTGGCAGTGGCCGGAGGCGACCTGGCGGCAGATCGTCGGGCGCGCGCGTGGCGGGCGCAGCATGAAGCCGAAGGCGTGGCCGGACGGGGCGCGCTGCGCGGTGGCGCTGAGCTTCGATGCCGATCACGAAACGATCCCGTTGCGTGACAATGACGAAAGCCCGATGCGCATCAGCCAGGGCCAGTACGGCGCGCGCCAGGCGATGCCGCGCATCCGCGCGCTGCTGGAGAAGGAAGCGCTCCCTGCTACGTTCTTCTATCCCGCGGTCTCCGCCCTGCTGCATCCCGAGGAGGTGCGCGCGGTGGCCGACGACGGCCACGAGATCGGCATCCATTCCTGGATCCACGAGGCGAACACCACGCTGCCCTACGCGGCCGAGCGCGACCTGACTTTTCGCGCCGCCGACACGCTGGCGCGCATCGCCGGACGCGCGCCGGTGGGGATGCGCACCGCGAGCTGGGATTTCTCGGTCAACACGCTGGACATCGAGAAGGAGATGAAGCTGCTGTACGACAGCTCGCTGATGGCCGACGACGATCCATACGAGCTGATGGACGCCGGCGAGGCCACCGGGATTATCGAGCTGCCGCCGGAATGGATCCGCGACGACGCGATCTATTTCAATTTCGTGCGCTTCTCGGCGTTGCGCCCGTATACGCCGCCGTCCGCCGTGGAGGAGATCTTCACCGCCGAGTTCGACGGCGCATGGGACGAGGGCGGGATGTTCCTGCTGACGATGCACCCGCATGTGATCGGCCATCGCTCGCGCATGCCGCTGCTGGCACGGCTGATCACGCATATGAAGGCGCGGGGAAAATGCTGGTTCGCGACGCACGCGCAGGTGGCGCAATGGTGCAAGGATAACGCCTGAGAAATTGCCGTACGCCGCCATTCCGCCGGCGGTGTTGCCACATCGGGGTGAAGGGCGCAGCTTCGTGCCGGTCTCGGTATTGTGACGCTCGGTCACGGCCGGACACGATCGGGAGGATCGACATGAAGCACAACGTTACCGCTGCCCTTGCGGCAGCGGCGCTTTTGGCCATCTCGGCACCAGCCTTCGGCCAGGCGCAGATCCGCGACGGTGTCGTGAAACTCGGCGTGTTGACCGACATGTCCGGCCCGTACGCCGACAACAACGGTCCGGGATCGGTGCTGGCGGCACAGATGGCCGCCGACGATTTCGGCGGCAAGGTGCTCGGCGCGCCGATCGAGGTGATCTTCGCCGACAACCAGAACAAGCCCGATATCGGCGTGGCGATCGCGCGGCAATGGATCGACAACGACCACGTGGACGCGCTGGTCGATATCGCGGCCAGCAACGTCGGGATCGCGGTGGGGCATCTCGCGCAGGAAAAGAACCGCATCGTCCTCAACAGCGGCTCGTCGTCGACCCGGATCACCAACGAGGACTGCAACACCGTTACCGCGCACTGGACCTATGATGGCTATGCGCTCAGCAACGGCACCGCGGCGGCGATCACCAAGCGGGGCGGCGATACCTGGTTCTTCATCACCGCCGACTACGTGTTCGGCCATTCGTTGCAGGCCGACGCCACGAAATTCATCGTCGCCAACGGCGGCAAGGTGATCGGATCGGCGCTGGTGCCATTCCCCGGAACCGATTTCGCATCCTACGTGCTGCAGGCGCAGCGTTCCGGTGCCAAGGTCGTGGCGATGGCCAACTCGGGCGCCGATCTGGTGAACAGCATCAAGCAGGCCGCCGAATTCGGCCTCAACAAGACGCAGCAGGTCACGGGATTGCTGGTGTTCATCAACGACATCAATGCGATCGGCCTGAAGGCCGCACAAGGCATGCTGGTCACCTCGGCCTTCTACTGGAACCTGAACCCCGAGACGCGGGCGTGGTCCATGCGCTTCTTCGCCAAGCGCAACCGGATGCCGACGATGGTCCAGGCCGGCATCTACTCGGCGGTCACGCACTACCTGAAGGCGGTGCAGGCGGCGGGCACCGACGAGGCGCAGGCGGTCATGGCCAAGATGCGCGCCATGCCGGTCAACGATTTCTTTGCCAAGAACGGACATCTGCGCGAAGACGGCCGCATGGTGCACGACATGTACCTGTTCCAGGTGAAGACGCCCGAGGAGTCGAAGGAGCCCTGGGACTACTACAAGCTGGTGAGCGTCATTCCGGGGGACCAGGCGTTCCAGCCGTTGTCGGAAAGCCGTTGCCCATTGGTGATGAAAAAAAGCTAGTGGTCGCGCCGCGCCCGGACGCCAGTGGAGAGGGCGCGGTGCGGGCATTGCCATGAGCCGCAAGCACGCGCTGGTCGTCGGCGCCTCCGGCTTGCTCGGCACCAACTTCCTGCGGCACCTGGCGCGGCAGGACGACTGGGAGACGACCAGCCTGTCGCGCCGACCGCCGGATGCAGCAGGGTCGGCGCGGCACATATCGTTGGATCTGCTCGATCGCACAGCGTGCCTTAAGGTCTTGGCGTCGCTGCCGGACATCACCCACGTCTTCTATTTGTCGCGGGCGGTGGAAGGCAAATACACCATCAGGATCGGCCCCAACGTCGACATGCTCAGGAACCTGCTCGACGGTCTCGAGCGGGCGAACGGGCGCTTGCGGCACGTGCAGATCATGCACGGGCTGAAATGGTACGGCAGCCGTCTCGGGCCGTTCAGGACGCCGGCAAAGGAAAGCGACCCGCGCCCCGCCGGCGCCAATTTCTACTACGACCAGTACGATTTCATGGTCGAGCGCCAGAAAGGCAAGAGCTGGACCTGGTCGAGCCTGCGGCCGCACTTCGTCTGCGGCGTTGCGGTCGGCAGCCCGAGCAATATCATGTCGGCGATCGGTGCCTATGCCACGATCCTCAAGGAAATGGGCTGGCCGCTGTTCTTTCCGGGGCCGGCGGAGAATTTCAACGCAATCTTCACCTACACCAGCGTCGACCTGCTCGCCCAGGCGATGGTCTGGGCCGCGACCGACCCGGCGTGCGCCAACGACTCGTTCAACATCGTCAACGGCGACTATTTCCGCTGGCGTGATCTCTGGCCGAACATCGCCGCCCTTTATGGCATTGAGGTCGGTCCGGTGCGGCCGATGCAGCTCGCGGACTTCATGCGGGACAAGGAGCCGGTCTGGCAGGCCGCCGCGGCACGGCATGGCTTGCTGGGGCATCGCTTCGCGGACCTGGCCGACTGGGATTTTGCGGATACGGTCTTTGGCGCCACCTGGGATCAGGCGGCCTCGGTGGTGAAGGCGCACCAGCGCGGGTTTTCGCCAATGATCGATACGGAGGCGATGATGGCCGACATCATTGCCGAATATCGCCGCCGCAGGATCCTTCCCTAGACGGCGGCGGACGATGATCCGGTTCAGGATGCGGCATCGACAAGGGCAGCGGCGATGGAACCCATGAGTGCGCGGCGCTTCGGTTGTACCACCGCAACGTTTGGCGGGAAGCTGCCCGAAAAACTCCGGGCCATGGCGGCGGCCGGATTCGCGGCCGCGGAATTCTGGCCGCGCGACCTGTTCGAACACGCCGACGGGCCGGAGACCGCCGTCGAGCTGCTGCGCGAGACCGGCCTGACGGTATCGGCCTATCAGGCCTTGCGGAATTTCGAGGGCATGCCGCCGGAGGCGCGGGCGCGCAAGCTCGACATTGCCCGCCAGCTCATGGACCAGATGGCCCTCCTCGGTGCCGATCTGCTGGTGCTGTGCTCGAACACCGCGCCCGAGAGCAGTGGCGATCACGGCAGGATCGCGGCGGATCTGGCCGTGCTTGGCGATCTTGCGCGCTCGCGCGGCATGCGGGTCGCTTACGAGGCGCTGTGCTGGGGGCACTCGATCCGCGACTATCGCGACGCCTGGCGCGTGGTCAAAGCGGCGGCGCATGAGAACGTCGGCATCATGCTCGACTCGTTCCATGTGTCCGCGCTCGGCCTGCCGCTTGACGGCATTCGCGAGATACCGGCTGACAAGATCTTTCTCGTCGAAGTGGCCGACTTGCCCGGAACGAAGCTGGACCTGGTCGAGGTCAGTCGGGAATATCGCCTGTTCCCGGGCGAAGGCGTGACGCCGATCGCGGATTTCGTCAGGCGGGTCCGCGAGACCGGATATGCGGGCCAGTACTCGGTCGAAATCTTCAACGCGCAGTATCGCGCCATGGCCGCGGGGGCGGTCGCGGAACGGGCGATGCGCTCCATGCGCGCGCTGTTTGCCGAGGTCGAGACAGGGTGACTGTCCGGGGGCGCGCATATGAAGGCGCCGGGGGACGTGCTGGTTCGCGACGCACGCGCAGGCGGCGCAATGGTGCAAGGATAAAGCTTGAACTGTGGTCCGAAGCATCGCACCCTTCCGATCTGGAGGCGCGAATGACGTACATCCCACGCGGACCGAAGAAGCCCGTCGAACTCATGCTCAGCGCCGACCTGATCCAGGACGCCGAGGCGTTGTTGGGCGACGTGTCGGCGATCGTGGAGAAGTCGCTGTGCCGGCTGGTCGAGCAGGAAAAGCAGAAACACGATCCAGAGCATCAACGCCGGATCGACGAGTCCATCAAACTGATCAATGAATTCGAAGCCAAGCATGGTGTGTGGGGAGCGGAGTTTTCCACGCTCTGATGGCGCAGTTCAACGTCCATCGATCACTGGGACGAGATCGAGCCGCGGTTGCCTTTGTCGTGGTAATCCAGTCGGGGTGCTACGATGGGCGCGCCAATGGTGCAGGGACAACACGTGAGCATTGCGCGGCGCGGGTTATGCACATAATATGCGCATGAATAGGAGAGCAGCATGAATTATGTCCCACGGGGTCCGAAGAAGCCCGTCGAACTCATGCTCAGCACCGACCTGATCCAGGACGCCGAGGCGTTGCTGGGCGACGTGTCGGCGATCGTGGAGAAGTCGCTGTGCCGGCTGGTTGAGCAGGAGAAGCAGAAGCACGATCTGGACTATCAACGCCGCATCGACGAGTTCATCAAACTGGCCAACGAATTCGAAGCCAAGCACGGCGTGTGGGGAGCGGAGTTTTCCACGCTCTGATGGCGCAGTTCGATGTCCATCGATCACCGGGGCGCAATCGAGCGGCAGTTCCATTTGTCGTCGTCGTGCAGACGCGGGCGCTCGATCATCTCGCGACGCGGTTGATCATTCCGCTCATGGCGTCGAATAACTTCACCCACCATCGCATATATTCCACGCCGGTCTTCGATATCGAGGGGCAGCCCGTGGTCCTTGCCCCATGGCAGATGCAAACGGTCCGAGCTGATCAACTTGGTCCGGTGATCGCCTCGCTTGCCGATGACGTTTCCAGCAGTGCCATCATCAACGCGATCGACGCCGTGATCACCCGCGCCTACGGCTGATCGCACGAACCGGGGAAAGCGCCATGACCCTGTTCCTGGACACCGAGACCACCGGCCTCGACCGCAGCGACCGCCTGGTGGAGATCGGCGTCGTCGATGACGCCGGCGCCGTGGTGTTTCAGTCGCTGATCAATCCGGACATGCCGATCCCCTCGGCCGCCAGCCGGGTCCACGGCATCACCGACGCCATGGTGCGCGATGCGCCACGGCTCGATGCGGTCACGCCGGCGCTGCGCGCCCTGCTGATCGCCGACGGCAAGGTGGTGATCTACAACGCCGAGTTCGACCAACGCTTCCTTCCCCACCGGTTCTGGGCCGACATCAGCGTGACCTGCGCGATGTTGCGGTTTGGCGACGAAATGGGACGCTGGCACAAACTGGGCGACGCCGCGCGGCGCGTCGGGCATGTCTGGGACGGCGTGGCGCATCGCGCGGTGGCCGACGCGCTGGCCTGCCGCTCGGTGTGGAACTGGCTGGAGAAGCGGGCGCGCGCGGGGTAGCGGGTGGCGGAAGGCGCTCCCCGGATCAAGGATGCCCCTGGGCGCTTGACCCGGGGGTCCGGGGCATGGCTTGTCCGCCCTACCCCTGTGCCACGGCGCCGGACCAAGGCGACGCCGCGTCGCTGATGCCGGTGCGCGTACCGTCGGCGCGCTGCACGATCACGTTCGGCGAGGCGAAGTTGATCGGCACCGCGCCGTGCTCGACGATCTCCAGCGGTCCCTCCGCGGCGAGCGCGTCCAACACATCGGCGGGCAGGCGGCGGTCGGCGCTGACGGCGTCGACGCTGGAGACGTCGATGCGCGGGTGATGCGCCGCGTCCTCTACGCTCATGCCGAAATCGGCGATGAAGGTCATCAACTGGAACACCGCCGCCAGGATGCGCCGCCCGCCCGACGCGCCCGCCGCCAGGAACGGTTTTCCCCCCTCCGTCAGCATGATCGGCAGCATGTTGCACAGCGGCCGCTTGCCCGGCGCGATGGAATTCGGCGAGCCCGGTCGCGGATCGAACCACATCATGCCGTTGTTCAGCAGCACGCCGGTCTTCGGCAGCAGCACGCGGCTGCCCATCGAGGACATCAGCGTGGTGGTCATCGCCACCGTGGTGCCCTCGGCATCGCACACCGTCAGATGCGTGGTGCAGCTTTGCGCGCTGTCCGGCTCGCTTTCGCCCAGGCCCGCCAGGCGCTCGGCATAGGCGGTCTTCATCGCGCGGGCCAGCGCGACATACCACGCCCCCGACGGCGTCGTGCCGCCATACGGCGCGTCCGCCATCTGCTCCGCCACGCGCAGCAGCGTCGGCGCCGCGGTCAGCCCACCGGTGAGGTTCAGCGTGCGCCCGCGCCAGCCGACCTCGACCGCCGGCCAGGTGCGCACCTGGCAACTTCGAAAATCGTCGGCCGACAGCACGCCGCCCAACGCCTGGGCGTCGGCGATGACCGCGGCGGCCACCTCGCCCTCGTAGAAGTCGCGCAGCCCGGCGCGGCCGAGCCGTTCCAGTGTCGCAGCGAGATTGCCCTGCCGGAAGAAACCCGGCATGCCCTGGTAGGGCGGGGCCGGCGGCAGCCCGTTCGGCAGATAGACTTTTGCCGTCTCCGGATACTTGCGGATCACCGCGGCCGCGTTGGAGATTTTTACCGCGGTGTACCAGTCCTGCGGCAGGCCTCGTTTCGCCAGCGCGATCGCCGGCGCGATCACGTCGGCCAGCGGCAACTGTCCCCAATGCTGGTGCAGATAGGCATAGCCGGCGACCGAGGCGGGGATGGCGACCGACAGCGGGCCATGGATGTTGATGTCGCCCTCCACCTCCGGCCAGGCGAACAGGTCCGTCGTCATCCGGCCGGTGAGCCGGTAGCGCGCGGGGTCGGTGTTGCGCGGCGCGCGCGGGCCGAAATCCACCACCTCGGCGCGCGACTGGCCGGCGCGGTGCACCAGCGCGAAGCCGATGCCGCCGAGGCCCGAGTTCCACGGCTCCACCGTCGCCAGCGCCAGCGCGGTGGCCACCGCGGCGTCGATCGCGTTGCCGCCGGCATCGAGCACGGCGACGCCGGCCGCCGCCGCGCCCTTGACCTGCGAGGCCACGATGCCGCGCCGGCCCGACGCGGACGGCTTGCTGAGCACCCAGTTCTGCGTGAGGTGCGGTGGCGGGGTGTACTGCATCGCTTGGTTCTCTCGTGCTTCCGGTGCATGGTCCGCCGGTGTGACGCCCCTGGCAAGAGAGGCACCCCAGGAGAGGCATCCCAGGGAGGCACGATGAGCCTGCTGATCATTGCGGCTGCGGTATGGCTGGTCATCCATGTCGGCATCGCCGGGACGCGGCTGCGCGACATGCTGGTGGGCGGCATCGGCGAAGTCGCGTTCCGCGTGCTGTTCTCGCTGGTTTCGATCGGCGCGATCGGGTTTCTGGTGTGGGCCTGGCGTGCCGCGCCGACCACGCCGTGGTGGTATGCGCCGGGGTGGCTGCGCTGGGTGCTGGGCGCGGTGATGCTGGTGGCGTTCGTGCTGTTCGTGGCCGCGGTCGGCCGGCGCAGTCCCACGATGGTGGGGATGCCAAGCGCCACCGCGGAGCCGCCGCGCGGCATCCAGCGCGTCACGCGCCATCCGATGCTGTGGTCGTTCGCGCTGTGGGCGGGGGTGCACGTTGTCGGCAACGGCGATACGGCGGCGATCGTGTTCTTCGGCACGTTCCTGGTGACCGCGCTCGCCGGCATGCCATCGATCGATGCCAAGCTGGCGCGGCGCGATCCGGCCTTGTGGCAGGCGCTTTCCGCCGCGACCTCGATCGTGCCGTTCGTGGCGATCGCGCAGGGCCGCAACCGTTTCGTGCCGGGCGAGATCGGCTCGCTGGTGGTGCTGATTGCGGTGGTCGCGTGGGCCGTGGTGCTGCACCTGCACCCGTTGCTGTTCGGGGTCGTGCCGGTTGCGATGTGACCGGCGCGCTGTGACGGGCACGCTGTGACCGGCGCTTGCTGCCGGCGCGTTCATGGCCGAACGTGACGCGCGCCAAACGGGGCCAAAAATGTACCTGAACCGATTCGCCGACACGACCGAGAAGCTGGACATGACCGGGTCGGAGGAATTCCGGCTGCTGTGTGCCAGCGCCGCCGATCTCGGCATTCCGCACGCGCCAAAAGTACCGTACTGGTCGCGCAACATCGTGCTGCGGCACCTGCGGCTGCATTTCCTGGAATGGGGTGCGCCGGACGCGCCGCCGATCGTGCTGCTGCATGGCGGGCACCAGTCGGCGCATTCCTGGGACCTGGTCAACCTGCACCTGGCGCAGCGCTACCGGGTGCTGGCGCTGGATCAGCGCGGCCATGGCGACAGCGAGTGGGTGCGCGACGTTGCCTATGCGAACCATGACATGGCGTTGGACGCCGAGGCCTTCATCGCGGCGTTGGGGCTGGACAGGGTGATCCTGGTTGGGCATTCGATGGGCGGGCGCAACGCGATGCTGCTGACGCGGCGCGATGCGGCGCGGCTGCATGCGCTGGTGGTGGTGGATGTCGGGCCGGAGGTCTCCGACCGGGAGCGGCAGGTAATCGCCGGCTTCGTGCGCGACAACGAGGAGTTCGACGACCTGGAGCATTTCGTGCGCAATGTGCAGCAATACGATCCGTATCGCTCGCGCGAGCACATCGAGCGGACCGTGAAATACAACATGCTGCAGCGGGCGGACGGAAAATTCGTCAGCAAGTGCGATGCGACGCCGCGCCGGCTGGGGCTGGTGCGCGGCAGCGGACCACTGGAGAACATCACGCTGGAGGACGCGGCGGCGTTCCGGCTGCCGGTGCTGGTGGTGCGCGGGTCGAATTCTCGAATCTTGGCGGCGGACGCGGCGGAGCGGTTCCGCGATGCGTTGCCGCAGGGGGCGCTGGTGACGGTGGCGGACTGCGGGCACAACGTGCACGG
>Ga0209415_10010145_pt1 | contig 16072 bp, 16 predicted proteins | sample PeaSoiSIISIP2007_FD_187696 | JGI IMG/M metagenome (GOLD analysis project Ga0209415, IMG submission 187696) | Peat soil microbial communities from Weissenstadt, Germany - SII-SIP-2007 (SPAdes) (version 2) | ecosystem: Environmental > Terrestrial > Soil > Wetlands > Peat | place: Germany...
AACGTGGAAAGATCAGGGTTAAGCTGGGACGTAATAGGCAGAACGGTGGTTGATTTGTGAGCCGGAGGGCACGCCGGTAACATCGGGGCGCAGCTCGACCCGCAGCGTCCGCCAGCCAGGTTTGGCGGTGCCGGCGGCTGGATAGTAGCCGAGCGTATACTCGGCTCCGAGCCTCAGAGCGATCGTGTGGTAGACCTCGGCGAGGGTGCCGAGTTCGCGAAGAAAATACAGTCCACCGCCCACCTGCCTCTCCATTTCGGCCAAGTAGAGCGTGTATTGCGCAATGCCCAACTTGCGCGCCTCGGGCGTGATGAGCACCTGGCTTTGGTGCGCCAAGAGCCATGCGTCGGTCATCGCTCGCGGGCGCGGCTCGGTGGAGATTGCGTGAAGCTCGATGCCCTCGGAAGCGAGCTTGCGCGCCACGTCCTCGAAAGCGAGATCGCTCGCCGCAGTGGTTTCCGGATTTCGCTCCGCGGTTTTGCCGGCGCTGCGGTTCGCATTTCTCTCCGCGGGCTGGTTCGATACTCGATCCTCCCGTCGCGCCGGAACCATGGTAATCGGATTCCATGTGAGGCCGAGGCCGCTATCCTGGCCGTCGGTAAGCAACACGATGGCCTTTCGCCCGGACCGGCCCGTGAAAAGTTCGGCGGCGGACAGGTATACGGCCTGGTAGATCCGCGACTCGGAGGAATTGGCCACGCGCGCAAGTTCGGGTGAAGCGAGCGCTGCGGCGAGCAGGTTTCGGTCCCGCGAAAACGGCAGCAGGAGATTTGTTTCACTGGCAAACGCCACCACGGCGACCTCGTCCTCCGGCCGAAGCGACCCAGCCAGCGACTGCGCGGCGCTGCGCATTTCGCCGAGTTCGCGATAAATGCTCGGGCTCGCGTCAATCACCAGCACAATGCTGGCCGGCGTGGTCGCGGCGTCAAACGAGCCGATGGTCTGCTGGGTCCCGTCTTCGAAGATCCGGAAGTCGTCTTTTGTCAGGCCGCGAATTCGCGTGCCGTCGGGCGCGGCGACCGTGCAACGCACTTCGACCAGGGCCACGCGCGAACGAATGACCGGCCCGGCGGTTCCCGGCGCCGCTGTGGACTCGCTCGCCGCATTGCGAATCACCACTTCCCCTGTTGCTGGATCGCGCTCCAGGTCGATTCCGCGCTCGAGCACCGTTGGCCGGGGCAGCTTGGCTTTCTGCGCGGCAAGTCCGAAAGATGAGGCGAGCAGCACAAAGGCGGCTAGTGCCGCGCGGTGACCAGGCCCAGGCGCGTGGCGTGCTCTCCCCAAGACGTTAGACAAGCGCCGTCGGTTTGGGATTTTCAGGATCGCTGTACTCATAAAAGCCGCGTCCCGCTTTGCGGCCATTCCAGCCCGCCAGGACCATGCGCTTCAGCAGCGGCGGCGGCGCGAACCGCCGCTCCTTGAATTCATCGAACATGATATTGGCAATGTAATACGTCGTATCAAGGCCCACGAAATCAAGCAGCGTCAGCGGTCCCATGGGGTGGCCGCAGCCGAGCTTCATGGCCTGATCGATGTCCGCGATGGTCGCTACACCCTCCTCCAGCGCGCGCACCGCGTCAAGAAGGTAGGGCACCAGCAGCCGGTTCACGACAAACCCGATGCGGTCCGTCGTACGCACCGGGGTCTTGCCCAGCCGCGCCGCGAACGCGCCCACCTCCTCGAAAACATCGGGATCGGTTGCGATCGTGCGGATCAATTCGACCAGCTTCATGATCGGCACTGGATTGAAAAAGTGCAGACCCACGAACCTGTCCGGACGGCGGGTGGCCACAGCCATTTCCGTGATGGAAAGTGAGGAGGTGTTGCTGGCGTAGATCGCCTTTCGGGGGCACAGCGCGTCGAGAGCGGCAAACAGGTCCTTCTTCGCCGGTAATTGTTCCGTGATTGCCTCGATGATGAAGTCGCAGTTCCTTAAATCCTCGAGCCGAATCGTGCCGCGAATCCGCCCGCGCGCCGCGTGCCGTTCAGCGTCCGTCAGAACTCCCTTCTGCTGCAATCTTGCGAGGCTCTTGTCGATACTCTGAAGGCCCTTTTCGAGCAGTTCGCTGCTGACTTCCCGCACGGTAACCTGGCAGCCGGCCTGCGCGGCGGTTTGCGCTATCCCCGACCCCATCAGACCGCAGCCCACGACGCCGATGGTTTCAATGGCCATGGGGATCAGGTCAACTCTGTGCCGCGTTCAAAGCGACGACGGAGTCGCCGCCGCGATTCACTGCCTCTTCCAACCCTGCTTCCGCGCGATTGATCAGTTCCGTCACGATGTCCTCGGTGTCATAGTCCGGACGCGTCACCGCCTCGGCAATACTGGCGCTCGAAGTAGGCGACGTGTTGCCGTCCCACGGTGCGTGAATCTCCGCGCGAGTCGCGCGCAGCTTTTCCTCCAGCTTCTGCGCGCCCGCCAAACCCGTGCTGGGAAGGATCAGCGCGATGGTCCAGGCGTTGTACTTCACGACCATATCCGTTTGCCGGATCAGGTTGATGAAGCCTCGAGCCAGTTGCTGCACATACGATTCCAGTTGCGCGTCTCCATGCCGCCGCAGCAATTCGGCCCCGCGGTCGACTTGCACCAGGATCAGCGCCACCGGGCTGCCCTGAGACTTGGCGCGCTGCGCTTCCGCCAGCAGGCATTCCTGATAGGAACTGCGAGCCAGCAGTCCGGTTTGTTCGTCGGCGACTCCGATGGCTCGCGCATGTGTGCGCAGGCGCGCGTGATTCACGCCCAGCAGAATCTGGTCGCTCACCGCCTGTAAGAAATACGTCTCATGCGCCCGCCACACGTGCGGCGTTTCGTAGCCCGCGATGGTTACGCCGGCATGCGCCTGCGTTTCACGGTCGAGAAGCACGACGCCCAGCGCCGTCTCGAGTCCCAGCTCGTGTAATACCGGCGCTGATGCGGCCTCCAGCACAAGTCCCCCGAGTGCGTCGGTAGTCGCGTGCTCCAGTTGCGCCAGCAGGCGAACCAGCAAAGCTCCGGAAGCCGGTTGCACGCCCGGGGCGCAGAATTCCGATGCAAGTTGCGGAGGCTTGCCGGCCGCGCCGATGACGCCAATGCATCGCCTGACGCGCAGGTGATGCCCCATTTCATTGATCCCTGACGACAGAATCGCTCGCGGCGTCGGCAGCCGGAACAGCGCCCGGCTGATCTCCGAAATCTTTGCCAGGTCCCGCAGCGTATCGGCCGATTCGGCCGCGGACGCCGCCGATTCCGCCTGCTCCGCCGATTTCGGCGGGGCTGCGCCTGGATCCTGGGCCGCTCCCGGGGGCCACCAGTTGGCCATTTGGAAGAGATTGCGCAGCCGCTCGTTTTCCCTCTCCTGCCCCGGAAAAAGCTCGGCGATTTTTTGCAGCCGCTCGATGGCCTTCGGTTGAAGCGAGTATTGCAGGAAAATTTCGGCCTGTACGATCATATCTTCCAGCGATTGCCGCTCCGAACTGGAATCGCCCGGGGCCGCCACGGGGCCGCTGCCGGCCGGCGCCAGGGGAGCTTCCGGGCCATGCGTGGCGCTCTGCCCGAGCCGATTGCGCATGCGGTATACGAACGCGGCGTCCGCGCGCCCTTCCAGCTGGCCGATCCGCTACTCGCTGCGGGAGTCATAGGCGTCGATATCGATGAGCTTCTCAAAGGTGTCGCAGGCGCCGGGAATATTTCCGGCCGTCATGTAGAGATCAAACAAGTGCGTGAGCACTTCAAAATATTTGGCCTCCCGGTTCATCTGGCCATACGTGGCCGCCCAGAACTCGGTCATGGGAATCGAATCGGAATGGCCCTCCATCAAAGCATCTAGGCGCGTCGCAAAATCCTTTTGATGGCCGGATGCCGCCATCTTCGTCTGCAAGGATCGCAGCACCGCGACGGCGTTTTGCTCTTGTTCGGACACCAGGTAGCGGTCGGCGAGGTCAAAAAGCCTGGTTGCCCGGTCGGGTTGCTCGGCGGGAAGCTGTTCGAGCATGCCGCGGGCGCGGTCCAGCTTTCCGCTTCTCGCCAGCGCCTCGCCGAAGGCGCTCATGAAGGACGCATCCAGCTCGCCGGCCGACAGCGGTTCGAGCAACTGCACCGCCGCCTCTGCGTCGCCCCGCCGCAGCAAGGCCTGCGCGTATACCAGGGCCGGGCTGCGTTCCTTGGGAACGAGTTGGTGCGCGCGCGCAAACATCTCCAGGGCGCGATCTGCGTTGCCGCCCGCGTCCAGGACTTGCCCGGCGCGAAGAAATCCCCGCGCGGCCACGGCATGTTTGCCCAGCCGCTGCGCCAATTCCGCGATCGCCGCCTGGCGATCCGAGTTCTCCGGATCGAGCTGCGCCACGCGTTCCAGGCAATCGAGTGCCGCTTCTTCCTTCGACTGCGCTAGAAAAAGTTCCGAAGCCAGCGAATACTGATCGATGGCCTCCTCGACGCGATTCTGTTTCCGCAACAGCAGCGCGTACCGCATCATGCGCTCGGCCGGCTGCTGCACTCCCTTCAGAACGCGCGTATAAATGGCCAGCGCCTTGTTTTCCTCCCGCGCATCGAAGAAGCGGTCGAAAAGGATGCTGTAGTAAGTTGCCGCGCGATCTGGCTGGTTGATCCTCCCGTAGAGGTCGCCCAGCGCCTGCAGGGCTTCGATATGTCCGGGAACTTCGCTTAGGACGGACTGGTAGGCCTCCGCCGCTTCCTCGAGTTTGTTTTTCTCGAGGTGCCGCTTGGCCCGCTCCAGATGTTTGCTGACGTCAACGGCCATATGTGTTTCGCGCTCTCCGGGCTTGAAGCTTTGCCCGCCCGCGAGGGCTCAAGGCGCGCTTCGCAGACAATATACTACCCTCTCCGACTACGTGGAAAATTCTCCGGCGCAATGCCGTGCCGCAATGCCAACCGTCTTTGACCCTGTCTGAGCCTGCCTGCCGCCCGGGGTTTGGCGGGACGCTTGCCGCGCCATTGGCGCTTTGCCCGGGGACAAGTGGCCGCTCATCGGTACTTGTGGCACACTGAAGTGGTTTCTCAGCGGGCCCGTTGCTCGCCGCGGCGAGCGCCACGCGCATTCCTGCGCAGAAACAGCGAAAAGGAACATGGATCCCCGGTTCATACGGAATTTCTGCATCATCGCTCATATTGACCACGGCAAGTCCACGCTTGCCGATCGGCTGCTGGAGCTCACCGGCGCACTGAGCCAGCGCGAGATGAGCGCGCAGGTGCTCGATTCCATGGATCTCGAAAAAGAGCGGGGCATCACCATCAAAGCCAAGAGCATTCGCCTCCATTACCGCGCCGCCGATGGGCAGGAATATCAGCTCAATCTGATCGACACGCCGGGTCACGTGGATTTTTCCTACGAAGTCTCCCGCGCGCTTTCCGCCTGCGAAGGCGCCCTGCTGGTCGTCGATGCCAGCCAGGGCGTGGAAGCGCAGACCGTCGCCAACGCCTTCCTGGCCGCGCAGCACAATCTCACCATCATTCCCGTGATCAACAAGATTGATCTTCCTGCGGCCCAGCCCGAAGAAGCGAAAGCGCAACTGGAAAGCGTGCTCGCCATTCCCGCCGCCGACGCCCTCGCCATCAGCGCCAAAAGCGGCTTGGGTGTGGACAAGGTTCTTGAGGCTATCGTCGCGCGAATCCCGCCGCCGGTGGGCTCCGCCGAAGCTCCCTTGCGCGCCCTGATTTTTGACTCCTGGTTTGACGCCTATCGCGGCGCCATTGTCCTGGTGCGTGTCATGGAGGGCTGCTTGCGCCCCCGCCAGCAGATTCGCCTCTGCTTTAGTAACCAGGTTTACGAAGTGGAGAGCATCGGCGCGCTCACGCCCAAACCGGTCGTGCTCGAGGAACTCGCCGCCGGAGAAGTGGGATTTGTCACTGCGAATATCAAGCAGGTGGCCGAAGCGCGCATGGGCGACACCATGATCGAAGCCGCCCGCCCCGCGCCGACCCTGCCCGGCTTCGAGGCCATCAAGCCCATGGTGTTCGCCGGGCTTTATCCCGTGCAGGCGCACGAGTACGAAGCGCTGCGCGACGCTCTGGGCAAACTGCAGTTGAACGATGCAGCGTTTTTCTACGAACCCGAAAATTCCGTGGCGCTCGGCTTCGGATTCCGCTGCGGCTTTCTCGGGCTGCTGCACATGGAGATCGTGCAGGAGCGTCTGGAGCGCGAGTTCAACATCGACTTGATCACCACCGCGCCCAGCGTGCGCTACCGCATTACCACCTCTGATGGCGAAGTGCAGGAAGTCGACAATCCCACGAAATTTCCCTCCCCCAGCCTCATCACCAAGATCGAGGAGCCGGTCATCACCGCGATGATTATTACCGCGGACGATTCGGTGGGTGCGATCCTGCAGCTTTGCGAGGAAAAGCGCGGCGTGCAGAAGGGCTTCGAGTATCTCTCGCCCAAGCGCGTCATGCTCAGCTACGAAATGCCGCTCAACGAAATCGTGCTCGATTTTTACGACCGGTTGAAGAGCGTGTCGCGGGGTTACGCCTCGCTCGACTATCACCTCGCCGGTTACCGCGAAGGCGATCTCGTGAAGCTCGACGTGCTGGTCGGTGGCGATCCGGTGGATGCGCTGGCCCTGGTCTGCCATCGCGAGCAGTCCTACGAGCGCGGGCGCGAACTCGTCAGCCGTCTGCGCAAGCTCATCCCCCGGCAGATGTTTGAAGTGGCGCTGCAGGCGGCCATTGGCAGCCGCGTGATTGCCCGCGAGACCATTAGCCCCATCCGCAAAAACGTGCTGGCCAAATGCTATGGCGGCGATATCTCGCGCAAACGCAAGCTGTTGGAAAAGCAAAAAGAGGGCAAGCGGCGCATGAAGCGCGTCGGCCGCGTGGATATCCCGCAAGAGGCGTTTCTCGCCGTGCTGAAGGTAGCCAGCTCCACGGACGAGGACTAGCGCGCCGGAAGATTAGCTCCGCTTTCTTTCCTCCCGGGTCTTGTCCCGCTCTCCGCGAAATTTCTCCAGTACCTTTTCCCGTACTTCGGCCGTCACGCGGCCGCGCGACAGCTGCACCCGGATTTGGTCGCCCACGGCTAGATCAGCGGCCGCATGCACCACGTTGCCGGCCGCGTCATAGCAGATCGCGTAGCCGCGCTCGAGAAGCTGCAGCGGACTGCGCTCTTCCAGTTGCAGCCGCAGACGCTCGACGCGCTGCCGCTTGGCTGTCAGCAGGCGCTCGATACGCACGCCTAAATCGCCTTGGAGAAGCGTGCATCGCACGCTCACGGCACGGAGCCGCGCCCGAAAATCGATCGCGGCGAGGCGCGTGCCGGCCGTCTCGAAGCGGCGCTGCAGGCGTTCGATGCGCGCGCGCAACGCCTCCGCCAGCTCGCCGGCCAGATCGTCGGTGCGCTGGCGCCGCCTCCGCAGCGCGTCTTCGAGCCGGCGGGCGCTGCGGTGCAGATCGACTTCGCGCAGCTTGTGACTGGTCCTCAGCAGGATGTAGCGCATCAGCTGCGCGACTTTGTCGCGCTGTTCGGAAAGGTAGGTGTCAAATTCCTGCCGCGTGCGCACCACCATCTCCGCCGCAGCCGAAGGCGTCGATGCTCGGATATCGGCGGCAAAATCGGCGATGGTGAAATCGGTCTCGTGTCCGATTCCGGTAATCACCGGAATCGCGCACGCGGCGATGGCGCGCACCACGGCCTCTTCGTTGAACGCCCAGAGATCTTCGAGCGAGCCGCCGCCCCGCGCGACGATCAGCACGTCCACCAGCTGCTGGCGATGAAAATATTGGATGGCCTGCACGATTTCTCCGGCGGCCTCTTCGCCCTGCACGCGAACGGGATAGAGAATGATGTGCAGATTGGGGAAGCGGCGCCGCAGGATGCGCACAATATCCCGAACGGCGGCGCCGCTGGGCGAGGTGACCAGCCCGATGCGCTGCGGCAGCACCGGCAGTGGCTTTTTGCGTTCGAGATCAAAGAGGCCCTCGGCCTCAAGCCGCTTTTTCAGCTGCTCGAAGGCCAACTGCAACGCTCCGAGGCCGACCGGCTCGACGTGTTCGACGTAAAACTGATATTCGCCCCGGGATTCGTAGACGCTGATCGAGCCGCGCGCGGTGACGTGCAGTCCGTTCTCGGGACGGAATTTCAGCCGCGAAAGCTGCGTGCGGAAACAAACGCAGCGAATCTGCGCGCGATCGTCTTTTAGGGTGAAGTAGAGATGGCCGGATTGCGCGGCGTGCGCGTTGGAGACTTCGCCCTCCACGAACACATCGGTGAACTCGCCGGCCAGCAGGTCGCGAATGCGCGCGGTGAGATCGCTTACCGACCACACGCTGCGTTGCGGCATCAGAGGAAGCTGAAACGGCTTTTTATCGGGAGCTTTCATCTGTGAAGCTTCATTTCCGAAACGAAGACACGAGCCAGAGCGCCAGCGTAAGAACCGCGCTCAGCAGAAGCGACGTGACAATGGGAAAATAAAACGATCCGCGCCGCCCTTGGATGGCGATGTCTCCGGGCAGGCGCCCCAGCCGCAGGGGCAAACGGCCGCCGATCAGCAGCAATCCGCCGATCACAATCAGAGCGATTCCCAGGAAGATGAGCCCTCTTGCGAGTTCGCGCGTCGGGTCCATGAGCGGAGCTATGCGCTAGCGCGCGCGTAGGAGCCGGTTTTCAAATCTTCGAGCACGGAGGCGCCGCGCGGCGACCAGCCCAGCTCGCGTTTGGCTTTCGCGCCGCTGACCTGCTGATCGAGTTGCATCTGGCCTTACCTCCGTACGGGGTCATTGTAATTCACGGGCAGACGAAATCCGCGAGAGTTCGTGCAGGCGCCGCTCGAGGAAGCGGCGCTCGCTGTCGTTGCGCACCAGGGCGAGTGCGCGCTGGTAACTGGCCGCGGCTTCCGCCGCGGATCCCAGGCGCCGCAGTAAATCCGCGCGCGCGGCATGCAGAAGATGGTACCCGTCGAGATCGCCGGTAGCCGCAAGCCGGTCGATGAGCGCAAGAGCCGGCTGCGGGCCTTCGACCATGGCCACCGCCACGGCCCGGTTGAGCGACACGACCGGCGAGGGCTGCAGACGCTCGAGCAGATTGTACAGCCGCAGAATCTGAGGCCAATCCGTGGCTTCGGGATGTTCCGCCTGGCAATGGAGCGCGGCAATCGCGGCCTGCACTGCGAATGGTCCGGGACCGCCGCGCAGCGCCTCGTCGACCATCGGAAGCGCCTCGGCGATTTGTGCCCGATTCCAGCGGCTGCGGTCCTGCTCTTCGAGCACCACGAGATTGCCGGCATCGTCGGATCGGGCATCCCGCCGCGCATCGTGAAGCAGCATGAGCGCGAGCAGCGCAGGCACTTCCGCCGGCGGTCGCGGCTCCTGCAGCTTTCGCAGAAGGCGGCCAAGGCGGATCGCCTCGGCGCAGAGGTCGGCGCGGACCAGCGGCTCGCCCCGCGTGGCCGCGTACCCTTCGTTGAAGACCAGGTAGATGACCGTCAGCACAGCCTCCAGCCGCTCCGGCATATCGCTCGCCTCCGGCACAGCGTAGGGGATGCCCGCGTCGCGGATCTTACGCTTCGCGCGTACCAGGCGCTGGGCCATCGTCGCTCCGGGGATGAGGAACGCCCGGGCGATCTCGTCGGTGTCGAGACCGCACAAAGTGCGCAGCGTAAGCGCGACTTGCGTTTCCAGGTTCAGCGCGGGGTGGCAGCAGGTGAAGATCAGCCGAAGACGGTCGTCGGGAATCTCGTTCGTGTCGTAGTTCGGCTGCTCTAGGGTGCGATAGAAGCCGGACGCCACATAGGACTGGAGCTTTTCTTCCAGCCGCGATTGCCGGCGCAGGCGGTCGATGGCTTTGTTGCGGGCCGTGCGGATCAGCCACGCTCGCGGAAATTCCGGCACCCCGGTCTCTCGCCACTGGTCCGCGGCAGCCGCGAACGCTTCCTGGGCGGCCTCTTCGGCCACATCAAAGTCGCCGAATAGGCGAATCAGGGTGGACAAAATCCTGCCCCAGTCCGAGCGATAGACGGCGTCGACCGCGGAGGCTGCATCTTGGGCCATGTTCGATTGTAGAATTTCCTGGGCGCGGTGTCGATTTGTGCGGCCACCGTTCGATTTAGTGACGGAAGGCATTTCACGGAGGGTCACATGAAATACATGTTGCTGATTTACGATGATGAGAAGACCTGGGCCAAGTTCAGCGAAAGCGACCGGCAGAAGCTGTTTACCGAGTACGGGCAGTTCACGCAGCAGATCAGGGATGGCGGGCAATATCAGGCGGGCGCGCCGCTGCAGCCGACATCCGCCGCGACCAGCGTGCGGATGCGCGATGGCAAGCGGCTCGTCACCGACGGCCCCTTCGCCGAGACGCGCGAACAGCTCGGCGGCTACTACTTGATCAATGCCAAGGATCTCGATGAGGCCATCGCGATCGCCGCACGGATTCCCTCTGCGCGCTTGGGCACCATCGAGGTCCGGCCGGTGATGGAAATGGCCATGCCGGCCACGCCTTAGGTACTCGCCGAACCGAGCCGCTAACTCGCACCGGTAGTGTGCCGATCCCGTGGTGGCACAGGGACTCGCCGCCGCGAGTCCCTGTGCCAGATTGCAAGTCCGCAGCCGCTCAACGTGCTCTCGTTTGCGCGCGGGCGTACAATATGTGCGTGCCCAAGAAACCCGCTGCGCCGATTGAAGTAACCTGCCCCTGTTGCCAATCGCGCCTTACTGTGGACGCGCAACTTGCGGCCGTGCTTTCGCACGTTCCGCCGCCGAAGCGGGCTCCCGACGTGGACATCTCCGACTCCGCGCGCATTTTGGCGGAGCAGGCCCAGCGCCGTGAAGACAAATTCCGCGAATCCTGGGAGGCCGAGAACAAAAAGGAAGACGTCCTCGCGCGCAAGTTTGAAGAGGCGCTCAAGAAGGCGAAACAACAGCCGGTGGAAAAACCGGTGCGCGACTTTGACCTGGAATAGTCGTTCCTCGAAAGCCTGTGCGGATTTATCATCCCTGTGTTCAGCGGGGCAGCGGCAGGACCGCGTCGCGGTTCAAGGGGAACCATGCATGGCCTACGAAAACCTGATCTTTGAAAAAAAAGAACACGTCGGCACGGTCACCTTCAACCGGCCGAAACTCCTGAACGCGCTCAACCGCCGCACCGTGGACGAGCTCGATCTGGTTCTCACGGAAGCTCAGGACGATGTGAACCTCCGCGCGCTGATCCTCACCGGCGCGGGCGATAAGGCCTTTGTTGCCGGTGCGGACCTGAACGAATTGGCTCAGATGACGCCGAGCACCGGCCGGGAGTCCGCGCTGCATGGACAGCGCGTCTTCCGAAAACTGGAAACTCTCGGCAAACCCTCGATCGCGGCCATCAATGGTTTTGCGCTGGGCGGGGGTTGCGAGCTGGCTCTGGCTTGTTCGATCCGGCTGGCGAGCCGCACGGCGAAACTGGGCCAGCCCGAGGTGAAGCTCGGCATTATGCCTGGCTACGGCGGCACCCAGCGGCTGGCGCGCCTGTGCGGCAAAGGCGTGGCGCATGAATTGTGCTTGAGCGGCGAGATGATCTCGGCGGAGGAAGCGCAGCGCATTGGTTTGGTGAATCATGTGTACGAGCCCGGCGAACTGATGCCCGCGGCCGAGGCTCTGGCAAAGAAGTTTGCATCCTCCGCGCCCGTGGCTGTGCGGTTGGCCATGGAGGCGATCGAGCGAGGCCTGGAGATGCCGCAAGAACAGGGGATGGTTCTCGAGGCGTCGCTGTTCGCGTTGTGCTGCGCGACGTCGGACATGCGTGAGGGCACGCGCGCGTTTCTTGAAAAACGCGCCGCCGCGTTTCAAGGCAAGTGACCGGCGGGGTGATGGAGCATCACCGGCCATGACCGAAAGTTTTCAGCCTAACGAGATTCGCGGCGCTTACGACGCGTCGGGCATGCGCTTTGGCGTGGTCGTGAGCCGGTTTAATGAGTTCATCACCGAGCGGCTTTTGGCCGGGGCGCTTGACGCGCTGGAGCAGGGCGGCGCCTCCGCCGGGCAAACCGATCTGGTGCGCGTGCCGGGATCGTTTGAGATCCCGCTGGCCGCGAAAAAAATGGCGCTCGCGCGCCGTTATGATTCGATTATCGCCATCGGTTGCATCCTGCGAGGAGAGACTTCGCATTTCGACTACGTCGCGAGCGAAGTCGCGCGCGGCATACAACTGGCGCAAATGGACACCGGCGTGCCCATCATTTTCTGCGTGCTGACCTGCGATACGCTCGAGCAAGCCATCGATCGCGCCGGGCTGAAGAGCGGCAACAAGGGCCGCGAAGCTGGCCTCGCCGCGCTCGAGATGGCCCGCCTGTCGAGCCAACTCCGCGCGCCTTCCCGTCTCGCGACCGTGCGCGTGAAGAAGCGCTCGTAACATGCCACCGCGGCACAAGGCCCGCCAATACGCCCTGCAGATGCTTTTCCAATGGGAAATCGGCCGCCAGGAACCAAAACGCCTGGAGGATGGATTCTGGCGCATGGCTCAGGCGGAAAAGAACACCCGCGCCTTTGCGAACGAGCTTTTTGAAGGCGTCGCGGCGGGAGCGGCTGAGCTGGACGCGCTGATTGTGGCCCACGCGGAAAACTGGCGGCTCGAGCGCATGGCCTTGATCGACCGCGCCATCCTGCGTTTGGCGGCTTACGAGCTGTGCGGGGGAAAAACGCCGGCCAAGGTGGTGCTGAATGAAGCTCTCGAACTGGCCAAGACCTTTTCCTCCGAAGATGCTGCCGCGTTCATCAACGGTGTTCTCGATGCTCTCTTCCATTCTCTTCCGAAACGTTGAGTAAAGCTGCGGCGTGCGCCGAGTCAGACGACCGGGTGGGGTGTGAGGCGAAGAACGCCGAGGCGGGGCGCTAGACGACCAGGAAGCCTTCCAGCACCCGAACCGCGGCGCCGCTCACGCGCGGCGTCAGCTTGCCGTGTTGCGCCAGCACTTCCACGCGGATGTGAGACGCCCGCTTCATCTCGACTCCCTGAAGAATTTCGAGCGCCGTGGCCAATTTGAGCCGGCCCTGATGCGCCAGGTAGGCTCCCAGTGAGCCTCCGGCGGAGCCTGTTCCCGGGTCCTCACCGAGATGCCAGGGCAAAAGCCCTCGTGCAAACGCACGATTCCGGTCTCCGAGCGCGAAGCAGTAAGCCATCTCCCCGGACCCGCGAATCAGTTTCCGGAGGGCTGCGGGATGGACTTCGATTCGGCTGAGGGTCGCGCGGCTCCTGATGGGCACGAGCAGATTGAATATGCCCGTCGAGACATATTCAATCGGCAAAGACGCATCGAGATCGCCCGCGGTGAGTCCGAGGGCGCGCGCCAGCGCGGAACGGTTCAAACGCGCCGGGCGGAATTTGGCGGGCCTCTGCGTCATGGCCACGCGCGTGGGCCGGCCGTCGTGAAACGTGATTTCCACCGGCAAAATGCCGGCTCCCGTCTGCTGCAAAATGTGCACGCTGCCTTCCTGCGCGGGAACCACGCCGAGCTGCGCCAGCAGGAACCAGGTCCCGATCACCGGATGCCCGGCCAGGGGCAGCTCCCGCATGGTCGTGAAGATGCGCAGGCGCGCGAGCGCGCGATTGCTTGCGGGCTTCTGAACGAACACGGTTTCGGAAAGGTTCATCTCGCGGGCAATGGCTTGCATCTGCGTCGAGGAGAGGCCATCCCCATCGGTAATCACGGCGAGCGGATTCCCGGTCAGGGGTTTCTCGGTGAATACGTCGAGTTGATAGAAGTGGCGTTTCAGTTTCATCGGTCCTTACAGATTTTTTACCAGCGTGCGAACGTGGTTTAAAACGCGTTCGGTCGTCTCGGGCCGGGAAGTCTCCGAATAGATGCGCAGCATCTGCTCGGTGCCGGAAGCGCGCACCATGACCCACCCGATTTCGCCCAGGTAGACCTTCACGCCGTCGAGATTTTCCCGCCGCACAATCGGCCAGTCGAGCAGCCGGTCAAGAGCCGGCGCGCCGAAATATTCAATGGCCAGTTCCTTTTGTCCGGGACGCAACTCGAGGTCCACGCGGCCGTAGTGGTGTTCGCCGAACTCGGAGTGCAATTGGGCGACGAGTTCGCCGAGAGACTTGCGGTGCCAGGCCATGACTTCGGCCAGCAGCAGCGCGACGGCCGTGGCGTCGCGTTCCGGCAGGTAGAGCTTCGTCCCGATGCCGCCGGATTCTTCGCCGCCCAGCAGGATGTCGTTTTCCAGCATCAGCTCGCAGATATATTTGAAGCCGATGGGCACTTCGTGGACTTGCCGGCCGTAGCGAGCGGCGATCTTGTCGAGAAGCTTCGTCGTCGAAAAGGTCTTTGCCAGGTCGCCCGGAATTCCGCGCGCTCCGGCCAGGTGCCAGAAAAGAATCGAGAACACCTGGTGCGGAGTGACGAATTTGCCGTCGCGATCCACCGCTCCGATGCGATCGCCGTCTCCATCGGCCGCGAATCCGGCGGCGTAGCCGCCGTCGCGCACGGCCTTCTGCAGCGCCGCCACGTGCGGCTCAATCGGTTCCGGATTGACGCCGCCGAAGAGCGGGTCGCGCGTGCCGCGGATCTCATCGCAAGCGATTCCGTGGCGCTGCATCAGGCGGGCGAGCAGTCCGCAGGCCGAGCCATGCATGGGATCGACCACGAAGCGCAGATTCGCGGCCCGCAGCTTTTCCCAGTCCACCAGTTTCTCGATGGTGTCCAGATACGGCCCAAGCACGTCGAGCGCCTGGATCTGGGCGGGCTGAGGTGGCAGCGGAGGAATGCCTTGCTCGAGCACGACTTCCAGTTCCTGCTCGATCTGCGACACGATCGAGGGCAGGGCCGAGCTGCCATAGCTCGCCTTGAACTTGATTCCATTCCAGCGATACGGGTTATGGCTGGCCGTGACCATCACCCCGCCGGCGGCGCCACGCTGCTGGACCAGCAACGAAAGAGCGGGCGAAGGGCAGGACGATTTTGAGAGCCACACCGGCGTTCCGGTCATGGCCATCGTTTCCGCGGCGACGCGCGCGAAGCGCTCGGAGCCGAAGCGATTGTCGTATCCGACCAGCACGCCTCTGCCGGGCTGCTCGGCGCGCACGATGTAGCGGGCAATCGCGTAAACAACTTTGCGGAGATTGTCGAAGGTGAAGTCGTCGGCGATGACGCCGCGCCACCCGTCGGTGCCGAACCGGATCGTGGTCACAGGTTTGCAGTATATGCGAAGGCGCCGAGCGCGAGAAACATCCGCGATTTCAGAGCAGGTCGCGAAGCTTCAGTTCTTCGAGCCGCTTGACGATGCGGCTGACTTCTTGCGCCCGGTCGCGCGGGCAGATCAAAATCGCGTCCGGCGTGTCTACCAGGACGAGGTCCCGCACGCCCACCGCGGCGACGAATTTCCCCGGGCTCCAGAGGAAATTGGACTGGGCGTCGAGCGCCAGAAAGCGCCCCGCCGAGACATTTTCGCCCGCGTGCCGCGCGAGCAATTCATAGACAGCCGCCCAGGAGCCAATGTCGCTCCAGCCGATCGAGGCGGGCAGTGCGAATACCCGACTGTCCAGCGGGTGATGCGAAGCTGGTTCGAGCACGGCGTAGTCGACGGAGATATTTTCAAGCTGCGGATAGATGCGCCGCAGCGCGGCTTCATATCGGCGAGTGCCAATGGTCTCGGCCAGGCGCTGCAGCGCGGCATGAGTCTTGGGCAGGTGGCGTTCGAGGTTTGCGAAAAAGGCGGAGACGCGCCAGAAAAACATCCCGGCGTTCCACAGATATCGCCCCGAGGTGACGTAGCGCCTGGCGCGCTCTGCCGGGGGTTTTTCCGCGAATCGCCGAACGCCGTAGACGGCCTCGCCGGCCACCTTGGTTTTTCGCTTGGCGAGTGCGATGTATCCGTAGCCCGTCTCGGCCCGCGTGGGGGGTATCCCCAGCACCACCAGCGCCCCGGGCCGCTCGGCAACCTTCAGGGCCGCGCGCACGATTTGCCGGTAGCGGGAAGCCTGGGCAATGAAGTGGTCGGCGGGAAGTATGGCCATCAGTGCGTCGGCCTTGGCGGAGTGCAGCAGGTGCGCCGCAGCCAGTCCGATGGCGGCCGTGGTATTGCGGCCGGTCGGCTCGGACAGGATATTTTGAGCAGCGACTTCGGGCAACTGGCGACGCACCGCGGCGGCTTGTTCGCGGTTGGTGA
>Ga0209415_10010146_pt1 | contig 16069 bp, 9 predicted proteins | sample PeaSoiSIISIP2007_FD_187696 | JGI IMG/M metagenome (GOLD analysis project Ga0209415, IMG submission 187696) | Peat soil microbial communities from Weissenstadt, Germany - SII-SIP-2007 (SPAdes) (version 2) | ecosystem: Environmental > Terrestrial > Soil > Wetlands > Peat | place: Germany...
TTCGATCTCGAGCAGATCTTCTTCGGTCCCGTAGAGCAACTGGGCCATTGCGTGTTCCTTCGTTGTGTCCCGCACATTCGGTCCCCGCCCGAAAAGCGAAGCCCGATGGATCCTCGGTTGCCCGGAATTGGGCGGTGAGGGTGCGAAGGGGAGCAAATGTAGAACCTGCGATGGTGGATTGCAATGGAGCCGGCAGAACCGAAGCGAGCCCCCTCTCCACTTGTTGGAGAGGGGGAATGGGGGTGAGGTGGGGATGATGAGGCGATTCCCCCATTCGGGCCATCTCCATTTCGCCCTACTACATTGCTGCGACCATGCGTCGCGCGTTTTTCTTCCTCGCCCCGATCGGCTTCCTCGCGGGAATTTCGAATGGAGCGGGCCTTGCACCGACGGCGGCCCCGTACGGCGGCGGACGGCCTTCCAACGCGATGCATGTCGGCGAGGCCGACACTTCGGTGCACGGCGGCCAGGAGATGGAGCCCACCGAGTTCGTCGACCAGGACATCCGCGACGTCCTCCGCGCCATCGCCAAGGCCTACGACCTCAACATCTTCCCCTACCCCGAGGTGAAGGGGAAGGTCACGGTGTCCCTGAACCGGATGCCGGTTCTGGACGCGCTTCGGAACATCGTGGAACCGCTCGGCTACGAATTGGCCTGGGATGGAGAAGCCTACCAGGTCCGTCCACCCCAGCAGCGGATCCAGGGCACGATCGAAATGGGCCGCAACGCCATCACGATGACGGTGAAGAACCAGGACATCCACCAGTTCGCGGACGAATACGGTCGCCGCACCGGCCTGAACATCCTGGTGGACCACAACGCCAAGGGGCAGGTCTCCGGAACCCTGCGCGACGTGGATCCCATCGACGGCCTCAAGGCGATCCTCCTTGCCTCGGGCTTCGATCTGCGCACGGAAGGGGAGGCGTGGATCGTGTCTTCCACCGACAACCAGCAGCCGCAGGGACCGATGGGGTTCCAACCGCGGTCCGGACGCGTGGACCTCTCGGTGCGCAAGGGCCTGGTGACGGCCAATCTCCGGCAGGCGTCGCTGGCCGACGTGATCCAGCAGCTTTCCGACCAGGGAGGCTACAACACCATCACCTGGGGGCAGTTGGGCGGGACGGTGGACGCGAACCTGAAGGACGTTCCGCTGCGCCAGGCGCTGGAACTGGTCCTGCAGGGAACGCCGTTCACCTTCGCCATCCAGGATTCCGTCCTGGTGATCGGGGACCGCAATCCGGCCTCCGCGTCGGGTGAGGCGCTGGCCAACACCGAGATCTACTACCTGCGGCATCTCCGGGCCGACAAGGTCCTGCCTCTGCTGCCCAAGAACCAGTCCACGGTGCAGGCGGTGCCCGAACTCAACGCCCTGGTGCTCACCGGGACCAGCGAAGCCAACGACAAGGTGAAGGCCTTCCTCCGGACGCTGGACCAGGAAGTTCCGCAGGTGGTGGTGGAGGCCATCATCGTGGAGTACACCCGCAACAAGAACAGCGAGTACGGCATCCGCACCTATTCGGGCGCTTCCACGCCGGGAACGGCCATCGGCGGCCCGGCGATCGTGGCCAACACGGTGGTTCCGGGATCGGCTTCGCGCCTGGCCAGGCTGGGACCGTTCGACCTGGCCACGGTGACAGTTCTTCCCCAGGACTTCGGGCTGCAGCTGAACGCGCTGGAAAGCGCCGACCTCGCGCGCGTGCTGGCGCGGCCACGGCTCACGACCCTCAACGGGCAGCCGGCCACCATCAACATCGGGAACTCCGACTACTTCCAGGTGAGCTCGACCAGCTCCCTCGGAGTGGTTTCGACGGATTACCGGGCCTTCAATTCGGGAATCACGCTGACCATCACGCCGTACCTGACAAAATCCGGATACATCACGGCCGAGATCAAGCCCGAGGTGCGCACGCCTTCCTCCACCGCCAGCGGCGACCCGAACAAGCCGCCCTCGACGTCCACCCGGAGCCTTTCCACCAACGTCCGGCTCCGCGACGGCCAGACCCTGGTGCTGGGCGGCCTCATCCAGACGGTGGACCTGGTCTCCGACCAGGGACTCCCCATACTCTCGGCCATTCCCCTGATCGGGAAGCTCTTCTCCTACCGCACCCGCAACAAGCAGACGACGGAACTTGCCATCTACATCACGCCCCACGTGATGGGCGATGCCGACACCGGAACGGACGTGCGCAAGGCCATGCAGATCATGGAGAACCGGATCGACGGCCCGACGGTGGATCTGCCCTTCCACAAGGACGACCCGCTGGCGCCGGTGCCGGAAGGCGTCCCACAGCCCGCCAGAACGAAAACCGACGAAATCGACTCCTCCAATTCTCGGATCGAGTCCAGATCGAGAGTGATCCTGATGCGTCCGGAAACCCGCACGAGTCAAATGGTTTCCGACACGACTCAATCCATCCGGACCTCCCCGATCCAGCCCCCGGATGCACGGGTGCCGGTCCAGTATCCGATCCAGCTTCCGGCCCAGCTTCCGAGGGATTCCGTCGCGTCTGCCCCGACGACGGCCCCCGCTTGGACGGTTCGACCACCGGACTTGGCGACACCTCCCAACACCATTCCGGCCCGGCCCGCGCGCTGAGGGGGGCGCAACGGATTGCGCAAAGCGCCATCCGGCTGTAAGTTGACCAGCTAGCGCCCTTCCAGCCCGAAACAGGTTCTACTCCATGTATCAAGAACCCGAGACAAAGACCTGCATCGCCTTCGTAGACGCCCAGAGTCTGTTCCACGCCGCCCGCCAGGCGTTCGGATCCTACTACCCGGACTACGATCCCGTCCTCCTCGCCCAGAAGGTTTCGGCCCAGATGGGTTGGGCGCTGCAGCAGGTGCGCGTGTACACCTCCGTGCCTTCGATCGAGGAAAACGAATACTGGCACCGCTTCTGGATGAACAAGCTGCGCGCGCTGGAGCACCAGGGGGCAATGACGTGGTGGCGCACCTGGCGCACCCGCAAGCGCCCCGTCCGGCAACCCGACGGGCACACCTTGATGATGCCGGTGAGCATCGAGAAGGGCGTGGACATGCGCATCGCCCTGGACATCGTCCAGAGGGCCCACGCCAAGTCCTTCGACGTGGCCATGGTCTTCTCGCAGGACCAGGACTTCGCCGAAGTGGCCGACGAGATCCGTGCGGTGGCTCGCGAGCAGGAAAGATGGATCAAGATCGCCTCGGCCTACCCCTATTCCACCGCGAGCCGGACCTTCCGGGGGATCGACCGCACCGACTGGATCCAGGTGGATCGGGAGATGTACGACGCTTGCCTGGACCCCCGCGACTTCCGACCCCGCCGCAGGATCGGCCTGGAAGACGGCAACGAGAGCGACGAACCGATGTCGGTGCCACCGGAACCCGGCAACGCCGAGGAAAGTTCCATTTCCCAGATCTCCGCCCACGCCTCCGCGGAATAGCCAAGCTCGAGGAACGGACTTTCGCTCCTCGCCATTCGCCGGACCCACCTCACCCCCATTCCCCCTCTCCAACAAGTGGAGATGGGGCTCGTTGCGTTTCTCCCCTCTCCACTTGTTGGAGAGGGGAGACCCTCGCCTCAGGCGAGGGAGGGGTGAGGTTGGCGAAAGAGGGATGGGCGATGCGAACGAGTGGGTCGATTAGACCCTCGGGGCAGCCCTTTCAAGTCTGGCCCGGCAGGGGGTCCGGGATCTAGGTTTCCAACCCTCCCATGTCCTTCGTCCACCTCCACGTACGCTCCGAGTACTCCATGCTCGAGGGAGCCTGCCGCCTGGTGGACAACCGCAAGGTGGACAAGGAGACGAAAGCCAGGATCGGCCCGGCCCGATCCCTTTCCGCGAAGGCGGCGGAGTTCGGCATGCCCGCGGTGGCCCTCACCGACTGCGGGCACATGTTCGGGGCCATCGAGTTCCAGACGGCCTGCGCGGAGGCCCGCATCCAGCCCGTCCACGGAGCCGAGCTCTGGATGGCCCAGGGCGATCGCGCCAGCGCCGATCCGGGGCGGAAGCCGTTCGTGCTGGTGGCGCTGGTGGAGAACACGGAACCGGGTTACCGGAATCTGTCCAAACTGGTCTCCCGCGCGCACATCGAAGGCTACCACGGTCGGCCCCGCATCGACCGCGAACTGCTCGCGGCCCACAACGGGGGACTCGTCCTGCTTTCGGGAGGCCCGGAGGGCGAGATCGACCATCTCCTGCGGGAGGGCAAGGACCGCAGGGCCCAGGAGGTGGGCGCCTGGTACCGCGACCTGGTGGGAGCGGACCGGTTCTTCCTGGAACTCCAGGACCACGGACTCCCCGAGGAAGCCGAGGTCCGGCGGAAATTGTCCGAGATGGCTGCGGTCCTGGGGCTTCGCACCGTGGCGACGAATTCCGTCCTGTGCCTGGAGCGCGAGCAGCACGAGGCCCTCGAGGTGCTGGGCTGCATCCGCACCGGCACGCGCCTCGCCGACGCCGACCACCCCAAGCTCGCCGCCCGCGAATTCCACTTCAAGACCCCGCAGGAGATGCGGGAGATCTTCCGCGACGACCCCGCCTCCTGCGACGCGACGCTGGAGATCGCCGAACGGTGCAAGGCCGCGATCCCCACCGGGGCCTACTTCTACCCGAGCTTTCCCCTGCCCCCGGGATTCTCCGACGACGACGGATACCTGGCCCACATCAGCCGCGAGGGACTGCGCCGCAGATGGGCGGAGCCCTCCCGGGAGGCCCTGGACCGGCTCGAGTACGAGCTCGCGATGATGAAGGACATGAAGGTGGCGGGCTACATGCTCATCGTGGCCGACTTCATGCGGAAGGCCCGCGAAATGGGAATTCCCGTGGGTCCGGGCCGAGGATCCGCGGTGGGGTCGCTGGTGGCCTACAGCACCGGCATCACCGACGTGGACCCGCTCAAGTACTCGTTGCTGTTCGAGCGGTTCCTGAATCCCGAGCGCATCTCGATGCCCGACATCGATTCGGACTTCTCGGACCTGGACCGGGAACGGATCATCGAATACGTGAAGGAGAAGTACGGCCGGGAGTGCGTCGCCCAGATCATCACTTACGGCAGGCTGAAGTCGAAGGCCGCCCTCAAGGACACCGCGCGCACCCTGGGCATCGACCACAACGAGGTGAACCGCCTCACCAAGCTCTTCCCGCCTCCGGTGGCCGGCAAGGAGCCCACCCTGGACGAGGCCATCGAGCTGAGCCCCCCGCTGCGCGACGCCGTGGAAGCGGACCCCCGGTTCCAGCAGGCCTGGGAGATCGCGAAGCAGATCGAGGGGTACGTGCGCAACGCCGGCATGCACGCGGCCGCCGTGATCATCGCTCCGCGCGAGGTGGACCACTTCGCTCCGCTCTACTGCCCCGAGGGCCAACCCGACCAGGTGGTGGTGCAGTTCGCCAAGGACTACGCGGAGAGCATCGGGCTCCTGAAGATGGACTTCCTGGGGCTGCGGAACCTGTCGGTGATCCAGGAGGCCTGCCGCACCATCCGGCGAAACCACGGAGTCGTGGTCGACCCGGAGAAGCTGGAGGACGGCGACCCCAGGACCTACGAGATGCTGGGTCGCGGCGACACCATCGGCGTCTTCCAGTTCGAGTCGGGCGGCATGCAGAACTACCTGCGCCAGCTCCAGCCCGAGACCCTGGAAGACCTGATCGCCATGAACGCCCTCTACCGCCCGGGGCCCATGGAACAAATCCCGGTCTACATCCGCCGGAAGCAGGGACGGGAGCCGGTGGACTGCTACCACCCGGACCTGGAAGCCACCCTCGGCACCACCTACGGCGTGATGGTCTACCAGGAGCAGGTGATGGCCATCGCGCAGATCCTGGCGGGCTACAGCCTGGGCGGAGCGGATCTGCTGCGGCGGATCATGGCCAAGAAGGACCTGGAGAAGCTCAAGAAGGAGGAGGGGAAGTGGATCCAGGGATCCCTGGCCCGCGGCTACACCCAGGAGCTCGCCGTGAAGCTCTGGGAGCTGCTCATCCCCTTCGCCGCCTACGCCTTCAACAAGAGCCACGCCGCCGCCTATGCCGTGGTCGCCTACCAGACCGCCTGGCTCAAAGCCAACTACGCCGCGGAATTCCTGGCCGCCAACTGCAATTCCGAGCTGGACAACACCGACCGCCTGGTGGTGCTGGTCCACGAGTGCAAGCGGCTGGGCATTCCCGTGCAACCGCCGTCGGTGCAGCGTTCGGAGCCCAAGTTCGACGTGCAGGACGGACGGGTGGTCTGCGGGCTCGCCGGCGTGAAGAACGTGGGGAAGTCGGTGGCCGAGGCCGTCGTCGCGGACCGCCGGGCGAACGGGCCCTACAAGGACCTCTTCGACCTGTGCAAACGGCTGGGTCCGCAGAACATCAACCGCCGCAGCCTGGAGTCCCTGGCCATGGCGGGGGCGTTCGACGAGCTTCCCGGCACGCGCGCCCAGCAGTTCCACGGCATCTCCGAGGCCCTGGCCTGGGCGAGCTGCTCCGGCGACCGCGACCAGGTGAGCCTCTTCGACATGGGCGACGCGGGACTGGTGACGGCTCCGCCCCAGCTTCCCGACGTGGATCCGTGGCCCTTCGACGAGGTCCTGGACAAGGAGCGCGAGGTCCTGGGGATGTACCTGTCCAGCCACCCCCTGGATCCGTTCCGCGACGACCTGGACGGTTTCTGTACGCCGCTGAACCAGGTGGCCGAGATGTCCGTCGACAGGGTGGTCCGCGTGGGCGGCCTGGTGCGTTCGCGCCGGACGCGGCTGAACAAGGACGGTCGCGAATTCGCGTTCCTGGAACTGGAGGACTTTTCGGGGGTGGTGGAGGTCGCCTTCTGGCCCAACGCCTGGAACGCCGACGATCCCGACGAAGGCGAGAAGGTCCGGGACCTGGCCCAGGAAGGCTCGCGGATCGTGCTGCTGGCCCGCGTCCGCGAGGCTCGGGACCGCTCCGACGATTCCTCCGACGAATCGACCTCGGTCAAGGCCCTGGAAGGGGTCAAGGTGATCCCCCTCTCCAAGGCGCGCGCGAAGATCGCCGACACCCTGCACCTGCACGTGGACACGAGGACCATCCCGGATTCCGTCCTGGGGCGCATCCAGGGGGCGTTCTCCGCCCATCCCGGCCACTGCCGCGTCCTCTTCCACGTCCGTACCGCCCAGGGCGCCTGGGTCCTGGAGTCGCGTTCGGCCAGGACCTTGCCCGACGCCGACCTGATGAAGGAGCTGCGGGAGGTGCTGGGAGAGAAGAACGTGTCCTTCGGCTCGCGACAGGAACTGCCCAAGATGGAACCCGAACGCCGCTATCCGCCGCGCCGGACGTGAACGGGTGAACGGACGCTCGACGGGAATGCGGACGGCTTCGATCTTGGCTCTCGCGGCCCTCGCCCATCTGGCCGAGGCGGGGGATTCGACCTTCGTCGGGGGGTATTCCCTGGATCGCTCCAGGAGCTCGAACGTGGTCGCGGCCATCGACTCCTGCGTTTCCCGCATGGGCATCATCAAACGGGTGATCGCGCGTCCTCTCCTGGAGAAGGACAATGTCCCCGCGGAAACGCTTTCCATCGTCTCCCGGATCGACGGCCTGGCGATCTCGCAGGGCACGGATCCGGAGGCGACCTGCCGGAACGACGGAAAGGAATCGAATTGGGCGGATCGCGGCGGGAGGGTCTACCGGCTCTCCTGCGAGCGCGGAAACGGCCGACTGACGCTCGTCATCAAGGGCAAGGATGGACAAGGCAGGGACGAGTACCGCTGGAGCGACGACGGAACCGAACTTCGGCTCGTGGTCACGGTCAACTCACCCCATCTCCCTGTCCCGCTGACCTACCTGCTGGACTATCGGCGCCAGGCCCCGTAGCCGGAGATCGCCCCTGGGAGCGTCGATCCCCGGTTCGGAAACCGCGCGGCCCCTAGAATGTCGGCACGAGTTCCCGTTGGACACGGCCATCGGACTCGATGTCCACCACGTACACGCCCTTGGCGTTCACGGGAATGTCCACGACGCCCCTGCTGCCGTTCCTGGTCACCGCCTGCTGCCCGTTCAGCCCATACACCGTCGCGTCGTACGTCTTGTCGTTGTCCATCGGGGTGATCACCAGCTTGCCGGCCGAGATCCTGGCCTTGAATTCCTTGGCGGACGTGGCGGCCACCGACCGCGATTCGACGGAGGCCGAGGTGTTCTTGCCCACGAAGGTGGTGATGCTCTGGGCGGGGAGGCTCGCCGTGAACGAGCCCCCGGAGACCATGGCGGCGGATCCGGCGGCCATGTTGGTGTTCGCGGTGGTGTTCCACGAGGAGAACTGGGAAACGGAGGCGTTCTGGAGGGTGAAGGTCTGGCTCGCCGCGCTGGTGCCGGTGTTGATGGCCACGATCACCATGGAGTCGGAGCCGGTGTAGGCGCTCACGTAGACGTTGGTCGCCGGGTTCGCCGTGGCGTCCACCCGGTGGTAGCCCGGGCGGATGTACTTCGCGAACTGGCTGATCACGTACGCACGCTTGTAGATGGTCCCGGAAGACGTGGCCAAGCCGTTTCCGTAGGTGATCCACCAGTAGATGTAGGCGTCCCCGTTCCCCGTGACCAGCCAGTCGTGGATCTCCTTGGCGACCGGCATGATGGTGGTGGTGATGTTGTCGTCGCTGTTCAGGTAGTGCTCGGTCATCCAGAGCTTCTTGCCGGCGGGAACGCCGATCTGCTGGAAGAGGGGATAGGCGTAGTTCGCCACCGAGGTCCCGTAGATGTGGGTGCCGAAGATGGCCACGTTGGCCAGCGCCTTGGTGTCGTTGAGGATCGGGTCGTAGTAGGGCTTGTTGAAGGTGAACGACTCGCCGGAGATCAGTTTGGTGGTGATGGAGGCGCCGTACTCGAGCGCGAAGTTGTGGACCTCGGCGGGGCTCCAGTAGGTCCAGCTCGAGGAGTAGTCCGGTTCGTTCTGGATGGAGATGGCGTAGAGATTCACGCCGTTGGTCTTGAAGTACTTCACGTAGGCGTTCAGGTAGTCGCGGTAGCTGGACCACTTGGTGGTGTCGATCGAGTATTCCCCACCACCTCCCGTCAGCCGCAAACCGGGCGGGGGATTCCACGGGGTCGCGAAGACGATGGCGCCATGGGACGTGGCGCTTTGGGCATTGGCGAGTTCCGGCGCCCAACTCGTGTACGGTCCGCTCGGCCAGTTGGCGTCTCCGATCCCTTCCTCGATGCGGACGCGCAGGATGCTGAATCCCAAGTCGCCGTAGAGCGAGTTCATCACCACGCTCGGGATGGTCCCGCACCAGGCGCTGGAAGCTCCGAAGCCGTCGATGACCTGGTGCAGGGAGTTCGCGTTGACCGTGACGTCGGTGGCATCGGCCACCATCGATCGACCGATCAAGGGCATCAGAGCGAGACCGATGATCGCCGCGACCACGGATTGTCCGGCCTTCCCGGACTTCCTTTTCTCTCCGCTCCCGATCGTACCCGTACCATTGGCAAGCGATGCAGTTCTCATGTTTTCCGCCTTCATCCTGGTCGCACCTCGAAGAAACGTGGCCAAATGGTCGGAATCCGCAGTTCGCCTGGGATGCCGACCCTGTTTCCAGTTTAAGCCGAGGTATCAGGGAAAAGGCGCTCGATTGCGCAGCATGTTTTGGTCGAAACGCCAAATTTCACGACGCACCACATCCGGATTCTTGTCCAGAACCGCGGTGGCACTCGCGCAGCCAAAGGGGGGGAAGTGGAAGACCGGGAACATTCCGCCCCGGATGAAACGGGTCCCTCCGCGCCGGTGCGGAGGGACGCCCGATGTCAGGTCAGGGCAGCGTGTACATCTTGAGGATGGGCCACGCCACCGTGGCGTTGCCGTAGTCGTGGCCTCCGCCCTGCTTGGTGCAGAGGGTCACCTGGACGCCGCCTGCGCAGGTGGAGTAGGTGGAACAGCCGTTGGCATCGGCGGCAGAGGGCGATCCGGTGCATTGGTCTAGAGCCGCCCATTTCTGGAACGTGCCCACCGCGCCCAGGAAGTCGATGGCCATGCCGGTGACCAGCGCGGAGTGCCCGCCCGCGTAGGCGACCACGGGATCGCCCGTGCTCCGGAAATCGACCATGGTGATGGGCCTGGAAGGCTGGCAGTCGGTCTCGTTCTGCTGGGTGAGGTCGAATGCCGCGGGCGACGCCGCCGCGAAGATGTCGGTCAGGTGGCAGGCGGAGAAGTGGGTCATTCCCCCACCCATGGAGAAGCCCACCGCGTAGACGCGTTTGGTGTTGATGCAGGCGACCTTCTCGACGTCGGCCACCACGGCCCTGGCGAAGTCCGTGTCGTCGGCGGTGGTGCAGCAGCCCTGCACGTTCCAAGCCTGGCCCAGGTTGGGGCTGGCGAGACCGTTCGGGTAGGCCGTGACCACCCCTTCCGCATCCGTCAGCGCCTTGAAGGGGGAACCGCTCTCTTCCCCGGACGCCGAGCCCCCGATCGGATGGAAGTCCACCACCATGGGTACGCTGCTGCTGCCGGTGTAGGCGGAGGGGACGTGGAGGATGTAGGTCCGTGCGACGCCTTTCACGGTGAGGGTCTTGGTCTGGTCGCCGGAGGCGAGCTTGGCGGAAGGACAGGTCATGGCGACGGTGCCCGTGTCGCCCATGGTGATGGACAGGTTCGTGGCCGTGGCCATGGTCATGGCGTAGGAGGTGTCGCGGTATCCGGCCTTCGAGAACAGAAGCACCGGATTCGCGGCCAGCGCCCTGGCGGCGGCGATGTGCGATGCCACCCGCGCACCTTCGGGTCCCGTCGTCACCGCCGCATCGAACTCCCCTCCCGGGTGCCGGACCCGCAGGATGGCGGCTCCGCTGCGCATCCCGGAGGGCAGGTTGGCGAACGCCGAGCCGTTTTGGGCCCGCGCGGAAGCCGTCCACAGCTGTCTGCCCGATCCGTCGACCAGGGAAAGAAGCAACGTTCCGTCCATCGGGGACTGGATCTCCAGTCCGCCTGCCGATGCGCGAACGCCCCAGGAAGAACCCGAAGTGGGATCCTCGACCAGCCCGGTGGTGGATCCGATCGAGAAGACGCCGGCGGCGGAAGTCGTGACGCTGATCCCGCTGGAATCCTGCACCGACACCGCGACCCCCGAAAGGACCGTGCCGGACATGTTCTTCACCGTGCCGGACGCGCTCCATCCCCAGGATTGGCCGATCATGCAACCCACCAGGACCGCGGAGGCCGCGACCGCCTTCCGCATCGAAATCTCGCCCATGTTTGGATTTCTCATCGTGCATCGCCTTTGGAACAGGATACTGTGAGGGTGGCTGGGAGGAGGATTCCGGGCCGGAAGGGCCCGCCTTGCCGCCACCGGAAACTCCGTCGTGCTCCGAAGGTATGCCGCGTCCGTTCGACTTTCCGCCGATCCCGACCGGACGGTGTTGGCGAAACTGTAACGCCTCGACTTCCGGGAAATCGGCTGGTGGAGCGGTGGGATTGCGAGATTTGGTGGATAGACGAGGTTGGCCGAAATCCAGCCGCGGAAGCGGTACGATCACCGCCGGGACCCATGAAACCGATCTTCGACTACCTGGACTACAGAGCCTACCTGAAGGACGCCTACGAGGAGCGCAAGTCCGAGTCGGCCTTCTATTCCTACCGGGTGATGGCGGAATCGTTCGGGCTGTTTCCGAGCAACGTGTTCCGCATCCTCCACGGCGAGGCCCATCTGCCGGCGCGATGCCAGAGCCGCGCGCTCGAAGTGCTCGGATTGTCGGGAAGGTCGGCCGAGTATTTCCAGCTCCTCATCGCCTACGCCCGCGAGAAGTCCTCGAGGTCCCGCGGGGCGATCCTGGAAAAGGCCCTCGCCCTGCGCGACGTCTCGCGCAAACCCCTGGAGAACAGGGAATTGGACTACTTCGCCAACTGGCGGGTGGCCGCGGTGCGAGCCCTGCTCGACGTCAACCGGGGAAGGGCCGTGCCCAAGGAACTGGCCGCCCAGCTCTTCCCGCCGGTCGACGAGGACGAGGTCCGGGCCGCCCTGGATCTCCTCGAGGAGCTCAAGCTCGTCAAGAAGGCGAGTTCGGGCAGGCTGCTGCCCTCCGAGGCGCACCTCACCGCGGGAGGCCCGGCGAAGGCGAAGGCCGTCCACGGCTTTCAACGCCAGATCCTGTCCTTGGCCTCCGAGTCGCTGGAAAGGTTCCCCCCAGGGGTGCGCGACGTGTCCACGCTCACCCTGTCCATGGACGAGAGGGCCTTCGCGGAGATCCGGGAGCTGATCCGCGAATGCCGACGCCAGATCCAGAAGCGGGTGGAGGATTCGAGTTCGCCGGACAGGGTGATGCAATTGGCCATGGCCTTCTTCCCCGCCGCGGCCATCCCCGGGAGGATCGGATGAAGCGGACCGCGCGACTCCTGGCGATCCTGCCGTTCCTCGTCCTCGCGGGCTGTTTCGAGGACCAGTCCGCCGGGACGTCCACGGAGACCGAGAACGCCGTGTCGGCGCGGTCCATCCTGGTGGACTCCGTCGTGGACTCCGGCGACCTGACCTTCCCGGGACCCACCGTGGCCGTGCTCCGGTTCGACGCCGGAAATTTCGACTTCACCCGCACCGACGATTCGGGACGGGACATCGACGTGCAGACCTACCAGGGCAACCCCATCCCGTTCGAGATCGTCGACTGGGACCGCGTGGCGGCCCGCGGGAGGCTCGACGTCAGGATCTCCGGTCCGCTTCTGGTGCCGGGGGCGAGATTCCTCCTCCGCTGGAACCAGCCGCTTTCCCGTCGATCGGATCCGTCCGCCGTATGGGCCGGCATCGCGGACTCCCAGGCCCTGTCCCTGAACACCGTGCTGGTGGACGATTTCGAAGGAGGCAGCACCCTGCACAACAGGCTGCCCGATTCCTCGTTCTGGTACATCGGGGGCGCGCTTCCGCAGTCCGGACTCGCGGCTGCGGGTTCGGGTCGGTCGGGGAACGCCTTGGAGCTCGTCTGCGCCACGGGCCAATGCGACACCGGACGCGTGCTCCTGGCGGCCACCCTGCTTGCATCCTCCCCCAGGTCGTTGCGTTCCATGGACTCCCTGGAGTTCTGGGCCCGCGGGTCCGGCACCGTCTGGGTCTCCCTGGAGCACATGGACAGCCTCCAGCTCCTCCTGATCCAGCAAGGCAAGTTGGACAGCCTCCAACCCAAGCGCGCCTGGGCTTCCCACGTCCTCGACACCTCCTGGCAGCGGATCAGCCTCGCCCCCGCCGATTTCGATTCCGGAGATGGCCTTTCCGGGAACATCGGGTGGACCGGCGTGAGGGACTCCGTCAACTACGTCACGTTCCTCGTCCAGGGCGGGTCCCAGCTCTGGCTCGACGACATCCGCATCCACGGGATCGACAGGGACGACCTGCGCTGACCGGCCCTCAGCCGCGGATCCCCTTCCACCTGGACACGATCTGGTAGAATCGTTCCATTTTCTGTCCCTGGGAGCGCATGGTCCACTTGGAGGCGTGGGCCATGGCTTCCAGACGCTTCTGCTCGCGCAGGTCGGGGTCGTCCAGAAGCGAGGCCACGGCCGCGGTGAATTCGTCCAGGTCGTCGTCGACCATGAAACCGCCGTTGCTGCCGCCCATCACCTCGCGGGTGCCCATCTTGCCGATCGCCACCACCGGCAGACCGCACTGCATGGCTTCCAGGACCACCAGGCCCTGGCTTTCCACCTTGGAGGCGAAGACGAACGCCTCCGCGAGGCCGTAGTAGGCCTTGAGCCTGTCGTGCGGAATGAACCCCACCATCACCACGTTGGGCTCCATCCCCATCGAAGACGCCTTCTCCTCGATCTCCCGGCGCGCAGGTCCTTCTCCCACCACGACCAGCTTCAGGTCCGGGTGCCCGGGAAGCAGTCGCGCGAGGACCTCGAACAGGAAGGGGATGTCCTTTTCGGTTCCAAGCCTTCCGACGTAGAGGATCACCCGGCTTCCACGGAGCTGGGGGTGCGCATCCAGGACCGACCGCCGCATCGGTTCCAGTTCGTGGGGCAGGAAGACGAAATGGTCGTCGCGGATTCCGGTGGGAATGACCCGCACCGGCTTGCGGATCCAGTAGGAGCTGATCAGGGCGTCCATCAGGGCGGTGGGGACCACGATGGCGTCCGCACGCCGGAAGGCGAGGAACATCTTCCAGTGGCAGAGCTGCTGCGCGATGCCGTAGGGGATCATCGGCAGGTAGATGTGGATCAGGTCGGCCCAGTTGGTGTGGGCGCTGATGACCAGCGGGATGTTTTTCCGTCGAGCCCACGAAACGGCCATGGAGGCCAGGGTGAATTCGGTCTGGACATGGACGATGTCCGGAGAAAGGCTTTCCAGGAGCCGGTGCACGGACTTCCTCTCGGACCGGCGAACCAGGCGGTTTTCGTCGTTGAACAGGACCTTCCTGGACCGGAACCGATGCACGCCGTCCAACGCTCCGTCCGCGTCCGCACCGTCCTCCCCGTATCCGGGAGCCAGGATGTGGACCTCGTGTCCCATCGATTCCATCTCCGACCGGAACGAATCGATGGAAACGCTGACTCCGCTGACGCAAGGCCAATACTGGTCCGTGACGATGGCGATCTTCATTCCGGGCTTTCGGGGAGGGTCCGCGGGCGGGGGGGCGAGAGCGGGGACGGAGTCGGATCCGGAGCTGGGGGCGGAGTCAACAGCCGGGAACACAGCCAAGGAACGACGGCCAGGCTCGCCGCCAGGCAGCAGGCCAGACCCACCACGGCGAAGGATCCGATGCTGCGGATTCCAGGATGGCTCGTGAAGAGCATCCCGGCGAATCCGGAGATGGTGGTGCCGATCGCGACGGTCATCAAGGTTCCGATTCCGGAATAGAGCTGCCCGATCCCCACGCGACCCTGACGCTCCCAGGCCAGGACCATGTAGATCACCACATCCGTCAGCGCGGCCTGCAAGGTGGTGATGACGATGAGATTGAAGACGTTCAACCGGATGTCGAACATGCCCATGAGGCCCAGGATCCACGCCAGGGAGACGGCCATGCCGGAAAGGCAGACCAGGACGGGTCGCCACCTGCGGAAGACCAGGACGATCAGGAGGCAGAGGACCAGGACCATCGCTCGCGTCATGCGCAGGCTGTCGTCCCGCACCAGCCGCACGAGATCCGCGTACACGAAGCTCGAGGAAAAGCAGGTCGTGGAGTCCCCCACCCCGCCGAAATGCCCGTATCGGCGCTCGAACCTCTCGGCGTCGCGCGAGTCGGAGTTGGTGATCCTGTCGTAGACGAATCCGATCCGGCCCGTGCTCCCGTCCCGTTCCCGCAGCAGGTCCCGGGCCCATTCGGGCAGTCCTGTCCATCCGAAGGTGTCGGCCTTGGCCATGTCGCGCAGGTTGGCGACGGCCTGCGAATCGGCTCCCGCGGCGCGGTCGAAGACGGTGTCCTCCAGGATTTCGGCGATCCGTCGAAGGTGGGGAATCCTGGCCGCCTGCAGATCCGGCTTGGGCAGGAAGGAGCGCGGAGTCAGGAAGCCGGCGAGCAGGGTGTCGTGTTCCACTCCCAGGCGGTGGAGAAGGGTGTCGTGGATCCTGTCCAAGGTCGCGGGATCGCGGACCAGCACCACGACCGGCTGGCTGGAGGTCAGCTTGGTGCCCAACGCCTCCTGGACGGGAAGTGTCTTCTGCGATCCGTCCGGGGATTCCTGGAGGCGGGCGAAGTCGTATTCGAAGCCGATGCGGAAGGCGAAAGGCAGCGCGCAGGCGGCGCCGATCGTGGCCGCGATGGCGAGATCGCGCGGCAGGGCGGACATCCATGGTCGCATCGCGAATCCGCGCCAAGGGGAAGCGGGATCCGGGGAGAGCCAACGCGCGGCGGGATGCCGGGAGATCCGGACGGCGAGGAGCACGGCCGCGGGAAGGAAGATCCAGGTGAGGACCAGGCTGGACGTGATCCCCGCGGAAGCGATCACGCCGAATTCGTGGAATCCCGGGAACTTCGACAGGAGAAGGACGAGAAGCCCAGCCACCGTGGTGAGCCACGCCAGTCCGAGCGAAGGCGACAGGTCGCGGAAGGACCGCGTCAAGGCGTCCTCCCAGGATGCCCCGGAGCGGACCTGCCGCTGCGCATGGCCGACCAGGTAGAACGAGTAGTCCGTGCCCATGCCGAAGAGGATGGCGATCACGAACACGGT
>Ga0209415_10010147_pt1 | contig 16069 bp, 10 predicted proteins | sample PeaSoiSIISIP2007_FD_187696 | JGI IMG/M metagenome (GOLD analysis project Ga0209415, IMG submission 187696) | Peat soil microbial communities from Weissenstadt, Germany - SII-SIP-2007 (SPAdes) (version 2) | ecosystem: Environmental > Terrestrial > Soil > Wetlands > Peat | place: Germany...
AGAAGGGCACCTCGATCGGAGGGTGGTCCGGATTCCGACATAGAATTGTGGCTGCTCATTTCACACCGGAGACGACCAACACCCCGACCGCAGCGACCATTGAAAGCGGCACGGCGACGATCCCGATGCGACTGGCACCTCCGATGGACGGCTCTGCGCCAGCACCTCGTGCCGCTCGCAGCCACAGGATCCATGCAAGCGATCCCGTCACGAAGAGATTGGGTCCGAGGTTGAGTCCGATGAGAAGTGAGTACGGATGGCTCGGAGTCCGGGCCGCGAGAAGTGACGCTGCTGGCAGATTGTTGACGAGCACGGTACTCACAGCGGCAAATGCTGCCGTCCCCCATGCATCGAGATGACCGAGCAATTGCGCCGGACCGGGCGCCGAATCTGGCTGGTCGTCAATAAGGCGGAAGGAATGCAACCGGCCACGGTCAATGCCGAATTTCATGAACTCGCGCTCGGCGATCCGCTCGCTATTTCAGCCGCGCACGGTGAAGGCGTGAGCGATCTTGCCGACCTGATCCTCGCCGGATATCCGGTTGTGCAGGAGACGGGCGACGAGGAGCAGCGCGAGCAACGACCGTGCATTGCGGTGGTCGGGCGGCCCAACGTCGGCAAGTCCACGCTGGTGAATCGCATGCTCGGCGAAGAACGGGTTCTGGTGTACGACGAGCCGGGCACGACGCGCGACAGCATTTACGTCGACTTCGAGCGCGGCGGCCGCAAATATACCCTGATCGATACCGCCGGCATGCGGCGCCGCGGACGAGTCATCGACGCAGTCGAGAAATTCTCGATCGTCAAAACGCTGCAGGCGATCGAGGATGCGAATGTAGTGGTCCTGGTGCTGGATGCGCGCGAGCAGGTCTTCGACCAGGATGCGCATATCGCGGGCTATATCCTGGAATCAGGGCGCGCGCTGGTAGTCGCGGTGAATAAATGGGATGGCTTGAACGCCGAAGAACGCGATTGGACCAAACGCAGCCTGGCACGCACGCTGAATTTCATCGATTTCGCGCCTGCTCACTATATCTCTGCGCTGGCGGGGACCGGCCTGAAGCTGCTGTTAGCCTCGATTGAGCGTGCCTATGAGGCGGCGATGGTGCAGCTGCCGACTCCGAAACTGACCCGGGCGCTGATTGCTGCCGTCGCCCGTCAGTCGCCGCCGCGCGCCGGGATGTTTCGTCCCAAATTGCGCTACGCGCATCAGGGCGGCAGCAACCCGCCGCGCATCGTGATCCATGGCACCAGCCTCAACCGCATTTCCGACAGCTATCGGCGCTATCTGGAACGTTTTTTCCGCGAGACGTTCAAATTACAGGGCACCCCGCTCAGAATCGAGTTTCGGCAGGGCGCCAATCCCTACGCCAAGCGCCGCGCCAAGGGTTGAGGGGCGCTATGGCGTTAGGCTGGGAAATACAGTAGAGTGTTGAAGCCAATACCAAAAAACGATGGGGCTAACATGAGCACGAAAGGGCAGCTGCTACAAGACCCGTTTCTGAATGCACTGCGCAAAGAGCATGTACCGGTGTCCATTTACCTGGTCAACGGCATCAAGCTGCAGGGCCAGGTCGAATCGTTCGATCAGTACGTGGTGTTGCTCAAAAACACGGTCACCCAGATGGTCTATAAACACGCGATCTCGACCGTCGTTCCCGCGCGTCCGGTCAATCTCTCGATAGAACCCCCTGCCGAGAGCTGATCACACTTAATGTTTGAACGTCCGGGGAGCGGCTCCCAGGCGGTGCTGGTCAGCCTCGATTTCGGCGATGAAGATTTCGCCGAATCGACGCAAGAACTGGCGCAGCTTGCCGCGAGCGCGCGCATCGGCATCGCCGACGTACTGCAAGGTCGTCGCGCGCGTCCGGATTCCGCATATTTCGCCGGCACCGGCAAGGTCGAGGAACTCGCGGCATCGCTCGCGCGCACCGGCGCCAGGCTGGCGATCTTCAATCACGAGTTGTCGCCGGCACAGGAGCGCAATCTCGAGAAACGCCTGAATTGCCGCGTAATCGACCGCGTGAGCCTGATACTGGACATTTTTGCCCAGCGCGCGCGCAGCCACGAAGGCAAGCTGCAGGTCGAGCTCGCGCAACTCGAGCACCTGGCGACACGCCTGGTGCGCGGCTGGACCCACTTGGAGCGGCAAAAAGGCGGGATCGGCCTGCGCGGACCCGGCGAGACCCAGCTTGAAACCGACCGCCGGCTGCTGGCCAAACGCGTCAAGCTGCTCAAGGACAAATTGGCCCGGTTGGCCAGCCGGCGCGAAGTGCAGCGCCGCGCGCGGCGCCGCGCGAACATGCTGTCGGTATCGCTGGTCGGCTATACCAACGCCGGCAAGAGCACGTTGTTCAATGCATTGACGCGTGCCCATGCCTACGCCGCCGACCAATTGTTCGCGACGCTCGATACCACGACGCGCCGCGTGTATCTGCCGAACGGCGCGCCGCTGGTGTTGTCCGATACCGTCGGCTTTATTCGCCAGTTGCCGCACACTCTGGTGGCGGCTTTTCGCGCCACTCTCGAAGAGGCGGTGCAGGCGGATTTGCTGTTGCATGTGGTCGATGCCGGCAGCACTACACGCGACGCCCAGATCGCGGCCGTCAATTCGGTATTGGCTGAAATCGGCGCCGATCGCATTCCGCAGATACAGATCTACAACAAGATCGATTTGAGCGGCGCCGCGCCACGAGTCGAACGCGATGAGTGTGGTAAAATCAACGGCATCTGGATCAGCGCCTACACCGGTGCGGGACTCGATTTGACGAGATCGGCGCTGGAAGAATACGCCGCCGCCGCAATCCGTTATCCGGTTGCGCGTTCCGCGGCAGCTTGACACGGACTCGGTTCAATCATGGTTACCTATTGGCGTTCATTCCGCGGTTTAGTTGCCGAGCGCATGCGCCGCGCGCTCGGTGCGCCGTCGAAGGGCGGAACAGGCGCCCCTTTAGGGGATGTGACCCCGGAGACGGATGCAGCGCCAACGCTCGACGGCGCCGAGCCGGACTCGCGGCCGGTCGCATCCCGCAAGCGGGGACTCTTATCCAGGTTCGCGGGTGCGCTGATGTCGCTCAACGATCCGCAGTGGGGCCGCCGCGGCGGCGGCAATCAGGGTCCGCCCGATCTTGACGAGCTCATACGCAATTTCAGCCAGAAGCTCGGCTCGCTGTTCGGGCGCAAAGGCGGCGGCAACGGCGGCGAGCCCGGCGGGCCTGGGTTCGCGCAGTTCGGCGGCGGTGCCGGCATCCTGATCGGGCTGATCGCGCTGGTGTGGCTGGCAAGCGGCTTCTACATCGTCGACGCGAGCCAGCGCGGCATCGTGCTGCGCTTCGGGAAATACGTCGAGGAAACCCAGCCGGGTCCGCGCTGGCACCTGCCGTATCCGATCGAGACCGCCGAAGTCGTCAGCGTGTCGCAGGTACGCACGGTGGAAATCGGTTACCGCAACACTGTCAAAAGCAAGGTGCCGAAAGAATCTCTGATGCTGACCGACGACGAAAATATCATCGATATCCAGTTCGCGGTGCAATACGTGGTGAAAGACCCCAAAGACTATTTGTTCAACAATCGCTACCCCGACGAAAGCGTGCTGCAGGCGGCCGAAACCGCCATCCGTGAAATCGTCGGCAAGAGCACCATGGATTTCGTGCTGTATGAAGGCCGTGCCCAAGTCACGGCCAGCGCGCAGAAGCTGATGCAGGAAATCCTCGATCGCTACAAGACCGGCATCAGCATCAGCAAGGTCACGATGCAGAATGCGCAGCCGCCGGAGCAGGTGCAGGCGGCGTTCGATGACGCGGTGAAATCAGGGCAGGACCGCGAGCGCCAGAAAAACGAAGGCCAGGCTTACGCCAACGACGTGATCCCGCGGGCGCGCGGCGCGGCGGCACGGCTGAACCAGGAATCCGAAGGCTACAAGCAGCGCGTGATCGAGCGCGCCGAAGGCGACGCCAGCCGTTTCCGCCAGATCATCGCCGAATACAACAAGGCGCCCGGCGTCACGCGCGAGCGCTTATATATCGATGCGATGCAGGAAATCATGAGCAACACCAGCAAGGTGCTGGTCGACCAGAAGAGCGGCAGCAATCTGCTCTACCTGCCGCTCGACAAGCTCATGCAGATGACTGCGCCGGCAGTTGTCGCGCCAGACAGCGGGGGCAAGCCGGCCGAATCCGCCGCCGTCCCCGAACCGCTGCCGTCGGCGTCGCGCTCGCGCGACGCGCTGCGCAGCCGCGACCGGGAGCCGCGCTGATGAAACCGAATATGGTGATCGCGCTGATCGGGACGGTCGTCGTATTGGTCGTGCTGTCGCTCTCGATGTTTGTGGTCGATCAGCGCCAAGACGCGATCGTGCGCCGGTTCGGCGAAATCGTCGGCGTGAAGCAGGAGCCCGGGTTGTTTTTCAAGCTGCCGCTGGTCGATAACGTGCTCTATTTCGACCGGCGCGTGCTGACGATAGACAGCGCCGAGCCCGAGCGGTTTCTGACCTCCGAGAAGAAGAACGTGCTCGTCGATCTATTCGTCAAATGGCGGATTTCGGACGTCCGGAAGTACTACATCAGCGTGAACGGCGACGAATCGCGCGCGCAGACGCGGTTATTGCAGACCATCAATGACAGCTTGCGTGCCGAGTTCGGCAATCGCACCGTGCACGACGTGGTGTCGGGCGAGCGCGACAAAATCATGGAGCTGATGCGCCAGAAGGCGAATGAAGACGCGCAGAAGATAGGCGTCGAAGTCCTCGACGTGCGCTTGAAGCGCGTCGATTTGCCGCAGGAAGTCAGCGAATCGGTTTATCGCCGCATGGACGCGGAGCGCAAGCGCGTCGCCAACGAACTGCGTTCGACCGGCGCCGCCGAATCGGAGAAAATCCGCGCCGACGCCGACAAGCAGCGCGAAGTGATACTCGCGCAGGCCTATCGCGACGCGCAGCGCATCAAGGGCGAGGGCGATGCCAGGGCCACCTCGATTTATGCACGCGCGTACGAACAGAACCCGGAGTTCTATGCGTTTTACCGCAGCCTCGAGGCCTACCGCCAGAGCTTCAAGAGCAAAAACGACGTGCTGGTGATCGATCCCAACTCGGAGTTCTTCAAATACTTCAAGAACAGCAAGCCTTCCAAGTAGCCGGGGGTGCGCTGTGAACAGCAATACGCTGCTGATCGCTCTGGCGCTGATGTTGATCATCGAAGGCCTGCTGCCGTTCCTGGCCCCCGGGTTGTGGCGCGAAACTTTCCGCCGGCTCACCGCAATGTCCGATGGCCAGGTGCGCTTTATCGGCCTCACCTCGATGCTCGCCGGGTTGCTGCTGTTATTCGTGTTGCTCTAGTGCCGTTCCAACTATTCCGGGCTATCTGTATACGTGGACGCGGCAAGATATTCAGCAGAAGGATCCGCGCGGTCGTTAGGCCAATCAAGTTGGAACGGCACTAGCCGCACGTTGCCGGCGAATGTCGCTCAAGGGAGCGGCGCCTCCCCTGTAAATCCCCTGCATCAGTTTATGCTTTGCCAACCGGGAAAGCGGATCGGCTGCCCTAGGACTAGTCGGCATTCGCGTGTATGCTTCGACAGTTGTTTTTTTGCTGATTTTCTGACGACCCATGCGTAAGTGGTTGCTGCCCGAGTATATCGAGGACATCCTGCCGGCTGCGGCGCGCCGCGTCGAGGCGCTGCGGAGGGCGATACTCGACCTGTTCGAAGTGCATGGCTATCAACTGGTGCTGCCGCCGCTGCTCGAGTACGTCGAGTCGCTGTTGACCGGCACCGGGCACGACCTCGATCTGCGGACGTTCAAACTGGTCGACCAGCTGTCGGGGCGCATGCTCGGTGTGCGCGCGGACATCACGCCGCAGGTGGCGCGCATCGACGCGCATCTCATGAACCGAACAGGCGTCAACCGGCTGTGCTACGCCGGCAGCGTGCTGCACACGCTGCCGGCCGGCTTGAACCGCACGCGCGAGCCGTTGCAGATCGGCGCCGAAATTTACGGCCATGCCGGCATCGAAAGCGATCTCGAGGTGCAGCGTCTGCTGCTCGATGCGCTGCGGCTCGCCGGCATCACGCAATTGCACCTCGATATCGGCCACGTCGCGGTGTTTCGCACGCTGGTGCGCAAGGCCGGAGTCGAGGCGGAAACGGAAGCCGAGCTGTTTCGCGCGGTGCAGGCGAAGGACGTGCCGGCGCTCGCCGGACTCGTGCGCAAGCTCGACCGCAATTTGCGCGCTGCTCTGCAAGCATTGCCCGAGCTGGCCGGTGGCATGGAAGCGCTGACTCAGGCCAAGCGGCTGCTGCCGGATTACGTGGAGATCAGGCAGGCGCTCGCCCAGCTGCGCGCGATTGCAGAAGCACTGCAGGATGACGGCACGCAGATTTGCTTCGATCTCGGCGAACTGCGCGGCTATCATTATCACAGCGGCGTAGTGTTCGCCGCGTACGCCGACGGCTGGTCGAACGCGCTCGCGCTTGGCGGGCGTTACGACGAAGTCGGCGCCGCATTCGGCCGCGCTCGACCGGCGACCGGCTTCAGCATGGATCTGCGCGAAATCGTGGCGGCGGCACCGGTTGCCGAAACGCGCGCCGCTGTGCTCGCGCCCTATCTGCCGCAGGACGCCGCGCTGCAGCGGCGCATCACGGCGCTGCGCAAAGCGGGCGATGTCGTGATCGTCGACTTGCCGGGACACGAAAAGTCACGCGCTGAACTCGGCTGTAATCGCAAGCTGATGCTGCGCAACGGCAAATGGGTCGTCGAAAAGCAGTGAATAGAAAATAGCAAGCTCACCGATCACCCAATCACTTAATCATACGCATTGCGAGCGATGGGCAAAAACGTAGTGGTCATCGGCAGCCAGTGGGGCGACGAGGGCAAAGGCAAGGTCGTCGACTGGTTGACCGATCACGCGCACGGCGTGGTGCGTTTCCAGGGCGGACACAACGCCGGGCACACGCTCGTGATCGGCGGCAAGAAGACGATATTGCGCCTGATACCGTCCGGCATTCTGCGCGACGGCGTTGCCTGCTACATCGGCAACGGCGTAGTGCTGTCGCCCGCGGCGCTGCTCAAGGAAATCGACGAGCTCGAAAGCGCCGGTGTCGACGTCAAGGGCAGATTGTTCATCAGCGAAGCATGCCCGCTGATACTGCCGTATCACGTTGCGATCGACCAGGCGCGCGAAGCGGCCAAAGGCGCGGGCAAGATCGGCACCACGGGGCGCGGCATCGGACCGGCATACGAGGACAAGGTGGCGCGGCGCGCGATCCGCCTGCAGGACCTGCTGCACCGCGAGCGCTTCGCCGCCAAGCTCGGCGAAGTGCTCGATTATCACAATTTCGTGCTCAAGAATTATTTCCATGCGCCGGTCGTCGATTTTCAAAAGACGCTCGACGCCACGCTCGCGCTCGCCGCGCGCATCAAGCCGATGGTGGCCGATGTTCCGCGCATGCTCCACGAGGCGCAGAAAGCCGGCAGGAATCTGCTGTTCGAAGGCGCGCAGGGCACGCTGCTCGACGTCGATCACGGCACTTATCCTTTCGTGACCTCGAGCAACTGCGTGGCCGGTGCGGCATGCGCCGGGGCCGGGATCGGCCCGCATCAGCTGCACTACGTGCTGGGCATCACCAAGGCCTATACGACGCGGGTCGGTTCGGGCCCGTTTCCGACCGAGCTGGAAGACGACATCGGCAAGCATCTGGCCGAGCGCGGCAATGAGTTCGGCTCGGTGACCGGGCGGCCGCGGCGCTGCGGCTGGTTCGACGCGGCGGCGCTCAAGCGCTCGATCCAGATCAACGGGATTTCGGGTCTGTGCGTGACCAAGCTCGACGTGCTGGATGGCGTCGAGACGTTACAACTCGGCGTCGGCTACCGTCTCAACGGGGAGGCGCGCGACATCCTGCCGTTCGGCGCCGAAGTGCTCGCCGAGTGCGAGCCGGTCTACGAGGAAATTCCGGGCTGGGCGGGAAGCACCGCGGGTCTCACGCGCTATCAGCAGCTGCCCACAGCAGCGCAGCGCTATTTGCAGCGCATCGAGCAGATCTGCGAAGTGCCGGTGGACATGATTTCGACCGGCGCCGACCGCGCACAGACCATCGTGCGCCGGCATCCGTTTGAATAGTAGGGATTAGTGCGGAATGATTACTGGCTGGATTTGTTGACGGGTTCCAAGACATTATCAGAGGACCAGGTCACACCGATAGCGGAAGAAGCAGGGGAACTTACAGCAATGCTCGTGGCGAGCGCCCGTACTGCTAAGCGCAGGAAGAAATGAGGAGAGCCTGGTTTTTCATTCCGCACTCATCATTTATCATTGAAAGTCTGGTGCCGAGGAAGGGACTCGAACCCCCACAGTGTTGCCACCGCCAGGACCTGAACCTGGTGCGTCTACCAATTCCGCCACCTCGGCTTGCAAGGCGGGCAAATTTAATCACAAAAGGCTGGTTTGTCAAATGAGAAAGCGCAAAGTCCAGTCGCGCAAGCGCGCCGGGACGCGACCGCAGCGCGGCGCCGACAGATCGCGCAAGCCGCACAGTGCAGCACAGCTCGAGTCTGAGCGTCCGGTGTTGCGCGGTAGCGATCCTTTTCTCGCGCGCGAACGCGGCAATTACGAGGAGCCGGTGCCCAGCCGCGAGATGATCCTGCAGACACTCAACGCGCAAGGCGTGCCGGTCAGCGATGCGCAGCTCGGGAAATTGCTCGGCATCACGGACGGCGAGCGCGAGGGCTTCGAACGCAGGCTCGCGGCGATGCAACGCGACGGCCAGATCATCCGCAACCGGCGCGCTGCGATCTGCGTGGTCACCAAGCTCGATCTGATCGCGGGCACCGTCGAGGGCCATCCCGACGGTTTCGGTTTCCTGACCAGGGACGACGGCGGCCCCGACATGTTTCTCGGGCCGCACGAGATGCACAAGGTATTGCATGGCGACCGTGTTGCGGTACGGGAGATAGGAACCGACCGCCGCGGCCGGCCGGAGGCAAAGATCGTCGAAGTGCTGGCGCGCGCCAACCAGCGCGTGGTTGGACGGCTGCATAGCGAGCGCGGCGTGCAGTTCGTGGTGGCCGAGAACAAGCGCATCAGTCAGGAGCTTCTGGTGCCGCCGGGCGATGCATTGACTGCCAAGCCGGGCCAGGTAGTGGTCGCGGAAATTATCGAGCAGCCGGCCAAGCACGCACAACCGATTGTGCGCGTGGTGGAAGTGCTCGGCAACTATGCCGATCCCGGCATGGAAATCGAGATCGCGCTGCGCAAGCATGACTTGCCGCACGTGTTTCCGCGCGCGGTGGAAAAAGCGTGCGGTGAATTTACCGGCAAGGTCACGCCGCAGGATGCCGCCGGCCGCGAAGACCTGCGCAAGCTGCCGCTGGTGACCATTGACGGCGAAACCGCCAAAGATTTCGACGACGCGGTCTACTGCGAGCCGCATGGCAAAGGCTTCAGGCTGGTGGTGGCGATTGCCGACGTCAGCTATTACGTCAAGCACGGCGATGCGCTCGATGCCGAGGCGCGCAGCCGCGGCAATTCGGTATATTTCCCGCGGCGCGTGATTCCGATGCTGCCGGAGATACTGTCGAACGGATTGTGCTCGCTCAATCCCGAAGTCGACCGCCTGTGCATGGCGTGCGACATGACGATAGACGCCCACGGCGATGTCAAAGATTACCGCTTCTATCCAGCGGTGATGTGGTCGCATGCGCGTCTCACCTACACCGCGGTGGCCGAGGTGCTCGCCAGCCCGCAAGGCGCCTCGGTGAAGCGCCAGCATGCGCTGGTGCCGCACCTGGCTAATCTTTACCGCCTGTACCAGATACTGGCGAAAGCGCGCGCGAAACGCGGGGCCATCGATTTCGAGACGATCGAAACGCAGATGATCTTCGACGCGCATGGCAAGATCGAGCGCATCGTGCCGGTGCAGCGCAACGACGCGCACCGCGTGATCGAGGAATGCATGCTGGCCGCCAACGTGTGCGCATCCGGCATTCTGCGCGGCCGGGATCATCCGGCCCTGTACCGGATACACGAAGGGCCGACGCCCGAGAAGCTGCTCGGGCTGCGCGAATTTCTCAAAGGGTTCGGGCTGCAGTTGGGTGGCGGCGCCACGCCGCATGCGCGCGATTACGCGAAAGTGCTCGAGCGCTGCAAGGGCCGGCCGGATGCGCAGTTATTGCAGACCGTGATGCTGCGCTCGCTGCGCCAGGCGGTTTACAGCCCCGACAACGTCGGGCATTTCGGGCTCGCTTACGAATCCTATACGCACTTCACCTCGCCGATCCGGCGCTACCCGGACCTGCTGATACATCGCGCGATCAAGTCGGTGCTGCACAGCAAGCGCTACGAACCCGGCAACTGGCACGAGATCGGCATGCATTGCTCGCAGACCGAGCGCCGCGCCGACGAGGCGACGCGCGATGTCGAAGCATGGCTGAAATGCTATTACATGCGAGACCGGGTAGGCGACACTTTCGATGGCACCATCGGCGGGGTGGTGGCGTTCGGAATTTTCGTTGCGCTCGACGGTGTCTATGTCGAGGGCCTGGTGCACGTGTCCGATCTCGGCAGCGACTACTTCCATTTCGACGCGGCGAAACATCAATTGGTGGGCGAGCGCACCGCCAAGCGGTTCCGCCTGGGCGACCGCGTCAGGGTGCGGGTGGTGCGAGTCGACATTGAATCAAGCAAAATTGATTTCGTATTGGCATGAAAGTGGTGAATGGTGAATAGTAAATGGTGAATAGCAAGAACCGAGTTCCGCGCAAAACCATTTCCTCTTTCCCGTTCCCCATTTCCGCTTATGGCTGAAACGCATATCGTATATGGCTTTCATGCGGTGATAAGCCGTCTGCGCCAGCATGCGGCGGGCGTCCAGGAGATCTATCTCGACGGCACGCGCAACGATGCGCGCGCGCAGGATCTGGTGAAACTGGCAGGCAGTCATGCCGTGCGCGTAATTACAGTCGATGCGCAGCGTCTCGACGGCCTGACCGGTCACGCACGCCATCAGGGTGTCGCGGCGCGCGTGCTCGCGGCTCCTTCAAAGCACGATCTGCACGCGGTGCTCGAAGATATCAGCGGCGCGGCACTGCTGCTGGTGCTCGATGGCGTGCAGGACCCGCACAATCTCGGTGCGTGTTTGCGTGTCGCCGACGCATTTGGCGTGCATGCGGTGATTGCGCCCAAGGATCACGCAGTGGGCATCACGCCGGCAGTGTCGAAAGTCGCGAGCGGCGCTGCTGAAGCCGTGCCCTATATTCCGGTAACCAATCTGGCCCGGACTTTGCGTGAGCTGAAGGAAGCCGGCATCTGGATCGTCGGCGCCGACGAGAAAGCAACCACGCGGCTTTACGACGCCAGGCTTACCGGCGCGCTGGCCTGGGTGTTCGGCGCGGAGGGCGAGGGCATGCGGCGGCTCACGCGCGAGCATTGCGATGAGCTGGTGCGCATCCCGATGGCCGGCACGGTGGAAAGCCTCAACCTATCGGTCGCGAGCGGGGTCTGCCTGAGCGAAACGATCCGCCAGCGCGCGGGAGTCAAAACGCAGCAAACGCCGCTCGCTCAGGGGATGGCTGAACAAGGGGCTCGTGACAAATGAAAGAGCATCGCTGATTGGCCGCCTTGCAAATCCCCCAAATCGGGGGAAACTCTCTTTGGCAGAAAGACTTAATCAGGGCTTTCTTGGTAATATAACCGTAATCGGCGGGCCTATTGTTTGTGCGATAGTTCACACTCGCAAAAATCGTATGTGGGTATAGAATACGCGATGAGGAGTAACGGGCTTGGAAGGGGACAAAATGCTTGACCAGCGCCGTGTGCAGTCGCCGCTCAAGGTCAAAGCAATTTCGCTCGCCGTCGCGGCGTGTTTTTCAGCTTCCGTTGATGTGGCAATAGCCAATCCGACGGGAGGATCGGTCGTCAGCGGCAGCGCGCTTTTCAATCAGCAGGGCAACCTGCTTTCGATCACCAATTCCCCGGGCGCCATCATCAACTGGCGCGGGTTCTCGATCGGCGCCAACGAGATCACGCGTTTCATCCAGCAGTCTTCCGCGAGCTCGGTCCTTAACCGGGTAGTCGGAGTCGATCCGTCGATCATACTCGGCGTGCTGCAGTCGAACGGCCGCGTTTTCCTGATCAATCCGAACGGCGTCCTGTTCGGCGCGGGTGCGCAAATCGACGTCGCCGGCCTGGTCGCCTCGACGCTCAATCTTTCCAATGCCGATTTTCTTGCCGGCAAGCTGAACTTCACCGCTACGCCGGGCGCCGGCGCCATCAACAACCAGGGCGCGATCACGACGCCGACCGGCGGTCAGGTCTATCTGATTGCGCCGAACGTGCAGAACTCCGGCATTATCACCAGCCCGCAGGGCGAGGTGATCCTGGCGGCAGGCTACAGCGTGCAGCTCGTCGATGCGGGCACCCCCAACCTGCAAGTTGTAATCACCGCGCCCGACACCCAGGCGGTCAACATCGGGCAGATCGTTGCCAACAGCGGCAAGATCGGAATTTACGCCGGGCTGATCCAGAACAGTGGCGTGATTCAGGCGAACGGCGTGGTGGTCGGACTAAATGGCGAGATCCTGCTCCAAGCCACCAGCACCGCCACCCTGAGTGCGGGCAGCACGATCACCGCGAACGGCGCACAGGGCGGCTCGGTCACAGTGCAGTCGGGCGACACGACCCTGGTGTCGGGCAGCATCCAGGCCACGGGCAGTTCCGGCACCGGCGGCACCGTGCAGGTGCTCGGCAACCAGGTTGGGCTGCTCGACAACTCAAGCATCAACGCGTCGGGACAGACGGGCGGCGGTTACGTGATGGTGGGAGGCGACTTCCACGGCGCGAACCCCAATGTGCAGAACGCGACCGCGACCTACGTCAGTCCGACTGCAACGATCAACGCGGATGCGATTCAGTCGGGCAACGGCGGCAATGTCGCGGTGTGGGCAAACGATGTCACGCGGGTCTACGGCAGCATTTCGGCCCGCGGCGGTGCGCAAGGCGGCGACGGCGGCTTTGTCGAGACTTCGGGACATTATCTCGATGTTGCGGGAATCAGCGTAAATACCTCGGCGCCCCACGGCTCCACCGGCACCTGGCTGCTTGACCCGTACAACATCACCGTGGTGACCACCGCGGATGTCAACAACTCCGGCCCGCCCAACTTTACTCCGACCGCCAACGGTTCCCAGGTCCAGAACTCCCTGATCACGACACAGCTCGTCACTACGAATGTCGTTCTTAATACGGCAGGCGGGGGCACGGACATGGGCGATATCACCGTCAATGCCCCGATTGTTACCGCCGCCGGCAATACCGGAAACCTGACCCTGACCGCCAATAACAACATCAACGTCAACGCGAACATCCAGCTTCTTGGCGCGGCCGAGACGTTGACCATGACCGCTGCGAACGACATCAATATCAATAGCGCGACGTCCACAGTGCCCGTGACCGTGTCAACGGTCAACGGCGCCATGACTCTCACCACCACCGTCGACAATATCAATGTGCTGGGCGGCTCCACCGCCGGCGCCAGCGCGTTCCTCCAAGTCACCGGCACCGGAGTGCAGAATCTCTTCCCCAACAATATGCTCGTGGTAACGGGCGGTTCGGCACTCAACACAGCTGCAATGGTGACTACGGGCACCGGGCTGCAGACGGTTACGACCGGTCCGGCGGGCTGCGTCATCGTGACCGGCGGGACCGGCGGCGCCAGCGGCGCATTTATCAACAGTGGCGGCGGGCAGAACATCACCGTCGGTTCGAGCGGCATCTCGCTCACTGGCAACTCGATCAATCCGGCAACCATTATGGCGACCGGCAACATGACGCTCAACGCGACGGGCGATATCACCGTCATTAATAATGCGCTCGTCAGCGCCGGCGGCGGGATCACGGTGTCCGGCGTCAACATGCAGGTCGGCAGTTCGGGCGCATCGCAGAAGGCCGTGGTCACGGCGGGCGGGGACATCACGGCCACGTTGACCGGCAACCTGTCGGTGCTCGGGGGACGGGCTAATACGTGGAGTTGGGGCGGAAGCGCGGCCAACGATGCCTCGGCGAAGCTTCACGCGAACGGCAACCTCACCGTCGCGGCCGTGAATGTCAATGTCAAGGGCGGCAGCGCCAATGCCTATGCCTACGATTCGGGCAAGGCGACCAGCACAGCGAACGCGGAGTTGTCGGCGGGCGGCATCGTGAACATCAGCGCGACGCAGGTCAACGTCGGTCGCGGGCGCGCCTATGCCGATGGCGCCGAAGGCGGGGCCGCGAAGGCCTATGCCAACTCTACACTTTCGGCCGGCAACAACCTGACGCTCACCGTGGGCGCCGGCGGCGTGAATATCGGGAGCGGTTCGGGCCACGCTTACTCGCGCAACAGCAGCTACAACCCGTTCCCGACGGCAACGGCGACGGCGCTCGCGAATGCGGATACCACCGTTTCCGCCGGCCAGGATCTTTCGATTTCCGTGACCGGCGTCGGGGGAATTAATGTAGGGGCTGGCCGCGCGGGGGCGTCTGCTTACCATAAGGCTTACTGGTGGTCGAATTCGTCGATGCGCGGCAACAACAGCGCGACCGCGACCGCCAATGTGACGGTGTCATCGGTGCGTGATACCACCCTCACGGTGAGCGGCGGAAACATCGCGGTCGGCGCCGGCAACGCATTGGCCTATGCCTTCCACTCGGCTTCATCGGCATCCGGGAAGACGGTTTCCGGCAATAATACCGCGAGCGCGACGGCGAACGTCACGCTGTCAGCGGGCCGGGATGCGACGCTCACGCTTAACGGCGGCACGCTGTCGCTGGGCGCGAACGCAGCCAAGGCTTCGGCCTATAAATTCACCGGCGGCAGCGGCGGCGAGGGCGCGGCACATAACAATAATCTGAGCGGCGCGAATAACGCGACCGCGAACGCCAACGTATCGCTCTCCGCGACCCGCAATCTATCGGTCAATCTGGGCAGCGGCGCGATGCTGGTGGGGTCGAATAACGCTAACGCTTCCGCTTCCCACCAGGTTCGGAATGGGTACAACAACACGTTGAGTGGTGACAACACTGCGGCAGCGACGGCCAACATCAGCATCACCGCCGGCAACAATCTTACTGTCGCCGGCGGCATTGGTTCGATGCTGGTTGACGCGGAATCATTCGGAGGCCGCTTTGCCTTCGCGCGTGCGCGTCAGCGTACCGGAGGCTCCTCGTCCGCGAGCAACAACACACTGATGGGGAACAACACGGCGACCGCGACGGCAAACATCGTCGTCAGCGCAGGCGCGACCGGCGGCGACCTTACCATCAACGTCGGCAACCTGCAGGTGCAAGGCGCCAGGGCCAGCGCGCAGGCTTATCACTCCGCGGCGAGCACTTCGTGGTACAACTCGCACAACACGCTGAGCGGCAACAATACCGCGACAGCGCAGGGCAACGTCACCTTCAGCGCGCCCGCGGGCAACCTGGCGATCAATCTGAGCGGCGCGGGGCCATTCGTGGTGGGCGGCGGTTTTGCCTCGGCGGTTGCCTTCAAGGCGAGCAGTAACGGCGGCTGGTCGAACAGCCTGAGTGGCACTAATAACGCAACGGCAGGCGCCAGCGTTACGTTCTCGGCGAACAACAATCTCACCGTCAACCTCAATTCGACCGTGATGCAGGTCGGGGGCAACGCGGCGAGCGCGTTCGCGTTCCACAACGCTTCAAACGGCTCGAACAACACGTTCAGCGGGGATAACACGGCGGCTGCGACCGCGAACATCAGCTTCACCGGCGGCACCGGTCTGTCGGTGGCCGGCGCGTCCATATTGCGCGTGGGCGTGAACGGTTCCGGGTTCAGCAATCAGCGGCCGAAAGCGTTCTCCAGTGCATACAGATCCGTGGGGAATGGGGGCAGCAGCAATACGCTGAGCGGCAACAATCAGGCAAACGCCACCGCCAACATCGGCTTCACTACGACGGGCGGCGACCTCAACATCACGGTGGGTAACCTGCAAGTGAGCGGCGGTTACGCGAAGGGTTCTGCATTTCATCGCGTTGGGTCCTTCGGCGCGTTTAACACATTGAGCGGCAGTAATACCGCGGTGTCGCAG
>Ga0209415_10010150_pt1 | contig 16064 bp, 15 predicted proteins | sample PeaSoiSIISIP2007_FD_187696 | JGI IMG/M metagenome (GOLD analysis project Ga0209415, IMG submission 187696) | Peat soil microbial communities from Weissenstadt, Germany - SII-SIP-2007 (SPAdes) (version 2) | ecosystem: Environmental > Terrestrial > Soil > Wetlands > Peat | place: Germany...
GTGAGCGCAGCATCGGTGAGACCGTGATGGTCGCTGTTGCGAAAGTCGTAGATTCCGCTGGCCCCGGCGAAGCCGTGCAGGCTGAGGATGTAGTCGGCGACCTGATCGCCGGTCGCATCGGTGCCAAGTGCGCGCAGCGCGGCGACGGTGATCTTCGCCGGATCCCAGGAGATGCTGCTTTCCGGTGAGGGTGCAATCCCCGCGCGCCGGTAGGCCGCGTAGAACTCGTCGATCGCCGCGAGCAGACCGCGGTCGTGAACTTGGTCCCGTGCGAATGCCAGGGTCGTGTTGAAGATGAGTTCCGTGGGCAGGAAGCTCGCGTACTGCGCGATCTGCACGGGATTCATGTTCACGACGCTGGTCATGACGGGGACGTTGATGCCTGCGTCGTTGAGGGAGCGCAACACGTTACCGAAGGCCGGCCCGGTTGCGTAGACGACGATCGCTTGCGGGTTTCCTTCCTTGATGCGAGCGGTCTGAGCGCTCACGCTGATGTCGGTGGGGTTGAAGTGCTCGTAGGCGACCACGGTGAGGGCTTTGTTCTCGGGTCGCGCGAGCGCGGCAAGCGCAATACGATCGGCTACGGTGCCACTCGCATCAGTTGCCGAGATGAGGGCAACTCGCGTGTAGCCGCGTTCGCGGATGAATTTGAACGTTGCGGGGACGATATACGTGTTCGCGACTGACGACGCGAAGACGTTATGCTGCGCCGTCACAAGACCGGGTGAGAGACAGAACTCGACCGGCCCGTTGCGCACTAGCGGCTCCTCGGCAGCGCAGGCCGCAATGTAGCTCGAGCCCATGATCAACGGCGGATTCTTGGCGAGGAGCTGGGTTGTCAGCTCCACCGCAGTGACCGGGTTCGAGCGGTCGTCGTGAAGCTCGAAATGGATCGGTCGGCCGCGGATGCCGCCGCTCGCGTTGGCTACGCTCTCGTAGGTGCGCAGCGCGTTGGCATGGATCTGCCCCGAGTATGCCGAGGGGCCGGTGAGCGGGAGGATCACATCGATCGTGTAGGGCTCGCTCAGCGGCGCCGCGCCGACGAGGGTAAGCGTCGCGAGCAGGATCGCGAGTTTCACCAGAGCGTGCGGCCTTCGCGCTCGGTGGGCTGATCGGCTTGTGGCTCCCAGCCGTAGGCGTACGGGTGGATGTGACCGCAGCCGCCGCACGTTCGCGCGGCGGGAGATGCGTTGAACTCACGCGCTTGCGCGAGCGCGAACGTCCAGAATTGCTGGAGGCCGAAACGCTTGAGATCGAAGGTCAGCGCGCGCACTTCCGCGGCGCAGCGTGGGCAGTACCAGGCGAGCGTCTCGATCCCGAAACCGGTGGCGTGCGTCCCGACGAAGATCGTGTAGTACACGTTGTCCTCGACTTCGGCGCGAATGAAGATCGTGTCGGAACCGGTCGTGCGCCAAAAGCCGAAGAGGTGTTCGACGTGATAGGGCGTTCCCGCCGGGATCCGATGCATCAGGCGAACGTTGTCGGGAACGCGCAGCACGTTGCCGTCGCGGCGTTCGACAACGCTCAGCGGTGGTTCGCTGAGCGGATAGCGATTGTTCCAGACCTGATAACGGCTTACTTCTTGCCAGCTCCCGTCGCCTTCGCCGAGGTAGATGTCGTAGGCGGGAGTGTAGGGCGTGGTCACCAGAGGCGCCGCGCCTCGGCCTGTTCGGGCGTGTCTTTGACCATGTTTGCGCAATACGCGATGGGGTTGTCGTGGCCGCATTCGGGGCAGTGGCGCAGCTTCGGATCGGAGTTGTACGTCCCGATCGCTATCCGCTCCGCGTGCCAGAGGTTGGTGAAGCCCTCTCTCCCGGTTGCAAAGTAGTGCTCGTGCAGCAGCGTGAGGCAAACTTGGCAGTACTGCGCGAAGCTCTCGCCCTCTTTTTCGGTCGGCGTTTGCATCACGACGATGAAGTGCCCGTGCACCTCGCCCGGGGCAGCGGGGATCGGCAGGTAGAGCTCGTCCATGTCGTTGACGTGCCAAAAGCCGAAGCTGTGCTCCACGCGGTGCGGGACGCCGCCCGGCGTGATGTGCATCTTGAGCGCTTTGTGGTTCTTCGAGATCAGCCCGTCGGGCGTCATCGTGACCGAGTTGAACTTGCCCTTCTTGGGATCGATGATCTCCTTGAGCGTGATCTCGCGGCGGCGAATGCCGATGATGTTGCCGCCGACCTCTTGCCACGTCGTGAATTTCTTCACGATCTTCTCGTCGAGAAAATCCCAATCATTGACAACTTGCTCGATCGGCCGATCGACACCGACAACAGCAAACATAAACGCCTCTCCGATCCGTGACAAACCAAGCGTTCAGGAATTCCGGGCAGCGCTCCTCTCATTGAGCGACCCGCGATGAAGGATTTGGACCTCGTGTGCGTGCTGAAGATAAGCTTTGGCTGCCCGAAAGCGAGCTTCGTCTTCCTCCAGCATCCCAAGGACGGAATTGCAAGCACTGCACAACAGTCCGCGCAGGCGGCCGTTTCGGTGGTCGTGGTCAACGCACAGGTGTTCTAAGAACATTGAGTCGTACTGCGATCTCTTCGCAGGTTTACAATCCTTCCAATGCCGCTCGCAGATGGCGCAACGCTCCTGTTGGAGCTGGAGGAGATAATCCAACTCCTCCAGTGTCGCGCCATATCGGCGGCGAACTTGAGCTCTCCGCAGCTTAGAGCGCCGAATCTCGCTGCGGTGATAATACTCTCGACCGTAACGGTTTTGGCACGGGATGCAACGAAGTTTACCCGATAGAGTTTCAGTCTTTTGGGTCCCACACGAAGCGCACACTCTTGAACGGGGCTCGGGCGCAAAGAGTGCGCTGAACTCGCGAGCGTTTCGCTGAAGGTAGCCGATGGCTGCGTCGAGGCGACAAATGTCCTCATCGACTAATCCGATTGCCGTGTTGCACGCGTTGCAAAGGAGACCACGCACGGTGCCTCGAGCGTGGTCGTGATCGACGCAAAGATACTGCATGAACGTCTCATCGTGGCGGGCCTTTATCGCCGGCACACATTCCCGCCAATGCTTGAAGCAAATAGCGCACCGCATGTCCTGCTCCTGGAGAAGCGCCTCTAAGTATTCAAGCGAGACTCCGTAGCGACGGCTTATACGGGACCGCCGCGTGTTTTCACGCCACAGCGCGGAACTTGCATAGTATTCCCGTTGGCGTCTATTAGAGCACTCCATGCAGCGTCGAGTACCGTTTCTAATGACGACTTTCAATGTACCGCATTTGCCGCAGTTCATTTGCGCCCGCATAACGTTAAAATAGCATCCGCTGGTGACAGCAGGGTGGCACTTCAAAGCGCAGCAATGAGCGAAAAAAGAACCCGGCCGCTTTCGCGAAGCCGGGAACGAATTATGGTGCCGAGAGGGCGAGTCGAACGCCCGACCCCAAGTTTTTCAGACTTGTGCTCTACCAGCTGAGCTATCTCGGCATGCCCGTAAAGGCCGACGCGAGTGCTTCACCGGCCGGGTTCGCTGCCCTTCCAACGGGGGCTCGCTTAGCGGCTAGCGGGTGTTCCTTCTAAAGTCCAGTCGTGCAGGCCGTGCGGGGCCATCGCTTTGAGCTTGCCGTCCACGAACGTCCCGTTAAAGGTCAGTTGCCGCGGGGCACTGCGGTTGCCGATCTGCAGCCAGATTTTCGTGCCCGTGAGGCCGCCGATGACGTTCGCAACGTGGCCCTCGGAGTCGATGAACGTGCCGCCGATGAGGCCGCCCGGCGAAACCTGAATCCGCATCCGGCCGTCGTACTCGCCGGCCGAGAACGAATCGTACTGACGCGTCGTCAGGTTGTAGACCTTCGCGCCGCCGTTTGCCGCCAGGCTAGGGAGAGCAGCGAGCGCTGCGGCGAGAGCTAGGGCCGACAGCGTCGCGATCATGCGGGTCTTCATGGTCCCCTAAATGTACCCCAAACCGTATGTATTTTTCATTAAAGCGGGACGGAATACGTGAGCCGCACTTGCCGCGAATCGGAGGGGTGGAAGTGATAGTCGTTCACGCCGCAGCCGGTGCCGTTCGTCTGGCACGCGTTGGGGTAGGCGGGGTTAAGCCCCGCGGTCGCGGGGTTGGCGGCGTCCGACGGCAGCCACGATTGGTAGTCGTATTCAACGTCGTCCGACACCGAGTTCAGCACGTTGAAGACGTCCAGCTTGAGCTTCGAGCCGGCCCGTAGCTTGGCCACGTATTGGAAGTCGAGCACCGAGGAAGGTGTTGAAACCGCGTCGCCGGCCTGATCGAGAACGCGCGGCCCGAAGTAACGCAGATCGAGGCTGGCGCTGTAGCCGCGCCGATCGGTGGAGATGCCCGCCGAGGTCACGACGTTCAATGACTCCGGCACGAACGTCCCCAAGTTGTCCGGGTTGGTCAAAAAGCGTGCCGTCGAGGTCGCGACGTCGGTGAAGACGGTCCAGCCTGGGAGCGGCGTCCAGAAGTTCGTGAGCTCGATTCCCTTGCGCACCGTTGGCCCGTTCGGCGTCGTCACGCCGTGGTCTCCGTCGAAGACCAGTTCGGAGGCGATGTTGAGTTTCCAGAAGGCGATGGTGGCCGTGTCGTGCGGAACGGAGTAGCGGTAGCCCACCTCCTCACCCCAGGCGCGTACGAGCGGCGAATAGTTCTGCACCGGCGTGTCTGTCGGATCGACCGTCGTGCGCGTTTGGGGGTCGACAGTTTGGGTCGTGCCGCGGGCGTCGTTGCTGTGAAAGCTGTCGCCGAAATTCGCGTAGACCTCCTGGTGCGGTGAGGGCGCGTACGCCGCGGTAAACTTGGGATTGAGCATCCCCTCGCCGGTAGCGCCCGAATTCTGCGGGATGAACGATGAGACGTCGTCGGTCAAGTAATCGAAGCGCAGACCACCGGTGAGGCGCAGTTTGTTCCCGGCCCGGTAGACGGTGTCGGCGTAGAGGTAGTTGTCGCGCTCGACGACGCGGTCGTTGGAGAGCGTGCCGTTCGCAAAGCGCACCTGATCCTGGGTCAAGAAGAGGCCCAGAACGTAGATGTTGTCGTTGCGCAACCCGGCGCCGAACTCGGTGGCGGCCCGGCCCGCGATGATGTCCCGCTTGAGCGTGAACCCGGAGACGAAACGCTGGTCCTCCTGTTCGCGCTGGTCGCCGCAACTGTAGGTGAATGGCGCAGGCGTGTTGTTCGCCGGGCAGTACGAAACGTAGGAGTTCACATGTTGAGCGCTGGGTGCGCAGGTGGAAAAAGCCGTGCTGCATGTGAGCGGATTGTAGTGAACGTTGTAGTAGTCGCTCGCGTCGAACTGATTGTAGGTGAAGTTTGAGAAGAGATCGAGCCCGTACGACTCGCCGTAGGCGTTGAAGCTCGTCGTGCCGTTGGGATCTTGATGCGTGTACTCGGTTGAGAGCACGTAGCGATAGGTGCGGCCGCCGTCGCTCGGGTCGACGGCGCCGAAGCGGCTCAAGAGCCCGGCGTCGACCAAACGTTGCGGAATCTGGTCGGTCGAATTGAAGTCGCCGCGATACGCCCAGGCGGTGACGTTGAACTCGGTTGTCGCGGTCGATTCGCTCCACCGCAGCACGCCGTTGATTTTCTTGTAGTCGTCGGGGTTCACGAAGGGGCCGTCATCGTGGTAGGCCTCGACGGCATAGAGAAGATTTCCGGCACCAACTTGTGGCGAGGCGGCGACGAAGAGCCGGTCGTAGCCGTCGGTCCCGAGCCCGAATGACGCGGTCGGCCCGATCGTATCGCGGATGTAGAGATCGTACGATCCCGCGGTCGAAAAGTCGCCCTCGTCGGCGTAGTACGGGCCTTTCTTGTAGGTCACGAAACTGACCAGCTCCGGCATCAGCCAGTTGATGTCGGAGTAGCCTTGTCCGTGCGCGTGCGTCGGCATGTTGACCGGCACGCCGTCGATCGTACCCGCGAGATCGGTGCCATGGTCGAGCTGAAATCCGCGCAAGTAGTACTGATTCGCTTTCCCCTCGCCGCTGTGCTGGCTGATCACGAGCCCGGGGATGTCTTCGAGTACCTCACCGGGGCGCAGCACCGGCCGCGCTGCGATCTGATCTTGGTCGATCGTGCCCGCCGAAGCCGCCGTCGCGTTTCCGACCAGATTCGAGGCCATCCCACCGCCGACGACGTGACCGATCACGGCTTGCCCTGGAGATGCGCTCGCGCTCGGAGACGGTGACGGACTGGGAACCGCGGCCACGAGCATCCCCGAGAGAACGGCCAGCACGAGCAACATCGTGTGCAACAATAGCACGCGCCCGCGCCGCGAATGCGTCTACATCGTAGTTCTTATTGCAATCCAGACAGCGCGCCGGTTCGTTACATGGCGGAGCATCGGGCCTCAACGATGCGCATTCAGAAAGGTTTAAAGCGCATGTCTACCATGTCACGCGGCCGGCTTCTCGCTGCCGCACCGGTTGCTGCCCTCACTGCGGGCAGCCTGCTCCTCGCGTTCCAATCGGCTGCCGGTGCTGCGTCGCCGGGCGATATTGCCGCGCTGAATGCCGCGATCCCACTCGAACGTGCCGGCATCAAAGCGTATTCCGATGCGGCGTCACTCGGAATTCTTTCACCCGGCGTGCTGGCCGTTGCAAAGGGTTTCATGGCCGATCATATGGCGCACCGCGACGCGCTCATCGCGGCGGTCAAGGCCGGCGGCGGCGTCCCGAGCGATGACACCACGAAACTGGTCTATCCGTCCCTCAAGACCGAAAAGGACATCCTCGAGTTCGCCTCATCGGTCGAGCGTCAGGCCGCGAGTGCCTATCTCGCGGTGTTCCCGGTTCTTCAGGACAAGGCGCTCGCGAAGGCGGCTGCCTCGATCCTGGGCGTCGAAACGATGCACGTCGGCATCCTCGCCAGCGCCCTCGGCCAGGGCCAGCCCTACCACGGTTTCATCAGCTAGTTCCGCGTCGTTGAGGCCGGCCGAGAATGTGCCCAATCCAAGGCCGGCCTTGCTACGGTAAGCCCGCGGAGAATAAAAACTACAGCGTATACGAGTTCCGGCGGCCCGCGTGTCGTAAGAAGGAAACCGTGAGCGGTTTCGGTCCCCGCGCGCTCGGGCGCGTTTTCGACGACAGCCCGGGTGAGACGCGCTCGAAGATCGTCGCCCTCTATGCCCTGCTCGCCGTTGCGAACGCCGGCGCGTGGGCGCTGGCCTTCGTGGCCTTTTCCGGCCGCCCGCTGCTGCTCGGAACGGCGCTGCTGGCATATACGTTCGGGCTGCGGCACGCGGTCGACGCCGACCATATCTCGGCCATCGACAACGTCACCCGCAAGCTGATGCAAGCCGGCAAGAAGCCGGTCTCGGTCGGGTTCTTTTTCTCGCTCGGCCACTCGACGATCGTCGTCGCGTTATCGGCGGCAATCGCGTTTGCGGCCACGCTCGTGCGCGCCTCGATGCCGGGCCTCGAGAGCATCGGCGGCGTGCTCGGGACGTCGATCTCGGCGCTGTTCCTCTACGCGATCGCCGCGATCAACATCGTCGTGCTGGTCGAGGTGTACCGCACCTTCCGGCGCGTTCGGCACGGCGAAGACGTCGCCGACGTTGCGATCGATGCGAACCGAACGGGCGGCGGACTGTGGTGCCGCCTCTTCGGACCCCTGATGCGGCTGATCGGCTCGAGCTGGCAGATGTACCCGCTCGGCGTGCTGTTCGGTCTCGGTTTCGATACGGCGACCGAGGTCGGCATTCTCGGAATCGCGGCGCTCGAGGCCGGCAAGGGGTTGCCGGTCTATACGATCATGCTGTTTCCGTTGTTGTTCACGGCGGGGATGTGTCTGCTCGACACGACCGACGGCGTGCTGATGCTCGGCGCCTACGGCTGGGCGTTCGTCAAACCGGTGCGCAAGCTGTACTACAACCTCAACATCACGCTCGTCTCGGTGCTCGTCGCCGTCCTCGTCGGGACGATCGAGGCGCTGAGCATCATCGGCCCCCAGCTCGGCTACCACGGCGCGCTGTGGGACGCGGTCGCGCGGATGAGCGACAACTTCGGTTTGATCGGCCTCGCGATTATCGGGATCTTCGTGCTGAGCTGGTTCGTGTCGACCGCGATCTACCGGTTGCGCCGTTACGACGAACTGGAGCCGGTCAGGCTGACACGGTAAGCGTGATGCCGTCGGCTTCGAGCCAGCGCTCGAGATGCTCGACGTACTCCGGGCCGAACGTGTCGTTCAGGCAGGCGCGGTACTCGGCGTAGGCCGCCGGATCGGCGACGCGGGCCTCGAGGGCGTAGCGGTGGATCGACATGTAGCCGTCGCGCAGCCGCAGGCCGCCGTGAACCAGCTCGACCAGCAGATCGCTGGCGGAGCGGTGCGGGTGCGCTTGCATCCGCGCCTCGAGCCATTCGTCGAGCGCGATCGGCAGCCGCATCGAGCGGGTCGCGCCGGTCGTCGTTCCGCGCGGGCGCGGCATCAGCGGCCGTCCGGTTTGGGCGGCGCGTCGGGAGCCTGCCCTGAGCTTGTCGAAGGGTGATCGTGGGGTTCGCCGTCAGCAACCTGCCCTGAGCTTGTCGAAGGGTGCTCGTGCCGGTGGTCGTGATCGACGTGGCCGTGGGCGTGCCGGTGCATGATCCCGTCAAGATGGGTGTGGGTGTGTGAATGGGGATCGTCGGTAACCCCGGCGTCGGGCTTCTCCGGCCGTTCGGTCATGCAGTAAGATTCGGGCCAAACATGGGAAAAACCCGGCACATTCACTCACTGAGGGAAGGAGACGCCGATGGCCGCCACCCGCAAGAAAACGACCGGCAAGAAGACGACGTCAGCGAAAAAAACAACCCGCAAAAAGAAGAGCACCCGGAAGTACAGCCCGGCCGCCGGTGAATTCGTCCGCGAGGAAATGGAAGAGATGAAGGCCGGTAAGCTGCAGTCCGGACGGTCGGGCAAGAAGGTCACGAGCCGCAAACAGGCGATCGCGATCGGCCTCTCCGAAGCGCGCCGCGCCGGGAAGAAAGTCCCCAAGAAGAAGACCTAGGGCGAATCCACTAGACGGCGAGGTCGTAGTCGATCGTGACGGGCGCGTGGTCGGAAAAGCGCTCGTCTTTGTAGATCGACGCGGCCCGCACCGCCGGCGCGAGATTGGGGGTCACGAGTTGGTAATCGATGCGCCAGCCCAGATTGCGCTCCCACGCGGCCGGAAAATTCGACCACCACGAGAACTGCCGGGGCGCCGTGTTGACGACGCGAAACGCATCGACCCAGCCCACGCGGTCGGTGACGTCGTCGAACCACGCGCGCTCCTGCGGCAAGAACCCCGTGATGCGCGAACACGACTTGGGGTCGAAGACGTCGATCTCGCGGTGCGCGATGTTGTAGTCGCCGCAGATCACGAACCGGCGCCCCTCGTTTTTCATTTGCACGAGCAGCGCGATGAAACGCTCGAGGAACGCTTCCTTGACGGCTTGGCGCGCCGGCCCGCTCGTGCCGGAAGGCACGTAGAGCGATGCGACCGAGAAGCCGGTGCCGAAATCCATGCGCACGAAGCGGCCCTCGACGTCGTACTCCTCGATGCCCAAGCCGCGGACGATACGATCCGGCGGGCGCCGGGAGTAGATCGCGACACCGCTGTAGCCTTTCTTCTGGGCGTCGACGAAAGCGGAGCTGAACTCAGGCCGATCCAGCGCCTCGGGTGGGAGTTGATGTTCTTGCGCCTTCGTCTCTTGCAAGCACACGATATCGGGCTGTTGCTCGTGCATCCAGCGGAAGAAGCCTTTACGCGCGGCGGCCCGGATGCCGTTGAGATTGCACGTGATGATGCGAAACACGGTACGGCTCTTTCCCGGTGAAGGCCGTGGTGATCCCCCGCGACCAGACCGACGCCGTGCTGACCCCCAGCGCCGGCCGGAGCGTGCAGCTCACCAACCTGGACAAACTGTTCTTCGCCGAAGCCGGCATCACGAAGCGCGACCTGCTGCAATACTACGCCGACGTGGCGCCGCTGCTCGTGCCGTACCTGACCGGCCGGGCGATGGTGCTCAAGCGCTATCCCAACGGCGTGACCGGCGACTACTTCTATATGAAGCGCACGCCGCCGGGCCGCCCGGCGTGGCTGCGCACCTGCGCGATCGAACACGGCTCGGGCAGCGTGATCGACTTTCCGATGGTCGACGACGTCGCCGGCCTCTTGTGGGCGATCAACCTCGGCTGCATCGATCTCAACGAATGGTACTCGCGCTGCGACGATACCGATCGGCCGGACTACCTCCACTTCGACCTCGATCCGGTCGAAGGAACGCCGTTCGCGACCGTGCGCGATGTCGCGCTGCGCGTGCGCGACGGGCTCCAAGCGCTAGGCATGCGGCCGGTGGTGAAGACGACCGGCTCGTCGGGCATGCACGTCTACGTCGCGATCGAACGCGACCCGAAGCAAAAGGAAGTCTGGACCTTCGCGAAGGCCTTCGCCCAAACGCTCGAACGCTTGTATCCCGACATCATCACGGCGGAATACCGCATCGCCAAGCGCCCCGCAGGCCGGGTGCTGGTGGACTACAACCAGAACGCATGGGGGAAGACGCTCGCGTCGGTCTATTCGGTGCGGGCGAAGCCGCGGGCCACGGTCTCGACGCCGGTAACGTGGGCGGAGGTCGAGGACGGGATCGAGCTCGATGACTTCCGGCTCGACAACGTGCGCGAGCGCTTCGCCACCGTCGGCGACCTCTGGGCGCCGATGAAGGCCAAGCGCGGCCGCTTCGATCTTCGTCCGTTACTGGAGGGCAAGCCGTGAACCCGACGTCGGTCCACCACGCCCCGCCGTGCGTGCTGGGCTTGCTCGAGGGCTGAGGGGCTACGCTGCGACGCGGATCTCGAGGATCTCGGCGTGGAGCGCTTGCTCTTCGGCCAGGATCTCGAGCAGCATCACGCAGCTCATGCAGCGCGCAACGTGGCCGAGGACCGCTTCGAACGGTTCAGCGTGCTCGGTCCGGCAGTCGGGGCACAGATACGTGTCTTCCATGCCCCGATGATGCCGCCCCGGAGTGCCATCTGGGTGGCACATCGCCCGAAGCTTCGATGATCGCTTTGCCGGCGGAGAATGCGTTGTGAAAGGAACGTGAAGAGATCCGATACGCGGGCGATGGTCGCCGCCCTGGTGCCGATCTACGGGATCACGTTGATCGACGTGTTCGGCTACATGATCATGATCCCGTTGCTGCCGTATCTGGCCCAAAAGTACGGCGCCAGCGGCGTCGAGGTCGGGGCGCTCCTCGCTACGATGGCCGTCGCATCGACGCTCGCCGCACCGGTCTGGGGGGCGCTGAGCGATCGCGTCGGCCGCAAGCCGATCGTGCTCGTATCGCAGGTCGTCTCGCTCATCGGGTACGTGGCGCTGGCGTTCGCGCCGACGCTCGGCATGCTGTTCATCGCGCGCGGGATCGCCGGGATCGGCGGCGGCAACCTCGGCGTGACGCAGTCGTACATCGCGGACGTCACGGAAGAAGCCTACCGCGACCGCGCCTATGCCGCGTTCGGCGCGGTGTTCGGGCTGGGCATCGTGCTGGGTCCCGTCACGGGCGGCTTTCTCGTGCACTTCGGTTTCGGCTTGCCGTTCCTCGTCGCCGCCGGGATCGAAGTGCTGAACATCCTGCTGACGCTGCGCTTCTTGCCGCAGGTCCGGCGTAAGCCGGGCCAACGCTTCTCGCTGGTGCGTGCGATGCGCGACGTGCTCGCACTGCCGGCCGTGCGCGGGTTGGTGCTGCGCCACGCCCTGTTCATCTTCGCCGTGACGTATTTCTTCACGATATTTGCGCTGTACGTCCAGCGCGTTCTACACGGCGGCCCGCAGCTCACGAGTTGGTTGATCGCGGGCTGCGGCGCGGTAGGCGGCATCACGATGGTGGCCGCGGTCGGACCGCTCGCCAAGCACTTGGGCGATGCGCGCGTGGCGCAGCTCGGGTTGGCTCTGAGCGTCGCAGCGTATGTGGGCCTGGGCTTCGCGCAGCAGCTGTGGTCGTTCTGCGTCGATCTCGTGCTCTGGTCGGCGGGCGCAGCGTGCGTCGAACCAACGCTGTCCGCCCTGCTTTCAAATGCTGCTCCGGCCAAGGAGCGTGGCGCCGCCCTCGGCTTCAACGACGCTATGAGCAATCTCGCGCTGATGGCGGCGCCGGCGTTGGGCGGTTTCGCGATCGATCGGGCGATCGATCTGATCGGCGTCGTGCCGGGCGCCGCGGTGTTGGCGGCGTTCGCGTTAGGTGTGACGGGCATCCGCCGGTGGTCCGGCAAGGTCCGCCGTTTGCGCGTGCCATAACAACGCATCCGATGGCCTTACGGACCGGTCGCGTTGGGGAGCGGCGTCTCGAAAGCGTCCTTGCGATCACGCGCGACATCCTGCGCGCGCCCGATTTGGATTTCGCGCTGGAATCGATTGCCCGCGGGGTGGCCGAGGTGTTCGGCTTCCAGTTCGTGACGATCGTGATCGCCGAAGACGACAGCGACGTGATGCTGCGCCGCGTGATGCACGGCTTCCCGCCCGAGATCGTCATCGAGCGCAAGAACGAGGAGGTCTCGCGCGCCGCGATGATCGCGCTGCTCGAGAAGCGCTTCGAGAGCGCCGAGAACTGCTTTTACCTGCCGGCCGAAGCCGAGGCCGATTGGGAACAATCGATCTACACCGGCACGCTGCCGCGCGACGCACCGCGCGCCACCCCGGAATCGTGGCACGAGCGCGACTCGCTGTGCTTGGTCCTGCGCGACGAGTCGGGGTCGATGATGGGGTACCTGAGCCCGGACGCGCCGCTCGACGGCTGCATCCCCGATCCCGGCGAGCTGCGCGCGATGGAGCTATTCGTCAACCTGATGGGCTTGGCGCTGGCGAAGGCGCGCGCGCAGACACGCCTGCGCCACGAGGCAACGCACGATGCGCTGACCGGGCTTGCGAACCGGTCGTTCTTTCAAGAGCAGCTCGAACTCGCGCTCGTGCAGGCGCGCAATGCGCCCGACCGGGCCAGCGCCGTGCTGTTCTTCGACCTCGACGATTTCAAGCAGATCAACGATACGCTGGGGCATCTGGCCGGCGATGCGATGCTGCGCGTGGTCGCGGACCGCTTGCAGCACGCCGTGCGGGCGAGCGACGTCGTGGGGCGCATCGGGGGCGATGAGTTCGGGGTGCTGCTCAACGACCGGGCCGACGCGGCGGCGGTCGATGCCACGGTCGCGCGGATCCAGGAGACGCTGGTTGCGCCGGCTGCGCTGGACGAGCGCGTCATTTACATCACCGCCAGCGTGGGCATCACGCTGCTCGAAGAAGGCGACGAGCGCATCGAAGACGTCCTGAGCCGCGCCGATGCCGCCATGTACCATGCCAAGGGTCTCGGCCACGCACGCTACGCGTACTTCGAACAGTACATGCACAACGAGACCAAACGCCGGCTGGCGCTCTCCAACAGCCTGCGCGCGGCCGTCGAGACGGATCAATTCAGCGTCGATTACCAGCCGATCGTGCGACTGGCCGACGGCGCGATCGCAGGCTTCGAGGCGCTCGTGCGCTGGCGCACGACGGCCGGAGAGGTCTTTCCGGCGGAATTCATTCCGCTGGCCGAGGAGGTCGGATTGGTGGTGCCGATCGGGCGCTTCGTCATCGCGGAGGCGGCTCGTGCGCTGCGCACGTGGCAAAGGCAGACCGGTCAGCCGGGCTTGCGCATGCACGTCAACCTTTCGGTCGGCGAGCTGCTGGAACCCGATCTCGAAGCGTACTTGACCGGACAACTACGCCGGCACGAACTCGCGCCCGACGCGATCACGATCGAGATGACCGAGAGTGCGGTGATGCGCGGGAACACGCTGGCCTTCGGCCGGCTGGCGCAACTGCGCGCGCGCGGTATCCCGCTGTGCATCGACGATTTCGGCACCGGCTACTCATCGCTGCGCTACGTGCGCGATTTCTCGGTCGATGCGCTGAAGGTCGACCGGTCGTTCGTCGAAAGCCCGGACGGCTCGCTCGGCAGCGCGCCGATCGTGCGCATGTTGATCCAACTCGGCGCCGCCTACGCGCTCGACGTCGTCGCCGAAGGCGTGGAGACCGCAGCGCAGGCGGCGGCACTGCAGGCGCTGGACTGCCGCTACGCGCAGGGCTTCCATTTCTACCGGCCGATGAGTGCGGCCGCGATTTCGCGGCTCTTACGTGACCGCGCGGCCGCGCGTTAGACGAGCGTCAGCGACGCGTCCGCGACGTTGTTCGCGATCCGGAACTGGAGCGCGACGCAGGTTCCCGCCGCGCTGCGGTCGATGTCGAGCGAATCACAGAGTTCGCGCATCATCGCTATGCCGCGGCCGCGCGTAGAGAGCGGCTCCACCTCGTTCCACGTCCCGCTGTCCTCGACGAGAATCGTGCAGGTCTGCTCTTCGCAGCGCGCGCGCAGGACGAACGATTGGTTGGGGCGCCGGTCGTAGGCGTGCTCGATCGCGTTGGCGACCGCTTCTCCGGCGGCAACGAGCGCATCGAAACTGCGCCGCTCGCTGAGCGGCGTCGTGGCTAGGAAGCGGCGCAGCGCGGTTCGCGCGAGTGCCGCGCTTGCCAATTCGGCCGGCAGGCGGATGTCGAGGTGCGCGAGCAGCGCTTCGGGGGCGATCGTGATGATCGTGGCGTCATCCTTGCGCTGGCGTTCACCGAAGATCGCGCGGTCGATCACGACCGCCGGCTTGCTCGGCGCCAGCATGCGCGCCTGGACGAGCGCGTCGGCCAGCACCTGCGTCCCGGTCCCCTCGTCGCCGTCGAGCGCCACGCAACCGTCGGTGTACAGCGCCAGCAGACCGTCGACCGGAATCGAGACGACGTGCTCGGACGTCACGTGATGCGGTACGACCCCGAGCGCGATCCCGGAGCCTTCACCGGGCAGCGGCGCACCGGACTCGCCGCCGGCCAACAGCGGTGCCGGATGGCCGGCCGCCGCGTAGCGGAACTGCAGCGTGGCCGGATCGATGATGCCGACGAGCGCGGTGACGATCCCGGGATGGTCGCTGCGCAGCAGCACGCGGTTCGCGCGCCGCAGCGCGTCGGCCGGTCGCGCGCCGTCGATGAACGCGTTGCGAATCGCCTGGCGCACCGTGTTCATCGTGACGATTGCGCTCAGCCCGTGTCCGTCCGCCTCCCCGATCGCCACGGCCAGCGTGCCGTCATCGAGGAAAAACGCGTCGTAGAAATCGCCGCCGCCGGCACCGGGCAGCGTTGCGGGAACGGAAGACCAGGACAGTCGCAACCCATCGACCACCGGCGGATTCGAAGGCAGGAGCGCGCTTTGCAGCACCGGCGTTGCCGGCCGCGTCTCGGCTTCCGGTTCCGGTTCGCTCGTACGACGGCGCACCGCCGCAACCAGCACGGCGATGACCACGACGATCAGCGCAAACAGGGCGGGCGCGGCGGCCTCCATGTGCCGGTATCTTCGGCACGTGAAAAGGCCGCCGCCTTCTGTTATCTACCTAGTGAACGAGGAAGCCGACGAGCAGCAGCGCCACGATGTTGAGGACCTTGATCATCGGGTTGATCGCCGGTCCCGCCGTGTCTTTGTACGGATCGCCGACCGTATCGCCGGTCACCGCCGCGGCGTGCGCCGGCGACCCCTTACCGCCGTAGTGGCCGTCCTCGATGTACTTCTTGGCGTTGTCCCACGCGCCGCCGCCGCTGGTCATCGACAAGGCGAGGAAGAGGCCGGTGACGATCGCGCCGAGCAAGACGCCGCCCATCATCTTCGCGCCGCCGTTGCCGGGCAGAATGAAACCCAGCAGCACGATGATGAGCGGAACGCCGATCGGAATCAGCGCCGGCAGCACCATCTCTTTGAGCGCGGCCCTGGTGACGATGTCGACCGTGGTGCCGTAATCCGGCTTCTGCGTTCCGTCCATGATGCCGGGCAGCTCGCGGAATTGGCGCCGCACTTCCTCGACGACCGCACCGGCTGCGCGCCCGACCGACTCCATCGACAGCGAGGCGAAGAGGTAGGGCAGTAAGCCGCCGACGAGCAGACCGCACAGCACGTAGGGTTCTTGCAGGCCGAACGTGATGGGGGTGCCCGAGCACGCGAGGTGCGCGTCGGCTTTGCAGCGGTCGCTCAGCTCCTGAACGAACGACGCGAAGAGCACCACCGCCGCGAGACCGGCCGAGCCGA
>Ga0209415_10010151_pt1 | contig 16064 bp, 12 predicted proteins | sample PeaSoiSIISIP2007_FD_187696 | JGI IMG/M metagenome (GOLD analysis project Ga0209415, IMG submission 187696) | Peat soil microbial communities from Weissenstadt, Germany - SII-SIP-2007 (SPAdes) (version 2) | ecosystem: Environmental > Terrestrial > Soil > Wetlands > Peat | place: Germany...
GTAAAGCCGGACCAGGGGGTCCGGCGCGGACGAGGGCGTCCGCCCCACCACGAGTTATATGACGAACTTCTGACTCAGGACATTAAGAGAGGTTCCGGCATCCACGGCAACTAAGTGATGTACCGGTTCATGCGCGATCCCTTAATCCTTCCGCTATTTGCCGTGGTCGCGGGGGTGCTCGCCGGAGGGTGGCTCCATTTCTCCGTTTCCGAAAGCGCGTGGCCGCTGCTCTCGTTCCTGGCTCTCTCCATTGCAGCGGGCGCCCTGGGATGCGCGGGTTGGCTGCGGCGCGCGTGTCTGGCGCTCGCGCTGCTTTTCGTGGGGGTATTTGCCGAGGCTTGGCACCGGCCTGGGCCGCCGCCCGAAATCGACGCCGGGTCGCGGGAGTACTTGCTGCTGGACGGTTGCGTGGTCGAGCCGAGCGTTTTTTCCGAAGACCGCGAGCAGTTCACCCTGGAGCTTGACCCCGGTGCGCGAGCTCGCGTGAGCCTGGCCTTCACCGACGATCAGGCGCTCTCCAAAGATCAAATCCCCCAGCGGCTGGCGTACGGGCAAAAAGTAGAGATCGAGGCGCGCGTCCGCCGCCCGCACAATTACAACAATCCCGGTTCGTTCGATTACACCACCTATCTCGCCCGGCAGAATATCTTCTGGACCGCTTCGATGACTCGCGGCACGGAGGCGCGCGTGCTCCCCGGACGTTGCGGATCGCGTCTGATGGGCTTGGTCTTCGCGCTTCGAACCGCGGCTCTCGATCGGATGGAACGGTTATACGCCGGAGACGGCTACACCATCGGAATGATGCAAGCCGTTCTGATCGGGGAAAACTCGAAGCTCGAAAAAATCTGGACCGAGAACTTTCGCCGGACGGGGACCTTTCACACGCTGGTGATTTCGGGAATGCATGTCACGGTACTCGCGGGCGTGCTGCTGTTTATGCTGCGTCTCTGTGCACTCGGGGAAATGCAGGCCTTGGCGGTCACGGCGGCGGCGACGTGGCTCTACGCGATGGTCTCGGGACTTTCGGCGCCGGCGGTGCGGGCGGCGGGCGGCTTCACCCTGTATCTGGCCGTTCGATTCTTCTATCGCCGCGGACGCGTCATGAACCTGCTCGCCGCGGTCGCGCTGGCTTACATCCTGTGGGATCCCGGGCAACTGTTGGACGCCAGTTTTCAGCTCTCCTTTCTTTCGGTGGCGGCTCTCGGAGCGCTGGCAGCGCCGCTGCTCGAGGCGACCTCGGCGCTGCCAGCACGAGGATTGCGCTCGATCGCGGACATCGATCAGGACCCGCATATTGAACCCAAGGCGGCCCAGTTTCGCGTGGAATTGCGCCTGGCGGCCGAGACACTGCATTATTGGCTGTGGCTGCCCGTCCGCGCGTGGTCGGAGATCCTTGCGTTGGCAGCGCGGCTTGTGTTTTTCGTCTTCGATATGGCGGTGATTTCAACCGTGATACAAATCGGCCTCGCGCTTCCCATGGCCGAGTATTTCCACCGCGTTTCGTTTACTGGATTGACCGCGAACTTAGTAATCGTTCCCTTGATGGCAGCGGTGGTACCGGTCGGATTTCTGGCGATCTTCAGCGGCTGGCATTGGGTGGCTGCGATTGCAGGCTGGATGCTGCATGTCTCAGCCCGAGTTGCCGACTGGCACGCGAACCTGGAGCCCGCCTGGCGCATTCCGGATCCGCCCCTGTGGCTCGCGCTCGGTTTCGTGGCCGCCCTGATCGCGCTGGCGGCTTTGATCCACGACCGCGTGTGGCGATGGCCTGCCGGAGCCGCGGTACTGGCGCTGTTTACGTTGCTCTTATGGCAACCTTGGCCGGCCGCCGTGGAGCCGCATACGCTCGAACTGACGGCCGTCGACGTCGGCCAGGGCGACAGTCTCCTGGTGATCTTCCCCGAAGGACAGCGCATGGTGGTGGATGCAGGAGGCATCCTACAGTTCGGCCGCCAGCACAAGTCGAATTTAGACACCGGCGAGGACGTGGTGTCGCCTTACCTCTGGAGCCGCGATATTCGCCGCATCGACATTCTGGTAATGACTCACTCGCACCAGGACCATGCCGGCGGAATCGCCGCGATCATGAACAATTTTCGGCCGCGAGAGTTCTGGGTGGGTGCGAATCCAGCCCCGGCGCTCCTGGAACAGGCGGCCAGGCTGCACATCCGCGTGGTTCCGATGCGAGCCGCGCCTCCGTTCACTTTCTCGGGCACGCAGGTGGAGGTTCTTTCCCCGCCCACGGACTACGATGCGCCGGCGGTGGGCAACAACGATTCACTGGCGTTTCGCATCGTCTATGGCGCGCGATCGTTTCTGCTTACCGGCGACATGGAAAGCCCCATGGAGCAGCGGATCCTGCTCGACGGGCGGGCCGGCCACAGCGACGTCCTGAAGGTAGGACATCACGGCTCGAAAACGTCCACCACCGAATCGTTCTTGGGCGCCGTCAACCCCTCCATCGCGATCATTTCAGCGGGATTCGAGAACTCCTTCGGCCATCCCCACCGGGACGTTGTGGGCCGCCTGCGGTCCAACCATACCGCCATCCTGCGCACCGACCTGGACGGATTAGTTACGGCCCGCACGGACGGGCGGCGGATCTGGTTCGACACGATGGCCTGGAGCGGAGCGACTGGGGCATGGAGCGGAGCGACTGGGGCCCTAAGCGGAGCGGGCGGAGCTTGGTTCGGAGCGGCAGGAGTTTGGTTCGGCCACTCGCCCCTGGGACAACCACCCTGGTAGTGATTTCCAATTCGGCGGCAGGTCGCGTTCTAGCTAGCGCTGGTTGGTGGAATCGACGAATTCGACCCCCTGCGGCGGCGTGAAGCGGAACATGGTTTCAGGAAGAGACGGATTCTTCTTCTCGTGGTCGAAGGTGAACTCGAGAGTCGAGTTGTTCTCATACTTCACCACTAGCCGCCGTATGGTGAAATCCGGCGTGGTCAGAAACGACACCTCGGAATAGGGATACTTGTCGGATTTTGGGATCGCAGTGATGAACACGCCTTCGTCGGCGGACTTGGCGCGGAATTCCTTGAAGTCCTTCTGGAATTCGAGCCCTCCCAGAAGGAATGCGAGCGGCGCGCGCATATCGTCGGTAACACTCAGCTTCATCTTCTCGGCGCGATTCTCTTCCGGGCTGTAGTAGTAGACGAACTTGCCGTCGGAGACGAACAATTTGCCGGCCGGCGCGGAATATTGCCAGCGCATGCGGCCCGGCTTGCGCAGAAACAGCTCGCCCTTTTCCACCCGCTGGCGTCCCTGCGATAAGAAGGATTCCGTGAACGCCACATCGAGCGTCTGCGCCCGATTGTAGCGATCCTCGATCCCCTTGAGCGTCCGTTCAATGTCGATCCCGGCGCCGTACGCGGGTGCCATACTGAGGGCCAGTGAAAAGGCCGCGAAGGCGGCGCCGGACTTATAGGATGGTGCCAACTTCCAGTGTAGGGCTCGTTGGCCCTGTGCGGGCTTGGCTTGTCATGAGGGGGTTCCGCCGCACCCTTTGCGGGCTACACTGAAAGCGGCATGTCTGAAGCCAAAAACGATAAGGTGGTTAAGTCGGAACAGGAGTGGAAGCAGGCGCTCACGCCCGAGCAATATCATGTGACGCGCGGGAAAGGCACCGAGCCGGCGTTCACCGGGAAGTACTGGGACCTGCACGAGGACGGCAGCTATCACTGCGTGTGCTGCGGCACGGAGCTGTTCTCTTCCGGCACGAAGTTCGACTCCGGCACCGGCTGGCCCAGCTTCTACGCGGCCGCCGACGACCGGCGTGTGCGCCTGGTGGCCGACAACGGCTATGGGATGCGGCGCGTCGAGGTATTGTGCGCGAAGTGTGACGCGCACCTGGGGCACCTGTTCGAAGACGGTCCGCGGCCTACCGGACAGCGGTTCTGTATCAACTCGGCTTCGCTCGACTTTCAAAAGAAAGCCTGAGCCCACGCGGGCGGATCGGCACTCCACTAAAGTTGCTCCCGATCGCCGCCGATTGAACGAGCGGAGGGCCGGATGGGAGCTTTTGTTCAGGAGTTGGTCAGTAGCGTTTTCACATTCGTCGTGTATGCCCTGATCTTCGCGGGCGTTTACAAGATATTCCAAATGTCCACGGAGCTCGGCGAGATCAAGGACCTGCTGCGCGACATTCGGCGCAACACCGACCATCATCTGAATCCGCCCGCCGCTTCCGAGCAGAGCCCGCCCAGCCAGTCACCAGACGATTTGCTTCGCGCACTGCGCGATCAGAACTACCCGCTCGACTACGCCTCGGATCGTGCGAAGGAATAGCTAGCCCGCAAAGGGCGCGCGGGCGCCCTCATTGCATCCAAGTAAGCAGCCCGCGCGCTCCGTCTTGGGGGCTGTTACTTAGAAGCGCCGCCGGGCCTGAGCGGGCCGCACCGGAAACACCGGCCGCCCATCGGAACGCCGGTATCCCTCACGGAGATCTCTTGACGGCACGCACCCTACGATGGCGGGTTGACGGCGGAAAGCTCCACCCCGGATCCACGCCCGGACAAATGAAGAAATAGCGTCAGATACCGCTTCACGTTGGCGGTAATCAGGAACTGCTCGCGCACATGTTCGTGGCCCTGCTGGCCCAGGCGCGCGGCGAGTTCCGGATGCGAGAGCAAATAGCGGATCTGATAAGCGGTGCCTTCGACGGAATGAGCCAGCAGGCCGGTGTGTTTGTGGATCACCTGCGACGGAATGCCGCCCACGGCCGAAGCCACCACCGGCTTCTTCTTCCATAGCGCTTCGGTGACCGTAAGACCGAATCCCTCGCGCAGGCTCTTCTGGATGATGATGGTCGACCCGCGCTGCAGCGCGTTCACTTCGCGCGGACTCGACGGTGGAAGCTCCAGGAGATGGATATCGGGATCGCCGTGGGCCTCGTGCGCGGTCTCCTCGAGCACCGCGCTGCCTTCGGGATCGTCATCGGCGCCGCCGCCGGCGAGCACCAACTGGCAATCGAAGTAGCGCTTCACAATGCGGTAAGCGCGAACCACGCCCACCGGGTCCTTGAGCCGGTCGAAGCGCGAGATCTGCGTCAAAACCGGCCGCGAAGGGTCGATGCCGAAGCCCTCCAGGATGGACTTGACGTAGAGCGGATCGAGCGGGCGGTTCTTTTCAGAGAGCGGATCGATGGATGGATAAAACAGATACTGCGGGATGGGAAGCCGGCGTGAAAATTCAGGCGAGGAAAAGATAGCCCCGTCGTAGCGCACCACCCAGGGCTCGAGAAACTCCCAGACCGCGGGATTGGCATGAGAGAGGTCGATGTGACAGCGCCAGATCCAGTGGCCCGCGCCGTTTGCACGCCCGTCGATCAGGCCCATGGGTTGAGGGTCGTGGATGACCACGAACTCCGAGTCGAGACGGGTGGCGGCGCGATTCCTCTCAGTGTAGGCGCGGAAGATGTCGAAAGCATCGCCGGGCATCTGGGACGGGCCGCCATGCAGGGCGTTGTGAAACGCCTTGGTAACTTCGAAGAAATCCCGTCCGCCCGCGATCACTTCCCACCGCGCGGGCAGCGCCAGCTCCTCGAGAATGGGGACGATGCCGCTCAGCAGTTCCGCCACGCCGCCGCCCACCGCGGTCGAATTCACCATCAGGATGCCGCGGCCGGAGAGGGGACGGGCCAAGGCGCGCAACTCCTCCACCTCCGGACCGAGCAGTTCCTCATAGCGATCGAGCGATTGAGCCGTGCGAGACTCCACAATCATGTGTTTAGCTCCCAATGGATGAGGGTCTGCATTTTCTGGCGGAGGGTGTCGAGAGTGTTGGTGTAAATATCCAGGCGATCGAAGCGGCGCGCCAGATCTTCACGGCCCAGGCTTTGGGCGAGCCATCGGGAAAAATCGTTGGTCCCCAACTGCAGGCGCAGGCGCGAGGCGATGAAATGATAATGGAGCGACGCGTGGCTGAGGGTCGGCAACGCGTCGGCGAATTCCTCGAGCGTGCCTGCTTCCCGGCCCAGCGGCACGGCCACTTCGACGCTTTCGCAGAAATATAGCGGCTCGAACGCGGAGATCTCGGTTTCGCGCGGATGCTCGCCGCAATAGTCCGTGACCAGACGCCGCAGGTCGCCGCGCAGCTCGGCGAGCGCCACGTAGTCGCGAACATCAACGCTGCCGAGCGCCTCGGCCAGGGCGGGACGGTTCAAGCCGGTGAGCACCCACTGAGCGAAGTCGTTGGAAAATCCCTCGGTCAGAAAGTGATGGCGGCCAAGCGTGTGAAAGGTGTGATAGAAGATGGACGCGTCGCTAGCCTGGTCAAGACCGGTGCGCAGTTCATCGAGCGTGGTCACTTTCTGGTTGTTGATGCGCGTCACGTAGGACGCGGTGACGAAGCGGAAGGGCTCTTCGGCACTATTCAAGGTCGTATCCATAGGGTTGACTTGCGTGTCGTGTTCACTCGAGTTCGGCCTCCAATCGTTCCAGGAATCTCCGGAGACCGTTTGGATTGCTCACGCGGAAGCGGGCGTGGCTGCGGCGTTCGGGGCCCACGCGGATGGTGACACCGTGGCACAGCGCGGCAAACGCCGGTTCGTCGGTTCCATCGTTGCCGGCGTAGACCGGAAGCGCCCTTCGCCCGTACGCGTGCAACTCGCGGCGAACCGCCGCCCCTTTACTTCCCAGTTCGTGCGGCAGCACTTCCCACACCAGGTCGCCCTGGGCCACGTGGAGATCGCCGCCGAAGGAATCGACGATGCGCGAGAGGACCGCGCGCGCGGCGGTGACCGAGGAGCCCGGCGCTCCCCGGTAGTGAATTGCAAACGTCAGGCGTTTGTCTTCGATCCTAATTCCATCGATTCCCGCGACATGCTCGCGCAGGGATCGCCGGAGCCGTTGCAGAGCCCGCGTTAACTGGCGGCTGATCGTCCGGTGGTTGCCGCTCTCCCAACCGTGTAAACCGAGATACCGCACGCCCGGCACGCGGACCCGGGCGCGGACATCGGCCCGGCGGCGCCCGCTGATGACCCAGACACGCAGCCGCCCATGGCGGGCCAGCTTGAGCAGGACGCGGCGCGTCGCGGGGTCCAGCTCCACGTCTTCCGGGCGCGCGCACACGTTCGCCAGGGTGCCGTCGAAGTCCAGAAACAGGGCGACCGCGCCGGATTCACGCACCCGCCCGGCCACGCTATGCCAAGATTCGAGAAGCGAGCGCATGTTCCTTATCTGCGTCCAAGCTTGAATCGAAACTTGAGTCCAACCGCAGCGAAGCCAGCTCCGCGATGAGCGTGCCGGCCCAGCGGTAAATGTTGTGCTCACGCACGTAGGCCCGCATCCGCGTCATTCGTGCGTGCTTCTCTTCGGGAGTCATCTCCAGGGCGCGATGGATGGCGCCGGCGAGTTCTTCGGTGTCATAGGGATTGACGTGCAATGAGTCCGCCAGTTCATGACTCGCCCCGGCAAAGCGGCTCAGAATCAGGACTCCCTGATTGTCCGCGCGCGCGGCGACGAATTCCTTCGCCACCAGATTCATCCCGTCGTGCAGCGACGTCACCAGGCACAGATCGGCGCGGCGGTAGTACGGAAGAATCTGCTGGTGGCTGTGGTGGCTGGGAAGCAAAACAATCGGCTTCCATCTGCCGGTCTGGAAGCGGCGGTTGATTCGCTCGGCTTCCGTTTCCACCTCCGCCATCAGCTCCTGATAGCGGCGGATGTGCGTGCGGCTGGGCGCGCCGATCTGCACAAACGTAAACTGTCCGCGATAGATGGGGCACTTCTCGAAGAACATTTCGAGCGCGCGGAAGCGTTCCGGGATGCCCTTGGTGTAGTCGATGCGATCCACGCCCACGCCCAGCATTTGCGCCTCGACGCCCAGCGCCTTGAAGATCTCGGCTCGCTCCAGATAAGCGGAATCGTCAGCCGCCGCGTCCTCTTCATTCGTGAAGGTCACGCTGATGGGAAACGGCCGCACGGCGGTGAGATGACCGTTGCGGTTCACGGCGAAATGTTCGCGATCGACGCGCGATTCGAGCGTATGATCCACCGTATCCAGGAAATTATTGCAATGCGACTGGATGTGGAAACCGATCAGGTCCGCGCCGAGAAGTCCGTCGAGCAACTCGCGGCGCCAGGGACAGATTCCGAATGCCTCGGGATTCGGCCAGGGGATATGCCAGAAGATCGCGGTGCGGGCGTCCGGACGCGCTTCCTTGATCATCCGGGGCAGCAGGGCGAAGTGGTAGTCCTGCACCAGCACCACCGGGTTCTCTTCCCCTTCGATTTCACGCAAGAGCGCGTCGGCAAAGCGGCGGTTGACATTGCGATAGTGTTCCCAATCCTGGGGGCGAAACACCGGACGCGTGTGAGCGATGTGGCACAGCGGCCATAGCCCTTCGTTGGCGAAGCCGAGATAGAAGCCCTGTTCTTCCTCGGGCGTCAACCAGACGCGGTGCAGAGTGTATTGCGGATGGTCCGGCGGCACGCCCAGACAATCGTTATCGTCCACAGTTTCGCGGTCGGCATCGCCGGTGGCTTGCGCGATCCAGGTTCCGTCGCAGGCGCGCAGGACCGGTTCGAGCGCGGTCACCAGGCCGCTGGCGGGCACGGTCCATTCGATCGATCCGTTGCGATAGAAGTGTTCGTACGGTTCGCGGTTGGAGATGGCGAACAGGCGGCTCGCGCCGAGTTTGTTTTGAACCGAAATGCGCAGACGTTCGGGCGTCCATAACGACTCTGCCCGATCCCGCAGGCGCGCCTCTTCCTCGGCCGCCGCCCGCGCGGCGTGGAGCGTGGATGCGAGCCGCGTCACCTCGCGCGTCAGGGGTTGCAGGACGTCTTCGCTCGGGAGCTCCGGCGGAAGCTCCCGCATCCCGTAGGGCGAACCCGTGCGCAGATCGTGCAGCCATGCCGTCATGCGCGCCAGCGGCCGTCCCAATCCCCATCGCAGCACCAGGAGTGTCACGCACACGATCAGTACGGTCTGCACCACCACGCCCGCCAGGGCCTGCCTCCATGTGTCGCCTTCGCGCGTTTTGATGTAAGTGGCGTCGTGGAAGATCGCCAGGGCGCCGACCAATGTCGAGTCCACGCGGATGGGCAGTTCGAACACGTGCATGGACTGCTGGCCGAGCTTGAAGAACGCCGCCCCGCCGCTGGAGAGCCATTCCGGCCGGGTCACGGTGTGCCCGTCGAGGAACTTTACCAGATCCGACGTGATCGCGAGCGAGTTCCCGCGTTCATCGTAAATCGCGACCCCGGCCAGCCGCTGGTGATTCTCGAAGCGGTTCACCATCGCCTGTAAGTCCCGCGTGGCATGCCTTTGCACCAGTGGAGCCGCGGATCGCTCCAGGCTATCGGCCAGTTCCACCGCTTGCCGCTCCAGGTCCCGCCGCAGGCCGCTGCGCTCACTCTGAACTTGATAAAGCGCGAAGCACATAGAGACCAGCGCCACTCCGAAGATGAGGAAGACGTTCAAACGAACGGTCAGGCGCATACAGTTCTCCCTTCGATCCCGGCACTGGTTCTCGAAGGCTCCAAGAAAACCTTCTTGTGGGTGTGCAAGGTGGGGGCCAATCAAAACATGCAATGGGATCAATAACATAACGCGTCTATAGCGGCGTCCTGTCCGGCAACTATTGCGCGCCATGCGTAATTCTTACGTTTTCTTCATTTTTTCATTTAGTCCGGAGGCGTCATTTGTTACACTGAAATTTCTCCCATGCGCATCGGCGTTGTCGTCTTTCCCGGCAGCAATTGCGACCACGACGCCTGCTACGCGGTCTCCCATAATCTGGGCCACCAGGCGGAATACATCTGGCACGATTCGACGTCGCTCGGCAACGTGGACGCGGTAATCCTGCCCGGCGGCTTCTCTTACGGCGATTATCTGCGCTGCGGGGCGATCGCGAAATTTTCGCCGGTGATGGGCGCGGTGCGGAAGTTCGCCCAAGACGGGGGGCTGGTGCTGGGGATCTGCAACGGCTTTCAGGTTCTGGTGGAATGCGGGCTCCTTCCTGGTGCACTGCTGCGCAATCGGGATCTCAAGTTCGTTTGCCGCACCGTGACGCTGCGCGTGGAGACGACGAACACGCCCTTTACGTCTGGCGCCCAGCGCGGCCAGTTGCTACGGATCCCGGTGGCGCACGGCGAGGGATGCTATTACGCCGACGACCGGACGCTCGCCGAACTGAAAGCGGAAGATCGCGTGGTGCTGCGTTACGTCGATAATCCGAACGGATCGCTCGACGATATCGCCGGGATTTGCAGCGCGGGGCGCAACGTAATGGGCCTGATGCCGCACCCCGAGCGCGCCGCCGACCCGCTCATGGGTTCGACCGACGGCCGGGTGATTCTGGAATCGATGTTGACGTCGCTTGCGACCCACACATTCTCCCCGCCGCAGGCGCTCATCGCATGAGTCTGACGCCCTCCGAGCTCGACAAAGTCCGCTCAATCCTGGGGCGCGAACCGAACCAAACCGAAACCGGAATCTTCACCGTGATGTGGAGCGAGCACTGCTCCTACAAGAGCTCCCGCCTGCATCTGAAGAAACTGCCCACCAAGGGCGATCGAGTGCTGGTGGGACCGGGCGAGAACGCCGGCATCATCGACATCGGCGCGTCGGAAAGCGGAGAACGCTACGCGGTCGCGTTCAAGATCGAATCGCACAACCACCCCAGTTTTATTGAGCCGTTTCAAGGCGCCGCGACCGGCGTCGGCGGTATCCTGCGCGACATCTTCACCATGGGCGCGCGGCCCATCGCGGTGATGGACGCGATCCGCTTCGGACCGCTGGACGATCCGGAGTGCGGCGATCGCAATCGCAGAATCCTGGAGGGCGTGGTCAGCGGCATCGCGCACTACGGCAACTGCTTCGGCGTGCCCACGGTGGGCGGTGAAACCGTTTTCGAGGCCTGCTACAACGGCAATCCGCTGGTGAACGTGTTCGCGCTGGGCGTGTTCCGGGTGGACGATATCTTCTTCGGGCGCGCATCGGGCATCGGCAATCCAGTGATTTATGTTGGCGCCAAGACCGGCCGCGACGGCATTCACGGAGCGTCGATGGCGTCCGCCGAATTCACCGAGGAATCGAAACAGAAGCGGCCCAACGTTCAGGTAGGCGATCCGTTCATGGAGAAGCTGCTGCTTGAAGCGTGCCTCGAAGCAATGCGCACGGGCGCGATCGTCGGCATTCAGGATATGGGCGCCGCGGGTCTGACGTGTTCCACTTGCGAGATGGGCAGCCGCGCCGGCACCGGCGTCGAGATCGACCTGGCTCTGGTCCCGCAGCGCGAGACCGGCATGTCGCCCTACGACATCATGCTCTCGGAATCGCAGGAGCGCATGCTGCTGGTGGCCGATAAGGGCCGCGAGGGCGAAGTCTTCGCCGTTTTCCGCAAATGGGGCTTGGACGCCGTGACCATCGGCGCCGTCACGGGAGACGGGAAGCTGCGCGTGAAAGATCACGGGCGGGTGGTGGCGGAAATTCCCAACCGCGAGCTAGCCGACGAAGCGCCGCTCTACGACCGGCCGCATAATGTCGCGCCGTATCGGCCCGCGCCAATGGCCGCTCCCGAATTCGCGAGCCACAATCTGGAAGCGGATCTGCTGGCGCTGGTCGGCTCCGGCGACTTGTGTTCCAAGCGCTGGATCTGGCAGCAGTACGACTACATGGTTCGCACCAACACCATCGCGGGTCCGGGCGGCGATGCGGCGATCGTGCGCATCAAGGAAACCGGTCAAAGCATCGCGATGTCGCTCGACGGCAACGCTCGCTACTGCGCGCTTTCCCCCCGCGAAGGCGCGCGGCTGATGGTCGCGGAGTGCTGCCGGAACCTGGCGACGGTGGGCGCGACTCCGGTGGCCGCGACCAACAATCTAAACTTCGGCAATCCGGAGCGACCGGAAATCATGGCGCAGCTGGTCGATGCGATCGAAGGAATGTCGGAAGCCTGCCGCCATTTCGAGACGCCGATCACCGGGGGCAACGTCAGCCTGTATAACGAGACGCTGGGCGAGGCAATCTGGCCCACGCCCGTGATGGGCATCGTCGGATTGATGAAGACCGCTCCCCCGGTGACTATCCCGTTTAAGGCCGAAGGACGCACGGTTCTACTGCTCGGTGGACTTGGCGCAGCGGATCTCACGCGCTTCGGTGGGACGCAGTACGCAAAGGTGGTCTTGAAGAAGATGTGGGGACTGCCGCCGGCGCTCGATCTCGATTACGAGAAGCGGGTGCAGTCGGCGATCCGGCAGGTTGTGAACGAGGGATTCGCGGAATCGGCGCATGATCTAAGCGATGGCGGACTGGCGGTGGCGCTCGCCGAATGTACGGTGAACGGCATCGGCGCGGCGATCGAGATTTCCGCCGATCTGCGGCCGGAGCTGGCGCTCTTTCACGAGGGTCCGTCGCGCATTCTGGTATCGACCGCGGACCCGCAGGCCGTGGAACAAATCGCAAGGATTCACGGCGTCGACGCGGTTCGCTTGGGTGTTACGATGAAAGAGAGGTTACGGATCGATCTACGGTCCGTGACTTTGGTCGATTGCCCGGTCGGCCGGCTGCGGGAAGTTTGGGCGAACGCGCTCGAGAGTCAGCTTGCATTGCAACATGTTTGATCGGTCTTAGCGAGGACAGATTCCATGTTCGACAAGTTCAAAGACGAGTGCGGAGTGTTTGCCATTTATGGCCACCCGGAAGCGGCGAACCTCGCCTATCTGGGACTTTACGCTCTACAGCATCGCGGCCAAGAGAGCGCCGGAATCGCTTCGAGCGATGGCCGGGAACTTTACTGCCACAAGAGCATGGGCCACGTGGCGGAGATCTTCACGCCGGAGGTTTTAGGCCGTCTGCCGGGCGAGCTGGCGATCGGGCACACCCGCTATTCCACCTCGGGCGATACGGTGCTGCTCAACGCGCAGCCGTTCTCGGTGGCGTGCAACAAGGGACGCATCGCGGTAGCCCACAACGGCAATATCACCAACGCCGCGGAGCTGCGCCGCGACCTCGAACGCGACGGATCGATCTTTCAGGCCTCGAGCGATACCGAAGTGATCCTGCACCTGGTGGCGCGATCCCGGGAACGTACGCTGGCGGGCGCGTTGCGCGAGGCGCTCCTCGAACTCGAGGGCGCGTTCTCCCTGGTGTTCCTGGCCGAGGATCAGATCATCATCGCGCGCGATCCGCATGGCTTCCGTCCGCTGGCGTTCGGGCAGATGGAATTGTCGGGCGGCCTCATTTCCTACGTATTCGCCTCGGAGACGTGCGCATTCGACCTGATTAACGCGGTTTATCTGGGCGACGTGGAGCCGGGCGAGATGGTGATCGTGAACAAGAACGGCATGACCCGCGAGCGCTACGCGCCGGTCCGCGAGCATGCCCACTGCGTGTTCGAACACGTGTACTTCTCGCGGCCCGATTCGATCGTGTTCGGCCGCCCGGTGGAGGAATCGCGGGAAATGTTGGGGCGATTGCTCGCCCGCGAATGTCCGGCCGATGCCGACGTGGTCGTCGCGGTGCCCGATTCCGGCGTCGCGGCGGCGCTCGGCTACTCGACCCAATCCGGGATTCCTTTCCGGCAAGCCCTGATCCGGAATCACTACGTGGGGCGGACCTTCATCGAGCCCTCGCAAGCCATTCGGGACTTCGGCGTGAAGTTGAAGTTGAATCCGGTGCGGCATCTGCTCGAAGGGAAACGCGTCATCCTGGTGGACGATTCCATCGTGCGCGGCACCACCAGCCGCAAGATCGTGCGCATGGTGCGCGGCGCCGGAGCCCGGGAAGTGCACATGCGCATTTCGTGCCCGCCGACCATTTCCCCGTGCTTCTATGGCGTCGACACGCCGAGCGTGGCGGAACTCATCGCCGCCAACAATACGGTGGAAGAGATCCGGCGCTTTGTCGAAGCGGATTCGCTGGGGTATCTCTCCATCGGGGCGTTGCGGGAAGCGGTGGCGGATCACAATCACGATTACTGCTACTCCTGCTACACCGGGAACTATCCGACTCGCCTGGTGAACATCGATGAGTTGATGACCGCGAAGGATCGCCGGACGTAGCGACGGACCATAGAGCGGAACGGCGACGAGAAGTCAGTTCCACATCCGCCTCGCACAACCGCTGGGCAACACCGCCGGGCGCCCGGAACCCGCCGTTTGGTAGTACAATCGGGCCATGCGACGCTTCACTTTTCTGACCCTGTTTGTCTTTTGCCTTGGCCTGAGCGCTCATGAGCCGCTCCGTACCCGTCATGGCATGGTGGTTGCGCAGGAACCGATGGCCGCGGACGTGGGCGTATCCGTCCTCAAGGCCGGCGGCAATGCCGTGGATGCCGCGGTGGCCGTGGGATTCGCGCTAGCCGTGACCCATTCAAGCGCGGGCAATATCGGCGGCGGCGGCTTCATGCTGATTCGCCTCGCCGATGGCCGCACCACATTTATCGATTTTCGCGAAGCCGCTCCGGCAAAAGCGTCGCATGACATGTACCTGGATAAGGATGGGAAGCTGACCCGCGACAGTCTTGTCGGCTGGCGCGCCCCCGGCATTCCCGGTTCCGTGCGCGGCTATGAACTCGCGCAGTCCAAGTACGGCCGCAAGAAACTGGCGGAGGACATGCAGCCGGCGATCGATCTCGCCGCGAAGGGTTACACGCTCTCCTACGCGGTCGCCCGTGGATTCCACAGCAAGAACCTTTCGAACTTCCCCGAGGCCAAGCGGATCTTCCAGCGGGACGGCAATTTCTATGAGGCCGGCGACACGTTCGTTCAACCGGAGCTGGCCGCGACGCTCCAGCGGATCGCCAAGGACGGCTCCAAGGAGTTCTACGAGGGCGAGACCGCCCACAAGCTGGCTGACGCGATGGCGAAGAACGGCGGCTTGATTACGCTGTCCGATCTGCAGAAGTATCAGGCGATCGAGCGAGCGCCCCTGACCGGCAAGTATAAGGGCTACGACATCATTACGTCGCCCCCGCCCAGTTCCGGCGGCGTCGGCATTCTGCAAATGTTCGGGATGCTGGACGGGACCGGCTACGAGAAGACCGGCGCCGGGTCGGCGGAGACTTATCATTACCTGGCTGAAGTGATGAACCGGTATTATGCGGATCGCAATCAATACCTGGGCGATCCGGAGTTCATCAAGAATCCGATCGCCGGAATGCTCGACCCGGCCTACATCGCCAAGCGCCGCGCGACCATCGACCCGAACCACGCCACTCACGCCGATCAGGTGAACCCGGGCAAACCTGCCGGCAGCGAAAGCACCGAGACCACGCACTTCAATGTGATCGATTCCGACGGTAACGCAGTCGCGGTCACTTATACGTTGAACGGCGGCTATGGAAGCGGCACGATCGCGCCGGGCACTGGGTTCCTGCTGAACAATGAAATGGACGATTTCGCGTCGAAGCCGGGCGAGCCGAATGGGTACGGCCTGGTGCAGGGCGAGGCCAACTCGATCCGTCCCTACAAGCGGCCATTGTCCTCGATGAGCCCGACCATTCTGCTGAAGGACGGCAAGCTGTTCATGGCCGTGGGCGCGCCGGGCGGCTCGCGCATTATCACCGGCGTGATGCAGGTGATCTTGAACGTGGTCGATTTCAACATGAACATCCAGGAAGCCATCGACTTCCCCCGCATCCATAATCAATGGAAGCCGGATAAGGTCTATCTCGAAAAGGGCGCGTCTCCAGATACCGCGGCCGCGCTCAAGACCATGGGCTACGATGTGCAATTCCCGGGCGGCGGGGATGCCGACGTCGAGGGAATCGTGGTCAAGGACGGATGGCTCGAAGGCGGCGCGGAAATCCGCACCGCGGAGAGCAAGGCGTCGGGCTACTAGATTGGTCGCGGAAAAAGGGGACAGACTTCTCTGTCCCCAGTCGAGTGCGTTGGATGCTATGAGCAGCCCGCGCGCTGAGGACGACTGGTTCGTGATGCCTACGGGATTGCTATTTGTACTAGACTCCTAGACTCCTAGAGCCAAGAAACTTGTTGCAACTGAGTCAAGTTTCACGCGACCATTTTAACCTGATCCACCCAAGCGGCGATTTCGTGGTCGAGCTTGTCGAAACAGCGCAGCAAGGGGTTGGGAACGGGCGAAGTAGTGGGTAGCAC
>Ga0209415_10010153_pt1 | contig 16063 bp, 12 predicted proteins | sample PeaSoiSIISIP2007_FD_187696 | JGI IMG/M metagenome (GOLD analysis project Ga0209415, IMG submission 187696) | Peat soil microbial communities from Weissenstadt, Germany - SII-SIP-2007 (SPAdes) (version 2) | ecosystem: Environmental > Terrestrial > Soil > Wetlands > Peat | place: Germany...
AGATTATGAGTCTGCTGCTCTAACCGTTGAGCTACGGGCCCTGCGCTCAATCTAACATACCCAATCCAAGACTGCGGCAGGACTCGCAGATCGAGCGGCTCCGGCAGATGACAAGCTTCGCAGTCGAGCCGCAATGGCAGTCGCTAGACAAGCGCCGTGGAGAACCGTTTCTCCGGATGCCGCGAATCGATTTCGATTCGGAAGGATAGCTTGCGCAGCGAGGTCTGCGAACACCTCTGCGACGATCGACCCAGTGCTTGGCATGAGCTTGTCCAATGTGTGCAAACTCTTGCGCCTTGGCCGAATCTCGCAAACGTAACCACCTGAGAGGAAAGATCATAGGGCTGCGTCAATTTGGCTGACAATTTGCAGCAATGGGTGCGCGGTATCAGCCCGAATCGGCTATAATTGCGACCTGTATCTTCGTCTTGTGCCTAGCTTTCCTTTCTTGGAGGTAGGTCATGCGCTACGCTCGTCGGTTTGCTCTTTTCTCTGTTCTTCTCGGAATACTTCTGGCTTCGTCTGCGCTGGCCAACGCAGACACCGTGCACATGAAGTTCCTCAGCCACGGAGGTACTCAGCAGGATCCCGTCTATCCCTGGAACTTCGACGTCAATGGCGCTCCCATGACATTGATGTGCGATTCCTTCTCGAACCAGATCGTTGTCGGAGAGACATGGAAAGCGAAGGTCACCAACATTCTGAGTGGTCAGGGCTTATTCGGAAATAAGTTGCTCGATTACAAAGCGGCTGCCTGGCTTTTCAGCGAGGTGCTGTTCGATGGAGCCAATGCGCATGACGCCAACTGGGCGATCTGGGCGCTGTTCACCCCGAGTGCGATGAAGGGAATCGGCTGGGATTCCAATGCTCAGAAGCTCTATAACGAAGCCCTGAAAATCGCGGGGACCTTGCCCAAGAGCTTCTTCGCTCCTTATTTCTTGTACACCCCGATTCCGGGAACGCAATCCTGCAAGAGTTGTGGATTGCCGCAGGAGTTTATCGGTTACACCCCAGTCGTTCCCGAGCCCGGCTCGCTGACCTTGTTGGGGACCGGCATTCTCGCGCTGTCGGGTGTGATTCGGAAGAAGCTAGCACGCCGCACTTGAGTCGAGTCCGTTACTCGAGCACCGGCATCAGAATGCTCACGAGCATCGGACTGAGCAGTTCTTCGCACACTCTTATCGCTGCGATCTGTGAGGATCGCGCCCCTGCTCGAAGCCTTCGCGCGTAGGTTTTTCTGCGGCTCACGGAGCCGGGCCTTTTCCCAAAACACTCCTTCTTCTCGACAAGTCTCTCTTCTTCTCTGGTGACCCGCGGGCCCAGGGCTGGAATAATACGGCTTGGGTTCCGGGAGCGCAGCTTGAAGCAGATCAGCCATGTCACGATGCTGGTGAAACAGGCGGCTAACGCTGCCGGTTTTGACTTGGCGGGAATCGCCGCCGTCGGAGACTTCCCTGAGCTGGATCGCTTTCCGGAGTGGATTGCCGCAGGTCATGCGGGCGAGATGAAATATATGGAAGCGCGTGATGACGCGGGGAATCTCAAGCGTGCGTCTCTGCGCTCGGTCGCGCCGTGGGCGCGCAGCGTGATCGTTTGCGCCATGAACTACAACACCGCACATCCTTACTCGACCGAAGTGCACGATTCCGAGCGCGGATGGATTTCACGATACGCCTGGAGTCGCGAAGACTATCACGAAGCGGTGATGCGGCGGCTGCGTGTGGTTGATGCCAGGCTACAGCAGGAATTCGCAAGTGGAGGCGGTAAGGACCGCGCCTTCCTGGAGGCTAACGGCTCCGCGAAAACCGCTCCCTCCCCAAGCGGAACTGAATCCAGTCGAACTCCAGCGCCTCTCGGAGATTTGATCACCCATTGTTACGTTGATACTGGGCCGCTCGTCGAGCGTGTATACGCGAAGTATGCGGGCATCGGATGGATCGGGAAGAACACCTGCATTCTGAATCAGAAGATGGGGTCGTGGCTGTTCCTCGGTGTGATTCTGACTTCGCTCGAACTTGAGCCTGACCCGCCTGCGCCGGATCGTTGCGGCACCTGCACCCGCTGCATTGACGCCTGTCCCACAGGGGCTCTTATCGCGCCCTATCAGCTCGATTCCAATAAGTGCATTTCGTACTTGACCATCGAAAAGCGCGGCGCCATTCCTGAGGAAATGCGCGAGGGCATGGGGAGGCACGTGTTCGGGTGCGACATCTGTCAGGATGTCTGCCCTTGGAATCGCAAGGCCCCGGCCACTGCGGCTGCAGAATTTCAGCCGCGAGAAGGGCTGGTGAATCCGGCGCTGGAATGGTTGGCCGAAATCAGCGCGGCAGAATTCCGGGAAACATTTCGCGGTTCCCCCATTCGACGCGCGAAGCGCTCCGGGCTGCGGCGAAACGCGGTGATCGCCATGGGCAACAGCGGAGATCAACGCTTTGTACCGGTTCTGCAAACGCTGTCAGACGACGAAGATTCTGCGGTGGCCGAACCCGCGCGCTGGGCCACACGAAGGCTTGCAGTCCGGTAGCATCTTGGCTGAATCGGTTTCTCCTGCCTCCGCGCCGAGCGGTCACCGAGTCAGCGCCTTACAGTTGCTTTCTCCCTCCCATCACACGGCACTGTGATCGCTGTCCTTGTGACGCTGAACCACGTCACATAATGTCGAACCGACCCTAACAGCTTCTTCGAGTCTCGGACCCTGAGTTTGTAGTGGTTTGAGGTTTGGACCCCTCAGGTTCGAAATCGGCCGAGACCAGGCAAGTCGGGAAACGATCAATATCTTCCCGACCGAGTTCTCGCCCCGCAAAATGTTCCGACCCAGGGTGCGGGCGAAGACCAGACCAGAAAACATATTTCGTAGGAGAAGGAGATCCGTCATGAGGTGCAAACTGCAATCTCAAGGCTCAATTACGCGCACTCGGCTGCGCGCGACAAAGGGCATCCTTGCGCTAGCGGTGGTGCTTACACTCGCGGTCGTAACGATCCCAGCGGCATACGCGCGCACTTACAAAGTGCTTCACAGCTTTAGCGGAGCGCCCGACGGGCAAACTCCGTACGCCGGTCTAGTTTTGGACAAAGCAGGCAATCTCTACGGGACTACCAACGCGGGCGGCGCCTACGGCTACGGAACGGTGTTCAAGCTGGATTCGACCGGCACGGAAACCTTGCTGTACAGCTTTATGGGTGGAACCGATGGGGCCAGCCCCTGGGCGAGTGTGATCCTGGACAAAGCAGGCAATTTGTATGGGACCACCTGCGCAGGAGGCGCCTACGGTTACGGGACTGTGTACGAGGTCGACACTACCGGTGCAGAAGAGCTGCTGTACAGCTTCATGAATGGGAGCGACGGCGCCAATCCTTATGCTGGTCTGATCTGGGACCCGGTCGGCAATCTCTATGGGACCACATCGGCAGGGGGAACGAGCACGAATTGCAACGGTTGCGGAACCGTGTTCAAGCTGACGCCGGGTTCGGGCGGCTGGACCGAGACCGTGCTGCACGCCTTTGATGGGCGAGATGGCGCACAGCCAATGGGCGGCTTGCTGCGCGACGCGGCTGGGAATTTTTATGGCACCACCTTCGGCGGAACGGTCTTCAAATTGAGCAAGAAGCTCAAGGTGACCGTACTCTACAGCGTTGACGGGTTTTCTGATGGAAACCCCTACCTTGAAACTCTGGTTCGAGATCGTGCAGGCACTCTATATGGCACTGCCACAGGTAGTGAGCTCGCGTGCTCCTCTGAATCGGACGCCTGTGGAATAGTCTTCAAGCTGCATGGACATGCTGTTCAGATATTGCAGAACTTCGGCCAGCCCGAGGACGAACAGGGTCCCGACGCAGGTGTTATTCGGGATAATCATGGCAACCTGTATGGCACCACTTACTATGGTGGCGCTTATGGTTGGGGATCGGTATTCAAGCTAACCGGGACCAAGATGACCTTTCTGCACTCGTTTGCTTGCCATGGGAACGAGGGAATATTTCCCGTTGGCCCCGTGGTCCAGGATGCAGCCGGCAATTTCTATGGGACGACGTCTGCGGGAGGGGCGTACGGGTATGGAATCGTGTTTAAGCTCAGCCGGTAAGGCCCAGGCGAGAGCTGCTCTACACATTGAAGGAGGACTGCCATGAGCAAGACGCAGGGTTACAGATTCTTTTTCGTCGCTTCATTGTTAGTTTCGTCATTATGCGCAGGCGCGGCAGACCACGCTGCCGCTAGGCTGCCGCGAACGGCGCAGTCGGGGCGTTCGAGCTCCTCAGCGATGGGTGCCGATACCAGGGCTTCTTTCCCTGGAACTGAGCAGTGGGTCGAATTAGCCAAGCTGGCTGGATCAGGGGATTGGGGTTCGCCCGGTCCGGTGGCGATCCATGGCAACACAATCGCGCTCGGCGAGCCCTGTGAGTGCAATCACCCGGCCGGGGCAGCTTCGCTGTTCCTCAAGCTGAAGGAAGGCTGGAATTCATCGGCGCCGGCCGTCGATTTGATGAATGTCGATGACGGGTATGAATACGGGTTGACTGTCGCAGTCAGCAACAACATGGCGGTAGTCGCCGACCCTGACATTAGCTGGTCACCGGGCTACGCATTCGTGTTTCTACCGGGGAGGCATGGCTGGGAAAGAAGGTCGTACGTAGTCGCTTCGTTGGGGGCTTCGGACGGTCAATGGCATGGTGATTACGCCGTTCCCGGGTTGGGCGCGTCCCTCGCTATCAGCGGCAACACGGTAGTGGCCGGAGGGCCCTATGATCCCGGACGCTCCGATAGTACTCAAGTAGAGAGGGATCCTCTCCGGAATCGGGGCGCAGTATTTGTTTTCGTGAAGCCGGCAACTGGCTGGGCCAATATGACGGAGACCGCCAAGCTGACCGCCTCACATGCAAAGAAGCACGACGGGTTGGGCTCGTCCGTGGCCATGAGCGGCAATACCGTGGTGGCCTACGGAGGCGGGGCGGAGTATGTGTTCGTGAAGCCCGCGCGCGGCTGGAAAAGCCGGACACAGACGGCCAAACTGACCGCATCCGATGGTTCGGCTTTGGGCAGTGTAGCCATTGCCGGTGACACCGTGGTCACCGCCAACGGTACGGCGGTGTATTTGTTCGTTAAGCCGAAAGGCGGATGGGCGAACATGACGGAGATGGCCAAGCTGACCGCATCCGACGGCACCGGGTTGGGCAATGTAGCGATCAGCGGCAATATCGTGGTGGCAACGGGCGGCGATTCGGTCTATATATTCGTCAAGCCCGCGAGCGGTTGGATCACCACTACCGAAACCGACAAGGTAAGCGATTCCGACGCAGCCGCTCTGGGGCCAGTTTCCATCAGCGGCAGCACCGTAGTTGCGGGGGCGCAGATCAATTCCAATCCGATGGCGTACGTATTCGGCAAGTCGCAATAGACCGTGATGCGTGCGACCGTGATGCTCATTTCCCCCCGCGCTTATGTCGAGAACTTGATCGAAGTCCTCAGCGGGGGGTCTCGGCGACCTCTGCGCTTAAAGACTATTGTGGCATTCGGGATGAGTGCGGTAGTGCCATGACCTCCGAAATCCCGTTGGCGTGGTAGCATCGTTGTGGTTCGAATCCCGGCGACACCATGACGTTCCGCGCCTCCTCTTTTCTGCACCGATTGCTTCCTGTGATCCTGCTTGCTTGCTCGGTTCCGGCCCAGGCTGCCGGGCCCCACTGGATTCGCGTCAGTTCCAGTCACTTTTCCGTCCTCACCGACGCCGACGAAAGGAAAGGCCGCGAGATCCTGGTGCGCTTCGAGCAGATGCGCTCGGTCTTCGCCCAGTTGCTGATGAAGACCCGGCTCAGCATGCCAGAGCCGCTCGAGATCATCGCTCTCAGCAGCGATGGAGACTACGCTAAGGTCGCTCCTCTTCGCCAGGGCCAGCCCATCGCTGAAGCTGGCTTCTTCGTTCCCGGCGAAGACCGCAATTACGTCGTCCTGAATTTGTTCGAGGACCAGAGTTGGCGGGCCGTATCCCACGAATTCGCTCACCTTTTTCTGAACTACAACTATCCACCCACGCAAGGCTGGTTCGACGAGGGTTTTGCCGAATATTTCTCCAGCATTCGTCTGGACGACAAGCAGGTCCACATCGGCGGCGACCCCGAATTGCCACCACCCACTCGTCAAAACCTGGCCGCGAACCAGATCGAGAATCGCAATCCCCCCAAATCGTTCGTCGAACTGCTGAGCGGGCCGGTCTGGCTTGCGATTCCTGATCTCTTTACTATGCGCCACGAGATTCAGGACTATCAGGAAAACACGCATCACACTTTGTTCTACGCGCAGTCATGGATCGTGCTGCATTACCTGCTCAACAAGGACAAGCTGCCGGAGACCGGCACCTATTTCGATCTGGTCGAGAACCAGAAGCTCCCGGTGGAAGAGGCCATTCAGAAGGCCTACGGCATGACGCCAGCTCAGTTCGAGCAGGCGGTGAAGGATTACTTCCATTCACTCGCGTCGCTGCTGGCTCAGGGAACGGGCAGACAGTCAGCTCCGGGTAGTCAGGCGGGCGAAGTGTACGACTTCCCTAGTCCGGTCGCACCGGACGACATCGGCACAAGTACGAAGCCAGTACCCGAGGAAGATGCGCAAGCATTGCTCGCTGAAATGAGTATCCGATTGCCTGAGCGCCGCGACTCCGCCCTGCAGGAACTCGAGTCCATCGCGAGCCAGCCCAAGACGGAAAACGCGATTGCGCACCGTGCGCTGGCCTGGGCTCACCTGGAAAGGAAGGAATTCGACCAGACGACCGAAGAGCTCAACAAGGCCATGGACCTTGATCCTAAAGATCCCTGGCCACATTATTATGATGCGCTGGCTAAGTACCGCGCGGCGCGTTCCAGCGGGCAGCCCTTGCATGGAATTGCAAATATGATGGTGGATTTGCAGATCGTTCTCGACTGGGATCCAGAATTTGCTGAAGCCTATAACATGCTCGGCCTGGCCCGGGTCGAGGGCGGCGGAATCAACTCGGCGATGGAAGCTATGCGGGCCGCCATTCGGCTTAGCCCGCGCAATGAAAGCTACCAGCTGAACATGGCGCAAATCTACCTGGCGGCCAAGCAGTGGGACGCCGCCACCGCGCTGCTCGGACGGCTGGGAACAAGCCAAAATGCTCAGATCGCCAGCGCCGCGCGCACCAAGTTGGAAGACCTCCCCACGCTGAAGAAGTACGGCTTGCTGCCGCAACGCGAAGCATCGCCACAGCCGAACGCAAGCGCACCGCCGCCCGCAACGAAGTCTTCGGAGCCCCAGCGCGGCGAACAAAATCTCCCTCCGGCTGACGAAACGGCAGCCGATCATCCCGAAGAGCCCCCGGCTCCGCCTCAACCCGACAAACGCCCGATCCAATTTCTGAGAGGAAAATTGACGGCAGTAGATTGCTCCCAGGCTCCAGCAGCGGTTTTGACGGTTTCGGCAGGGACGAAAGTCATAAAGTTGCGCATTGCAGATTACAAATCGCTAACCCTCATCGGTGCCGACCAGTTTTCCTGCGAATGGAAGAACCGCCCGGTCGCCGTGAACTACAAGGCGGGAGGGAAAGCGGACGGGGACTTGGTTTCGGTCGAGATCCAGTGAGGCTCTCTGCCGGCGATGCGCAGTCAGATGGTGGGCGCTATAGGATTCGAACTTGAGGCGTTTTGCGGGCGTGAGCGCAGCGGGAGCCCGCAGCCGAAATCCCGAGTGCAGCGAGGGATCTCCGGTCACCACGGCTCAAGGGTCAGATGGTGGGCGCTATAGGATTCGACTTGAGCCGTTTTGCGGGCGTGAGCGCAGCGCCCACTGCGCTGCGCTTCGCTTCGGTAGAGATGCCAATAATCTAGGCAGGAACGCAGGTCCCAGAACACTAGCTCTTCTTCTCCGCCACGTCCAGACGGGTCTCGGCGCGCAGCAAGGCACCTTGAGCACGCGGGAAATCCACGTCGGGGTCGCCGCTCGACAGACGCTTCTCTGCGCGTTGCTTCGCCTCTTCGGCGCGCTTCACGTCGATCTCCTCAGGGCGCTCGCAAGTCTCCGCCAGGATCGTCACTTTGTCCGGCAAGACCTCGGCGAATCCCCACGCCACCGCAAGACGGTGGTCGTAATTGTTATTACGATAAGTGATCTCGCCCACCGCCAGTTCAGTGATCAGTGGTGCGTGTCCTGGCAGAATGCCCAGATAACCGCTCTTGCCGGGAATCTGCATTTCTTCGGCAACGTCGCGCACTACCATCTTCTCCGGGGTGACGATTTCGAGTTGGAAAGTGTCTGCCATAAGAACCGCTGTCAGCTATCAGCCGTCAGCTCTCAGCTTTTTCTCACTGATGCCCGTTTTCGTTTCATAACTGAAAGCTGATCGCTGACAGCTGATAGCTTCTCAAGCTACCGCCTTCAACTTCTCTGCCGCTTCGAGCACTTCATCAATCGTGCCCTTCATGTAAAACGCCTGTTCGGGGATATCGTCGTACTTGCCTTCGTTGATTTCCTTGAAGCCCTTCACTGTGTCGGCGATCTTTACGTAGCGGCCCGGCGCGCCGGTGAACTGTTCGGCCACATGGAACGGCTGCGAGAGAAACCGCTGGATCTTGCGGGCTCGCGCCACCGTCACCTTCTGGTCTTCGCTGAGTTCGTCAATGCCGAGAATCGCGATGATGTCCTGCAGATCCTTGTAGCTCTGTAGCGTCTTCTTCACCGCCTGCGCCACGTCATAGTGTTCCTGACCCACAATCCGCGGATCGAGAATGCGCGAGGTCGAAGCCAGCGGGTCCACTGCCGGATAAATTCCGATTTCGGTCAGCGCGCGCGAAAGCACCGTGGTCGCGTCCAGGTGAGCAAACGTCGTGGCCGGAGCCGGATCGGTTAAGTCGTCGGCGGGCACGTAAATCGCCTGCACCGAGGTTACCGATCCCTTTTTCGTGGAAGTAATCCGCTCCTGCAACTCGCCCATCTCCGTCGCCAGATTGGGCTGGTAGCCCACGGCGCTGGGCATGCGGCCCAGCAACGCGGAAACCTCCGATCCGGCCTGCGTGAAGCGGAAGATATTGTCGATGAACAGCAGTGTATCTGCGCCTTCCACGTCGCGGAAGTATTCGGCGACGGTCAGGCCGGTCAGCGCAACGCGCAAGCGCGCACCTGGCGGCTCGGTCATCTGGCCATAAATCAAGGCGGCTTTGGACTTTGATGGATCGCCGGGCTTGATCACGCCGGACTCGGTCATTTCCAGCCACAGATCGTTGCCTTCGCGCGTGCGCTCCCCGACTCCGGCAAACACGGAGAATCCACCGTGCTGCTTGGCGACGTTATTGATCAGCTCCATGATTACAACGGTCTTGCCCACGCCCGCGCCGCCAAACAGTCCGATCTTCCCGCCTTTCAAAAACGGCTGGATAAGGTCAATCACCTTGACGCCGGTTTCGAACATTTCCGCCGTCGTGGCCTGCTCGTCGAACAGCGGCGCCGGACGGTGAATCGGCATGGTCTGAGTGTGCGCGATCGGGCCAAGTTGGTCGACGGGCTCGCCGATTACATTCATCACGCGGCCCAGCGTGCCGTTGCCCACGGGCACGGAAATTGGCCCGCCCTGGTCAATGGCCTTCATGCCGCGCACCATGCCGTCGGTCGCTTCCATTGCGATGCAGCGCACGCGGCCTTCGCCCAAATGTTGCTGCACTTCCAAAACGACCTTGATCGGGGCCGGGACCTTGAAGCCGTCGCTGACAACCAGCAACGCCTCGTAAATTGGCGGCATGGAACCTTCCACAAACTGCACGTCGACGGCGGGACCGGCGACTTGAATCACGTGTCCGATGTTTTCTGGCATAAGTTTTGGCTTTCGGCTGTCAGCTCTCAGCAATTAGCACTTGGCATTTAGCATTCGGCCCCAAACGCTGTCGCAAAGGTCGGCACAAACCGACGCTGGCTGAATGCTAAGTGCTAACTGCTAAGTGCTGCTTATCCTGCGGCTGCTGCTCCGCTGACGATCTCGATAATCTCCTTCGTGATCTTCGCCTGGCGGGCCCGGTTCATGGCCAGCGTCAGCGAATCAATCATGTCGGTGGCATTGCTGGTGGCGGCATCCATCGCGGTCATGCGCGCCGCATGCTCGGCCGCTACCGACTCCAGCAGCGCGCGAAATACTTGTATGTCGAGATACTTCGGCAGCAGCGAGTTGAACAATTCTTCCGCCCTCTGTTCATAAATATAGTCCACCGGAGCGGCGGCAAATCTGGCGGCGGCTGCATCTACCGCTCGCGTGTCGGCCGGGCGAATGCCAACCCCAGTACTCTTTGCGGCTTCCAGGGCCCGCTTACGTTCCGCTTCGCCCATGGCCTCCGCTTGGGCCACGCTCATCTCACCGACCTGTTCGACCGGCAAAACCTGTTCCACAATCAGCCGCTGGGAAATCACCGACTTGAATTCGTTGAAGAGGATGTAGACCGAGTCAATTTCCTCTTTGCCATAACGCTCGATCACGCGGCCCGCCAGTTCCGACGCCATGGCATAGTCAATTTTGTTGAACACTCCGATCTGCTCGCCGACCAGCGTGACCCCGAGCGGTCTCTGGGAGTCCGACGTTCTCGGAGCGGCCGCGCGATATCGCCGGCGCAAAAAATCGCGCCCCTTGCGCCCGATAGTCTCGATCTCGATGTTCTTCCCCGCTTTGGACTCGAGAAACCGCGCCGCCGCTTTCAGAATATTTGTATTGAAAGCGCCAGCGAGACCCTTGTCTCCCGTCACGACGATCAGCAGAATGTTGTTCTCCGGACGCTGCGCCAGCAGCGGATGCCTGGGTTCGCCCGTGTCCGGATCATAAATCTCAGCCCGCGACACCAGCGACTTCAGCACGTTGGTCAGCATCTGCGCATACGGGCGCGCCGCCAAGGCGCGCTCTTGCGCCCGCCGCAGCTTCGCCGCCGAGACCATCTTCATCGCCTTGGTGATCTGCCGCGTGTTGGTCACGCTGCGGATCCGGCGCCGGATGTCGAGAATGTTGGCCATAAATCAGTAGCTAGTAGTCAGTAGTCAGTGGTTACTTCGCGACCACCTGCCGCTCCGCCACGAACGCCTGTTTGCACTCCTTAATCACTTTGCTCATTTCGGCTTTCAGACTGTCGTCCAGAATCTTTTTCTCCATGATCGTGCGCAGCAGCGCGGGAGCCGTCGCGTCCACGAACTCGTATAGTGAGATCTCAAAATCGCGCACCTGGCCTACCGCCAGGTCGTCGAGGAACCCGTTCGTCCCGGCATAGATCATCAGAATCTGCTTGGAGAATGGCAGGGGCGAAAACTGCTTTTGCTTGAGCACTTCCACCAGTCGCTGTCCGCGATTGAGCTGCGCCTGCGTGGCTTTGTCCAGGTCGCTGCCAAACTGTGCGAAAGCCGCCAGTTCGCGATATTGTGCCAGATCTAGCTTCAGGCTTCCCGCAACCTGCCGCATGGCTTTGATCTGCGCGCTGCCGCCGACGCGGCTCACCGAAAGACCTACGTTCACCGCCGGACGTACGCCCTGGTTGAACAGATCGGTCTCCAGGTAAATCTGGCCGTCGGTGATCGAAATGACGTTAGTGGGAATGTACGCCGAAACGTCGCCCGCCTGAGTTTCAATGATAGGCAGCGCAGTCAGTGAGCCGCCGCCTTTTTTGTCGCTCAGCTTGGCCGCACGCTCAAGCAAACGCGAGTGCAAATAGAACACGTCGCCGGGATAAGCCTCGCGCCCCGGCGGCCGTCGCAGCAGCAAAGAAATCTCGCGGTAAGACGCCGCGTGTTTGGAGAGATCGTCGTAGATCACCAGCGCATGTTTCTTATTGTCCCGGAAGTACTCGCCCATGGCGCAAGCCGCGTACGGCGCGATGTACTGCATGGGGGCCGGTTCGGAGGCGGAGGCGGCGACGACAATGGTATAGTCCATGGCGCCGTAATCCGATAGCAGCTTTACCACCTGCGCAATCGACGACCGCTTCTGGCCGACCGCGTTATAAATGCAGATAAGGTCGTTACCCTTGTTATTGATGATCGTGTCGAGCGCCACCGCCGTCTTGCCAGTCTGGCGGTCGCCGATGATCAATTCGCGCTGGCCGCGGCCGATCGGGATCATGCTGTCGATAGCCTTGAGTCCCGTGGCCATGGGCTCGCGCACTGGCTGACGGTCGATCACGCCCGGAGCCAGGCGTTCCAGGGCAATGAATTTGTCGGTAGAGATCGGGCCCTTGTCGTCAATCGGCTGCCCCAGCGAGTTCACCACCCGCCCGACCAGGGCGTCGCCGACCGGCACGCTCATAATGCGGCCCGTGCGCTTGACCTCATCGCCTTCACTGATTTCCGTGTATTCGCCCAGCAGCACCACCCCGACCTGGTCTTCTTCCAGGTTCATGGCGATGCCGGCTACGTCGTGGGGGAACGAAAGCAGCTCTCCGGCCATGACTTTGTCGAGGCCGTGGACACGAGCGATGCCATCACCCAAAGTGATAACCGTGCCGACCTCGTCCACCGCAATCTTGGATTCGTAGTTTTCGATCTGCTGCCGGATTAACTGCGTGATCTCGTCTGCTCTGATTTGTGCCATAAATTCAGCTCTTAGCTTTTAGCTCCTGGCTCTTCTTCATATCCTCTGCGGCTTTTCTTCGCAGAAGTTAGCATTCAGCACTTAGCAGTCAGCACTCAGTCCTCCCAGGTCTTTCCAGATACCAGCACGGCTCAGCGTTAGCTGAGTGCTGAATGCTGAATGCTGAATGCTAGTTGCTAAGTGCTTGCCTCATCCTCTCCAACTGTCCCTGCACCGAGCCGTCATAAATCGTGCTGCCGACCTTCACGACGGCGCCGCCCAGAATGGACGCATCCCGCAAGTAGCGTGCGCGGACTTTTTTCCCGGTCAGTGTTTCCACCCGCGCTTCAAGCCCACGCCGTTCCGCTTCGTTGAGATCGCGAGCGCTACTAATTTCCGCCTCCGTGAATCCCATCCGCTGGTTCAGTTCCTTCTCGAATTGCCTGACGATGGAAGCCAGAAATTGGATGCGCCGATGATCGATCAGCACGGCCAGAAAGTTCCGCACGGTGGGCGAGATCTCCTCCCTGGCGACAATCGCATCCAACACCGCCCTTTTCTGCTCGGCGGGAATCGACGGAGTCTCCCACACGTCCCGGAGCTGTTTGCTCGCGGCTACCAATTCGGCGAGAGCCTGTGCCTCCCGGAGAGTTTTGGCGGGATCAAGATGAACGTCGAAGACCACATCGGCGAAGGCGCGGGCGTAGGTGTTGGTCACTGATGCCATCTACTGGGCTCCCTTCCGCGGCCCGCCGTTGCCGGAGAGTTGTTGCGCAAAGTTGCGAACCAATGCCTGGTCGGTTGCGGCGTCAACGCGAATCTGCTTGGCGGCCAGCGATACGGCAAGATCGGCCGCGTACGCGGTCAATTCGCGGCGTGCCGCCTTGGCAGCCGCAGCGATCTCCTGCTCCGCCGACTCCACAATCTTTCGTGCCTCCTCCGCCGCCGCCGCTTTGATCCTTTGTTCCTCCGCCACAGCTCCCCTCTCAGCCATGCTGCGCATTTCGATGATCTCAACATCCAGTTGCGAAAGCCGGGCTTCAATGTCTGCCAGGCGCCGATTCGCGTCCTCGCTGGCTTTTCGTGCCTCCGCCATCGCCTTCTGGATAAAAGCCGTGCGGTTGCGGAATAATCCAGGCAGGCTCTTCTTGGAGAGCCAAATAATTACCCCGGCGATCACGGCGAAGTTGAGCACAACACAAAACCGGTAGGCATTTTCCAAACTCCAGCCAGTCACCTTGGCAACGAACTGCACTGACGCCGAGCGTTTAAACTGACCCGCGTCATCTTCACCGGCAGCTTCCCGGGTTTCCTTTGCCAGTTGCTGGCTCAGCGAGCCCTGTCGGACGGAGTCGTGGTTCGCCTGCTGGGCGGAAACCTGAGAGGACGGCGACTGATGGGCTGCGCGTCCCGACACCGCAAACCACGTAAGCAGCAGCACCGTCGCAACCGCGAATAACAGCAACGACTTAGTTCTCAGTTCAGGGCTCAGCATATTTCCGCGCCGAGCGTTTCCCCGATGAACGATCCCCCGCCGAATCATTCCCGGTTGCACAATCCCTCGCCGTCCGTTCCAGAGCTTTAGATTCCGCATCATTGACTACCCCCTGAGGGAGCCTGCGCCAGCGCCGGCTGCAGAACCGTGCGGATGATTTCGGCAGCGAGTCTGCCGCTTTCCGCCTGCAGGACTGTTTGCGCGGCAGTCTTGTCTTTTTCAATCGCACTGCGCGCCTGTTGTACTTGCGCCTGCGCCTTGCTCCGCGCCTCTGCCACAGCTGCGGCCCTCGCCTGCAACGCCTGCTGCCGGCGCAATTCTTGACTTCTGAATACGGCCATACGAGCTTCCCGCAGACGCTGCTCGTATTCCGCGGTCCGCGCTTCGGCGGCAGCAACATCGGCGCGGGCTCTCTCGATCGCTCCTTCGGTTCTGCTCCGCCGCTCCGCCAGAACCTTGGTCAGAGGCCGGTGGACGAGCACGGTATAGGTCGCATACAACAGGACCACGAACACAATGGTCGGTATGGAGCCGAGCAGTAATTCCCCTACCTGTCTGAGCGTATCGTCCATGCGTTTTGCTTGATAGAATCCTGAGCGAAAGAGGGCTTAAGAAACCATCAAACCTAACATCCTACAAGGCTTAGTGTCAACGCGGACGTTGTCCCCGGGTGAGACAAAGTTCCACAGTGGGAGGTAGGTCTGGACGATTTGTCAAGTGGACCAAATTCTCAAGGAAAGAATGCTTGACTTCTGGGCTGAGGGGACTAGCATATAAGCATCACCTCCGATCCAATTCAGGATCGAGTGGGCCGATAGCCAAGGAATGTCACCGCTTCTTGGTTGCCGGCCCATTTTAAGTTCCCTTTCCGCCCTCACTCAAGGGCTTCGGAAAGTTCCGCTTCACACTCCTTTTTTCCCAACAGGCCGTATTCCTGTGCTAATATCATCACCCGGCAATGGGTGCTTACGATCAGATTCCTCCCTACTGATCTGGGGTGAAAAATACATCAGCTTTGCGGAAAGATGGCGGTATCTCTTTGCCCGCTCAGCTTTAAAGAAAGGTGGTTTCTCTTGCCAAGGAAGTTATCTCTCGCGGTAATCCTGCTTTCGATTGTTTTCTCTGGAGTCTCGCTGGCACAGACGCTAACCCCGCTAAAAAACCAGCCGCCGGACAGCGCCGGGATCGGCTACTTGTTGACCGATGGCACGGTGATATTTCAAGGCAACGGTGAATCCGATTGGGCCAAGCTGACGCCTGACAACAAAGGAAGCTACGTTAACGGAACCTGGTCACAAATCGCCAGCCTGCCTTCCGGATATGTGCCCCTGTACTTTGGTGGCGCTGTACTGGCCGACGGCCGGGTAGTGATTTTGGGCGGCGAATACCTCAACAATAACTTTTATCTCACCAACATGGGCGCAATTTACGATCCCAAGGCGGATACCTGGACCAAACTGGGACACCCGAAGAATTGGGGTTTTATCGGCGACTCACCCTCTGCCGTGCTGCCCGATGGCAGGTGGCTGATGGGAAGGAAACTTGATAAGCGCATTGCCGCTATGGATCCCAAGACTTTGCAGTGGACCGAACTGAGCGATACCGGAAAGAGCGATTTCAACGCAGAAGAGGGCTGGACTCTGCTGCCCGACGGCTCGGTGCTGACGTTCGACGTTAAGAACGCGCCGCATTCGGAGCGATACATCTCTTCGCAACAAAAATGGGTGAGTGCGGGCAGCACCATTGTGGACTTGCACGCGCCTTATCAAGGCAGCTGCCTCCCCTATGACAATGGGAAGAAGTGTTACCACCCACCCGGTGAAGTAGGCCCGGGCATGCTCCGTCCTGACGGTACGGTGTTTGCTACCGGCGCCTATTCGACCAATGGCGCTGGACACACGGCCATCTATGATCCTTCCACCAATAAGTGGACAGTTGGCCCCGACTTTCCCAATGGTGACGCCGCCGGTGATTCCTTTGCCGTGCTGCTGCCCAACGGGAACGTGCTGGTGCTGGGCAATTCTGGCTCGCTTTA
>Ga0209415_10010154_pt1 | contig 16061 bp, 12 predicted proteins | sample PeaSoiSIISIP2007_FD_187696 | JGI IMG/M metagenome (GOLD analysis project Ga0209415, IMG submission 187696) | Peat soil microbial communities from Weissenstadt, Germany - SII-SIP-2007 (SPAdes) (version 2) | ecosystem: Environmental > Terrestrial > Soil > Wetlands > Peat | place: Germany...
AACGTCGGCAGCTCGAGGCCTCCAAGCGCCTGCGCGACGTGGAGCAGCGTGTTGGAGCCGGCGTCGCCGTAGCTTGCGGCGTCTGGCAGCGCGCCTGCTCCGCAGGCGTCGATCACGACCACGAATGCGCGGCGGCTCATCGCTTCGCGGCCAGCTTAGTGGCGGGCGCGTCCGCCGGGCGATCTCACTGGTGCGCGCGGGGGTGCGCGCCAAAGTAGACGTCGCGCAGACGCTCCGTCGAGAGGTGGGTGTAGAGCTGGGTCGTGGCGATGTCGGCGTGGCCGAGCATCTCCTGGAGCGTGCGCAGGTCGCAACCGCCAGCGAGCAGGTGCGTCGCGAAGGTGTGGCGCAGCGTGTGTGGGCTCATGCGCTCGCGCAGGCCGACCGACTCGGCGTAGCCCTGGACGATCTTGTAGAGACCCTGGCGGGTGAGCGCCCCGCCGCGGCGGTTGACGAACACATGGCGCTCGATTCGCAGGCCGACGAGCGGCGGGCGCCCCCGCGCCAGGTAGGCGCGCAGGGCGGCCACGGCCTCGCGGCCGATCGGCACCAGGCGCTCCTTGGAGCCCTTGCCGCGTGCGTGCAGGAACTGCTCCTCGAGGTCGATGTCCTCGAGTGACAGCCCGACCGCCTCGGAGGCGCGCAGCCCGCAGGCGTACAGCACCTCGAGTAGCGCGCGGTCGCGCAGCACCGTAGGCCCGCTTCCCTGCGGGGCGCCGAGCAGCCGGTTGACCTCGTCGCGGCTCAGCACCGCCGGCAGCTTCTGCGTCTTGCGCGGCCCGCGCAGCTCGGCCGTCGGGTCGTGGCTGATCACGCCCTCGCGTCGCAGGTGGCGGTAGAACGAGCGCAGGCAGGCCGCCTTGCGCTGGAGTGTCGCCGCCGCGACCGGCGGGCGCTCCGCCGATCCGCGCGCGAGTGCGGTCAGGAAGCCCGAGAGCTCCGCGTGGCCGACAGTCAGCGCGTCGTAGGAGTGCTCGCGCAGGTAGACGCCGAACTGGAGCAGGTCGGCGCGGTAGGCCTCGAGCGTGTTGCGCGAGAGGCCGCGCTCGAACTCCAGGTACACGAGGAAGTCGAGCACCGTCTGCTCGAACGCTGGCGGCGCCGCCGTTGTCATTGCCATCGCCCGAGCTTTCGCCCCGCGCGCGGCGTCCCCTCTAGCCGCCGCCGACGCGCAATTGCTCGACCACGCCGCGCAGCGCCGCGAGCTCGCGCTCGAGCGCGCCGATCCGCGCCTCGAGCGTCGCCGGGTGCGGCGAGGGCGCCTGCGAGGGCGCCGGCTCGAGCGACGCGGCGGTGCCCCGATCATCATCCTCGCCGGCCGACCCGAAGCCCTCGCCGAGGCTCCAGCGCGCCTCCTTCTGGCCGGGCCGGCGCTCGAACCGCACGATCAGGCGCCGGTCCGCGAGCGCGTCGAGGTGCGACTCGAGCGCCTCGAGCGTCGCGAAATGGTGCAGGCGCTCGCTGCGCACGCGCAGCTCGCCAGGCGTCTGCGCGCCGCGCAGCATCAACACCGCCAGCAGCGACAGCTCGGGGGCGCTCAGCGACAGCGCCTCATCGAGCAGGTGGCGGTACTTGGTGGCGCGGCTGCCGGGACCGCTCGCCAGGCGCGCCCAGCCGCGCCGCACGAGCCGGGCGATCGCTTCGCGCACCGTCGCCTCGTCGTAGTCGACGACCGGCTCGCGCCCGGTCGACTGGTTGGCGGCGAGGCGCAGCGCGTTGAGCGACAGCGGGTAGGCGTCGGGCGTCGTGCGCTGCTTCTCGATCAGCGCCCCGAGCACGCGCAGCTCGGCGGCGTCGGGCTCGATCACGCGAGGCAGCCTATGCGAAAGCGCGTCCGGCCTGGCGAACGCGGTACTAATACCCGGTGGGCGAGGAGGTCATCGAGGCCGACGTCGTGGTGGTCGGCGGCGGCTCGGCGGGGGCCGTCGCGGCGCGTCGGCTGCTCGACGCGGGCATGCGCGTGCTGCTGCTCGAGGCCGGCGGCGCCGACGACAATCCGGCCATCCACGAGCCGGCGCGCGTGCATGAGCTGTGGCGCTCGGAGGTCGACTGGGCCTACTACACGGTGGCGCAGCCAGATGCCGCGGGTCGCCGCCTGCACTGGCCGCGCGGGAAGGTGCTCGGCGGCTCGGGCGCGCTCAACGGGATGATCCACGTCCGCGGCGCACCCGCGGACTACGACGCCTGGGCTTACCTCGGCAACGCCGGCTGGGGCTGGGCGGACGTGCTGCCGATCTTCGTCGCGATGGAGGACTACGACCGCGGCGCCTCCCAGTTCCACGGCGTCGGCGGCCCGCTTCACATCGACACGACCTGGGAGCCCTCGCCGATCGCGCGAGCCTTCCGCGAGGCAGCCGAGCAGTGCGGGATCCCCTTCAACGAGGACTGCAACGACGGCGAGCCCGACGGTTTCTCCTACGTCCAGATGACGGTCGCCGGCGGGCGCCGCCAGAACAGCGCGATCGCCTACCTCGGGCCGGTCCGCGAGAACCCCAATCTGACCGTCGAGCTGGGCGCCCACGCGACGTCGCTGATGCTCGAGGGCGGCCGCTGCGTCGGCGTGCGCTTCGAGGCGGGCGGGGTGGCGCGGAGCGCGCGCGCCGCCGTCGAGGTGATCGTCGCGGCCGGAACGATCGAGTCGCCGCGCCTGCTGATGCTGTCGGGGATCGGGCCGGCCGAGCACCTGCGCTCGCACGGGATCGAGGTCGCGGTCGATCTGCGCGGGGTCGGCGAGAACCTCCACGACCACATCCTCTCCCCCGTGATCTACTCGGCCGAGCGCGAGATCGGTCCGCCACCGCCGGGCTGCTGGGCGGCCGAGAGCCACCTCTTCTGGCGAACCGAGCCCGGGCTGGTCGCCCCGAACATCCAGCCGATCCACTTCAGCGCACCGCTCTATGAGTCGTGGATGAGCGGGCCGGCGAACGGCTTCTCGATGCTCGGCGGCCTGATACGCCCCGTCAGCCGCGGCAGCGTGCGGCTGACCTCGGCCGACCCGCACGCCGAGCTCGCGCTGGACCCGCGCGCGCTCAGTTGCGCGGCGGACGTCGACGCGGTCGAGGCGGCGGTGAACCTCTGCCGCGAGATGGGCGCCTCCGCGGCGCTTGCGCAGTGGGGCGCGCGCGAGCTCTACCCGGGCCCGCAGGTGAAGACGTCGGCCGAGCTTCGCGACTACATCCGCCGCACCGCGATCACCTACCACCACCAGGTCGGGACGGCCAAGATGGGAACCGACGAGGACGCGGTCGTCGACCCGCAGCTGCGCGTGCGCGGGGTCGAGTCGCTGCGCGTCGCCGACGCCTCGGTGATGCCGACGGTCACCAGCGGCAACACCAACGCCGCCTCGCTGATGATCGGCGAACGCGTCGCGGCGTTCGTGGCCGCCGAGCACTAGGCGTGATGGCACGCGGCGCTGCCGCGAGCAGGGCCGCCGCCGATCTCCCGGCGGAGGCTGCGGACGCGCCGCGCCGCCTTGCCTTCGTCTACCACCCCTTCTCCTTCGGCGCCATGGACATCGCGGCGGCGGCCGCCGGCGTCTGCGAGCTCGTCTGGGTGATCGACAGCTCGATGGCGGACGTCGAGCTGATGTCGAAGCTCCTGCGACGCCTCGGCCAGGTGGTCGACGTCGCCGGCGCGTCGCCGCAGGAGGCGGCGGCGAGGATCGCGCCGCACGCGCCGCACGGCATCCTCGGGCTCGCCGACAGCCTGCTGGAGTGGACTGCCGAGGTTGCGGAGCGGCTGGGGCTTCGCTTCCACACGCCCGAGGTCGCCGCGCGCCTGACCGACAAGTACCGCCAGCCACGCGCGCTCGCGGCCGCCGGGGTGCCGGCGCCCGAGGCGTGGCTGGTGCCCGCTGACGACGACCGCGCCGCCTGGGAGGAGCTGGCTGATGCGGTGCCCTTCCCGGCGCTGCTGAAGCCGCGGCGGGGCGAGGGCAGCCGCGATGTCGTAGCAGTCGACTCGATCGGAGAGCTGCGAACGCGAATCGCCGAGCTCGACGCCGCGCGGGCCCGCGACTGGGTGATCCAGCGCTTCCTGCCCGACCGCACGGGGGACGTCGGCGAGTTCGCCGACTACGTGTCGGTCGAGAGCATCGTCAGCGCCGGCACGCTCAGCCATCTCGCGATCACGGGGCGCACCCCTGTCGCGCCGCCATTTCGCGAGAGCGGATTCTTCATCCCTGCGGCGCTCGAAGACGATGAGCGCGCGGCCGTGCTGGCGCTCGCGAGCAGGGCGGTCGAGGCGCTCGGGTTGGTCACGGGCACGCTCCACACCGAGATCAAGCTGACGGCGGAGGGGCCGTGCGTGATCGAGGTCAACGGCCGTCTCGGCGGCGGCACCTCGGCGATGCTGGCGTCGGTGACCGACGTGGAGCTCCTGCCGATCGCATTGCGCCTCGCGCTCGGCGAGTCGATCACCTTCGAGGAGCTGCTGCGCCCGCGCGGCGTGGCGTTCGTGCTCTACGTCCACGCGCCGGCGGCGCTGCGGCGGATCGTGGCCGTCGAAGGGCTCGAGCAGCTGCGCGCCGACCCCTGCGTCGACCGGGTGATTCTCAACCGCGGCCCGGGCCAGAGCGTCGACTGGCGCGACGGCAGCTGGGGGCACGTGTTCGCCGTCCACGGCACAACGCGCGACCACGAGCAGCTGGCGGCGCTGGCGCGGCGGATCCGCTCGCAGACGCGCGTCCTCGGAGAGTGAGCGAGGCGGGCTAGCCCCCGGCCCGCTCGACCAGAGCGATCGCCACGTCGAGGATCGCCTCGAGCGCCGCTGTCGCGATGCGCTCCGTCGGCTCGTGGTTTCGCTCCGTCCCGTTTGAGAGGTTGAGCACCGCGAGGCCGCGAGCGCGCAGCGCGTTGACGTCGCTGCCGCCGCCGCTTGCGATCGGCGCCGGCTCGTAGCCGCAGTCGCGCAGCGCATCGAAGGCGAGCGCCACCTCGGCGCTCGAGGGGCGCACGCGGTAGCCCTCGAACTGGCGTTCCATCGTGACGTCCAGGTCGCACTCGCACTCGGGGTCGTTGGCGGCGTCGGCGAGGCAGCCGGCGATCTCGGAGGCGAGCTGCTCGGCGCGATCGGCGTCGAGGCTGCGCACCTCGCCGACCACCTCGCAGCGGTCGGGGACCACGTTGGCGGCGCTGCCTCCCACGATCGTGCCGATGTTGGCGGTCGTCTCGGAGTCGATCCGCCCGAGGCGCATGCTCGCGATCGCACGGGCGGCCGCGAGGATCGCGCTGCGGCCGTTCTCGGGGCGGACGCCGGCGTGGGCGGCGACGCCGCGCAGCTGGGCGGCGAGGCGATAGTGGGTGGGCGAGGCGACGACGACCCCGCCGAGCGGCGAGGCGCTGTCGAAGGCGTAGCCGATGCGGCTGTGCAGGACGCCGACCTCGAACTCCTTGGCGCCGGCAAGCGCCAGCTCCTCACCGACCGTGAAGAGGAGCTCGACCGACGCCGGCGGCGCCGCCTCGCTGAGCCGCCGCGCGAGCACCAGCAGCGCCGCGACCGCCGCCTTGTTGTCGGCGCCGAGGATCGCCTCGTTGGCGTTCTCCCAGCCGCCGTCGCGGATCACCGGCTCGATCGGCGCCGCGACCGGGACCGTGTCGAGGTGGGCGCAGAAGAGGATGCTGCGCTCGCCGCCGCCCGGAATGCGGGCGAGCAGGTTGCCGCAGTCACCGCCGATCGCGGCGCCGGCGTTGTCCTCGCTGACCTCGATGCCGAGCGCTCGCAGCGCTGCGGCGACCGCGTCAGCGCAGGGGCGCTCGCTGCGCGACGGGCTCTCGATGCGGCAGAGTGCCGCGAAGGTGTCGTGCAGGCGGCGGCGCTCCGCCTCGCTCGCGCCCGTCACGAGCCGACGGCGGACCGCTGTCCGCGCGAGCGCACGAGGGCGGCGCCGACGAACTCGCGAAACAGCGGCGCCGGCCGCTCGGGCCGCGACTTGAACTCCGGGTGAAACTGCGAGGCGATGTAGAACGGGTGCTCGGGCAGCTCGACGATCTCGACGAGACGCTCGTCGGGCGTGGTCCCCGACATCACCAGTCCCGCCGCCTCCACGCGCTTGCGAAGCATGTTGTTGACCTCGTAGCGGTGGCGATGGCGCTCGTAGATGACGGCCTCGTCGTAAATCTCGCGCGCGCGAGTGTGCTCGTGCAGCTTGATCGGCGTCGCACCGAGGCGCATGGTGCCGCCGAGGTCGGCGATCTCCTTCTGCTCTGGCAGCAGGTCGATCACCGGGAACGGCGTCTCCGGGTCGCATTCGGTCGAGTTGGCGCCCTCCATGCCGGCCTGGTGGCGGGCGAACTCGCAGACCGCCACGTGCATGCCGAAGCAGATCCCCAGGTAGGGGACGCCCTGCTCGCGGGCGTAGCGCGCCGCCTCGATCTTGCCCTCGAAGCCGCGGCTGCCAAAGCCGCCGGGAATCAGGATGCCGTCAGCGTCCTCGAGCCGCCGCGCGGCGCCGCCGCCGGTCAGAGCCTCCGAGTCGACCCAGTCGATCTCGATTCGGCAGCCGTCGCGGAAGCCTGCGTGTCGCAGCGCCTCGGCGACCGACAGGTAGGCGTCCTCGAGCTCGACGTACTTGCCGACGATCGCGATCCGCACCGTCTCGGTGGCGTCGCGCGCGCCCTCGACCAGCGCGCGCCAGCCCTCGAGCTGTGCGGGCGGCGCGCTCAGGCCGAAGTGCTCGAGCACGAACTCGTCGACGCCCTCCCCCTCGAAGGTCAGCGGGCACTCGTAGATGTTCTTGACGTCGTAGGCGGAGACGATCGCCTCGACCGGCAGGCTGGCGAACAGCGCGATCTTCTTGCGGATGTCACTCGAGAGCGGCGACTCCGAGCGGCAGACCACCATGTCCGGCTGGATGCCGATGCGGCGCAGTTCGTTGACGGAGTGCTGCGTCGGCTTGGTCTTGAGCTCGCCCGCATGGTTGATGTAGGGCACCAGCGTGAGGTGGATGAACATGCAGCGGCGCCGGCCGACGTCGACCGGGAACTGGCGGATCGCCTCCAGGAACGGCAGCGACTCGATGTCGCCGACGGTGCCGCCGATCTCGGTGATCACGAAGTCGACGTCGGTCGACTCGGCGATCAACGCGATCCGCTGCTTGATCTCGTCGGTGATGTGCGGGACCACCTGGACGGTCGCGCCGAGGTAGTCGCCGCGGCGCTCGCGGCGGATCACGGCGTTGTAGATGCCGCCGGCGGTGACGTTGGAGGCGCGCGTCGTGTTGGCGTCGGTGAAGCGCTCGTAGTGGCCGAGGTCGAGGTCGGTCTCGGCGCCGTCCTCGGTGACAAAGACCTCGCCGTGCTGGTAGGGCGACATCGTGCCGGGGTCGACGTTGATGTAGGGATCGAACTTCTGCAGCGCGACGCTCATCCCGCGCGCAACGAGGAGCTTGCCGATCGAGGCCGCGGCGATGCCCTTGCCGAGCGAGGAGACGACGCCGCCGGTGACGAAGATGAAACGCGGTCGGTGCTGACGGTCGGGCGTCTGGGGCATCAGGCTGCTCTGTACCCCAGTCTAGATAGCGGCGCGCGTGGGCGTCCGCGCTGAGCGCGGACTTTGAGCGAAACGGGCGCGCCGCGGCCCGTGTGCCTGCTTGCTGGGAGCGTTGTGGCCAAGTCCGCACCGTAGCGAGCGACGCGGTCAGAACACGGCGGCGCTCAGCGGCTCGCGGTGAGCGACGCCTCCCGCAGCTGCAGGTAGTACAGCGTCGAGCCGATCGCCACGAACGGCAGCGCGATCACGCGGGCGACGGCAACGACGAGCACGACCACCGCGTAGGAGTTGGCCGATCGCGCGACCGGCGTGAAGGCGTAGTCGAGCACGAGCTGCGGGACGAGCGCCGCGATCAACACGAACGCCATACCGGTACCGGCGCTCTGCCACCAGTGCCCGCGTACGAGCGCGGCGCTGCGGGCGATCGGCCGCAAGCCGCGCTCGCCGTCGATCACGACCGCCTGCACGACGAAGTACCAGCTCACGAACACGTAGATGCCGGGGAGGATCAGCGTGATCAGGCCGACGAAGGACACCGCGAGCCACGCGGCGATCACCAGCAGCACCGTCGGAAAGACCTCGAGCGCGTTGCCGACGAGGTCGGCCAGCGCGGGCTTCTCGCCACGGCGCGTCAACAGCACCCACTGCGCGAGGATCGAGCTGATCAGCGGCACCGTCACGAGGCCGCTCGCGAGCAGGTCGATCAGGAGGTCGCGCGACGGCGGCGCCGGGTTGAATCGCGCGGTCAGCTCCCCCAGCCCGAGCGCCGTGACTCCCGTCACGATCACGACGATCGGCACCGTCACGCCGAGCACGACGCGCACATTGCGGCGGTACAGATCGAATGCCTCCGCCAGCAGCGCGGCGAGCCCGCCGGCCGTCATGCCGGGGCCCGCAGGCGCGCGGCTGGGCCGCGGGCGGCCGGGGCGAGGCAGACGCGAGGATCGCGGACTTTCACCAACCGCGAGCCTAGCGGGGCGCCTGCGCGGCGGCGGCCCCATCTACACTGGCTGGCATGGACGTGCAGGCTCGGTGCGACCCCGGCATCGCGGCGCTCGGCACCTGGAGCGGCGGTCGCTTCATGCACTTCGGCGAGCCGCTCGAGGACGGGCGGCTGCTCGCGCTGCTCAGACCCGACGAGGACATCGACACGGTCATCACGGCCGACGTCTACGGCGCGGGGCAGGCGGACCGGCTGCTCGGGCGCGCGCTCGCGGGAGTGCCGCGCGAGAGCTTCTGCGTCATCGGCGCCGTCGGCCACGACTTCTATACCGGCGAGCGCGCCGGCGCCAAGGGCTACCCGCGCTTCACCGACGGCTCGCTGCGCAGCCCCGAGCACTACGGCGAGTACCTGCGCATGGCGACGGAGCGAAGCCTCGAGCGCTGCGGCGTCGACGCCTTCGACCTGCTGCTCCTGCACAACCCCGACAGGGTCGGCTACACGAGCGAGCTGGTTTGGGAAGGGATGGCCGCGCTCCGCGCGGCGGGGTTGACGCGCCTGCTCGGTGTCGCGCCCGGACCGGCGAACGGCTTCACCCTCGACCTGATCGACTGCTTCGAGCGATTCGGCCCGATGATCGACTGGGCGATGCTGATCCTCAACCCGCTCGAGCCGTGGCCGGGCGAGCTCGCGCTCGGAGCGGCCGCCGCCGCCGACGTGCAGGTGATCGCCAGGGTTGTCGACTACGGCGGCGTGTTCCACGATGACGTCACCTCCGAACAGGGCTTTCGCGTCGGCGACCACCGCTCCTTCCGCCCCGCCGGCTGGGTGGCGGAGGCCCGAGCGCGGCTCGAGCGGATGCGCCCGATCGCGACGCGCAACGGGTTGACGATGCTGCAGCTGGCGTGCGCCTGGGATCTCGCCCATGCTCCGGTCGCGTGCGTCGCGCCGACGCTGATCCAGGAGGCCGGGGCAAGCGCGCGCCCGGTCGAGGACAAGCGCGCCGAGCTCGCGGCTTTGCGCCGGCTCGGCCCGCTCTCTGGCGCTGACGTCGCAGCGATCCGCGCGATCGGCGACAACACCGGCTGCATGGCACTGAAGGGCGCCGTCCCCGACCACGACGGCGAGGACCTGCCCGACCGCTGGTCGCTGCGCGAGGAGCACCTCGCGGCCGCTGCGCGCTGGCGGATCGACCCGCAGCGCGACCTCGCGGCTGCGCACTGAGCACCTCCCCGCTGCGCGCGGAGCGCCCCGGCGTCGCGCGCTAGACGCGCTCGACCTCGTAGCCGCCAGCGATCATCGCCGCGACGATCGCCTCGGCGTGCTCCGCGCCGCGGGTCTCGAGCGTCAACTCGACGCCGGTCTGTCGCACTTGCAGATCGACCGCCTCGCGCACGTGCGTGACGCCGAGCAGGTTGCCTCCGGCCGCTGCGACGCAGAGCAGCAGCGCCGCCAGCCCACCGGGGCGGTCGGCGACGCGGGTGAAGACGCGCAGGCGGCGACCGACGGCGGTCTCGTGACGGCGCGCGACGAGCGCGAGCAGCCCGGCGTCGACGTTGCCGCCGGAGAGCACGACGACGGTCGTACCCTCGGCCGCCGGGCGCAGCAGCTCCGCCAGCAGCGCCGCGACGCCGACCGCACCGGCTCCCTCGACGACGAGCTTCGCGCGCTCCATCAGCAGCACCATCGCCTCGGCCGTGTCCTCCTCGCTGACGACGACGACCTCGTCGACGAAGCGCTCGACCAGCGGCAGCGTCAGCTCACCGGGGCGCTTGACCGCGATCCCGTCGGCGATCGTCGGGGCGCCCTTGACTGCCACCGGCGTCCCGGCCGCGAGCGCGGCCGGGAAGGGCGCGCAGGCCGCCACCTGGACACCGACGATCCGAGCCTGCGGCCGCGCGTGCTTGACGGCGCCCGCCAGCCCGGCGATCAGCCCGCCGCCGCCGAGCGGCACGATCACGGTCGCCAGGTCGGGCACCTGATCGAGCAGCTCGAGCCCGAGCGTCGCCTGGCCGAGGATCACCTGCGGGTCATCGAACGGGTGCACGAAGACCGCGCCCGTCTCCTGTGCGCGCGTCCGCGCCGCCGCGACGCAGTCGTCGACGCTGTCGCCGCCGAGCGTCACCTTGCCGCCGTAGGCCTGCACAGCCGCGACCTTCGCCACGGCCGCCTCGATCGGCATGAAGACCTCGCAGGCGATGCCGCGCGCGCTCGCGGCGTAGGCTAGAGCCTGGGCGTGGTTGCCGGCGCTGCCGGCGACGACGCCGCTACCGGGCTCGAGGCCGGCGACGCGGTTGAGCGCGCCGCGCAGCTTGAAGGAGCCGGTCCGCTGGAGGTTCTCGGCCTTCAGCACGACGCTGCCCCCGCAGCGCTCGCTCAGCGTGCCCGACACCAACACCGGCGTCTCGCGCGCGACGCCGGCGATCGCGCGGCGCGCCTGTTGCGGGGCCTCGCCGCCGAGCTGTTCGGCAAGCGCGTCGATGTCGGCGGCGCTCACGCGGCTCGCAAGAGCTCCTTCGCGTGGCGGCGGGCGCCGGCGTCATGCTCGTCGGCACCGAGCATGCGCACCAGCTCGCCAAGCACCTCGCCGTCGGCGAGCTGGACGACGCGGGCGCGCGCCGGCTCCTTGGTCAGGTCCTTGGCGATCGTGAAGTGGCGGGCCGCGAAGGAGGCGACCTGCGGCAGGTGCGTGATCGCGAGGATCTGGCGCCCCTGCGCGAGCGCGCGCAGCTGCTCCCCGACCGCGCGGGCGGTATGTCCGCCGATGCCGGCGTCGATCTCATCGAAGACGAGCGTTGAGGAGCCGCCGCCGTGCGCCGCCGAGAGCAGCGCCAGCATCACGCGCGAAAGCTCACCGCCGGAGGCGATCTCGCGCAGCGGCGCGGCGGGTACCCCCGGATTCGGCGCGATCTCGAACTGGGCGTGCTCGGCGCCGCTTCGGCCCGGCTCGCAGGCGACCAGCGCAACCTCGAAGCTCGCCTCGGCCATGCCGAGCTCGGCGAGGCGCTCGCGCACGGCGCCGGCCAGCGTCGGCGCCCCAGCGGCGCGCGCCTCGCTGAGCGCCATGTGGGCCGCGGCGTGCTCACGCAGCGAGGACTCCAGCCGCGCCGCCGCCGCCTCCATCGCAACCTCTGCACCGATCAGCTCCTCGCGCCGCGCGCGGCAGAACTCGGCGTGCTCGAGCACCGCGGCGACGCTGCCGCCGTGCTTTCGCTCGAGGCGGCCGATCGCTGCCAGACGCTCTTCGACGACCTCGAGGCGTCCGGGCTCGCTTTCCAGCCCTTCACCGTAGCGGCGGATCTCGCTGAGCAGGTCCTGTGCCTCGATCTCGAGCGCCTGCGCCCGCTCGGCCAGCGCCCCGATCTCGCGGTCGAGCGCTGCGGCGCCCTCGAGGCTCGCGCGGCAGGCGATCAGCGCGCGGACGCCGCCCGTGTCCTCCTCACCGAGCGCCTGCTCGCCGCCGCCGGCGGCCAGGCGCAGCCCCTCGACGTTGCGCAGCCGATCGCGCTCGGCGAGGAGCTCCTCGCGCTCCTGCTCGCTCGGGCCGACCTGCTCGATCTCGCCGAGCTCGAACTCGAGCAGGTCGAGCTGGCGCTCGCGCGCGCCCGCGAGCTCCTGCAGGCGCTCGAGCTGATCCCGCGCCTCGCGCAGCGCCGACCACGCCGTGGCGCAGCTGCTGCGGCGGACCGTCTGCTCGGCGCCGAGCGAGCCGTCGAGGATCTCGAGCTGCGCGGCGCTCAGCATCAGCCGGCGGTGCTCGTGCTGGCCGTAGAAGGACAGCAGCTCACCGGCCAGCTCGCGCAACTCGGCGAGCTGGATCGAACGCCCGTTCAGGTACGCGCGGGTGCGCCCGTCGGAGCCGACCCGGCGGGCAAGCGCCACCTCGCCGGCGTCGACTGCCAGCTGCTCGGCGGCGAAGCCTTGGGGGCGCTCGAAGATGCCCTCGACGTATGCCTCGCCCGCGCCCGGCCGCACGATCCCAGGGCGGGCGCGGCCGCCAAGCAGCAGGTCGAGGGCGTGGGCGAGCACCGTCTTGCCGGCGCCGGTCTCACCGGTGATCACGTTGAGCCCGGCCGCCAGCTCCAGGCGCGCCTCCTCGATCAGCAGCAGGTTCTGGACGGACAGCTCGAGCAGCATCCAGCAGGGTCTACCAGCGTGCGGGGACGGAACGCGTCGTCTAGCGCGAGAGCCGGCCGAACTTCTCGCGCAGGCGCAGGTAGAAGCTCGAGCCCTCCATCTGCGCGAGCATCGCGACGTCCGCGGCGAAGCGGGCGCGCATCGACTCCGTCGGGGCGATCTCGCCAACCGGGCGCCCGTCTACCGAGACGGCGAGGGTCTCGCGCGAGCTGCTGTGAAGTGTGAGGACGTCGTCGGGTGCGATCACAAGCGCACGGGCGCTGAGTGAGTGCGGCGCGATGAACGAGACGACCAGGCCCGCCACCCCCCACGCCAGCACGGGCCCGCCGTTGGCGAGGTTGTAGCCGGTCGAGCCCGCCGGCGTGGCGACGACGATCCCGTCGCAGCGAACGCTGCCGACCTCCTCACCGCCGGCCGCGTAGGAGAGCTCGGCCACGCGCCCGCCGACCTTGCGGTGCACGGAGACGTCGTTGAGTGCGGTGTGCGTGCCGGCCGAGCCTTCGAGCTCGATCGCCGGCAGGCTGAGCACGTCGAGGGCACCGGCCAGCGCCCGCTCGAAGCCGTCGCGCATGCGCTCGGGCTCGACCGTCGAGAGGAAGCCGACCTCGCCGAAGTTGACGGCGAACACCGGCACCGACGTGCGGGCGTACGCGCGCAGCCCGCGCAGGATCGTGCCGTCGCCGCCGAGCGCGACGCAAAGCTCGACCTGGGGGTTCAACGCAGCATCGAGCTCGACCCCCGCAACCCCCGCGAGCGAGGGGTGCTTGGCGGACTCCTCAGCGTCAAGGCGAAGCGTCGCCCCGCGCGCGGCGGCGAGCTCCGCGAGCTCGCGAAGCGCGCCGATGGTCTCGCGGGGCCGCGCGTGGGTGAGCACGGTGATCTCGCGCGCGCTCATCCGCTGTCAGCCTCGAGCGCCAGCGCAGGCAGGTCCGCGACCGAGCCGCGAGCACCCTCGGCAAGCGCGAGGAAGGTCTCGATGTTGCCCTTCGGGCCGGGGAGTCCGGAGCTGTGGAAGCCGCGCACCGACGCACCGAGCGCGGCGGCGGCGGCGGCCGTCTCGAGTAGTGCGCCGCGGCGCAGCGCGCCGTCGCGCACGACACCGCCGCGGCCGACCAGGCCGCGCCCGACCTCGAACTGCGGCTTGACGAGCAGCAGCGCGTCGAAGCGCGGCGCGGCGCAGGCCAGCAGCGGCGCCAGCAGCAACCGCAGCGAGATGAAGGAGACGTCGGCCACGATCAGCTCGGGAGCGTACGGGAGCACGTCCGCTCGCAGCTCTCGCGCGTTGAAGCGCTCGATCACCGTCACGCGCGGGTCCCCGCGCAGCTTCCAGCTGAGCTCGCCGTAGGCGACGTCGAGCGCGACGACGGCAGCCGCCCCCGCCTGCAGCAGGCAGTCGGTGAAGCCGCCGGTCGAAGCGCCGATGTCGAGGCAGCGGCGCCCGCCGACATCGAGTGCGCTGGCCGCGAGCGCGTTGGCCAGCTTGATCCCGCCGCGCGAGACGAAGCGCGGGACCTCGTCGACGCTCAGCTGCACGTCGGTCGCGACCAGCGCACCGGGCTTGCTGGCGCGGGCGCCGTGGGCGCCGATCCGCACCTCGCCGGCGAGCACCGAGGCCGCCGCCCGGCTGCGCGTCTCGAACAGGCCGCGCTGCGCCAGCAGCGCGTCGAGCCGCATCTTCGAGGCCATAGCCCGAGCGCCGCTACCGCCCGGCGAAGGTCGCGCTCGGCCTGTCGATCGCGGCGAGGACCCGCTCGGCGATCCGCTCGGCGGTGAAGCCGATCTCCTCGTGCAGCAGCTTGGGCGCGCCGTGGGTGACGTAGCGGTCCGGAACGCCGACGCGCAGAATCCGTGTCGGCGCGCCGCCGGCCTCGTTCAGCGTCTCCCAGACGGCGCTGCCGAAGCCGCCGCCGAGCACGCCCTCCTCGATCGTCACCAGCAGCTCGTGCTCGGCGGCGAGCTGGGCGACGAGGCCGCTGTCGATCGGCTTGGCGAAGCGCGCGTCGGCGACGGTCACCTCGACGCCGTCCTGCTGAAGCCGGGCGGCCGCCTCGAGCGCCTTGCCGACGCCGGTGCCGTAGCCGAGCAGCGCGACGCGCCCGGCGCGCTCGCCGTCGGCGTCCGGCGCCTCACGCAGGATCTCGCCGGTGCCGACCGCCAGCACCTCGGGCGTCTGCGGCAGTGCCACCCCTACCGCCTCGCCACGCGGGTAGCGCAGCGCCGCGGGGCAGTCGAGCGTCAGCGCGGTGTGAAGCATGTGGTGGAGCATCGCCTCGTCGCGCGGTGCCATCAGCACCATGTTCGGCAGGCAGCGCAGATAGGCGATGTCGAAGACGCCGTGGTGGGTGGGCCCGTCGTCGCCGACGAGCCCGGCGCGGTCCATCGCGAACACGACGGGCAGCCGCTGCAGGCATACGTCGTGGACGATCTGATCGTAGGCGCGCTGGAGGAAGGTCGAATAGATCGCGACCACCGGCCGCGCCCCCTCGAGCGCGAGGCCGGCCGCGAACAGCACCGCCTGCTGCTCGGCGATGCCGACGTCGAAATAGCGCTCGGGCATCGCCTCCTGGAGGATGTTGAGGCCGGTGCCGGAGTTCATCGCCGCGGTGATGCCGATCACGCGCGCGTCGCGCCGGCACTCCGATACGAGCGCGTTCCCGAACACCGTCGTGTACTGAGGGGGCGGTGGCGGCGAGGAGCCGTTCGCGCTCGACGGGACGACCTTGCCGTTGGCGATCGAGCGCGGCTTCGCAGCGTGCCACTTCTCCATCCCCGCGAGGCCGCCGTCCTCGGCCGGCCCGAAGCCCTTGCCCTTGACCGTCGCGATGTGGACGACGACCGGGCGCTCGGCGGCCAGTGCGTCGCGGATCGCGGTCCGCAGCGCGCGCACGTCGTGCCCGTCGATGACCCCGACATAGGCCCAGTCGAGCTCCTCCCAGAACAGTCCGGGCGCCGCGAACGCCTTGATCGACTCCTTCAGGTGGGGCCCGTAGCGCTCGAACGCGGCGCCGATCCCGCCCGGAAGCTTGGTCAGGCCGCCCTCGATGCCGCCGCGCGCGTGCCACAGCCGCGGGTTCAGCCGCACGCGGTTGAACGAGCGCGACAGCGCGCCGACGTTCGGCGCGATCGACATGCCGTTGTCGTTGAGCACCACGACGATCGGGGTGCCGAGGCCGCCGGCCTGGGAGATCGCCTCGAAGGCGACCCCGCCGGTCATCGCGCCGTCGCCAACGACGGCCACCACGCGGCCCGCGTCGAGGTCGCCGCGGGCGCGCATCGCCTCCTTGATGCCGACTGCGTAGCCGATCGCCGTCGAGGCGTGGCCGGCGCCCATGATGTCGTGCTCGGACTCGGCGATCGAGCAGAACGGGGCGAGCCCGCCGTAGCGGCGGATCGTTGCCAGCTTGTCGCGGCGACCGGTCAGGACCTTGTGCGGGTAGGCCTGGTGGCCGACGTCCCAGAGGATCTTGTCGCGCGGCGAGTCGAGCAGCGAGTGCAG
>Ga0209415_10010155_pt1 | contig 16060 bp, 13 predicted proteins | sample PeaSoiSIISIP2007_FD_187696 | JGI IMG/M metagenome (GOLD analysis project Ga0209415, IMG submission 187696) | Peat soil microbial communities from Weissenstadt, Germany - SII-SIP-2007 (SPAdes) (version 2) | ecosystem: Environmental > Terrestrial > Soil > Wetlands > Peat | place: Germany...
TGCTGATCTTTCGGCACGACTGAAGTCGTGCCCTGACGCTTCTTGCCCCTCACAATTGAATTTTGCAAGAGGCTCGACTGACAAGATAGGCTGTATGGTTGGTGCCCAGCCGAAGATGCCCAGGGCTATCGCATTTGAACAGTTGAAAGGTACGGGCTTCAGCCCGTACATAAAATGCAGCTCAAGAACTGGGTTTTACAGGCTGCGAAAAAACTCAATTTTGCGCCACAAAACTTGCACTTTTACGGGGTCTGTAACAAGGGCACGGCTTCAGCCGGGCCACAAATGCAACAAAATCAGCGACGGGCTTCAGCCCCTGCTAATCTTTCTCAGCCCACTTAGCGTGGATTCAACCCTTTTTCCGCAGCATCTCTAGCCCCTGAGAAAATGCATTCTTCAATCACCTGGACTTGTTCAGAGGTTCCCTATGCGTAGATGCCGCGCTGCTTGATGGTGATGGCGACGCGATCAATGGCCAGCATATAAGCGGCAATGCGGTTATTGACGTTATGGGCTTCGGCGTAGCGGACCACGTCGTCAAAGCTCTCGCGCAGAATGGCTTCCAATTGCTCGATGATCACAGCTTCCTTCCAGAAGTAGCCCTGGCGATCCTGGACCCATTCGAAGTAACTCGCTGTAACTCCGCCGGCGTTGGCCAGAATATCGGGAACGACAAAGATGCGCTTTTCTGCCAGAATATCGTCGGCGACGGCAGTAGTCGGTCCGTTGGCGCCCTCGACCACGATGCGCGCTTTGATGCGGTCGGCGTTGCGGCTGGTGATCACGTTTTCTGTGGCGGCGGGGATGAGAATTTCGCACTCGGAGACGAGTAACTCCTCGCTGGGCATGGCCTCCGCGCCGCGGAAGCCGAGGATCGATCCGTTGCGGTATTTGAACTCTACGAGTTGGTGAATATCGATGCCGTTGGGGTTGAACAGGCCGCCGTCCTGCTCGGAGATGCCGACGATTTTATACCCTAGCTCCATCATCAGCCGCGCGGCGTTGGAGCCGACGTTGCCAAAGCCCTGAATGATGACGCGACAGCCCTCGATCGGCATACTGAGGTAGCGCAGGCTTTCGTCGCAGGCCACACGAACGCCGCGACCGGTGGCTTCCTGACGGCCGCGCGAGCCGCCGATATTGAGTGGCTTTCCGGTCACTACGCTGGTGACGGTCTGGCGCATGTGCATCGAGTAGGTATCCATGATCCAGGCCATGGTCTGCTCGTTGGTATTGACGTCGGGGGCGGGCACGTCCTTTTCCGGTCCGATGAAGTCGATGATCTCCGAAGTATAGCGGCGGGTCATGCGCTCCAGTTCGCCTTGGCTCATCTGTTTGGGGTCGCAGATCACCCCGCCCTTGGCGCCGCCAAAGGGAATATTGACCACCGCGCACTTCCAGGTCATCCAACCGGCCAGTGCGCGCATCTCGTCCAGGGTCACGTCTGGCGAGTAGCGGATGCCGCCCTTGGCTGGTCCGCGCACCATCGAGTGCTGTACGCGGAAGCCGGTGAACATCTCGATGCGCCCATCGTCCATGGTGACCGGAAAATGCACGATAATCTCGCGGGATGGCGAGCGGAGCACCTTCCAAAGCCCTTCGTCCAGGTTCAGCTTGCGGGCCGCAAACTCAAAGCGCGCGCTCTGCGCCTCCCACGGATTGATCTCCTGATCCAGCGTTACATTTGGCGTTCCCATCGCGTCACTCCCCCTTGGCCTGCCGGACGCCCCGGCAACCGGCCAGGCGCATGAAACGGCTCTCCACTCTACTGTATCCCACCGGCGGCGGAAGCAGTGCGGCAGCGATTGCCGACGGGCATCGATAGGTAATCAGTGAGTCATCGATGCCGATGGGCCGGGAAAACCAGTTACACTGTTAGCGTGAAAGCCAATTCCGTACAGCCCAATCGCAAAGAGTTTTTGGCGCTTGCCAAAGAGCATACCCTTGTACCCGTCTGCCGTACGCTGTCGGCCGACCTGGAGACGCCGGTCTCGGCCTTTTTGCGCGCCGCGTGGCTGGAACGGGAGTGCTTTCTGCTCGAGTCGGTCGAGAACGGCGAGCAGGTGGGGCGCTACACCTTCATCGGGCTGGCTCCATTCAAGCGGATCGTGGCCCGGGGCCGCGAGATCACCATCACCGAGGGGCGCAAGGTGGTGCAGACCGACGACGATATCTTCGCAGTGCTGCGGCGGGCGCTGGCTGGCCACAAACCGGCGCGGCTCAAAGGGCTGCCTCCGTTTACGGCTGGCGCAGTGGGATTCTTCTCCTACGATGTGGTGCGGCAGATCGAGAAGCTGCCCACTCTGGCCAAGGATGAACTGGGAATTCCGGATGCCTGCCTGCTGTTCTTCGACGAGGTGCTGGCCTTTGACCATGTGCGCAAGGAGATCTGGTTAGTTGTGACTGCGGACGTGACGCGCGGCAAGGCTGGGGACGCCTACGACAAGGCCGTGGCGCGGTTGACGAAGTTCGAAAAACGGCTGGGGTCGCCGCTGCCCAAGCTGGTTTCGCTGAAGAATCCCGGCAAACTCAAGGTAAAGCATTGCACGGTGAAGAAGGATTATCTGAACGCCGTAGCCCGGACCAAAGACTACGTCGCGGCGGGTGATATTTTCCAAGCGGTGCTGTCCCAGCGCTTCGACGTTGAGCCGGAAGTGGACAGCTTTCAGGTCTATCGCGCGCTGCGTACGGTGAACCCCAGCCCGTATATGTACTTTCTGCGTTTTGCGCCAGAAGGACCGTTGGGGGGGCAGTCGGATCGGTCTGCAAGTTTTTCCAAAAAGAAAAAGGGCGCGGAGATCATCGAACTCGCGGGGTCGTCGCCGGAGTTGCTGGTGCGTGTGCATGAGGGCAAGGTCGAGTACCGCCCCATCGCCGGCACACACCCACGCGGGGCGACCGAAGCCGAGGATGAGGCGCTGGCCGACGAGATGATCCACGACGAGAAGGAGCGCGCAGAGCACGTCATGCTGGTGGACCTGGGGCGCAACGACGTGGGTCGGGTCAGCGAGTTCGGATCGGTGAAGGTGGCCGATCTGATGTTCATCGAGCGTTACTCGCACGTAATGCATATTGTGAGTTCCATCGAGGGGCGTTTGAAGCCGACCTTGAGCGCTGTAGATGCTTTGCGCGCCTGCTTCCCTGCAGGGACGCTGAGCGGTGCGCCCAAGGTGCGGGCCATGGAGATCATTGAGGAACTGGAGCCGGTGCGGCGCGGAATTTACGGCGGCGCGGTGATGTATGCGGATTTCTCCGGCAACCTGGACTCCTGCATCGCCATCCGCTCCATGCTGGCCGTGGGTGGCAAGGGCTATGTGCAATCAGGCGCGGGAATCGTCGCCGACTCCGTGCCGGAACTCGAGTATCAGGAATCGATTAACAAGGCCCAGGCCGTGATTCGGGCCATCGAGCGCGCGCGCGACCTGTAGGCAAGGGAACTGTAATTCGTTTTTGTGCGACTCTCCTCCGGCTATCGAGCGTCCCGTTTCGGCGCGGCCTTGCCTGCTGCTTCCCGTTTGAGAACGGCTCATCTTTCCTCGGCGCTCCCATGTCATCTATGGGAACTGACGTGCTGTCCATACGTATAACTTGTGGTTCCACTGCTTGTTGGCGGTGGTTTTCATGAGAATTCTACGAGGAAAGGACTGCACCCATGCAGATTTCAAGTGTTTCCAGTGCCAGTACGCTCTTCAGTGAGCTTGCCACCTCTTCTACTAAGTCAACCTCAAACTCGTCGAATAGCGAAAACTCATTCAATAGCGCCCTCAGTGGACTGATGTCTTCGATCAAATCCGGAGATACCACCGATGCCAAGAAGTATCTGGCCGAGGTGCAGAAATTGACCCCTGCAAACGCCGATTCCAGCAGCCCCTTGGGCGAGTTCATTGCCAGCGTCTCGACGGCGCTCTCGGACGGGAATATCTCCGCTGCACAGAGCGCGCTGACGACGCTGGAGACCTACGTCACCCCGAGCACATCCGCGACCAGTTCAACGTCGGGAGCATCCTCCACCACAGGCAGCAGTTCCAGCTCTTCCGGCATCAGTGCCCTCGGGCAGGACGTGCTGAGCCTCTTCAGCGCCATCAGCACAGGCGACACCAGCAGCGCTCAATCGGCCTACGACTCGCTCACCAGCTTGCTCTACTCCACAAACTCGTCTTCCACTTCCAGCACCGACAGCACTGTCAGCACCGATAGCACCGATGGTTCGTCCAGCACATCCAGCAGCGTCGCATCCTTCAAGGAATTGCTTTCAAAGATCGGATCGGCGCTCAGTTCCAACAATATCGACTCGGCACAGACCGCGTTGGACAGTTTCCTGAGTTCTCTCTCCACCGGTTCGCTGGTCAGCACAACGGTTTAAGGAAGCGCTGAATAAGTCGGAATTTTGAAAGGTACAGGCTTTAGCCCGTACATAAAGCCTGCAAATTCATTGGGCTTTAGCACCTGAGGGGATGCATTCTTCAATCACCTGTACTTGTTCAGAGGTTCCTTAAACGGCAGAGCCTCTTGCAAAACTCCATCCGTGAAAGACAGTTTTGCAAGAGGTCCGCGGTGAGAACTCTGCTTGGCAGCTTCGTTTGATCCAAAAAACGGCAGTTGCGCAATCTGGAATTCGTCCTGCGGGATGTTCAGAGTCTCTGGAAGCCTGTGTTTTGTAACAGTCCCCCACCGATTTTGCCGACCCGCCGCGCATGAAACTATAGCGCATGAAACTATAGCGTATAAAACTGTAGCGCCGACCTCCTGGTCCACGCCCGTTTCTTCGGCGGCTAGTTCCGGCACCAGAAAAGGTGCTCAAACCACCAAAGCCGGGTGGCCCAGGTGCCGGGGATAAAAAGTGAGCATCACCACTAAAGCCGGGTGCCCCAGGTGCCTCGCGAGGCACCTGGGGCACCCGGCTTCTGTGGTTTGAGCACTTTTCCTGGTGCCGAGGCCACCCGACATTGCTTCCTACGCAATCCCGCTAAAATACGCGGGGATGGATGAGGCACCCTCGCAGTATTGATATACAGATTGATATTTTTATCTTTTCCAGGTCTATCAACCGCGCTCGGTTGCACCTTTCAGCCCTTCACACGAGCCTTTTTCCAGTCTTTGCATCCACGCTCCTCTCCACAATCCCGCCTCAATCATTTACCCTCAAAACGTCCGCCAAATGACCACCGCCGCCGCCCAAGCCCGCTATCCGCTCACCCAGGGAGTGAACCCGTGGCTGGTCACAGTCTCCGTGATGCTGCCCACCTTCATGGAGGTTCTGGATACCGCGATCGCCTCGGTCGCGTTGCCGTATATCGCCGGTTCGCTGTCCGCCTCGAACTCGGAAGCCACATGGGTGCTGACCAGCTATCTGGTTGCCAATGCGGTGATTCTGCCCGCCTCCAACTGGTTTGCCCGGCGCTTTGGCCGCAAGCGCTTTCTGCTCATCTGCGTCGTCATCTTCACCATCGCCTCCTTCTTCTGCGGCGCTGCGCCCTCGCTTGGCGTAATCCTTCTGGCACGCATCCTGCAGGGCGCGGGCGGCGGCGCGCTGCAACCCATCTCCCAGTCCATCCTGCTGGAAAGCTTTCCCGTCCATAAGCGATCCATGGCCATGGCCGCCTACGGACTCGGCATCGTGGTCGCGCCGGTTCTGGGGCCTACCCTGGGCGGCTGGCTTACCGATACCTTCAGTTGGCGTTACGCCTTTTATATCAATATCCCGGTCGGCATTTTAGCCGTGATCCTGATCTCCCGCTTCGTCCATGATCCGCCCTACATCAAGAACGCCAAGGTCGGCGCCTTTGATAATCTCGGCTTTGGTCTGCTGATTGTATGGACCGGCTGCCTGCAAGTGGTTCTGGACAAAGGGCAGGAAGACGACTGGTTTGGCGCAGTCTGGGTGCGCTGGGCGGTCGCCGCACTCATCGCCGCGCTCATCGGCTGGATCTGGCGCTCCTGGTCCCATCCACGCGGACTCGTCGATCTGCATGTTTTGAAAAACAGGAATTTCCGTACCGGTTGTTTTCTCATTGCCCTGCTGGGCATGTGCATCTATATCACCATCTCCATCTTGCCCCTTTATTATCAAGAGATTCTGGGCTATACGGCCTTCACTGCCGGCCTGGTTGTTGGCCCGCGCGGCATTGGTTCCTTTATCGGCTCACCGATCATCGGCATTCTCGGCTCGCGTATTGATAACCGAAAACTGCTCTGTGCAGGCTTTCTGGGCTTCGGTGTCTGCGCCTTGCTGTTCGGCACGGTCAATCTCGATATTGGACCTTATACCTTGCTGATTCCCATCACTTTAACGGGATTCGCCCTCAGCTTTGTCTTTGTTCCACTGGCCACCATGAGCACTTCCACCTTGAGCCGCGAGGAGATGGGCAACGCCACCGGACTCTTCAACATGCTGCGCAATATCGGCGGTTCCATCGGCATCGCCATGGCCACCACCGCCATTATTCGCCGCGCCGCCCTGCACCAGACCGAACTGGGCGCTCATCTGGGCGCATCCAATTTTGTTTTGCAACAAAAATCCGCAGCCATTGCCGGTTATCTCGGCCAACGCATCGGTCCGGCGCAGTCTCGCCCCGGCTCATTTGGCCTGCTCTACGGCCTGATGGAGCAACAATCGGCTTTGATGGCCTACGTCGATGTCTTCCGCTGGACTGCGCTGCTGGCCTTCTTCTGCGCCGCAGCCGTATGGCTGTTCAAGAAGCCCATCAAGCATGTTGCGCCGCCGCCGGGCGTGCATTGATTCCGTGCCAGCCGGGGAGAACCGAACTCGTCTTCTTCGCAAACCGAAGTGGAGCAAGGGTTCAACAGGCTGCGGAAAAACCTCGAATGACTAGCAAAAAGAGTTGAAAAACATCCCAGAGGCTAAAGCCCAATGATTCGAGCCTCTTGCAAAATTCCATTGGCGAAGGGCAAACTTTGAAGGGTACCGGCTTTAGCCCGTACGTAAGCGCAGTAAAATCAATGGGCTTTAGCCCCTGAGGGATGTTTTGCGGAGCCTTTGAGCTTTGCAGGATTCTATGTTGCAAGAGGCTCATTCTATGTAACTTATCGGCGCTACCGAAGTCGTGCCTTTTCAAAACTGAGGCGACAAAGGAGTTTTTCCGTAGCCTGTAAAGCTCATAGAATTCATTGGCCTTTGCGTTGGGTGTTCCGTTCGCGGAAGTAGAGTGGATGGCGGCAGATGGGGCATTCCCAGGGGTAGTAACCGAACCAGGAGTAGACCTTGACCTGCAAAAATCCTCGGCGATACAACCTGCGCATTTGCGCGCAACCGCAATCCGGGCAATGCAATTCAGTGCCTGACTCATTTCCCTGCGAGGTCCCGAATAACGACATGATCCCTATCCCTATACCGTTCCAAAGCAATTGAATGCAATAGGTTAGCCGAAAGCCGCTGCGTTCTTCGCCGCATTGCGCTCCAATTAGCCAGCAGTCTGAGGTAGAAGAAGTCAGGCTGTTAAGCTCGAACTATTTTACAGGATTTTATCGAGCGCATGGGCTCCTCGGAGGGTGCTGCGCAGGGGAATTGCGCGTGATCGCAGGGAACAGGAGTCGCATTGCGCGCTGGTTGCAAGATAAATGGCGACTGGAAAGTGCATCTCCGCAAAACCGCCTGACCTGATGCGTGACCGCAACGTGAGGAGGAAGTCGCACCATCCGCAACTGCTGCCCCGCACCGACCGAATAGAATAGATGTGGGCTGCCGCCCCGAGGGATTGTGCGATGAGAAAGTTTGTTGCCGTCATCTTCCTGATGTTCTGCTGATTTGGATATTGGACAAACAGCAGGATTCCTGGCCTAAAGGCCGGAAAATACGCACTCATTCAGGGGCCTGAAGGCCCCAGCTCCCTCCGAATCCTCGAATCTACAACTGTGGTATTCGTCAACCAAAAGGAAAGAAACAATGGCAAATGTTTTCAACATCGTGGTCTGCGCCGGCATCGTGCCTGATCCGCTGCAAACCTTGGAGCCTGTGACCGGCCCGGCCGGCCCTGGGCTGAAGAACGAGATGGTCTTGCCCGCAGTGCTCGATCCCTGGGCCGCCAGCGCCCTCTATGAAGCCGCGCATCTGGCCGCGCAGAATCCCGGCAGCAAGCTCTGGCTGGTCTCGCTCGGCCCCAAGGCCAAGCTGCAACAGGTAATGATGACCGTTGCTCAGAAGGTCGCCTTCGAGCTGGTTCCCATCGACGGACCGATCGGCGGCTTTCCCGATGCGCACTCGACGGCCGCCGTTCTGGCCGAAACCATCGCCGCCCTGCCCGGACTCGACAAGTCCAAGCTGCTGCTCTTCGGCGGCTGGGAATCAGCTACGCGCGGCGCGGGCGTTACGCTTCAGTTAACAGGCGAAATTCTCGGCATCACCGACCAGTTCCAGGGCGTCGATCACATCTTTGTCCACGACGACGGAAGCTTTGACGTCATTGAGCGCGTCGAGGGCGGCAAGCATCAGGCCTCCACCTGCGCCGGCGCTCCCGCCGTTCTCGGCTGGGCCACCGGCAACCTGGCCGAGCCGCGAAACAACCCGCAGGTCGGCATGGCCAACATGCGCACCATCATGCCCGCCCTGGCCAAAGCCAAAGTCGCCAAGCTGGACGCCAACGGCCTCAGTTACCTCTCTGTCAGCCTGCCCAAACAGCAGCGGACCACACGCGTCGCCAAAGACCTCACGCCCGACCAGATCGCAGCCGAACTTGTCGAGTGGATTGGAGCCGAATAATGGAATCGATCCTCGTTCTGACTCATGCCGATGAATCCGGCGCAGCCCTCACCCGCGCCTCTCTGGAAGCCGTCACCGCCGCCTTTGCACTCTCGGCCCAACTCAGCGCACCGCTGACCATCGGCGTTCTTGCCGTTGACTCCGCCGCCGCCGCAAAATCGTTGCCCTCGACTGGCGCAAAGGTTCTGGCGGTCTCCGGCGAAGCCTTCGCCCAGGCCCGTTACGCCTCCGACGCCGCCGCTGTCGAGGCTCTGATCCGCGCCGCCAGCCCTACCATCGTTTTGGCTCCCGGCAGCTCCCGCATCACGCGCATCGCCGCCGGAGTCGCGCACCGCGTGGGCGGCTTCGTCGATACGCACATTACCGCGCTCGGCGGCACTGCAACCGTCGAAGCCACACGCTGGTTCTATCGTCAGCGCGTCGAGGCCGTCGTCACCCGCGCAGCGCGTCCCTGGTTCCTGCTGCTCGATGCGGGCACGCACCAGCCCTTCGCCGCCGAGTCCGCCACTGCGCCGGAGATTCAAGCCGTCGCCGTTGATCTCCCCGCCTTGCGCACCGTCGTCAACGGCTTCCGCGCCCCCGCGCAGGACGCCCAGACCATCCGCCCCGATGCCAAGCTTCTCTTCGTCGCCGGTGCCGGATGGACCAAAAAGCAGCCCGACGGCCAGCTCCACACCGACGAAGCCAGTAAGCTGATTCTCGGCTTCCTGCACTCCACCAGTTCGTCGCTCGGCAGCAGCAAATCGCTCGTCGATCAGGGCGGCGAGGGCAACTCCGTTCTTCCCTTTTTGACGCACCTCAATCAGATCGGACAGACCGGCGCGACTCCCCGCCACGCCAAAGGCCTCTCCACCTGCTGCCACGGCGAGGAACCCCACGTCGTCGGCTGGCGCTTCATCGCCGACCGCCGCGCCATCTCCCTGGACCCCAACTGCGGATGGACCCGTGGCAAAGCCGACGTGGTTTACGTCGCCGACGCCTTTCAGGTCATCGCCAAACTCAACGCCCTGCTGGAAGCGAAAAAGGCCTAACCACCACCTGCGGTGGGGCCATCCTCCTTCGGCACAGCACAAAACCCCAGGTCTCGAACTGATCGAGGCCTGGGGTTTTGTGCTGTGCCCCGCCCACAACTCAAGAGCCAGCCTCGACTTGCGCAAAAGTGCGCTCTCAGAAGCCATTGCGCCTGTTATTCACTCGCATACATATGTTCTTTATGTCATAGTTTCTCCATGGAGTGGGAGATCGAGTTCACGGATGAATTCGGGGGGGGTGGAAAGGGCTGACGATTGAAGAGCAAGACAGCATCGATTCCTCCGTCGCCATGCTTGAGGACAGAGGTCCGGCGCTTGTCCGGCCTTATGCCGACGCAATTCACGGTTCACGCTTTCCCAATATGCGCGAACTACGCGTCCAGCATGAAGGCCGCCCATATCGCATTCTCTATGCCTTTGACCCACGCCGCACAGGAGTGCTCCTGATTGGCGGAGACAAGACGGGAAATAGTCGTTGGTACGATGAGTTCGTACCAAAGGCAGACACAATCTACGCCCAGCATCTACGCGAAATAGAAAAGGAGTAACCACGATGGCTAGAAAATTTGAGGAACTCAGAGCGGAGATGTCACCGGAACGCCGTGCGCGGAATGCTGCACGGGCACAGGAGGAGCTTGCAACGATCCCACTGCATCATCTGCGCCAGGCCCGCGAGATGACCCAAACTCGTCTGGCCGAGGTGCTCAACGTCGATCAGGGCCGCATCTCAAAATTGGAGAAGCGCACCGATATGTATCTCAGCACCCTGCGCAGTTATATTGAAGCCATGGGGGGCGCGCTGGAGATTCGCGCCGTCTTTCCCGACGGCAGTGTGCAGATTGATCTGATGAACAAGCTCTCCTCGTAGCGGATCACTGCCACGCCGAAATAAAGCTTGGAGCAGGCGGTCTTACTTCCGCGCCTGCCGCTCCAGAAACGCCCCCACCGCCTCCGCGCACCGCTCCACAAACGCGCGATCCTCCGCGCCGAAGGCCGCAGCCTGGTGGCTATCGATATCAATTTCGCCGATCACGCGACCATGCGCGCGAATGGGCACGACGATCTCTGAGCGCGTCTCGATGGAGCAAGCCAGATAGCGCGGATCGGCGCGCACATCGTCCACCACGATGGTCGCGTTTTGAGCCACTGCCGCCCCGCAGATGCCGCGTGAAACCGGAATCCGCGTGTGCTCGGTCGCAGCGCCGACAAACTCGCCCAACTCCAGCATCTCCGCGTCTGCCGGGTCCAGCATATAGAACCCCACCCAGTTGTACCCGTCCAGCCGCCCGGCCATCTGCTCCACCGTAAACCGTTCCAGCGCAGCCAGATCCGTCACCTTCGCGGCAAACGCCTCAATCTCCATCCCAATCTGCTCAAATATCGTCTTCATGTCCTCAGATTAAATCACGCCCCGTTTCGCCTCTGCGCCCCGTCCCGCTCCCCCACTTGTGTTAGCTTGAAATTGGGAGATTTACAGGAAAAATGCCTTCAATTACGTCGTTTATCAAACACCACTATCGTCACTTCAACGCCGCGGCGCTGGTCGATGCCGCTGAAGCCTATAACGCCCTGCTCGCCAAGGGCGGCAAGATGTTCGTCACCATCGGCGGCGCCATGAGCACGGCCGAACTCGGCCTCTCGCTGGCCGAGATGATCCGCCAGGACAAGATTCACGGCATCAGCTGCACCGGCGCAAACCTTGAGGAAGACGTCTTCAACCTCGTTGCCCACGACTTCTACGAGCGCGTGCCGCACTACCGCGACCTGACCCCCGCCGACGAGGCCAAGCTCCTCAGCCGTCACATGAACCGCGTCACCGACACCTGCATCCCGGAGATGGAGGCCATGCGCCGCATCGAGAACGAGGTGCTCAAGGAGTGGGTCCGCGCCGATCAGGCTGGCGAGCGATTCTTCCCCCACGAGTTCATGTACAAGATTCTGCTCTCCGGCGACCTGGAAAAGTCTTACCAGATTGACCCCAAAAACAGTTGGCTGCTGGCTGCGGCGGAGAAGAACCTGCCGATTTTTGTTCCTGGCTGGGAAGACTCGACGCTGGGCAATATGTTCTCCGGCCACGTGATTACCGGCGACGTAAAGAACGTGCACACCGTCCGCACCGGCATCGAGTATATGATGGAGCTGGCCGAGTGGTACACCAAGACCACCGCCGAAACCCCGCTGGGATTCTTCCAGATCGCGGGCGGCATCGCCGGCGACTTCCCGATCTGCGTGGTCCCCATGCTGCACCAGGACTTGCAGCGCGATCACGTCCCTCTCTGGGCCTATTTCTGCCAGATTTCGGACTCCACCACCAGCTACGGCTCCTACTCCGGCGCTGTCCCCAACGAGAAGATCACATGGGGCAAACTCGGCGAAGATACCCCCAAGTTCATCATCGAGTCCGACGCCTCCATCGTCGCCCCCCTGGTCTTTGCTTACGTGCTGGGCTGGTAACTCCGGCGCATCTCATCCAGTATTTACCCATGTAAAACGGCCTCCTATGCGGGAGGCCGTTTTACATTCCAATCATCCAAGCTCAATCACCTTCAGCAACATTCTGCAACGCTTGCACCTTGCTGTGGCGCACCGAGTAGCCAAAATAGATCACCAGGCCAATCAGCAGCCAGACGATCATCACGATCCAGGTAATCAACGGCAGGTTGGTCATCAGGTAGACCGCTGTCACAATGCCCAGAATCGGCACCAGTGGCACCAGCGGCGTTTTGAAGGGCCGATGCAGATCAGGATGCCGTACGCGCAGCACCCACACACCCGCGCAGACAATCGTGAACGCCAGCAGTGTGCCAATATTCACCAGTTCCGCCAACCTGTCCACGGGCAGAAACGCGGGCAGAATCGCCACCACGCTGCCTACCGCAATCGTTGAAATCCAAGGCGTACGGAACTTGGGATGAATTGCCGAGGCCCACTTGGGCAGCAACCCATCGCGCGACATCGAGAAGAAAACCCGCGACTGTCCCAGCAGCATCACCAGCATCACCGTGCCCAACCCAAAGACCGCGCCCACCTTGACCAGCAGCGATCCCCAGCTCACGCCCGTCGCATCAATGCCCAGTGCCACCGGATCGGCGACATTCAGCGAAGTGTAATTCACCAGCCCGGTCAGCACCGTCGAAACCAGAATATACAGAATCGTGCAGACCACCAGCGACCCGAGAATCCCCAGCGGCATATCCTTCTGCGGATTGCGCGCCTCCTGCGCCGCCGTGGAGACCGCGTCGAAGCCGATATAGGCAAAGAAGATCGAGGCCGCGCCTGTCGCAATACCGTGCCAGCCGAAGTTTCCATGCCCGTCCGAGGGCGGAATGAACGGATGCCAGTTATGCCACGCCAGCGCCGGATGGTGCAGCAGGAACCAGATTCCCAGCACCAGGAAGACGCCTACAATGCCCAGCTTTACCACCACAATCACCGAGTTCAGATTCGCCGATTCCTTGATGCCCACCACCAGAACCGCGGTCACCGCCAGAATCGCCAGAATCGCCAACAGATTGAACAGCCCCGTCACGTGCTGCAAACCAGACGCGTCGGTTCCTGCAGGCAGCGAGGTCAGCGGTAGCCAACGCTCGTGATAGAAGACCAGCACCGTGCCCGGCGTCGCCGTCAGTTGCGGCGGCAGATAGATGTGCAGTTGCTGCAACAGGCTGTTGAAGTACCCAGACCAGCCAGATGCCACCGTCGCCGCGCCAAAGCCGTACTCCAACCCCAGATCCCAGCCGATGATCCAAGCCACAAACTCGCCTAGCGTCGCGTACCCGTAGGTATACGCCGAACCTGCAATCGGAATGATCGACGCGAACTCCGCGTAGCACAGCCCCGCAAATGCGCAGACGATTCCGGCCATCACAAAGCTCAGCGCCACCGCAGGCCCCGCGTGCTTGGCCGCAGCCTGCCCGGTCAGCACAAAGATGCCCGCCCCAATGATCGCGCCAATTCCCAGCGTGATCAGGTTCATTGCACCCAGCGAGCGCTTCAGCGTGTGTTCGCCCTCTTCATTCGCCTCAATCGTCAACATGGACATCGGTTTAATGCGCAGTAATCTGGACATGGTTGAGGAACTTCCTCCCGAAAGTAAAAAACTTACGATGTGACCCAAAATTCAAACAGCAAAACCAGGCGAAGTCATTGTGTTTACTTCATCCCCAATTCCGCAAAATTCTCATCCCGCATTCTGCTTCATCGCGCCCCGCGACCAAAACAGATACACCGGTATCCCCAGCAAAACCAGCACCAATCCCGGCCAAGTGTACTGCGGCTTATACCGCAATAATACGATACAGATCCATGCCGCCATCGCGATATACAGCGCCGGAAGCACCGGATAGCCCAGCGCCCGGTAGGGCCGCGCCGCGTCTGGTCTCTTCACCCGCAGCACAAACAGTCCCACAATGGTCAGAATATAGAAGACCAGCACCGCGAAGATGATGTAATCCAGCAGTTGCCCGTACGATCCCGAGATGCACAGCACCACAGCCCACGCCGCCTGCACCACCAGCCCCGCCACCGGCGTCTTGTAGCGCGGATGTAGCCGACCCACCGCCTTGAAAAACAGCCCGTCCTGGCTCATCGCGTAGTACACCCGCGCCCCGGCCAGCGACAGCCCGTTCGCGCAGCCAAAGGTCGAAATCAGAATTGCCCCGGCCATCAGGTACGCGCCCCAGGAGTGAAAAATGTGCTCCAGCGCCGCCGTCCCCACACGGTCCTCGGCCGCATACTGCACGCCCCGCGCCATCACCGTCGCCCCGTGCGCGTCCCCATGCATCGGCAGAACCAGAATGTAGGCCATCGACGCCAGAAAATATGCCGTCAGCACAAACCCCGTCCCCAGCACCAGCGACAGCGGAATATTCCGCTTCGGGTTCTTCACCTCACCGGCCGTGAACGTGATGTTGTTCCACGAATCAGCCGAGAACAGCGACCCCACCTGCACCACCGCCAGAATCACCAGTCCGTTCACCAGCACCATCGGCCCGCCGACGCCCACCTGAACTCCGTGCAGCGATCCCCATCCCGCGTTGCGCCAGAAAGCGCCGCCGCTGAAGTTGGCCGTCCACGCCGTCGCCGTTCGCCCCACGGTGAACGCCACCACAATCAGCGCCGCCAGCGACAGCGCTTTGGCCGTGGTAAAGACGTTCTGAATCAGCGCCCCCAGCCTCACCCCAAAGATATTCACAAACGCCAGCAGCAGTACCACCACGATGCCGGTCAGATTGGCTGTATTCACCCCAATCTCCATGTTCCCCAGCACCATCGGACCCACCGCCAACGCCGGCACGTGCGCAATATGCCACAGCCAGTGCGTCGTCGAGATCGCCGGAAAGAACACCCCCAGAAACTTCCCGAAGGCCACCGCCACCGCCGCAATCGTCCCTGTCTGAATCACCAGGAACAGCGTCCAGCCGTACAGAAATCCCCACAGCGGACCCAGCGACTCGCGCAGATAAACGTACTGCCCGCCCGCCCGCGGCATCATCGCCGCCAACTCCCCGTAGCTCAGCGCGCCGATCATGGTGAGAATCGCCGTCACCACCCACGCCCCCAGATACAGCGCCGGAGAGTCCGTCCCCCGCGCAATATCCGCGTCCACAATGAAGATCCCCGACCCGATCATCGACCCGGTCACCAGCGCCGTCGCGCTGAACAGCCCCAGCGTCTGCACCAGATGCGGCGCATTCGCCGAGCCGCCGTCGGAAGCACCGCCAGAAGCAGCCGAAGCGCCGCCAGAAACCGTGGCGCGCCCCTTTCCGGCATCCTGTTGAAGTGAAACGATCTCGGATGGAATAGTCACTCGTTTGATTCTTACCCAATTCCCATGAAGATGTCTCCAGCTTTTATAAAGAAATGCCAGAAATCCTGCCGCTGCCAGCCTTGCACAGCACCTTGCCCTTCACTTGTAGTGTTCTATCGGATTTTACTGCTCTTGTCTTTCTAATTCTCAACTGTCCGACTTTCGGCCACTCTGTCCAATTTCCGCACACCGCGCCCCGTCCATCGATTCCCTGCAATCAATCGCCCCCATCGCACAAGAATCCGTAGCACTAGAATCTGTAGCGCCGACCTCCCGGTCCACGTCCGCTTCATTTCAGTCCCCCACCGGTCTTACCGACCCACCGTGTATGAAACTGGGTGCCCCAGGTCTCGATTTTGAGCAAGAAACCGGCTGTGTCCGGTGTAGATTCTAAACAACTTAAGGGAAGTTGCTTAGGACCTGGGAGACCTCAACCAGCCCCTCTGAGCTATACTTACTTTCCAAACGGGAAGGTTGAAACGATCAGCTCCTCCAATGCGAATG
>Ga0209415_10010156_pt1 | contig 16060 bp, 16 predicted proteins | sample PeaSoiSIISIP2007_FD_187696 | JGI IMG/M metagenome (GOLD analysis project Ga0209415, IMG submission 187696) | Peat soil microbial communities from Weissenstadt, Germany - SII-SIP-2007 (SPAdes) (version 2) | ecosystem: Environmental > Terrestrial > Soil > Wetlands > Peat | place: Germany...
CACGCCGCAGACCGAGAAACTCGATAGTCTGCTGGGCCGCGAGCCCTTGGCCATCGGCGACTTGATTCTGACCGAAGAAGGCGAAGCAAAGTCCGTAGAGCCTGGTCGACGGCCTCGCGCTTAGTCTTCAGGCCGGTTGCGCGGAGGGTGTCCCGCATCAGCTTATCGTCGATCACGATGTTCGTGCGCATGGATGTGTATCTCAATAGATAATTGTACACATTCCGGACGCGAATCGCAGCTTCATTCGAGCGGGATGCGATACAGGTTCCGCTGCGAGCTGAAGCGCTGCTCGGCCCACGTGGAAAGCCCCGGCCCGAAGACCGCGCGCCAGGCTGGAACCAGGCGAGCACCTGGAATCGCCTCGATATCCGCTCTGCCCCGGAAGCCCCCGGCCGGCAGCGGCGGCAGCATCGCGCCGCGTTTCAAGGGCACGGCCGCAGTGTACTGGTCGGCGTCCATCGCTCCCCCGTACGAAAACCAGAGGGAGCCTCCGTCCGGCGCCCATGTCACGAAGCAGTGGTCGCAAAGCGGAACGGGGCGGCCGCCTCCCAGCGGATACGCCACGGTGATCCTGGCCGAGGGATCGTCCGGACTGACCACGCCCACCGCCGCCCATTGCTCATCGGGCGAGATGGAGCCGAAGTTGACGATGGAATTCTCCAGCGCTTTGCGGCGGCCGCTGCCATCCGCTCCGACCCGGTACAGATAAGACGCTCCGGCTTCCTCGCCGAGAAAGAACAGATCGCCGGACGCGGCTATTTGAAGCGCGCTCTTCGCTCCCGCCGCCACTTTCCGTGGCGAAGTGCGGCGGTCCAGCGGGGCGATCCAGAGTTCGCCATCGCGGGTCGAATACGCCATGGCCTTTCCGTCCGGCGACAGACTCTTGAATTTCATAGGGACACCAGGCAGAACACGCTCGGTGCGGCCCCGAAACCAGGTCTGCCGCCCATAACTCGCCGCCGATCGGATGCGCCCCGCCCGAAGCTACGACGCTGTAGTAGAGCTTGCTGCCATCCGGAGAGAATAGGGGCTCACTGGCATTGCCTTCGGTGGAGACTTGGCGTTCTCCCTTACTATCGTGGAGCGTGATAGTGAATTGCGAGGCGCCCACGAAGGTAATCAGAGACTTTCCATCGGGCGCCACGGCAATCCCTTCCTCTGTGGTTGGCCCGGAGGTGAGTTGTTCCGGGCTGCCTCCCTCCAGCTTCTGCCGCCAAATATGAGAGCCTTCGCTAGTCTCCGCCGAAAGATAGATCCATTTTCCATCCGGCGACCAGCCCACGCCCCAGCAACGGCTCGGAATCGGCCCCACCTGCCGTCCAGGGGAGTTGCCGTCAAACGGAACCAGCCGGCAAGGCAGCATTCCGTTGTGATCCATCTCTCCCAGCAGCACCTGCTTGTGATCCAGAGAGATGGCGGAAAAATGGACCATTCCCGCCTCCGTCGGCGGAACATAAACGTCGCGGGCTCCCGCCCGGCTCTCGGTAGCCGTGATCAGCGCGAGATGCATGCCCTTCTTGATTTCCGAGAAGAGCAGGCGCTGCCCATCGATCCAGGTTAGGCCGGTGGCGTTCGGCAACAGCAGTCGCGGCTCGCCTCCGATTACGGGCACCACGAAGCTATCGAATCCGGGCCGGGTAAAGGCGACACGCGATCCATCCGGAGAGAATGCCGGAGGCTCACCTGCCGATATATCGTTCCCTGTAAGCGCCACCGGCTCGCCTTCCGGAAGCACCTTGACGTAAAGCTGTCCTCCGACCGTACGCTCGCCTGGACGGCGAATGAATGCCAGCAGCCGGCCGTCGGCCGAGAGCGCGGGCTCTTGGACGGTATCGGAGAAGCTGGTCAGACGCTGCCATCGGGCGCGCTCGCCCGCCGGCTTTTTCTCCGGCCGGAAGATGGTCAGCCCGGCCGCCAGAATGCCCGCCAGCAGCAGGCCGCCGGCGAGTGCGTAAAGCCCAGCGCGGCGCCGCGGCGTGGGGGCCGGCGCAACCGGCGTCGCCGCGCTCACCGTGCCCGCGGCCGTCTGCGTGTCGCGCCTGAGCCGTTTGAGATCGGCCAGCATGTCCGCCGCGCTCTGGTAGCGCACGTCGCGGTCCTTTTCGAGGAGCTTCAGGACGATTCGCTCCAGCTCGGGGGGCGCCTCCGGGTTCAGCCGCACCGGAGACGCCGGCGGTTTATTGAGGATGGCGTCGAACACCACCGCGCTGGTCGCCCCTGGGAACGGCAGCGTGCCGGTAGCCATCTCGAAGAGGACCACGCCGAATGAGAACAGGTCGGTGCGCGCATCCACTTCCTGGCCGCGCGCCTGCTCGGGCGACATGTAAACGATCGTCCCGACCGCGGAGCCCGGACTGGTCAGCAGCTCCTCGGGAATCGCGAGCGTGGCCGTCTCGTCGTTGGGGCCCCGGACCACTTTCGCCAGCCCGAAATCCAGGATCTTCGCCTGCCCGTCCGTCGTGACGAACAAGTTCGCGGGCTTGATGTCGCGATGAACGATCCCCTTCGCGTGCGCCGCGGCCAGCGCCCCCGCAATCTGGATCGCCAAATCCAGCAGCTCTTCGATCGGCAGAGGCCGGCCCTTGATGCGGTGGCGCAGCGTACCGCCTTCCAAAAGTTCCAGGGCCAGAAACGGCCGTCCGTCGGCTTCACCGATGTCGAAGATGGTGCAGATGCCCGGGTGATTCAGCGCCGATGCCGCCCGCGCCTCGCGCTGGAACCGCTCCAGCGCCTGCCGGTCGCCGGCAAAGCTCTCGGGGAGGAATTTGAGCGCCACGCGGCGGCCCAAGCGGAGATCCTCGGCCTTGTAGACGACGCCCATACCGCCGCCGCCCAGCTTTTCGAGCACTCTGTAGTGCGATACGGTTTCACCGGTCATCGCGTGTCCCTGATGAGGCTTGGGTCAAGTATAGCCAATCGAAGAGCAGCCCGCGTCCTCGATTGGTCACCCGGCGGATGCTGCCGCCCCCGAGACAGTCACTCGGTCTCGTTCGGCTCCACAATCGTATTCTCATGAACGCGAATGCGGCCTGCCTCGACGATCCAAAGTCGGCCGGTAATCGACTCAGCGTCCAGCATGCTCAACAGATCGCTCAGCAGGCGTAGGACCGCGATACCGGGGGTCTTGTGTGGTGGAAAACGGACAACATCCGCAAAGTCGAGATCGAGCGACAGCAGACAACGACCCTCCCGAATACACGTTTCGAGGAGAAGATCGTCGTTCGCACCGACAAGGCCCTCTGGGAAGACGGTCTCGACATCATGGCCTGCATCAGGGAAAAGGCGCGCCGATCGGGAGCCGAGGTTCTCGTCAAGCTTGAATCTCATGCGGCGCTGCTGCCCGGCAAGTCGACGTAGCGTTCGCGGCTCATCTCGGCGCCATAGGCGATCGCGGCAAGGACATCCTCGCGCTTCAATTGCGGATAGTTTTCCAGGATCTCCTCAATGGTCGCGCCAGAAGCGAGGAAATCAAGAAGCAAGGAAACCCATATCCGCGTCCCGCGAACGCATGGTTTGCCGAAGCAGATCCGGGGGTCCACCGCAATTCGGCTCAGAATCTCGTTCATTACGCCTTAGCCTCTCGCTCTTCAGGATATCAACGTCACAGTCCGCGAGGTTATCCCGTAGAGGCGCCCTCGGCCGGCCGGCAGCGTTCACCCCGCTACTTCTGCGCGCTCAAAGCCGGCAGCACCGGCTGCTCCGGAATCGCCGCGCCATCCGTGCGAGGATCCGAGCCCGCGAAGTTGACCGCGCGCTTCGCGTCGCGCATCACGGCCTCCCCGTTTCCCATCGCGCCCGCGAAGCCGCCCAAACGGCGTGATGATGTGCCCTCGCCGCGCCAGTTCCTGCCGCACCGCTCCGCGATCCGCGTCTCCATCGAAACGTCGCAGCCTGTTCGTGCGCATCGATGTGTATCTCAATAGATAATTGTACACATCCAGGACGCGAACCACCAACCACCAACCACCAACCACCGGTCGGGCCGAGCGCTACTGGAAGCGCCGGTTGCGACTGCGGCATTGCCGCAGTACAATGCGGATATGCGCCACTTGTTCCTGTTCCCGCGGTATCAACGTGACGCGGCAAAGCTGCTGGACGCGAAGGAGCAGGACGAAATGGAGCGCCACATTGCCGATGACCCCGAGCGCCACCCGCTCATTCCGGGCGGAAGCGGGATGCGGAAAGCGCGGTGGGCGCGTACGGGGCGCGGCAAACGCGGTGGCGTGCGGGTGATTTACTATTTCGCCGCCCCGGACGCAGTATACTTCATCGCCGTATATGCCAAGAACGAGAAGGAGAATCTCAGTGACGCCGAAAAAAAAGCTCTTGCGAAAATCCTCCGGCCGATCAAACAACAAAAGCACTAAGCTTGGCCGTGTACTGGTTGAATCGGCCAAACAGATTTCGCGACACATGAGAGGCGAAATCGAACTGCCCATGAAGGTCGTACACGTGGTGCCCGACGTCGACGTTCGAGCCATCCGGGAAGGGCAGGGCCTCACCCGCGAGCAGTTTGCGGAACGCTACGGGCTCCAGGTGAGGGCCATCCAGGAATGGGAGCAGGGGAGACGCAAACCGGAACCGGCGGTGCGGGCCTACATGCTTGTCATCAAGAACCAGCCGGCCGCGGTGCGGAAGGCCCTGACAGCGGCGTAGCCCGGCCGGGTTCGCAGATGCGATAGATTGCGGGTGACTTCGTAGTGTAAACCGAGTCGCCCGCTGAGGATGCAGCCTTCGCCGTCCCGGTACGCCTTTGGTGCATGAACGCCCCAGTGCAGCCGGCTTGCCGCGCTCCCTCCCCGGGATAGGATAGAATCGTCTGCAACCATGCCCCTCAGTCCGGGGACTCTTCTAGGTCTAGGTCCGTACGAGATCCTTGCGCCCATCGGCGCCGGCGGCATGGGAACCGTCTACCGGGCGCGCGATCCTCGCCTGGAGAGGGAAGTCGCGATCAAGATCTCGGCCGAACAGTTCAGCGAACGGTTCGATCGCGAAGCGCGGGCCATCGCGGCGCTCAATCACCCGAACATCTGCCAGATCTACGACGTCGGACCCAACTACCTGGTGATGGAACTGATCGACGGCCAGCCTCTCAAGGGCCCACTCCCTCTCGACCTGGCGTTGAAATACGGCGCGCAAATCTGCGACGCGTTGGACGCGGCGCACCGCAAGGGGATTGCCCATCGTGACCTTAAGCCGGCCAACATCCTGGTTACGAAACACGGCATCAAGTTGCTGGATTTCGGCTTGGCCAAAACCGCGCTCTCGCCCGTCAAGCCCGCGAGCGGCGCTGACGAGACGGCCACCAGTGTGCTCACCGGCCGGAACGAGATTGTAGGCACCCTGCACTACATGTCGCCGGAGCAACTGCAGGCCCGCCAGGAAGCGGACGTACGCACCGACATCTTTTCCTTCGGCCTGCTGCTTTACGAGATGCTCTCCGGCCAGCGCGCCTTCGATGGCCCATCGCCCGCCAGCGTGATCGCGGCCATCATCGAGCGTCCCGCGCCCTCGTTGAGCGCGGTAGCGCCGCCGGCGCTCGATCGCGTGGTGCAGCGCTGCCTCGCGAAGGATCCCGACGACCGTTGGCAGACCGCTCGGGATCTGCGGGCGGAGTTGCAGTGGATCGCCGCAGCGCCGAGCGAATCTGCGGCGTCCCACACCACACCTACTCGTCGGGGCTATCTGGTGGTCCTGCTCACCGTGCTGATGGTTGCTGCCGCGGCATTTGGCGCGGCCTGGTGGATTCGCCGTCCAGCGGCCCCGGCGCCACGCCTGAAGGTGAACCTGGAGCCACCGGCCGGCGAAGAATGGTTCTTTCCATCGCTCTCGCCTGACGGAACCAGGATCGCGGTGGACACGCCCCACGGCCTGCGGGTGCGCGCGGTCGATTCTCTGGAATCGCAAGCGATCACCACATCGCCCGGACCGCCGCCTGCATACTATCCGCCCACGTGGTCTCCCGACGGCCGCTCCCTGGTGTATTACAGTGGCACGAACACGGGCGAACTCCGCAAGGTTTCCGTTCCGGGCGGAACGCCCCAGACTCTCGCCGCCGGTTTGCCCGTTTTCCGCGGTATTGCGTGGAACACCGACGGAAACATCCTGTTCAGTGCGGGTGGACGGATCATGCGAGTATCCGAAAACGGAGGCACTCCCGTCCCGGTGGCGGACCGAGGAATCCACCCCACCATGCTGCCCGACGGACGCCACTACCTGTTCCTGGGCGGGGGCCGCGGCAGCCCAGAAGGCATCTATGCCGGATCGCTCGATTCCAAGGAGCAACGCAAAATCACCGAGGCGAACAGCCAAGCGGAATTCAGGCCTTCCGGCCATCTCTTGTTCCTGCGGGGCACCACCCTGATGGCTCAGCCGTTCGACCCTGCCGGACTGCGCACCACCGGAGAGGCATTTCCGGTTGCCTCGGATGTGGGCATTCAGGAGCCGTCGCGGACGGCGGCGTTTTCGGTATCGCCGAACGGGCTCATCGTGTACAAGACCGGTGGGGTGGGACGGACCGCGTTGACCTGGGTTGATCGCTCCGGAAAGCCCTCCGGCGTAATTGACGACGCAAATTTCTACTTCGACATCGATGTGGCTCCCAATGGCAAGGCAGTTGCAGCCACGCGGCTGGATCTCAAAACTTTCCAGAGGAGCCTCTGGGTAACCGATCTGGCACGTGGCATAACCAGCCGGTTGACGGAGCAGTCCGAGGATGTCGTCAGGGGAGCCACGTGGTCGCCGGACAGTAAGCGAATCGCCTACTGGTCGCCAAATCAACTCTACGTCAGGGATGCGACAGGCTCAGGCAATCGGGAATCGCTGGGCTCGAGCGGGGGCATGCCCCACTGGTCGCCGGATGGAAAGACTTTGGTCTTCGCCGGTCTTGGCGGTCAAACTACTGGGAGCCTGTGGCTCCTTCCAGTTGGGGGAGACCACAAGCCCGTTCTGTACCTCGAAGGCCAATTCGCCCAGCCCGCGTTCTCGCCCGATGGCCGGTGGATGGCGTACGTCTCGGCGGAATCCGGAAGCCTCGAAGTCTTCGTCCAGCCGATTCCCGCCGGACACGGCAAGTGGCAGATCTCCACGCAGGGCGGCGCCCAACCCGTCTGGAGGCGCGATGGCAAGGAACTGTTCTACAAGTCGGCCGATAGCAAGATCGTGGCTGTCCCAGTGAAGATTGGCGCGACCTTCGAAGCGGGTGTTCCCAAAGAACTCTTTCCCGTATCCACCACGGGGCTCTTCAACATCCGACGCCAATACTCCGTGAGCCCCGATGGACAGCGTTTCCTGGTCAATGTGCGAGTAGACGAGCACCCGCAGACGATCCTCCTGCAAAACTGGCTGAACCCCGTGCGCTGACCTACCTCTGCGCGGTCAGGGGCGGCAGCACGGGCTGCTCCGGAATCGCCGCGCCATCCGTGCGTGGATCCGACCCCGCGAAGTTCACCCCCCTCTTGGCGTCGCGCATCACCGCCTCGCCGTTGCCCACCGCGCCCGCGAAGCCGCCCAACGGGGTGATGATGTGCCCCCGCCGCGCCAGCTCCTGCCGCACCGCCTCGGCGATCCGCGTCTCCATCGAGACGTCGCAACCGTCGAACGTCCCCTTCGTGAAGCGCGCCGATTCCAGCGCCATCTGCACGTTCATGTTGAAATCCACGACGTTGGCTACGAACTGCGCGTGAGCCTGCGACTGGTTCCATCCGCCCATGATGCCGAAGCCGATCGAGATGTCTCCCTTGTGCATGAACGCCGGAATGATGGTGTGGAGCGGCCGCTTGTGCCCGGCCAGCGAGTTCGGCTTGCCGGGTTCCATATCGAACCCCGACCCGCGATTGTGGAACGAGAAGCCCGCCCCCGGCGCCACCATCCCGGTTCCGTATCCCGCATAGTTGCTCTGGATCAGCGAGACGATGTTCCCGTCCTTATCGATGGTCGACATATAGATCGTCTCGTTTCCGTGCGCATCCAGAGTCTGGCTGATCTCCGAGGGCAGCACCTTGCACGAGGCCTTGTCCATATTGATCAGCGCGGCGCGGCTCTTGCCCAGGTCTTTCGACAGCATCTCCTTCACCGGCACCGGGCCGAACCGCGGGTCGCCCACGTAGCGCGCCATGTCCGCGTAGGCCAGCTTCTTGGCCTCGATCATCACGTGCAGCGCGGCGGCGGAGTTGTGTCCGTAGTCCTTGAGCGGGAAATTCTCCATGATATTGAGCATCGAAAGCGCCGCGACCCCTTGGCCGTTGGGAGGCAACTCGTAAACCTGCCAGCCGCGGTAGGTGGTGGTAATCGGCTCCACCCACTCCGGCTCGAACTCCGCAAAGTCTTCGAGTGTGTGGGCGCCTCCCTGCGCCTGCAGGAACTTCACCAGGTTCTCGGCCATTTTGCCCTTGTAGTAGCCGTCGCGGCCCTTGGCGGCCACCTGCCGGAACGATTCGCCGAGCGCCGGGTTCTTGAAGACGTCCCCGAGCTGTGGCCGCGTGCCGCTGGGCATGTAGGTCTCCTTATATCCCGGCTTCTGGAGCAGGGCCTGGCTGATCCAGGAGCGCGCCCCGATCTCGGGGAGCGGAAATCCGTTTTCCGCGTAGAAGGTGGCCGACGCCAGCAGCTCCGGGAACGTCTTGGTGCCGAAGCGGCGGCGCAGCGCGTCCCATCCGGCCACGCAACCCGGCACCGTGATGGCGTGGACGCCGATCCGGTCGATCTTGTCGATCCCCTTGCTCTTCAGGTAGTCGATGGTGAGCGCCTTGGGCGTCCAGCCGCTGGAGTTGAGCCCGTACACCTTGCCGGTCTTGGCCTCGTAAACGATGGCGAAGAGATCGCCGCCCATTCCGTTGACGTAGGGCTGCGTGAGGCCCAGCACCGCGTTGGCGGCGATGGCGGCATCGATGGCGTTGCCTCCCGATTCCAGCATTTTAGCGCCGGCCTGCGACGCCAGAAACTGGGACGTGGCGACGATGCCGAAGCGCGTCACGATCATCGAGCGCGCCTGCTCACGCGGCGGCGGTTGCGGAGCGGCGGGCCTGGGGGCGGCTTGAGCGGCAGGGGGAGCATCGTCCTGCGCGAAAACAACCATGGAAAACAGCAGCGCGGCAGACAGCAATTTCATAAGCGGGAGTGTATCACACGGTGTGCCTGCCCGGCCCCGCCCGCGGTTCACCGGTGGCCTCCGCGCGTTCGCCGATTCGCGCGGGAGTTTCCCCGCGTGCCACCGTACGCTGGGGTCATGGAACCAGAATTCGATCGTCGCTACCGGTCACACATCCATACCGGCCACACCAGCGCCGGCCTGATCCCGGGTCTCATCCTGGTCGGCATCGGGGCGCTGTTCTTCCTCAACAACCTCCACATTATCTATATCCGCGAGTGGATGGCCTACTGGCCGGTCATTTTGATCGCCATCGGCATCGTCAAGCTGGTGGATTCGAACTTCACGAACGGCCGCGTGGCCGGCGGAGTCCTGTTCGGTTTGGGCGTGATCTTTCTCGCACAGTCGCTGGGCTTTATACAGCTCCGCATACGCGACATGTGGCCCCTGATCCTCATCGGCCTGGGCCTGATGCTGCTGTTTCAGCGAGCCCAATGGTACCTGCGTCTGCCGGACCGGCCAATTAATATCGGCTCCAGTTTCAGAGCCGATACCGGGAACGTCGCCAACACCGTCAAGATCGACGCCGTTTTCAGCGGCGGCAAGCGCGTCATGAAGACCCAGGACTTTCAGGGCGGAGAAATCGTCACCGTCTTCGGCGGTATCGAGCTGGACCTCCGCCAGGCGGGCATCGCCGGCGATTCCGCCATACTCGAAGTGAACGCCATCTTCGGCGGCGTGGAAATCAGCATCCCGCAGTCCTGGAGCGCGGTCGTCGAGGGCGTGGGGATCTTCGGAGGCTTCGGGGACAGCACGCTGCAGCCCGACCCGCGCGATCCCGCAGCGAAACGTCTCATTGTGCGCGGCGCGGCGATCTTCGGCGGCGTCGAAGTGAAGAACTGACTGCCATGCATCCCATCCTGGCATCGCGCCGGCGGCTGCTTCTCTACCTGCTGGCTTGGATTCCCATACTGGCGCTGCTCTCGGTGGTGGTCTGGGCCTCGGGCGCCGCGGCCTCGTTGATCGACACCGCCGCGGTGCTCGCGCCCGCCTGCGGCATCTACGCATTCGCCTGCCTCTCGCCCTGGTACATTGCGCGTGTGCGGCCCCTGCGGCTCTCCGACCTCACCGGCCTGGTCACCACCTATGCGGGCGCATCGCTGGCGGGAGGGCTGTTGCTGGTGGGCAGCGCGCGGCTGGGCGCCGCCGCGATGGATAAGCCCGCGCCCCCATGGCCGCTGCTATTCGGCATGGGCGCGCTGCTTTACCTTCTCTCGGTGGGCTCTCACTACACCGCGGTGGCGGTGGCCGCAGCGCACGACGCCGAGCGGCGCGCCGCCGAAGCCCGCACCCTGGTCCGCGAAGCCGAGCTGCACGTGCTGCGCATGCAGCTCAATCCGCACTTCCTGTTCAACAGCCTGCATTCCATCAGCGCGCTGGCCACCCTGGACGGAGCGCGCGCGAGAGAGATGTGCCTGCGGCTGGCCGATTTTCTGCGCAGCAGCATGGGACTCGGCAACCGCGAATCGATATCCCTCCGCGACGAGCTGGCGCTGGTCCGCAGCTACCTGGATGTCGAGCAGGTGCAGTTCGGCGAGCGCCTGCGGGTGGAATCCGAGATCGACCCGGATTGCGACGGCTGCGCGGTTCCCGCGCTCCTGCTGCAGCCCCTGGTCGAGAACGCCGTGAAGCACGGAATCGCCGGGATGGTGGAGGGCGGATCCATCCGCCTGGCCGCGCACCGCGTCGCCGCCGGCGTGTCTATCACGCTCGAAAACGCCTTCGACTCCGAAACCCCCGCGCGCGGCAGCATGGGGCTCGGACTGGCGCACGTCCGCCGCCGCCTCCAGGTTCGTTACGGCGCGGAAGCGGCCTTCGACGCCGGCCCTCATGGCGGCCTGTACCGCGTAGTGTTGCGTTTCCCCTGCGAGTCTGTCTGAGGTTGAGGCAAGGTGGGGCAGGCGCTTCCGCCTGCCAACTTCCAGAAATGACATAATTGAGTCTGGTTACCCGGTATGCTCCTCAGGTCCTGGGTGTTCTTCGCGATCCTCCCCAGCGCGTGGGCACAGTTTGTGGTCCAGACCGCGCTCATCGGCAGTAACGCGGTACCCGGATTCCCGAATTGCACTTGTCCGATTGGTGTCCCCCGCGGTGTGTTCCAGGGAACAGCGGTGGCGATATCGGCCGATGGCATCACGGCCATCAGCGGCGGCTACGAAGATTCGGACAGCGGCGCGGCCTGGATCTTCACCCGAAGCAATGGATCGTGGATCCAGCAGGGTCCCAAACTTACCGGCGCCGGACCGGGGTATGAGATCGGGTTCGGCTCTTCCGTCGCCATTTCCGCGGACGGCAATACCGCGCTTGTGGGTGGCCCGTCCGACAATTCCGGCGTTGGCGCCTTGTGGGTATTTACGCGAGCCAATGACGTCTGGAGCCAACAAGGCGACAAGCTGGGGGGCTCCGGTGCCAAGTCCTTTTTCGGTTCGCCTGTGGCGCTCTCCGCGGACGGCAATACCGCCGTGGCCGGCGGCAGCGCCATCCCCCTTTCCCTGGAGTCGACTGGCGTGGGGGCCGCGCTGTGGGTATTCACGCGAAGCAACGGGGTATGGAGCCAGCAAGGCGGCCTTCTCACCCTCAGCGGCTTAGGGTCTGATTTCACGCAGATCGGTATCTCCGGCGACGGGAACACCATTATCGCGGGTGGCGGCGGAGTCACCTTCCTCTCGAACGGTGGCGGCAGCGCCGCGCTCATCTTCACCCGCACCAACGGGGTTTGGAGCCAGCAAGGAGGCAGCCTGATCGGCAGCGACACCGTCGGCCTGGGATACGCCTGGTCGGTGGCTCTCTCCGGCGATGGGAACACCGCCCTGGTGGGCGACCCCACCGATAACCATAGCGCCGGAGCCGCGTGGGTTTTCGTGCGCAGCAACGGAGTGTGGACCCAGCAGGGGAGTAAATTGACCGCGCCCCACGCCCCTGGCTTTCCCGGGCCGGGTGGGACAGCCTCGCTGTCCGCCGACGGGAACACCGCGTTGAGCGCCGGTTTTTTGTTCACCCGTAACAGCAGCGGCGTATGGAGCCTCTCCGGAACTTTGTCGTTCGGTGGCGGAGCCCTTTCCGCCGACGCAAGCACCGTGCTTGTGGGCGATCCATACTCCAACAACAACGTGGGTGAAGCACTGGTACTCAAGGTTCCACAGGCCGCGGCTGTCGGTGTCACCCCACCGGCCGGCAGCAGTGCCGCACAGACATTCTCCTTCACCTTTTCCGATGCGGGCGGCTGGCAGAACCTCAAAGTGGTCGACATCCTGATCAACAGCGCGCTCGATGCCCAGCAGGCGTGCTACGTCGCGTTTGTCCCTTCGGGCGCGGCCTCAGGCTCCGTTTTATTGGTAGACAATTCAGGCGATGTCGCCGGGCCATACTTTGCGATGACACTGCCGGGCAGCGGAGCAGTCGACAATAACCTGTGCACCATCACCGCTGCCGGCAGCTCGGTTTTCAGCAGCGGCAACACGCTCACCCTCACCCTCTCGATCGCCTTTTCGCCGTCCTTCGGGGGCAATCGCGTGATCTACCTCGCGGCGCAGGATGCGCAGGCCACCTCGGGATGGCAGGCCCTCGGGACGTGGAGCGTCCCCGGACCGGTTGCCGGTCCGGCGGTCGAAGGCATGAGCCCGGCGCGAAGCACCGGCGCCGCTCAGACCTACACTTTTGCGTTCACCGATGGCGCCGGCTGGCAGGACATCGGCGTAACCAACATCCTGATCCACAGCGCCCTTGATGGCAGCAACGCCTGCTACGTGGCGTTCGCTCCGGCCGGAGCGGCAACCGGCGCGCTTTACCTCGTGGACAACGCGGGAGATGCCGCCGGACCGTTTCAGGGGATGATGCTGCCCGGTTCGGGGTCCGTGTCGAACGCGCAATGCGCCATGGCCGCCGCTGGTAGTTACGCATCGGCGGTTGGGACCGCCCTGACTCTCACTTTGGCCATCACATTCAGCCACAGCTTCGCCGGGAACCAGGTGATCTATGCCGCGGCGCGGGGTGGCGCCGGAAATTCGGGGTGGCAATCCGTCGGAACCGTCAGCGTGCCCTGAGCGAGGTGGGGCGGGCGCTTCCGCCAGCCACCCTTTATCCATGCGGATCACGGTCGAAATCCCCGAATCGTCGAGGAGCATGGAGGGCGTGGGGTTCAGATCTGCCCGGCGGTCAGCAGTTCCAGAAGCTGGCGGCCGGTGATGATTTTGGTGTTCTTGTGGGGCTTGGCGAAGTGTTTGTGGTTGCCAGTGACGATATAGTCGGCTGCGGCCGCATCGGCGCATTCGTAGAAGCGGTTGTCGGAATCGTGTTTGGAGATGGTGAGTTGCTCGGTAGGCGTGACCATGGTGGCTTCGGCTTCGATCATGGCCAGCAGGTGGGCGACGTCTTTGGAGTCGAGGCGGGAGAATTTCGGCCGGCTGAACACCTCGCGGTATTCGGCCAGAACGGCTTCGGACACAAACATCTCCACCGCGCGGAACGCGACCAAATCAACCACTAACGCTTGCCAGCCTTGGGGCTTGACGGCCGCGGAGATGAGCACGTTGGTGTCGATCACGACGCGGAGACGGCTCATCGGACAAGCTGTTTGACTCTCTTATCCTTTTCCCGGCGAGTGGCCGTGACCTCGGCGTCGATTTCAGCTTCGGTCAGTTTGTCCAGGCCGGCCCGCCTGGCGCCATTCTGCACTGCGCGGAGGGCGGCGATGAGGTCGTAGTTGACGGGGGCTTCCTGCCTCTGCTCGTACTGCCGAAGGGCTTCCCTGACCAGTTCGCTCAGGGTGCGGTTCTCCCGCCTGGCCAAGCGTTCGGTCCGTTTGAGCTGCTCCGGGGGCAGGGACACGGAGATGGTTTTGCTGGTTCTCATGGTTCGTGCTTGTTAATGCTAAGTGTGATATATTCTCTGCCCGTAGCATAGCAGACGGGCGGGAGATGTCAAGTTGACGGAGGAGGCGTGGTGTTCTGGTAACCTCTATCCATGCGGATTACGCTCGAAATTCCCGACGACTTGGCCGCCATCCTCGCCCCTCCCGGCCAGGACCCCGCCCGCACGGCCCTGGAGGCCATCGGCCTCGAGGCCTATCGCCAACGCCGCATGACCGGCTACCAACTCCGCATGCTGTTAGGCATCCCCTCGCGCTACGAGCTCGACGGTTTCCTGAAAGCGCACGAGGTCGAGATGTACACCATCGAAGACTTCGAGAAGGATCTCGCCACGATCCGGCACATAGAAGAAATTCGGAAGGCCGAACGCCGCGCATGATCGAGGTGGCCGACGCCGGTCCTGTTCGCGTGCACCGTGCACCCGCCCTTTACCCCGTCGTGTCTCCCATAGCCTCCAGCAGCCGCGCGTAGCCCGAGCGGCTCACCGGCAGCCGCGTGCCATCGGTCAGAATCGCGATCCGGCTCTCCTTGGCGTAGGGTTCGATCCGCGCAATCCGTTCCAGGTTGACGATGGCCGAGCGGTGGATGCGGACGAACTTCGCGCCATCCAGCGTGGCCTCCAGGCTGGCGATCGGCTGCTGCTTGAGGTAGCTCTTCCCGCCGCTGTGCAGCGCCACGTAGTCGTCCTGGGCCTCCACGTAATCCAGCTTGTCGAGAGGGATGATGTGCACTCGCGTACCATCCTTCACCACGATGCGCTGCGGCCGCTCGGACGGCGGGCGCGCCTCCGCCGCCAGTCCCGCCGGAAGCCGGCCTTCTCCCAGGCGCGATTTGGCGCGCGCCAGCGCCCGTTCGAGCCGCTCGGCACTGAACGGCTTGAGAAGATAGTCCACGGCGTGCGCGTCGAAAGCGCGCATGGCGTACTGGTCGTAGGCCGTTACGAAGATCACCGCCGGCGGCGATGCCTGCGTCTGATCGATCAGCTCCAGCACCTCGAAGCCGTCCAGCTTGGGCATTTGTACGTCTAGAAAAAGCAGGTCCGGCGGGGATTCGGCAACCGCTTTGACGGCCTCGAAGCCGTTGGCGCACTCCGCCGTGATCTCGATTTCCGGATGTGCCTGCAGCAACTCGCGGAGGTAGCCCCGCGCCAGCTCCTGGTCGTCCACGATCATCGCGCGCAACGTATTGGTGTTCACCTCTGAGAGCCAATGTTACCAACCCCCAAACCCGGCCCCCAAACCCGGCCCCCAAACCCGGCCCCCAAGCCCCGGTCCCAGGCCCCTGGCCCCCGGCCCCCTTTTTTCGCCCCCATACCGGACCTGATATGTGCGAGAATGAAGAACACTTAATTTTTGCAGGGCCAACCGCAGAGGCAGGCTGGTCGGAAAGGCGTGTTGTTGAGCTATCAAGCCGAAACGCCGTTTGACAGTATCGAGGGGTCCCACGAGTATGTTGCCATGCTGGCGGAAGCCCTTGATGAAGCCCGGAGCGAGGTCGATGCTGAAATCGCGGCAGCCGAGCGCGATGGCGCCGACCGCCGCAAAGAGGCGCTCCTCCTGGTCTCCTTTAACCTAGCCAAACTGAATCTGCACATCACCACCAGCCGGCGCATTCTGAACGATCTACGTACGCTCAGGCGCCTGCTGCTGGCGGAGCGCGGTTTACCGGGGGGCGAACGAGCCCCGGGCGGTGAAAAAACGCAAGTCGCTGCCGGCGACTAAGAGTCCCACCGGCCGACGGGCGCGAGAGTCCGGGTAGCTGATAGCACCTCGCTGAGGTGTAATCGATTGGTGTTGTCTCTCGCCACCAGGAGTTTTCCCGGTCGATTGCCGATATACCCCCCACCTCCCTGTAGCGAAAAGCCGCACCAGTTGGGGCTTTTCGCATCACTCCCTCTTGACAGAATCTTTATGTGAGCGTACTATTCTAGAGTCGTTGCGAGATGCTGTCGCAGCACTAGACGACGGTGGTTTGTGGGGGACCCCGTATGACTTTTCAGATCGGTGACAAAGTGGTGTATCCCAACCAGGGAGTTGGGACC
>Ga0209415_10010157_pt1 | contig 16059 bp, 13 predicted proteins | sample PeaSoiSIISIP2007_FD_187696 | JGI IMG/M metagenome (GOLD analysis project Ga0209415, IMG submission 187696) | Peat soil microbial communities from Weissenstadt, Germany - SII-SIP-2007 (SPAdes) (version 2) | ecosystem: Environmental > Terrestrial > Soil > Wetlands > Peat | place: Germany...
CGCGCGGTGTATTCAAAAGGCTGGCTTCCAGCTCACGGTCTACAACCGCACCCCGGAGAAGACTAAAACCTTCGCCGCCGCAGGCTCGACGGCGGCACGGACGCCCCGCGAGGCCGCGGCCGCGGCGGACATCGTGGTCACGAACCTGATGGACGATGCTTCAGTGCTCGCGACGCTGATGGGCGATGACGGCGTTCTCGCTGGGATGCGTCCCGGTGCCATCCACATCGGCACGACGACCATTTCGCCGAGCCTAAGCACGCGACTCGCCCGGTTGCACGCGGCGCAGGGCAGCCACTACGTCGCCGCACCCGTCGCGGGCCGCCCCGACGCAGCCGCCGCGGGACAACTTCTTACCTTCGTCGCGGGGGAACCTGCGGCGATCGAGAGGTGTCAGCCCGTCTTCCAGGCTTACACGCGGCAGGTGATTCGCCTGGGGGAGGATCCCGCCGTGGCCATGAGCATGAAACTCACGGGGAACTTCATCGTCGCCGGGATGCTCGAACTTCTGGGAGAGACTTAATGTCTTCGCGCAAAAACGAGGGGTCGATACCGTCTTTTTGACCAACATGCTGAAAACATTCATGCCCGCTTCGGCGGAATACGTCGATAGAATCAGCTCGCGGAATTTCGACGAGGCAGGTTTCACGCTCGACGCCGGCTTGAAAGACGTTGGGCTGATCCTCGACGCGGCCGCCGAGGTTCGGGCTCCCCTTCCCTGTGCGAGCTTGGTCCGCGACAAATGCGTCGCCGCGCAGGCGCACGGCCTGGGCCAGCGTGATTGGTCTTGCTTGACCGAAATTGCCCGGCTCGATGCCGGGCAGCAATAGCGGAGGAACGAACAAAAACGCGCAGCGCTCCTGGGGGGTCGCTCCTCAGCCAATTCAATCCTTAGAAGGAATCTGGACCCTCGGTATGGGCCAACTCCCGATAAGTCGCCCTTATCGGAAACTGTCTCTCGCTATGTTCAGCCAACGGCGCGAGAACGCGACGGATGCGCGGGCTTTGGCTGCTGCCTATTTCACCCCGCTTCGGTTTGGTCTTTGGCAGCGCCGGGGAAAATCCCGATCTCTTCAACTTCCGTTTCATATCCGTCACGCGTCTTGGTAATCATGGCTGCCGCTTTCATCCGCGCTTGTTCTTCGTTCTCCGCGTCAACATCAATCCGAAAAGTGACTTGATAGCGTTTCATGCCGCAATTCTCCTTTAGCGTGGTAAAGGCATCCCCAAACGTTCCCAGAAGCGCGGGTCGGCTGTCAAACGATAACGTTGGGTTACTGAAGGGGCCGAAAGCTTCAGCTTAGTCTCTGATTGGTCCTGATAAGTCGCATGATCGGAAACCGGCCCGCCACCCAGGCGCCCCTCGTGTACGCTTGACGCCCCTCATCGCGGCAGCTACGCTTGCCGTTCGTATCTTGCTTCGTCAGCGTCCGGGAGGTTCATGGCCTCAAGCGACCCAAAACTGCTAGGCGCTGCGGAAGCTCCCGTTTCTTCCTTTCTCATCGAGGCGGCCAAGCGGCAAGTCCAGATCGTCCAGGACTATTCCTATCTCGCGGGCCGGGCCATCGCCAGCCTGTTCTCGCGCCCTCACTACGTCAACGACATGCTCGAGCAGATGGACCTCATCGGCATCGGCTCGCTTCCCATCGTTTTGCTGACGGGCTTTTTTATCGGCGCGGTGATGGTGCTGCAGACAGCGGCGCAATTCGTGCGCTTCGGAGAGACTTCGCTGACGGGCGACATCGTCTCGCTGGCGCTGGTGCGCGAACTCGGGCCGAGCATCACCGGCCTGCTGGTTGCCGGGCGAAACTCCTCCGGCATGGCTTCCGAACTGGGCTCCATGCTGGTCACCGAGCAAGTGGACGCCATGCGCGCCATGGGCACGGACCCCAACCGCAAGCTCGTCGCGCCGCGCGTCATCGCCACCATGTGCGTCCTGCCTTTGCTGACGGCCATGGCCGATTTTGTCGGTTTGATCGGCGGTTACGTCGTGGCGTTTTTTACGCTGCGCATCGGCACCATCCAGTTCTGGACGCGCGCCCTCAATATTCTCGCGCTCTCGGACTTGATGGAGGGCTTGGCCAAGCCCGTGGTCTTCGGTTTCATTCTGGCTACCGTCGGCTGTTACCAGGGACTCAACGTTCGCGGCGGCACGCAGGGTGTCGGCAGGGCCACCACGCAGGCCGTGGTGGTCTCCTCGGTGATGATCCTGGTCTCCAATTTCTTCATGACCAAGCTCGCCCTGTACCTCTCCGGCCGCGTATTTTGATTCCTCCTGCCAGCGGCGCGGCCCCGGCAGGAGGCGCGCGCGGAAAGCCCGGCCCGGAGGCGCGCGGAAAGCGCGGGCAGGAGGCTGACCCGGCCTCGCCGCCGCGTCGAGGCAACACCTGCAATCGCTCTGCATCTGACTGGGGGTGCCCATGCGCAGGCAGTCGCTCCTTTTAGTAATCGGTTTCTGCGCCGCCGCGCTCCTCGCCGCCCGCGCCCAAACCAACCCTGCTTCCCTGCCCGCGCGCGATTCGCACCAGGGCTTGCTGATCGCCGTAAATCCGTATCTCTCCTCCGATCAGTACAAGACAAAATTCGGCAAGCGCACGCCCCTCGAAGGAGGCATCGCCGCGCTCGAGGTTTTCTTCCGCAACGACAACGACTCGCCGATCCGCATCGACCTGAAAACCATCCGCCTGATCGTCGGCGCGCCCGGCGATTCGCGCCAGCGGCTCGAGGCGCTCTCGCCCGAAGAGGTCGCCGATCGCATCTTGCTGAAGAAAGTGCCTGACCCGACGCAGCGGCGGCCGCAGCTTCCGCGGCCCGGCGGCATCGGCCGCCCGAACCGCGACAAAAACTGGCAGGAATTGGACGCCGTCCTCGGCTCCGCCGCCATGTCCACCGACCTGCTCCCCCCGCACGCCACCACGCGCGGCTTCTTTTATTTCGACATCGACGGCCGTTTCGATATGCTCTCCCAATCGCGCTTCGAGGTTCCCGACCTCGTCTTCATGCTGGATAAGAAGGCTCTGTTTTTTTTTCAAGTCGATCTCGCCCCCGCCATCCGCTGATGAGTTTGCTCCCTTAACTTCGCTCGGCTAGAATGCACTTGCCCCGGGGCCCCGAATCACCCATGAACCTTCTCGACGATCTCAACCCGCAACAGCGCGAAGCTGTGCTTGCCACCGATGGCCCCGTCCTCGTCCTCGCCGGCGCGGGCACTGGCAAGACGCGCGTGATCACCTATCGCATCGCCCACCTGATCGAACAAGGCGTGCCCGGCGGCGCGATTCTGGCCGTCACCTTCACCAACAAGGCCGCCGAGCAGATGCGCGAGCGGCTCCGCACGCTGCTGGAAACCTCGCGCGCCAATTCCGGCGATCCCTGGATCGGCACGTTTCATTCCTTTTGCGTGCGCCTGCTGCGCCGCGAAATCTCCCGCCTCGGCCTGCCGCGCGACTTCACCATCTACGATGAAGACGACCAGCAGGCCGCGCTCAAGCTCGCGCTCGCCTCGCTGGACCTGGAAGACTCGGACGAGAAACCGCGCGAATGGCTCTCGCGCATCAGCTTCGCAAAAAATCACGCCATCACGCCCGAGCGCGCCTTCGCCGAAGCGTTCGACGAGCGCACCAAAGACTTAGCCCGCGTCTACGAAGCCTACGAAAAAACCCTGCGCAAGTGCGGCGCGCTCGATTTTGACGATCTGCTGCTCCGCGCCGTCGACGTCCTGCGCCTCCACTCCGACGCCCGCGCCGCCTGGCAGCAGCGCTTCGAGTTCCTGCACGTCGACGAATACCAGGACACCAACCAGGTGCAATACGATCTGCTGCGCCTGCTGGCGCGCCCGCGTCCCAACCTCTTCGTCGTCGGCGACGAGGACCAGTCCATCTACCGCTGGCGCGGCGCCGACGTCGGCCATATTCTCCGCTTCGAGCAGGATTTCCCCGGAGCGCGCGTGCTGCGCATCGAGCAGAACTATCGCTCGCGCCAGAAAATTCTCGACGCGGCCGCCGCCGTGGTCTCCAAAAACACGCGCCGCATCGGCAAGCAGCTCGCCGCCACGCGCGGCGAGGGCAGCAATCTCGTTTTCCTCGAAGCTCGCGACGCGCGCGCCGAGGCCGAATACATCGCCGGGCGCGTGACCGCCCTGCAGCGCGAGGATTCCGCGCAGCACGTCGCGGTGATGTACCGCACCAACGCGCAATCCCGCTCGCTCGAAGAGGCCTTCCGCGCGCGCGGCATGCGTTACCGCCTGCTCGGCGGCTTCAGCTTCTACCAGCGCGCCGAGGTCAAGGACGCGCTGGCTTATGTGCGCCTGGCCATGTTTCCCGATGACGACGTGGCCCTGCTGCGCGTACTCAATACCCCGCCCCGCGGAATCGGCAAGACCACCGTGGACTCGCTCCGCGCGCTGGCCCGCGAGCGCAATAGCTCCCTCTGGGGCGCGCTCGGCGAACTAATCGCCTCCGGCGGCAGCCGCTCGCTCGCGCCGCTCAAGAGCTTTCGCGAGCTGATCGAGCTGCTGCGCGAAAAGCAGGCCTCGCTTCCCCCCGCGCAGTTCATTGCCGCCGTGCTCGAGCACAGCGGCTATCTGGACATGCTGCGCCAGCGCGATTCCGCCGAAGACATCGCCCGCGTCGACAATCTCAACGAGCTGGTCAACGCCGTCGCCGAAGGCGCCGAGCGCGGCGAAAGCCTCGCCGATTTCCTCGACCGCTCCGCCCTGGTGAGCGATTCCGACAATTTCGACGATCGCGCGCCCGTCACGCTGCTGACCTTGCACACCGCCAAGGGACTCGAATTCGATCACGTTTTTCTGAGCGGCCTCGAGGAGGGCGTCTTCCCGCACAGCCGCTCGCTCAACGATCCCGAGGAATTGGAAGAGGAGCGCCGCCTCTGCTACGTGGGCATCACCCGCGCGCGAGAGACGCTCACGCTCACGCGCGCCGTCTGTCGCCGCATCTACGGCACCGAGCGCCTGCAGGGCTCGACGCCGTCGCGATTCCTCGGCGAGATTCCCGGCGAACTCCTCGACACCGCCGAAGGATCGCTGGCCCAGGCCGGCGAGAAGCGCCGTTACGAACCCGATCCCGAATATTCCTACTCCGCCGAGGAGTTCACGCGCCGCGCGCGCCGCAACGGCTACCCCGCCGAACGCGCGCCCCGCATTCAGCGCGCCTCGGAACTTCCTTCCCCGCGCGCGAAAAAAGGGAATGGCAATCCCCTGATCGGCCAGCGCGTGCGCCATCCCACCTATGGCGTCGGCACCGTCATCGCCGTCGACGGCGACGACGAAGATCGCAAACTCACCGTCAGCTTCTCGGGCCACGGCACCAAGAAGCTCGTCGAGCGCTACGCCAACCTCTCCTGGGCCTGAGCGCTCCCCGCGCTCCGTGCCGCCGCGCAGTTGCGCCGGCCTCGCGCCTCAAGGTACAGTTTCCGCTCTTTATTGACTGCACGAGTTGACTGAAGGCGTTGACTCAAAGCGCTGGCTGTATGCGCTGGTGGCGCGTGCCCAATTCCCAACTCTTCCGCCGAAAAAATATCGATCAGCTCCTGGCCGAATCCGAGCTGCCGGAACGCCGGCTGAAGAAAACCCTCGGCTGGCTCAGCCTCACCGCCCTCGGCGTCGGCGCGATTATCGGCACCGGAATTTGCATCCTCACCGGCACCGCGGCGGCGGGCGAAGCGGTCGAGTACCCTTCCATCCTGAAGGCGCCGGTGCTGCAGGTGATCCTCTATGGATCGAAGGCCGCCGGAGCCTCCGGCCGTCCCGGCGCCGGACCGGCCATCGCGCTCTCCTTCGCTCTGGTGGCCATCGCCTGCGGATTCGCGGCGCTCTGCCACGCCGAGCTCGCCTCGATGATCCCCATCGCCGGCAGCGCCTACACCTACACCTACGCCACGCTCGGCGAACTGGTCGCCTGGATCATCGGCTGGGACCTCATCCTCGAATACGCCGTCTCCAACATGGCCGTGGCCGTCGGTTTCTCGGCCTACGTGGATAGCCTGCTGGGCACCTTCGGCATTCACCTGCCTCCTGCGCTAGCCAATCCTGCCTATTCGCCCGATTCCGGATGGCACGCGAATTTCAACGTGGTCGGTTTCCTCGCGGTCATGCTGCTCACCGTGCTTCTCGTGTTTGGCGTGCGCGAATCCGCCGAGGCCAAACCCTTCATGGTGGCCGTCAAGCTCGTCGCCATCCTGGTTTTCGTCTACACCGCTTCCCGCTTCATTCAGCCCGTGAACTGGAAGCCGTTCATGCCCAACGGCTGGCAGGGCGTCCTGACCGGCGGCGCAATCGTGTTTTTCACTTACATCGGATTCGATTCCGTATCCACGGCGGCCGAGGAGTGCCGCAATCCCAGGCGCGATCTTCCGCTGGGCATCATCTTTTCTCTGGTGATCTGCACCATTTTCCACGTCGGCGTGGCCGTCGTGCTCACCGGCATTTACAGCCGCAAACGCAGCGCGCTGGGGAATCCCGCAAAGGCTGAGACGTGACGCAGGCTTCCTGGCTTGCCGGCTTTCGCACCTTGCCGAAGGCCGAACTGCACCTGCACCTCGAAGGCTCTCTCGATCCCGCCACCGCCGTCGAGCTGGGCGCCCGCTACGGCGACGCTTTCGACGAATCGACGGTAACCGCCCGCTACGCCACCCGCGATTTCGCCGCCTTCATCGAAGCCTACAAATGGGTCACCTCCTACCTTCGCGCGCCGGCGGACTACGCCCTGGCCGCGAGCCGCCTCGCCGAGGTGCTGATCTCCCAAAACGTGGTGTACGCGGAGGTGACGCTCTCAGCCGGCGTGATGCTGCTGCGCAAACAGGATGTCGCCGCCAATTTCCGCGCCATCCGCGAGGCTGTTGCGCCCTACGAGCCGCGCGGCCTGCGCCTGCAGTGGATTCTTGACGCCGTCCGGCAATTCGGCGCGGCCGCCGCCCGCGAGGTCGCCAGATGCGCGGTCGAGTTGCGCAACGAAGGCGTGGTCGCCTTCGGAATGGGCGGAGACGAGCTCGCGCTACCCGCCTCCGATTTTCGCGAAGTCTACGACTGGGTCGCCGCAAACGGCTTGCGCCGCCTGGTCCACGCCGGCGAAATCGGCGGCCCCGAATCCGTCTGCGATGCGGTCGAGGTGCTCGGGGCCGAGCGCATCGGCCACGGAATCGCCGCCGCCCGCGACCCGCGCCTGCTGTCGCTCCTCGCGGAGCGCTCGATTCATCTGGAGATTTGCCCCACGAGCAATCTGCGCACCGGCGCCCTCGCGCGGCAGCTTTCCGCCGCCGAGCCCACGATCTCGCAACACCCTCTGCCGCAAATCCTGCGCTCCGGCGTGCCCCTCAGCATTTCCACCGACGATCCCGCCATGTTTGAGACCGATCTTCACCGCGAGTACGCCGCTCTGGCGGATATACTGTTGAGCACGCAGGAGATATTGCGAGTTGCCGAGGGCGCCTTCTCCGGCGCTTTTCTGCCGCCCGCTGAGAAAGCAGACCTGCTGAAGCGCTTCCGCAATGGCGTCGCCGCGCTCAGCCTGTCCTAAAAGTATAGGTCAGTCCTATCCTTAAAGGCTTATGGTTCAGTCCTGAGCTAAAGATTAGGGTTGCTACTTGTCACACAAAATTTATAATGCCCGGATGAAAGCTCACGTCTGGGTGATGCTGAAGAGTACGGTGCTCGATCCGCAGGGTAAGGCCATCCAGCAGGCCCTTGCCTCTCTTGGACACACAGCCGTTCGCGACGTGCGCCTCGGGAAGTTCTTTGTCTTACATCTCAAGGACGTCGACGCCGCCGCCGCGCATGCCGCAGCAGATAAAATCGCCCGTGAAGTGCTCACCAACCCGGTGATTGAAGAGTACCGTGTGGAGATCGTGGACGACCCCAAGTCCGCCCACGAATCTAATTAGGTAACTGGCGCACGTTCGAGATCGTGGGGGACGCCCGGCCTGCCCACGCATCCAAAAGCTAATTGTGTAACACGTAACACACTCGTCCCGAGCGCCGCGCGCGCGCATCTCATTGTGCTAGGCTGAAGCTTCCCGGCTCTCCCCGCCGGCGCTTCAAAGGAGATGCCCCCGTGTGCGGCATTGTTGGCTACATCGGTCCCAAGAAAGTCGTCCCTCTGATCCTTGACGGCCTGCGCCGCCTGGAATATCGCGGCTATGACTCCGCCGGAATCGCCGTAGTCAGCGATACCGGGCGCCTGGAACTTCGCCGCGCCCCGGGCAAGCTGCGTAATCTCGAGGAGGCCATCCGCCTGTCGCCCATCGACGGCGTCTACGGCATCGGCCACACGCGCTGGGCCACGCACGGCCGCCCGACCGAGGAAAACGCCCATCCGCACCGCGACTGCACCGGGCAGATCGTCGTGGTGCATAACGGAATTGTGGAGAACTATGTCGAGCTCAAGCACGAGCTCGAAAAAGAGGGCCACAAGTTCGTCACCGAAACGGATACCGAGATCGTCGCCCACCTCGTCGAAAAATATCTCGACGATCAGCCGCTCGAAGTCGCCGTGCGCAAGACGGTCAAGCGCCTCAACGGCGTCTATGCGCTGGCGATCCTTTGCGTCAAAGACCCCAACAAGATTGTGGCCGCGCGCAACGGCCCGCCCGTGGTGGTCGGCCTCGGCAAGGACGAATTCTTTGTCGCCAGCGACATCCCCGCGATTCTCTCTCACACCCGGGACATGTTCTTCCTGGGCGACGGCGACATCGCCGTGCTCACGCCCCAGGGCGTGCAGGTCATGGACATCGAAGGCCGCCCCATCGAACGCAAGGTGCAGCATGTCACCTGGGACCCCATCATGGCGGAAAAGGGCGGCTTCAAGCATTTCATGCAGAAGGAGATTTTCGAGCAGCCCCGCGCCGTCCGCGACACCATGCTCGGCCGCATCTCCCAGGACACCGGCAAGGTTTTCCTCGACGAGATGCAGATCACCGAAGCGGAATTCCGCAATTTCAAGAACATCAAGATCGTGGCCTGCGGCACCAGCTGGCACTCCGGGCTAGCCGGCAAATTCATGATCGAGCGCCTGGCCGGCGTTCCCGTGGAAGTCGATTACGGAAGCGAGTTCCGCTACCGCAATCCACTGGTAGACAAGGGCACGCTGGTGATCTGCATCAGCCAATCCGGCGAAACGGCCGATACGCGCGAGGCGCAGCGCGAAGCCAAGCGGAAGGGTTCGACGACTCTGGCCATCTGCAACGTCATGGGCTCGGCCATCACGCGCGAGGCGCAGGGCACCATCCTGACGCACGCGGGCCCGGAAATCGGCGTGGCCTCGACCAAGGCGTTCACCGGCCAGCTGACCGCGCTCCTGCTCGTCTCTCTTTATCTCGGCCAGTTGCGCGGCAAGCTCTCGCCGGAATGCGCCGCGAAACTCATGCAGGAGTTGACGCGCCTTCCCCAGAAGCTGGAAATGGTGCTGCAGCCCGATGGCGACGGATTTTACGAATCGCTCGCGCGCCAGTTTTTCCGCTACACCAATTTCCTGTACCTCGGGCGCGGCGTGCACTATCCCATCGCGCTCGAAGGTGCGCTGAAGCTCAAGGAAATCTCCTATATCCATGCCGAGGGCTATCCCGCCGGCGAGATGAAGCACGGCCCCAACGCGCTGATCGACGAAAATCTTCCCGTGGTCATGCTGGCCACGCGCGACGAGTCCGATCCCGATTCCATGACGCGATACGAAAAGAGCGTCTCCAACATCCAGGAAGTGAAGGCCCGCGACGGCATCGTCATTTCCGTGGTCACCGAAGGCGACCAGCTCGCGCGCAAGGCCTCCGATCACGTCATCGAGATTCCCCCGGCGCCCGAGCTGATGGCTCCCGTCCTCGAGATCGTTCCGCTGCAGCTGCTCGCCTACCACATCGCCGTACGCCGCGGCTGCGACGTCGATCAGCCGCGCAACCTCGCCAAATCCGTCACTGTCGAGTAGCCGCCGGCTCCGCGCGCGCCGCTAAAATCGCATTTGCAACTGCCCGCGACTCGGGTAATATCCACAGCACGCAAATGCGCCTGGTCCGCTCTGTCGCCGCGTTTTCCTTCTGTTTACTTCTCGCGGCATGGCCGTGCTCGATCGCCGCGCAGGCGCCTCCGGCGGGCTCCTCGGTCATCGCCCAGATCCACGCCACAGGGTCGCGCCGTTACACCGACGCGCAGATCGCCGCCACCGCCGGCCTCAAGCCGGGCGACGCCGTCACGCGCGAGCGGCTCCAACAGGCGGCGGACCGCCTGGCCCGACTCGGCGTTTTCTCCGGCGTCAACTACCGCTTCACCAGCAAGGGCGACGAGATCGTGCTGAATTTTGAATTGCAGGACGCCGCGCTCGTGCCGGTGATGTTCGATAATTTCCCCTGGTTTTCCGATGAGCAACTCGCCGCCGCGATTCGCCAGGCCGTGCCGCTGTTTGACGGTTCCGCGCCCGCCGACGGCATGCTCCTCGATGAAATGAGCGCGGCGCTCGCGAACCTGCTGGCCATGCACAATGTCCCCGCTCCGGTCGAGCACCGCCTGGTGGCGGAGCCCTGGAGCGACGGCATGATGGTCGAATTCCGGCAGACCGGCACGCCGCTCAACACCGGCTCGCTCGCCTTCGGCGACTCGCTGGCGCAAAATTCCGAGAAGCTTCGCGACCGCGTCTCCGACCTGGCCGGCAAGCCATTTTCCCGTTTCGCTCTGGAAGTTTTCGAGAATGAGCAGGTACGCCCGATTTACTTGTCCTCGGGGCATCTCCGCGTCAAGTTCGGAGAGCCGGTATTGCGGCTTGCAGGCGGCCCCGGCGGGCCGGCGTCGTCGGAAGTTCAGGTGACCGTGCCCATCGATCCGGGCCCGGGGTTCAGCATCGCGGGAATTTCCTGGACCGGGCACAACGCGCTCAACCAAACCCTGTTGTCGGATTCGGTCGCGAGCAGGGCCGGCGATCCCGCCGACGGAATGCGGCTGGTCTCCGACTGGCAGCGCGTGGAGGCCGCGTATGCCCACCGAGGCTATCTCGACGCGAAAATCGATCCGCAGCCGCAGTTCGACGACGTCAACGCGAAAGTGGACTATCGCGTGACCATCGCCGAGGGGCCCATGTATCGCATGGGCGATCTGGTCATTACCGGGCTTTCCACGGATGCCGAGCGCGCCTTGCGCAAGGTCTGGACGCTCGCGCCGGGGCTGGTCTTCGACAAGACGTACTACGACGAGATGCTCAGAAAACTGGAGAGACCCAGCACCCTGATCTTCGGGGACCGGCCCATCCATTACACGCAAATGGGCCACTGGCTGCGCACCGATCCCGAAAAGCACGCGGTGGACGTCCTGCTCGATTTTCAGTAACGCGGCGGCAAGGCCATCGCGGCCTCGCGCGCCGCGATGATCGTGTTCACGTGGATTCGCACGGTATCCGCCACCTCTCGCGCGTAGCCGCCCGCGAGCGTGATCACCACCGGCAGCCCTCGCCGTCCCGCTTCGGCAAACACCAGCGCGTCGCGCTGCATTAGTCCCTTCATGCTGAGCCGCAAGCCTCCCAGCTGATCCTCGCGATAAGGATCGGCGCCCGCCACGTAGAAAATCATCTCCGGCTGAAACCGTCCGAAGGATTCCGCGAGCGCCTGGGCCAGCAGCTCGAGATAGTCCTCGTCGCCGGCGCCGTCGGCGAGATTCACGTCCAGGTCGGAGGACTGCTTGGGAAACGGATAATTATTTTCCTGGTGCAGCGATAGCGTGAAGACGCTGGCGTCGCCGGCGAAGATCGCGGCCGTCCCGTTCCCCTGGTGCACATCGGTATCCACCACCATGGCCGTGCGAATCGCGCCGTCCGCTTGCATTCTGCGGATGGCCACGGCCACGTCGTGGATCATACAGAATCCCTCGCCGTGCCCGGGGAAGGCGTGATGGAAACCGCCGCCGAGATTGGCGCCGAATCCATCCTGCTGCGCGCACTGCGCGGCCAAAATCGAGCCGCCCGCGGCGAGCCAGAACGCCTCCACCACCTCCTTGGAGTACGGGATTTCCAAGCGCATGCGCTCGGTCGCGCTCAAGGTGTCGTGCTGGAGCTTGTCCACGTACTCGCGCGTGTGCACGCGCAGGATGTCCTCATCGGTGGCGGGCTCGGGAGCCACGATATCGGCGGGATCGGCAATGCCCTGTTCGATCAAGGCGTCGCGCACCAGCCGGAATTTTTGCGAGGGAAAGACGTGCGCCCCGAGGCGCAAATCGTATCCTTTGTGGTAGACGAGCTTGAACGGCAGCATGGCTGCCCGGCTAGTGTTCGCGATCGAGGATGAAATCCGGGACGGCCGAGAGCGCGCGGCCGAATTCCGTGCTGCCGTGCCCGTTCAGGCAGGCCTTGGCGCGGTCGGCGTAGGCATGCGCGAGCGTGCGGGTGCGCTCAAGCGCGCCCGAGTCGCGCACCAGCGCCGCCAGCTCCTCGGGACGCACGCTGTGAAAGCCTTTTTCCTCGAGCACGGTGCGCACCATGCGCCGGCCCGCCATGCCGTCGCTTTGCACGGCGTACAGCAGCGGCAGGGTGACCTTGCCTTCCTTCAAATCGCTCAGCACGGGCTTGCCGAGCTGCGAGGGCGAAGCGGTGAAGTCTAGCATGTCGTCGATGAGCTGGAAGGCCAGCCCCGCGCAGCGCCCGTATTCGGCCAGCGCCTGCTCTTCCTCGCCCGTGAGCTGCCCGAGCACGCCGCCCAATCGCGCGCAGCCGCTAAACAGGCAGGCGGTCTTGCGCGCGGCGAGCTCGATGACTTCCTGCTCGCTCAGGTCCATGCGGCCGAGGCTCGAAAGCTGCTCGACTTCGCCTTCCACCATGTTTTGCGTGAGTTCGATGAGGATGTCGAGAACCTTGAAGTTGCGGTCCTCGAGCGCCATCTGGAACGACTGCATGTACAGCCAGTCGCCGGCCAACACGCTGCGGTGATTGCCCCAGCGCGAATTCGTGGAGGGCCGCCCGCGCCGCGTGTCGGCGCCGTCAATCACGTCGTCGTGGATCAGCGTCGCGCTGTGAATCAGCTCCACCACCGCGCCCAGGCGTATGGCGATGGGGCCGCGATAGCCGGCGTAGCCCGCGGAAAGCAGCAGCAAAGCGGGCCGCAGCCGCTTGCCTCCGCCGCCCATCAGGTATGCGGCAATCTCCGCGACCGGCTCGCTTGCCAGGCCGGTCTGGTGCGCGAGCTCCTGCTCGACGAGCACCAGGTCATCGCGAACCAGATCGAAGATCTCTTTGGCCGTCAGCAGTGAAATGGGGTCCCCCGTCAACTCGCACGATCAATGGTCAATTTGCCGGATCCAGTCCCCGGCACTTCGATCCGAAAAAGGCGCCGGAAATTCTCCGATGCGGCCCTGGCGAACTCGGGCGGCGCCAAGTTTCTCACAGTCGCGACGGTTCGCGCTACCTCAGCGACAAACGCAGGCTCGTTGCGGCGCCCGCGATGCTGCTGCGGCGCGAGAAACGGCGAATCGGTCTCGATCAATATAGATTCCCCGGGCAGCGCTCCGGCTACATCGCGCAGGTTCTGCGCCTTGGGATAGGTGACGTTGCCCGCGAAGGAAATCAGGAAACCCATCTCGATTCCCTGCCGCGCTTCCTCCAGCGTGCCGCTGAAGCAATGGAAGATACCGCCGAGTCCCGAACTGCGCCAGTGCTCTTCGAGCAGCGCCAGGCAATCGGGCCAGGCGTCGCGGCAATGGATGACCACGGGACGCCGCGCGGCGCGCGCCAGCTTCAGTTGATCGGCAAAGACGCGCTTCTGAAGATCGCGCCCCGGCTCGTCATGATAATAATCGAGGCCGATTTCGCCCCAAGCCAGAAAGCGCGGATGCCGCGCGAGTTTCGCGAGCGCATCGTAATGCTCGGGCGCCGCGAGTCCGGCCTCCTGCGGATGAATTCCCGCGGCGGCATAGATCCAATCGTGCCGCTCGGCAAAGGGCAGCGCCGAATCGAGTGTCCCAGGCGCTCCGCCAATGGCCAGAATCATGCGCACGCCCGCAGCCTGGGCCCGCGCCAGCATGGCCTCGCGATCGGCCTCGAACTCCGGCATGTCCACGTGAGCGTGGGAATCCACCAGTTCGAGCGGCTCGGAGAGTGCAGACGCCTCGGCCACGGATGGTTACTTCAATCTCGTCCCCGCCGGCACGTCCTCAAGGAATCCGGCCAGCACGGGCGTGCCCTCAGGCCCGACCGACGCGGCCACAATCATGCCATTCGATTCCACGCCGCGCAGCTTGCGCGGCGCCAGATTCACCACCACGATCACCTTGCGCCCGACGAGCTGCTCGGGCTGATACGCCGTGGCAATCCCGGCCACAATCTGCCGGACCTCACCGCCAATGTCCACCATCACCTTGAGCAACTTATCGGCGTTGGCGACGCGCTCGGCGGACTTCACCTCGCCCACACGCATCTCCACCTTGGTGAAATCGTCGATGGTGATCTTGCCGGTAGCCGCCGCCGGAACGGCTCCTGCAGCGGCTGACTGAGTGGCCGCCGGATGACCCGGGACCGGCGCCGCCGGTCCGCTCTCGGATGGGGCTGCGCCCTTTGGTTGAGTCATTTCTTGTTCCATGGCTGTGATCTTCTCCAGTGTTTCGTTTTTGTCGACCCGAGGAAAAACGGCCGCGGGTTCGCCGATCTGCGTGCCGGGGCGCAAGCCGCCCCAGGAAAGCCGGTCAATTCGCGTTTCCGCGAGCGAACCGGATTGGCCAAGCTGCAGCCAGAGTTTTGCCGTGGCGTTGGGCAAGACGGGATAGGCCAGCGCGACGAGGATGCGCAGCGCTTCCGCCGCGTGGTAGAGCACGGTATCAAGGCTCGCCCGCTTCGCGGGGTCCTCGGCGAGCGTCCAGGGCTTCTGGTTGGTGAGGTAGCCGTCCACGTGCGCAATGGCCGCCCAAATCAATTCGAGCGCGCGCGAAAACGACAGTTCCTCATATAGCTCGACAGCCGATTTGGCCGCTTCGGTCACCGCAGCGATCAGCGCTTGCTCCGCCTCACCCGTCGCGGCGGGTTGCGCGGACGGCACTTCCCCGCCGCAGTAACGCCCGATCATGGTGAGCGTGCGGCTGGCGAGATTTCCAAGCCCGTTCGCCAGATCGCTGTTGTAGCGCGTGAGCAGCGCGTCGTGGCTGAAATTGCCATCCTGGCCGAAGGGCACATCGCGCAGCAGGTAATAGCGCAGCGCGTCCACGCCCAGGGTGCGGGCGATGGGCTCGGGATAGGCGACGTTGCCCTTGGACTTGCTCATCTTCTGCTGATCGAAGAGCAGCCAGCCGTGCGCGAAGATGCCCTTGGGCAGCGGCTCCTCGGCGGCCATCAGGAACGCGGGCCAGTAGACGCAATGGAAGCGGATGATCTCCTTGCCGATCAGGTGCAGCTGCGCGGGCCAGTATTTTTCCCACTGCAGCTCGTCGTCGCCATAGCCGATGCCGCTCAAGTAGCTGGTGAGCGCGTCGTACCAGACATAGACGACGTGCTCGGGATCGTCCGGCCACGGCAGGCCCCATTTCACCGTCTTGCGGCTGACGGAAATATCGCGCAGCCCGGCCTTCACGAAACTCAGCACTTCATTGCGGCGGAAAGAAGGACGGATGAAGTCGGGCTGATCTTCGTAAAGCTGCAGCAGCTTTTCCTGGAAGGCGGAGAGCTTGAAGAAATAATTTTCCTCGGAAACGACTTCCGCGGGGCGGCCGCAGAGCGGGCAATCCACCGGATCGGTCGAGTCGGTGACGTAAAGATTGTCATGGACGCAGTAGCGGCCTTGGTAATGGGATTTGTAGACGTAGCCCTTATCGCGCGCCCGCAAAAGAAACCGCCGCACCGCGCGCAGATGGTCGGCGGAAGTCGTGCGGATGAAATGCGTGTAGGTGATGCCCAGTTCGTTCCACAGCGAGCGAAACACGGCGGAGTTGCGGTCCACCAGCTCGCGCGGAGAGACGCCGGCCTTGGCCGCGGCGCGCGCGATATTTTCTCCGTGCTCGTCGGTGCCGGTGAGGAACGCGACATCGTAGCCCTGCATGCGCTTGAAGCGCGCGACGGTGTCCGCGACGAGCGTGGTGTAAGCGGAGCCGACGTGCGGCCG
>Ga0209415_10010158_pt1 | contig 16058 bp, 13 predicted proteins | sample PeaSoiSIISIP2007_FD_187696 | JGI IMG/M metagenome (GOLD analysis project Ga0209415, IMG submission 187696) | Peat soil microbial communities from Weissenstadt, Germany - SII-SIP-2007 (SPAdes) (version 2) | ecosystem: Environmental > Terrestrial > Soil > Wetlands > Peat | place: Germany...
CCTCAGGTCTCGACCGCGCCCCGACGAAGCCGGCGAAGCTGCGTCCAGGTCTCGATCACGCCCCGGGGGAGCGGGGGACGTGCCGTCCGAATCCGCGAGCGCGGGCCCGCACACGAGCAGCATCGCGAGCAGCGCCAGCGTTCCGACGGAGCGCCGGCAAACGCTCAGAACATCACGATGCCCATGATCCACAGGTCGATGATCTCCGTGTCGTCGACCGAGAAGCGGTGACCGGGCAAGTCGATGATGTCGCGGTGGTCCGGGTTGGGCACGCCTTGAACCGTGCCGTTCAGGCTGCACGGGCCCGATTGACCGGTGCTGCCCGTGAAGTTCGGGTTGCATGTGTCGGCGGCCGTCACCAGGTGCGGCTGCGCATACGTGAAGGCGCTACCCACCGTGAACTTGATGTACTGCCCCGCCTGCCACGTCGCAGCGGCGGACACCGTGAAGCTTCCGTACGCCTGCCCCTCCGTGATGCCGGTGAAGTACACCTTCTCGGCGCTCGGATCGACGATGCTGGACGACTTGCCGCCGTTCGGGTTCGCCATGTACGCGCCCGGGTTGGGCGTGCGCAGCGACGCCGCTTGCGACGAACCGAGGGCGTCGAAGAGCTCCGAGTAGTCGCGCCCCGGCGAGTGGTACGTCCCCTTGAAGCGGAAGTCGGCGCTCAGGCGCTGATACTGCTCGCGGTGCTCGTACGGAAGGACCTCGAGGCCGAGGGCGAAGCTGCCGAGCAGGGGAGGCGTTCGCTCGAGGTTGCTCTGCGGGTCCCACTTGCCGAAGTCGCTGTTGTCGGACGCGAAGTCGGCCTGGAACCAGAAGCCGCTGTACGGCTCGACGTAGCCGAAACGTCGCGACCAGACGGTCTTCGCCAGCACCGAGTACATGCCGCGGCTGATTCCGGGGTCGCGGTTCGCGCCGGTCACCGGGTCGGGGCATTGGGAGACGCCCGGGGCGGGGTTCTGGTTGCACGCGTGCAGCGGCGTGCCCACGGGGTAGCGCCCCTCGACGCCGATGATCCACGTCGGCTTCGTCTCGTCGCGCTGCTGGTTGTAGATCGCCCAATCGAGCCCGGCCGAGACGTAGTCGACGCCGCTACGCGTGGGACTGGTGTACGGCACGCCGAAGAGCTGGCCGCCGGTCGGGTCCTGGAGGGTCAGCGGAGCGACGGCCTGCGAGCCGTTCAGATCGCCCATGCTCTGCGACCAGCTCAGGATGACCGGTACGCGCAGGATGAGGGCGAGGTCGTGGTAAATGCCGACATCCGCGCCGACGAGCAGCGTGGACATCTGGGACGAGTAGGCCGCGATGTTTTCGGTGGCCGGGATGAAGCCGCCGCTCGCCAGGCCCGGCTGATTGAGCGTCGTCTCGCGCCGGATCTTCGCGGTCTTCCACGACTGCTGGAAGCCCAGCACGAGGTTTAGGTCGAACGGGTCGTTGTTGTCGAACGCGTCCGCCACGGACGTGATCTCCGCGGTCTCGCTCATCAACTGCGGCTCGCGCGGCGACACCGGCTCGTCTCCCCACGCAGGGCGCACGACGCCCACCAGGAAGAGCACTCCCATGATGCCCAGCCGGTGACTCGAGCGCATCCCGAAGCCACGCTAACGGGGGCCGTCGAAACGTGTCAACAACGGCCTCTACCTCAGGGCCGGCCCGGCGGCCGCGCCCGCGCCGAGGGGCAGCACGCTCCACGCGCCGCGCGCCGCCTCCAGGGAGGCGGTCAGCGTATCGCGCGGCTGGCCCGCGGAAAGCGGGCCCACGCGCATGGACGCGACGGCGCACGCCGCGCGTGCCTGGCGCCTCGTGGTCACTTGCTGGGTGGCGGTTGCGGGGCCGGTCGCGCCGGAGTCCCGCGTCAAGAGCGCTTTCGCCAGGTCCTGCGTGGTCGTCGCCAGCGTCGTGCAGCGGCCGACCGCGGCGCGAGCCGCATCGAGGGCCGGGTGCGCCCCCGTGGGCACTATCGTCGTGGCTCCCTCCGAGAGACGCACCCATCCCTCGGCGTCCGCCCCGCCGTCGTTGGAGGCCCGGCCCCGGACGCGCGCGTCGTCGGGCAGCCACACGAACGCCGAGCCGCTCTCCACGGTCACGCCCACCTCGGGCGGCCGCGGCCGCGCCTCGACCGCCAGCTTCGCCGCGCCGTAGCGCACGACCGCGAGCGACGTGACGACCCACTCCTCGGCCCCGGGCGTCTCGCCCGCCCCCACCACGCTCTCGAACTTCCCCCAGTCGAGCCACGACTCCTCCTGACGCCGCACGCACGCTTGCGCCCGCGCCGGACCGAGGAACGTCGTCTCCCGCGTGGACCGGGGGTCCTTCGCGACGAGCCGCGCGCCCGCTCCCAGCTCGAGCCAGAGTCCGACGGGGATCTCGTTCTGCAGCAGCAGCGGCGGCAGCCCCGCGTCTGCGCCGTTCTCGGCGTGCATCTCGGCGCGCACGTCTCCGTCGACCGCGATGGCGCGGCAGGGCAGCATGCTCGCGCTCGCGGGGGGGCGAGGCGGATGGGCGCTCGCGCTCGTCGACGCGCTGGCGATTGCGCTCGAGGACGCCGCCTCGGGCGGCGCGGCGTCCGTCCCGCGTGCGCCGGGCTCGCACGCTCCGCACGCGGCGAGATGAAGACAGAGCGACGCGCTGGCGATGGCGCGCATCGGCGGTCACCGCGAGGTGGTGGGGGGGACCGCGGGCGCGTCGTCGACGTCGACCGGGAAGATGTCGGAGGTGATGTCCTCGGCGGCCAGCTCGCGCTTCGCGTCGTGCAGCTCGCTCGACGTCTGGTCGAGCCGATCGGCCAGAACACCCAGGAACTGCCAGAGCATCTTGACGGCGACCTCGTGCTCTTTGCGCAGAATCTCGAAGAAGTCCTGCCGCCGAATCGCGATGAGCTCCGCCGGCCCCGCTGCCACCACCGTCGCCGAGCGAGGAACGCTCCGGATGAGCGCCATCTCGCCCACGTGCTCGCCCGGCCCGAGCGTCGTCAGCACTTGCTCGCCCCGCTGCACGCGCACCTTGCCCTCGAGCACGATGAACAGCTCGTCGCCCTTGTCGCCTTCCTTGATGACGACGTCGCCATCCTTGTACTCGCGCACCTGGACCGCCTGCATCACCCTCAGCAGCTCGCGCTCCGTGAGGCGCGCGAACAGCGGCATGTTGGCCAGGACGTCGCGCTTCATCGCGATGCGCTTGGCGCGCTCCGCGTCGACCGCGCCCTCCTCGCCCATCTTCACGACGAGCGTCGTGATGTTGTCCTTGCCGCCTCGGTCGTTGGCGAGGGCGATCATCGCCTTGACGCTCGCGTCCCCCTCCAGGGCCAGGGGCGGGCCCAGGTCATCGGGCGTCTCGAGGTAGCCGTGCAGGCCGTCGCTCGCGAGCACCAGCGTGTCGCCGGCGATGAGCTCGATGACGAGCGTATCCACCTCGACGCGCTCGTAGACGCCCACGGCGCGGGTGATCGCGTTCTTCTGCTGGACCTTGTCGATCTGCTCCTTGGTGAGCTTCCCGCGCTTGATGAGCTCGTTGTAGACGGTGTGGTCCTCGGTCACCTGCTGGATGTGGCCCCCGCGCGACAGGTAGATGCGGCTGTCGCCCACGTGCGCGATGAACCCCTGGTGGCCGACGACCAGCAGGGCACTCAGCGTCGTGCCCATGCCGCGTTTGGCCGGGTCGTTGCTTGCCTCTTCGTGGATCTTCGAGCAGGCGCGCTGAACGGCGTGCTCGATGAGTGCCACGATGTCCTTCGGCGTGACCTTGCTCGCGCCGGTGGCGCCCTCGACGTAGTCCGAGAGCAGCTCCTTCTCGCGCTTGACCTCGTCGTGCACGGTGCGCACGGCGATCGCGCTGGCGACCTCTCCGGCCGCGTGGCCCCCCATCCCGTCGGCCACGATGAAGAGCCCCAGCTTCTTGTCGACGAGGAAGTTGTCCTCGTTGTGGTCGCGGACCTTGCCCACGTCCGTGGCGGCGTAGAAGCGGATGGTGTCGCTCAGTGCCATTCGACCCCCGGCATGATGGCATGCGAGGTGGGGGGGCGGGAATGGGCCGCTCGAGGGCGCCGCGTCACGGCCCGGCGGCCGGCGCGAAGACCGTCTGCGACCCCGCCACGCCCTTGAGCTCGAAGGCGCCGACTTCCTTCATGGGACGCGTCGTCAGGCGTGCGAACTCCGCGCTCGCCACCCACGGGTGCGTCAGCTTCCCGGTCAGTCCTTCCAGGCGTGCCGCCAGATTCACCGCCGGGCCGATGCACGTGAAGTCCAGCCGCCCCGCGCCGCCGATGTTGCCGTACGCGACGTCGCCCACGTGCAGCGCGAGCCCGAAGCGAATGGGGGGCTCTCCGCGACCTGCCCGCGCGTCGTTGAGCGACGCGAGCGCGGCGAAGGCCTCGCTCGCCGCCGCGACCGCCGCGTCCCCCACGGCGTGCGCCCGCGCGGCGTCGGCGTCCCCCAGTGGGAAGATGGCCAGCAGCCCGTCGCCGATGAACTTGAGCACCTCGCCGCCGTGGCGCTCGATGGCCGGCACCTGGCACTCGAACAAGTCGTTTAGCACCCCGATGAGCGTCGACGGCGCGACGCTCCCGGCGAGCTCGGTGAACCCGCGCAGGTCCGAGCACCAGAGGACGGCGCGGATCGTCTCCGTGTCGCCGCGCTGGATCCGCCCCGCGATGATGCGCTCGCCCGCGCTGTGGCCGACGTACGTGTCGAGCAGGTTCACGGCGACCCGTCCGAGCGCGAGGATCTCGGCGATGCGCGACAGGGGGGCCATCAGTTTGGTCAGCGCGGCAACGTGCTCGTCGGAGAAGCCGCCCGGCTGCTTGGTGGCGAACGTGATGCAGTGCACCTCCCCGCCGAGGAACCGGAGCGGACTCGCCAAGTAGTCGGTGAACCCCTCGGCCGCGAGGCTCTCGAGCACGGGGAAGTCGCGCGGCGCGGCGTCGACGAGTTTCCTGCGGAGCGCGCGTCCGTCCTGGTAGACCGCCTGCATGGGGCTCTCGAGGAACTCCTTGCTGCGGAGCAGCGCGTACGGCGCCTCGCCCACGGCGACCTTGCCCCCGAGCTTCCACATGAAGCTGCGCCCCATGACGTGCGGGTGCAGGGTGCGGACGTAGGCGGCGACGCGCTCGACGGGGACGCCGGCGGCGTGCAGGTCGTCGCACATCCGCTGCACGACCGCGGCGGCGCCGACCGCTCCCGGCGCGCCCTCGACGAGCCAGTCGAAGATGGGCTGAACGTCGAGCATGGGTCGAGAATAACACCGGCGTCCCGGTGTCCCGAGCCCATGAAACTCTCTCAGAGACCCGCGGCTCGAATCTCGGCGATTCGCGCCTTGATCAGCTTGCGCACGAGCGTCGCCGGCAACGGCTCGGCCGGATCGAAGTGGAGCGCCGACTTCGTCCTATCGTAGTCGCGCAGCTCATCGGCCAAGGTGGCGAGGGTCGACCCGCTGAAAGGGAAGTACGAGCACCCCTTCGCGGTCGCGGAAAAACCCGCGACGATCTTTCCGTCGAGCCGAAACGCCGGCATGCGATAGCTGATGCATTCCTCCGCCTCGGGAACGATGGTTCGAATCGTCTTGCGGAGCTTGTCGAGCGACCGGACCGGTCGCGAACGACAGCAGACGTTCGCGCAAGCGCAGCAACTGCGCTGCATTCTCGGCCGAAGGAGCAGGAAGTCGCATGAGAAGAGCGTTCGACCTTTCGCGGTCGATCGGCACTGAAGTTGCTGGGATCCCCGTCGTCCCGGCGAGCCCTTTTCCCCGGGATGGAAGGACTCCGCCGTGACCCGAATCAACGCCCGCATGGTCGCGCGCGGCTGGAGCGCGCTCGTCGCCAGCGCCGTCCTGGCTTCGGGCGCCGGCTGCACGGCGCATCTGTACACAGAGCCGGCCGCGGGACCTACGTATGTCGAAACAGCGCCGCCGCCGGCGGTCGCCGTTTCGCCGCCAGTCGACGCGGAGGTGGTTGTCGACCCGGAGCCGCCGGTCGTCGACATCGAGACCTATCCCAGCGTCGTGTACGAAGGCTTCCCCGTCTACTACGTCGGTGGGCGCTGGTACCGGCGCGGGCCGCACGGCTGGGCCCATTACAGGCAAGAGCCTGCTGAGCTCGGGCGGCAGCGCGCCGTTCACGAGAGGGAGCCGCGGTGGGTGCACGCGCGCGACGTGCCGCAGCGAGGTCAGGAGCGGGTCGCACCGCCGCCGTACCGCCCGGGCGTGGCCGAGCCACAGGCGCCCGACCGCAGAGGGCCGCACGAGCCGCTCGCGCCGCCGCAACGCGAAGAGACGAGGGTCCCCGTCGCACCGCAGCACCGGGAAGAGACGAGAGCTCCCGTCGCCCCGCGGCGTCAGGAAGAGACGAAGCCCGAGCCGGCACCGAAACGCGCGCCAGCGCCGGTCAAGCGTGCTCCTTCGCGCCCGGTCGAGTCGACGCCGAGGGAAAACCAGCACCGATAGGCAACCGCGCGGGCGCGCTCAGACGGAGCCACTACCTCCCTCTTCCTCCACGTCGCCCTTCACGTCGCCTCTCAGCCCGAGCGTCCGCGCCTTCTTGTACAGATGGCTCCTCTCCAAGTCGAGCGCGCGCGCAGTGGCCGCCATCTGCCCCCCGTGCCCGGCGAGCGCCTCCTGCAGGATCACGCGCTCCGCCTCCTCGACCAGCACCCGGAACGGAACGCCCGCGCGGTACAGCCCCGCCGCCTTCGCCGCGCTGCCGCCGGGGAGGCAGTTTCTCACGTCGTCGGCGCGAATCGCGTCGTCGGGCGTCAGGATCACCAGGCGCTCGAGGACGTTGTGCAGCTCGCGCACGTTGCCCGGCCACGCGTAAGCCGACAGCGCGGCGATCGCGTCGTCCTCCAGGGTCACGTTGCGACGGTCGTTCGCGCGCGCGGCGAGGTCGAGGAAGTGCCGCGCGAGGAGCGGCACGTCCTCGCGTCGCGCGCGAAGGGGCGGGATCGCGAGCGGCAGGACGTTCAGACGGTCGTAGAGGTCCGGGCGGAAGGCGCCGCTCTCGCAGGCCTTGACGAGATCGCGATTGGTGGCGGCGACGACGCGCACGTCGACGGAGATCGTCTCGCTGCCGCCGACGCGCTCGATCTCGCGCTCCTGCAGGACACGCAGCAGCTTCGCCTGCATCGCGGGCGGCATGTCGCCCACTTCGTCGAGGAAGAGGGTCCCACCCGACGCGCGCTCGAACTTGCCGCGCCGCTGCTTCGTCGCCCCGGTGAACGCGCCGGCCTCGTGCCCGAAGAGCTCCGACTCGATGAGCTCCGACGGCAGCGCGGCGCAGTTCAGCTTCTCCAGCGGGCCCTTGGCGCGCGGACTGAGCGCGTGGATGGCGCGGGCCACGAGCTCCTTGCCCGTCCCCCGCTCGCCCGTGACCAGAACGCTCGCCGCGCTCTTCGCCGCTCGCGCGATCTGCTCCCCGAGCTTCGCCATCGCCGCGCTCGCCCCCACGAGTTCGCCGCTCTTGCCCGCCGCCCGCCGCAGGTCGTGGGCCTCCGCTTCGGCGCGCGTCAGCCGCAGCGCCGTGTCGATCGCGATGAGCAGCGCGTCGGTGTTGAGCGGCTTCTCGAGGAAGTTGAGCGCACCGACGCGGACCGCCCGAACGGCGGTGTCGATCGTCGCGTGCCCGCTCATCATGATGACCGGCGTGTCGCTCCGGCCGGCGCGCATCCGCTGCAGCAGCTCCACGCCGTCTCCGTCGGGCAGCATCACGTCGAAGAGACACAGGTCGTACGCGCGCTTCTTCAGCTTCTCCTCGGCGACCTTCGCCCCTCCCGCGACGTCGACCCCGTAGCCTTCCAGCGACAGCGCCTTCTGAAGCGTCGTGAGGATGGACGGTTCGTCGTCGACGACGAGGAGGTGTGCGCGCGGCATCGGCACCGAGTGTAGCCTGCTCTGGACAAGCGTCCGCGCTCGCGCGACAACCGTCGCGATGAAGAGCTCGGGGCGGCGCGGATGGCTCGCGGGGGTCGCGGCGGCGATGATCGCCGCGACCGGGGGTGAAGCGCGGGCGGACGGGACGGGCGAAGGGGCGAGCGCGTCTGGCGAGGTTGGCGCGAGCGCGGAGGCCGACGAGCACGCGGAGGGCCAAGAGCGCGAACATCACGAGGACAAGGGGGGGTTGGGCCTGGACCTGGTGCTGGGCGGCGGCAAGGTGCCGTTCGCGGCGGAGCAGCAGCCCTCGGCGAGCAACCCGGCGGTCACGTACTCGCGCGCCGACGGAGTATCGTCGAACGTGCAGTCGTTCATCGCGGGAGGCCGTCTCGAGGTGGCCGAGCACGTGGCCGTGGCGGTGCGCGTGCCGTTTACGTTCGCCGGCTTCTCGCCGGACGGGTCCGCGTCGCGGTCGACGGCGTCGTTCGGCAACGTGGAGCTCGAGGGCGAATACGGGCTGCATCTGGGCAAAGGGCTGAAGCTCGTCGGCGCGCTCGGCATCACGGTGCCGACGGCGAATGGCACGGAGATCCCCGCCGGCCTCGCCAACCAGAACGCGCAGTTCGCCGACGTCACCGGCTACGACCGCTACTCCCTCAGTCGCGCCGCCGCGTCCGCGCGCGGCTTCGAGGACAACGCCCTGTTCGAGCCGCAGCGTTTCGGCATCATCCCGAAGGTCAGCCTGCGCTATCGGATGCACGCGCTCAGCATCGAGCCTTACGTCAAGGTCGAGAACCTAATCGGGACGTCGAGCTCGCTCGCCCAGAGCTACGTCGGCGACTTCGTCGGAGGCTTGAGGGTCGGCTACTGGGTGCAGCGGCAGTTCGAGGTCGCGGTGCGCGGATGGGTGAGCGTCGGCTTCGCCGGGGGCGACGAGGACAAGAAGACGGCGCTCGCGTTCGAGCCGCAGCTCGTGCTGCGCTTCGGGCCCATCCGGCCTTATGCCGGCGTCATCCTGCCGGCCGCCGGACCGCCTTCGGAAAACGGGTTCGTGGGGGTTCGCGTCGGAGTGGCGGGCACATTCTGACCCGCCCGCTCGCCCAAGGCGCGGCCGCGTGTAGACTCCAATCCGGACGATGACGCTGCTCGGCCCCTCGCCCATGGGTTCGTGTGGACCCCTCGCGGCGCTGTCGCTCGCCGTCGCTCTGCCGTCGCTCGTGGGCTGCGGCGCTCGCGCCGCGCGAGGGCCGGCGATGCACGCCGAGCGCGCAGCCCCCGCTTCCGCCGAAGTGAGCGACGACGGGTTCGCCGCCGGGGTTCACGACTTGCTCCTCAGCGACCCTGGCTCCTCGGAGCGGGCCGTTCGACTCGGGGCGGTCGAAGCGAGGCAGATGACGCGCGCCGAGATGCGGTTCAAGTCGCACACGCCAGAACGGGGTCTTACGGCGGTGAGCGGCGGACTCTACGTGATGCGGGTCGGCGAGTCGGCGCAAGGCGCGCTCGGGCACAGCGGGCCGGAGGCCCTGCGCCTCGCGGCGCGCGAGCTGTCGCTCAGGGGCGACGAGGGGCGGGCGCGAGCCGTTTACGACGTGCTTCTGCAGATCGCGCCGGAGGCCGAGCGACCCGCGATTCGCGCTCATCTGGCCGCGATTGACGCCTGGACTCACGATGCGGTGGTGGCGGAGGGCCCCGTCGCCAGCGCCGGTGCGCTGGAGCGCATCGCGGTCCATCGGCGCCTGCTAGAGCCGAGCGCGGCCGCGCTGAGCGAGGCTGCGAACGCGACGGCCGAATGGATTCAACGCGCGGGGGTGCTGCGCGACAAGTTCCGGAAGACACGCATGCAGCCGCCGCGCGAAGAGGGCGCCGAGGCCTGGCGCGCCCTCGAGACCGGGCCTGTGGTCCTGGCCGCGCTGTACCTGCGCGACGCGGACGTGTCGGGCGCGCTCAAGGCGCTCGACCGGACGCCGAAGGCACGCGAAGCCATGGAGGAAGAGAGGCCCCAGCTCGCGGCGGCCTTGGTTGCCGCGGGCCAGGATCCGAGCATCGATCGCTGCATCGACCTGCTCCACCAGTTGCATCCCCTGGCCGGCAGGGAGCCCGCGCGAGGCGACGAGGACTTCGCCGAGGACAGGGATCTCTTCGGCGCGGCAGCGTTCGGCGTCGCGAGCGAGTGCTACCGTCTCGATCCCACCGTGCCGGAGGTTGCGCTCGCGCTCGCCGGGGCGCTCGGAGAGCTGGGGATGGCCGAGGCCGCGCCGACGGTGCTCGCCGAGTCGGTCCGCTCCCACCCTGAGGCGCGGTTCGTGAGCGAGGCGCTGGCCCTCTCGCTCGACGCGATGGCCTCCGAGGAGGACGCGGGCGACGCCGACGCGGCGCGGCGCGCGTTCAAGGCGGCGCAACCGCTGCTCGCGGTGGCTTCGGGCCGCAGTCTCGCCGGCAAGGTGCACCCGAGCACCGCGCGCGTTCGCGCCGCGATGGGGGAGATCGAGCTGCGCGAGGGGCGCATCGACGACGCTCGAACGCTGCTGCGGCAGTCGGCGTCCGAGGAGAAAGCGGGTGTCGTGCTGCTCTCGCTGGCCCGAATCGAGTGGCGCGACGGGCAGTCGCGATCGGCGCTCGATCACCTGCGCGACGGTCTGTCCGCGGCCGACGTCGCCCGCGACGCGGCGCTGCGCGGCGAGATTCTGCTGACCATCAGTGACGTGATGCACGACGAGGGCGACGCCGCCGGAGCGCGCACGCCGCTGGCCGACGCGCTCAAGCAGCTCGTGCAGTCGAGGAATGTATCGGACGCCGATGCTCGGGCGCGGGTCGAACGTGTTCTCGCGCGAGTGCTCGACCGCTTCGGAGCCGCGCAGCCCGCGCAACGGGCGCTGGAGCGAGCGTACGCCGCTGCCCCGGGGAACAAGCACCAGGCCACGCAGACGATCGAGCTTCTCGTTGGCCGCGCGTTCGTTCGCGGCGACCTCGCGTCGGCGCGGGACGGGTTGCAGCGCGCCCTCGCGGCCGATCTCGACGACGACGACTTGGTCTATTTTGCCCTGTGGGTCCGCCTCCTCGAGCGGCAGCTGCGGGTGGCGACGGACGGAACGCCTGATCGCGTGTTTGCTTCGGTGGGCGAGGACTCGCGATGGGTGGCCACGTTGGCGCGCTTCGGCGAGGGCAAGCTCAAGGGGGACGAGGTCATCGCCAAGGCGGCTACGCCCATTCAGAAGTACGAGGCGCTCTTCTATTCCGCGATGGACCACCGCGCGACCGGCGACGCCAAAGGCGGCGACGAGCTCCTGCGCCAGGTGGTCGCCGGGACCGGGCTCGAGCTCAGCGAGGTCAGCCTCGCGCGCGACATGCTCGACCCGAGCAAGTCGCAGCTCGGTGGCCCGTTGCCGGCCGACGTGTCCATCCCGTGAGGGACGCGCTCCGCCCGATTCGAGGCGCCATCGACTGGGGGGAGCTCGCACCCCTTCGGCTTCGCGCGCGTGCGGTGGCCGAGGGGGTGTATGCCGGCGCGCATCGGAGTGCGCGCCGCGGCGCGGGGGTCGAGTTCGGCGGCTACCGCGAATACGTGCCGGGCGACGACTTGCGCTGGCTCGATCGGCGGTCTCTCTTACGCCACGAGCGCCTGATCGTGCGTCAGTTCGAGACGGAGACGGACCGCGCGGTATGCCTGGTGGTCGATGCCTCCGCCTCGATGGGGTTCCGCGGCGCAAAGGCGCCTGGAGCGAAGGTCGCCTTTGCCGCGGTCGTGGCTGCGGCGCTGGCGCGGATCGCGCTTGGCAGCGGCGATCCCGTCAGCCTCGCGTTCCTCGGCGGAAGCCAGAACGCAGCGCCGGTCGCGCGCTCGGGGGGGCGCGAGCAGTTCGAGCGGGTCATCGCGGCGCTGGAGGCCGTGGTCCCGGGAGGCGACGCGCAGGTCGACGTCGGGATGCTGGACCGCGTGCTGCAGCAGCTGTCGCGCACGGCGCGAAGGGGTGCCATCGTCGTCGTGCTGAGCGACCTCATCGATCTCCCGACCGATGCCGCCCTTCGCATTGCCGACATCGCGTCGCACGGCCGGGTGCTGGTGGTCGTCCAAGTGCTCGACCCTACGGAGGCCGAGTTCCCGTTCTCCGGTACGGTCCGCTTGCGTGCCCTGGAAGGCCATGCCGTCGTCGAGACGGACGCCGACGCGACGCGCGACCAGTACCTCGGCGCTCTCGCGACGCTGACCGGCACCTGGCGAGACGCCGTCCTGCGCCGGGGGGCACGTTTCGTCAGCGTGACGACGGCGGACGATCCGGTGCGCGTCGTGCGCGAGATCGTGGAGGCGGTCCGGTGACCTTCCTCACCGGCATTGCGCTGGCGGTCGCGCTGCTGGTCGTGGCCCCTTATCTTGCGCACCGCCTTCGAAGGAAGCGGGCCGACGAACAGCCCTTTCCCCCGGCGCGTCTCGTCGAGCCGGCGCCCCCCAAGGCCAGGCGCCGATCGCGGCTCGAGGACCGGGCGCTGTTCGCGACGCGCTCGGCCTCGGTGGTCGCGCTCGCGGTGTTGGGAGCCACGCCGCTGGTCCGCTGCTCGAGGCTGTCCCTCCAGCGATCGGGCGGGGCGTCGGTGGCGATGGCGATCGTCCTGGACGACTCGATGAGCATGCGCGCGCAGGTGAGCCGAGGGAAGTCGCGGTTTGCCCGAGCGCGCGAAGGGGCTCGCGAGCTGCTCGCATCGGCCCGTGACGGCGATGCGGTCGCGATCGTGCTTGCGGGGGCCCCGGCGCGGGTCGCGCTCGCTGCGACGACGGACCTCGGAGCCGCGCGCAGCGCTGTCGATGCCATGGCGGAAAGCGATCGCGCCACGGCCTTGGACGACGCGATCGTGCTCGCGCGGGGTCTGGTCTCGTCCCTCCCCCAGGTCGACCGCCGGATCGTCGTTCTCAGCGACCTGGCCGACGGGCACCCCGACGCGGCGCCGCTCGGGGATTCGAGCGGCGTCCCGGTATGGATTGCGCTGCCCGAGCTGCGGGGCGCGATGGCCGACTGCGCGGTCATGCGCGCGGATCGGAGCGGTTTGCGTGTGCGCGTCGCGCTCGCGTGCGGACCGGGGTCGACCGCGGCGGGCCGCGCGGTCGTTGTCGAGAGCGCCGAGGGCAAGGAGCTCGGTCGGGCCCAAGCCCCTCAGGGCGCTACGGCGGAGCTGGCCGTCGTGCTTCCATCGGACGAGGCCAGACCGGCGCGCGCGCGGCTCGCCGGTGGGGATGCCATATCCGCCGATGACGTTGCTCCGGTCGTGGGAGAAACACCGCGGAGCGCGATTGCCGTAGTCGCCGACTCCACGGACGAGGCGGTCGCCACGGGAGGGGCGCCCATCGTCGAGCAGGCCTTGTCCGCGCTCAAGGTCGATGTGGACATCCGACCTATTCCGGCCTTCCCGGAGCGCACGGAAGAGCTCGCCCCTTACCTCGGTGCGCTTCTGGACGACCCGCCGGGGCTTACGCCGGAGCAGCGTCACGCGCTGGGGGCATTCGTCGAAGGAGGCGGGCTCGTGCTCGTCGCGCTGGGGCCGCACGCCGCGTCGGCGCCGCTCGGGGCATCGTTGGAGCCGGTTCTCGGGCACGCCGTCGGATGGCTCGAGACGCCGTCTGGCGGCGCGGATCCCGCGAGTGCTCTCGGAGGATTCGCGGAGTCTGCGCGCAGCCTCGCGAACCTGGATGCGTCACGCCGCGCGGCGCTGGCGCCGGAAGATGCGAGCGCGCTCGAGCCGATGGTGAAGTGGACCGACGGCGCGCCGATGATCGCTCGGCGCGCGGTGGGGCGCGGCGAGGCATGGATCGTCACTCTGCCATTCTCGGTTGGCGCCAGCGATTTCGCGCTGCGCCCTGCCTTCCTCTCGCTACTCGACGCGTGGGTGCGGTCCGCGCGGGAACGCGCGGCTCCGCGGCGAGGCGAGGTGGGCGCGACATGGCGATTCCCCGGTGCAAGGACCGTTGCCGCGGAAGGTCCCTCCGGGACGATGACGACGTCGCGAGAGGACGGGGTGGTGCGCCTCGTGCCTCCTCTCGTCGGCGAATATCGCGTGCGCGTCGACGGCAAAGACGAGCTGCGCGTGGCGGCACCGAGCGCGCGCGAGCTCGACCTGCGCCCGCGTTCGGTGGCGCCGAGCGCGGCAGGGGAAGGAATCGGCGAGCGCCGCGCGTCGGTGGACGTCAGCGGGCAGGTAGCGCTTCTGCTCCTGGGCCTGGTCTCGGTCGAGTTGGGGCTGCGCCTCCGGTCGCGTAGAGTCGAGGCGACTTGACCCCCCGACGCACGCGGCCCTATGGCTGCGCGGATGAAGAGCGCGCTCTCGGCCGTCGTTGCGGTCGCCGTGTGCGGAGGTTGCCACGGGGCCGGTCCCTATGGGCATTCGCCGCGTTACGTCGAGCTCTCCGAGGAAAGCTCGGTAACCGCGGGCGCTCGCGAGTACGACCCCGTCATGATCGAGCGCCGGCCGGACGAATGGCGCAGAAGCACGGTGACTCTCTTCGGCGTGGTCGAGGGTCGAACCGCGGGACCCGGCGGCCGCGCCATGCTCAAGTTGAGCGTTCGTCGCCTCGAGCCGCGCAACCTCTGCGACAACCAGAACGACGACGATTCTTGTCGCGTGACCGTGAGTGACAGGGACTTCGGCGTCGTGTGGGCGTTGGCCTCGCTTCACGGGGATGACGACGTGGGACCGCGGTCCGTGGGCCTTCGTTCGCTCGTCCGCGTCGTCGGGACGATCGGGCAGGACGTTTCCCCGAGCGACGGCGCGCTCATTCTGCACGCCACCTGGTACCGCCACTGGCCCGCTTTCTACTACGTGACGCGTGCCAGCGCGCGTGACATGCGTCAGTGAGGAGGCAGAGCTGTGCTCGTGCACGCACCGGACGCGACGCTGCGGCTCCCTGCGCTGGCCACGGCGCACTCGCACGCGTTCCAACGCGCCATGCGCGGCCGCGCTCAGCGGCCGGTGGCGGCCTCCGGTGACGACTTTTGGACGTGGCGCCGAGAGATGTACGCGCTCGTGGCATCGCTCACCCCGGAGTCCATCCACGCCGCGAGCCTCGTCGCCTTCCGCGAGCTCGCCAGAAACGGCGTGCGCACGGTCGGCGAATTCCACTACGTACACCATCAACCCGACGGGACGCCCTACTCTGACCGCACCATCCTGGCCGACGCCGTGATTCGCGCTGCGAAGCAAGCGCACCTCCGGATCGCCCTCCTGCGCGTCGCATACCATCGGGCCGGCCCGGGCCGCCCGGCCGAGGTGGCCCAGCGCCGGTTCTGCGACCCGAGTGTCGACGATGCCCTCCGCGACGTCGAAGCCCTTCGGTCGAGATGGAAGGGCGACGCCGACGTGGTCATCGGCGTCGCGCCCCACTCCGTGCGCGCCGTACCTCCATCCTGGCTGGCGCCCTTGTGCGAGCACGCGGCGCGACATTCGCTCCCGCTGCACATGCACGTCGCCGAGCAAGCGCGCGAAATCGACGAGTGCGTCGCTGAGACTGGGCGTCGCCCGGTCGAGCTCCTCGCCGACCACGGAGTTCTCTCGCCTCGATTCGTTGCCGTGCATGCGACGCACCTACTCCCGCACGAGGCGATGCTGCTCGGGGATGCCGCCTGCTTCGCATGCATTTGCACGACCACCGAGCGAGACCTGGGCGACGGGCTGCCCGACATCGGTGCCCTCCGCGCCGCGCACGTGCGCCTCTGCACCGGCGTCGACAGTCACGTCTTGGTCGACCCGATCGAGGACCTTCGCGCTCTGGAGACGCAAGAACGGACTCGCCGGCGCGCGCGCGTCACCTTCCGACCGACCAGCGGCACTCCTGCCGAACAGCTCTGGCGCGAAGGGTCGATCGAAGGTGCCGCGGCTTGTGGATTCGCGGATGTGGGTGGCAACGTCGTCATCCGGCGCGACCATCCGGCGCTCGACCTCGTCGATGAGGTGCTGCTGCTCGACGCCATTGTCTTCGGCGCCGGGTCGGGCGTCATCGATCGCGTGATCGCCTGACGCCCGTCAACCTCTGCCGCGACGCGCGAAGTACTTCTCGATCGCGAACAGAGCGCCGTCCTTCAGCGCGAGGGCGAGCGTGAACTCCGGCCGGTAGTCGCGCGCGAGGACCTTCTCCCGTTTCCCGACGTACACGGGGGCATCGACGAACCGCGCGCCTTGGGCTCGTACTGCTCGGGCCGCTTCCCGCGCCGCGGCGC